>Ga0182739_1003441_pt1 | contig 13872 bp, 7 predicted proteins | sample eDN5th30CBELigBY_FD_128873 | JGI IMG/M metagenome (GOLD analysis project Ga0182739, IMG submission 128873) | Enriched backyard soil microbial communities from Emeryville, California, USA - eDNA 5th pass 30_C BE-Lig BY (version 2) (version 2) | ecosystem: Environmental > Terrestrial > Soil >... | reverse complement strand
TCGAGCTCGGTGACGAAGGCGCGCCGCAGATCCTCGTCGAACGTCGGAAAGAGGCGCGCGTCGGGATCCACGGCGGCGATGTTCTTCAGGCCCAGCCATCGGGCACCAAAGCCGGTGACGAGCGCGCGGGCCCGCGGGTCTGCGAGAAGGCGCTCGACCTGCGCCTCGAGCTGCCGGGGTTCGTGCAGGACGCCGCGCGCCGCGAGGTCCAGGAGCACCTGATCGGGACCCTGGCTCCAGAGGAAGAACGACAGGCGCGACGCGATCTCGAAGTCCGTCAACCGTCGCACCGCCGCGCTCGTCTCGACGTCGGCCGGTGGACGGGCGCGATAGAGGAAGTTCGTGCTCGCGAGGATGGCCATGATGGCCTTCTGCACGCCCTGCTCGAAACCGCCGGTGCCGAAGCCGTTGTCGTAGAAGCCCATCAGGCGATCGCGCTCCGCCGTGGACACCGGTCGCCTGAAGGCCTGCGTGGCGAGCCGCGTGACGATGGTCGTGGCGCAGGCGCGCGCGTCGGCCGGCGCCTCGGGGTAACACGTGAAGATCTTCTTTCGGCTCTCCGTCTCGCGAGCCGCCGTCCCTTCGAAGGGGCCCACCAGCTCGAGATCGGTGATGATCGGCATGTCATCGACGCCTTCGCCGTCGATGAGCGGCTGCAGCAGGTCGTCGGACTCGGCGTGCGTGCGTTCGACGAAGGCCGCCGCGACGGTGTGTCGTCCGCCGGTGACGGTCACCTGGATGTCGCGAAAGCGCTTCTGGATCGCGGTGACGGCGCTCGTCTGCTGCTGGTCGACGGCACGCAGGTCGTCCTCGCCGCCGAGCTCGCCTTCGAACACCGGATTGCCGTCCACGAACACCACCAGCCGGTGTCGGTGCTCCAGCCATCCGGTGGGATAGGAGCGCAGCAGCGAACCCCCCTTGGAGGAGATGCCGAGGTTCAACGTGTAGCGACCCGCCGCGGGGAACACGTGCTCGACGCTGAGTCCGCCGCGCGTCCCCAGCGGAAGGCCGGCGACGTAGCGGTTGTGATTGATCTTCAGGGGCACCGTGTAGACGGCCTGGCCCGGTGCCGGCCGGGGCTCGCCGACCGCCATCAGGCTGATGTCGCGCGCGGCGCCCAGGTACTGCTCGAGGAACGCCGGCGAGACCTGCAGCACCTCCGCGATGTTGTCGAAGCCGTGGCTCTCGGCATCGGCGGGCAACAGCTGTTCGGGATCCACGCGCACGCCGAGCAACGCATCGATCTCGCGCGCGTACTCGGTGCGGTTCAGGCGGTGGAACGAAACCCGACCCGGCGCGGGTCCACGACGCGTGGCCGCGGCGTCGAGCTTCGATTCGAGGTGCGAGACCAGCGCCTTTCGCTCCGCGACGCCCGGCTGCGCATGTCCGGGGGGCGGCATCAGTCGTCCCTGCAGCTTGCGCACGGTCTTCTCCCACACCGCGGCATCCGCGTCGACGTGCTCGGGATCGAGCGCATCGAAGGCCACCCCGCCGGCCCAGTCCACGGTGTTGTGGCACTCGTTGCAGAACCTGTCGAGCAACGCACCGGGCTTCGGCGCGGCGTCGGCCGGCGCAGGCGCGATCAGGAGTCCCACGATCAGCAACGTCGAGGCGAATGCCGTGCGCGTCGCTCGGTTCGTCGACCGCCGCGGGAAATCAGGTGATGCCGTCGAATTCATTCTGGTGTCCCCAGAGTCCCGGGTACGCATCGAGCACGAAACGCGTCGGATCGCCCCATCGTTCATCGAACTCCTTCGTGACCCTGGCGGCCAGCATTTCGCTGGCGCTCATGCCCTGCTTCAGCAGGCCGAGCAGGCGCTCGTAGACCGTGGTGAGCATGCGATGCTGCTCGACGAGGTGGTTCCGTCCGACCACTGCGCCGAGCGAGGGCACGATGAGCGTGCGCGGCCCGGTCATGTCGAGAAGCGCCGCGCTGGCTTGCACCAGGCCTCCGATCCAGCCGCCGGTGGCATAGTCCAGGGTCGGATAGCTATCGACCGCGACGAGCCCGCCGACGGCGACGAGGTCCGGATCGCGCAACCGCACGAAGATGTCGCCATCCGTGTGGGCCTGCGGGAGATGCCCCAGCTCCAGTCGCACGCCGCCCCGCTCGACGATCGCGGCATCGAGGAAGGTATCCGTGGGAAGCATCTCGCGCGGCTGCCGTTCGATCCGCGTCGTGGTGCCGGGGATCACGAAGCTCGTGTCCATCCAGAGCTTCGTGTTCTCGTGGGCGTGCACGCGCACGCCGCGGCGAGTCAGCGCGGCGTTGCCACCCGTATTCTCCGGGTGCCAGTGGGTGTTGATCGCGAGGACCGGATCGCGACCCGACGCGCGCGTGAGCTCGCCCAGCAGCTCGTCGATCCGGTCCGCGCGGCCGGTGTCGACCAGCAACACGCCCTCGCTTCCACCGAGGGCGACGACGTTGCACCCCGCGCCGGTGAGCACCCAGGCATTCTCCGCCAGCGGCTGGGCGGAGATGGCCGGCTGCACCGCCGGCCTCTGCTCGTCCGCGAGCGCCGGCCAGGCCGCCAGCGCTCCGAACGCCGCGAGCAGCTCCCGACGGCTGACGTCGCGCTTGACGATCATTGGCCGGCCGCCCTCACGCCCTGGTCCTCCTCAGAAAGCGAGCCGCACGCCGGCGCGATAGCCGCGCCCGCCGCCGTCGTTGAACGCGCTCGTCAGCGGGAACGGCGGCGCCCTGTCGAACAGGTTGTCGACGCGCACGAAGAACTCCGAGCGCTTGAGGTTGCCGAGCTCCGCTTCGTAGCTGAAGTTCAGGCCCGTGTAGCTCACCGAACCCAGCTTGTTCAGGTTCGTCGTGCCCGGACCGACACCGCCTTCCACCCTCGCATTGTCGAGGTTCCCGCCGCCGTACCAGCGCCAGTCGAGTCCCAGGCCGAAGCGGCCCAGCTTGTAGTCCGCGAAGAAGAAGGACTTCCAGTGCGGCACGTCGAACTCCCCTGCCGTGTCTTCCGTCGAACCGTCGGTCAGGTAGGTGATCTCGCGACCATAGACCCGCGTTCCGAGCACGCGCAACGACAGGTCGCCCGGCACCGAGGCCAGCATCTCCTGCAACGGCACGCGATACCGCATCTCGATGTCGAGCCCGCTCGTCTTGAAGCGATTGAGGTTCGCGAACGAGGTATTGATCGCGGTGATGACGCCCGCCGGATCGGAAGTGATCCGGTCGCAGAACGGCTGCTCGCCCTGGATGAAGCACAGGTCGGCGACCTGCTGACCATTGATGGAGGCGATCTGGCCGGCGATGTCGATGGAGTAGTAGTCCACCGAGAACTGCAGGCCGGGCAGCGCCGAAGGCGAGAGCACGACGCCCGCAGTGAAGGTGTCGGCCTCCTCCGGATCGAGCGTGGGGTTTCCGCTGGTCGTCACCTGCACGGGCGTGTTGATCGAGCTCGTCCCGGGATTGAAGATCGACACGAGCGAAACCGCGGTCGGCGTGAAGAGCTCGCCGAGGTTGCCCGCGCGGATGTCGCGCGACTGGGTGGCACGCAGGCGGATCGAATCCGTCAGGTCCCAGGTGCCGCCCACTTTCCACGTATTCACACCACCGGAGGAGCTGTAGTCGGTCCGTCGCGCGGCGAGCTGCAGGCCGACGGACTTCGCGAAAGGCTTGTCCTCCAGCAGCGGCACCGCCAGTTCCGCGTACAGTTCCTTCACGTCATAGCTGCCGTGGATGCCCTTGCGGTTGGACGTGCGCCAGCGGTTGAGCTGCGAATCCGGATCGACCGTCGCCGAGATGCTCTCCTCGCGATACTCGGCGCCGAACGCCGCCGAGACTTCGCCGGCCCAGAGCTCGAACAACGGACCGCTGAAGTTCACGGCGACGACCGTCTGGTCGATGACCTGGTCGAGCATCGACGTACCGACGACATAGGCCTGCGCAGCCGCCGAAGGCGCGCCCTCGCCGAAGAGGTTGAAGGGAACGCACGCCGGATCGTCGTTGGCCGTGCTCGCGTCGGCGTTGATCCGGCACACGGGCTGACCGCCGGTACCGATCACCGCATCGATGGCGTTGTTGAATCTCGTCAGGTGGATGTTGCGGCCGCGACGCTGCTGGAACGTCGCCTCGCCGTACTGCACGTACGCATCCCACTTCCAGCGGCTGCCGACGTCGCCGTTGAGCCCGATCACGCCGCGGTACACGCTGGGCGAGCCCTCGTTGGTGCGCGTGAAGCCGATGCCGTCCTCGGCCAGCAGGCGTCCCATGTTGAAGCACGTGATCCCCGCCGAGATCATCGCGTCGCGCGTGGCTTGCGGCAGGAAGGCGTTGTTGATGTTGACGTTGAGCGTGGACCCGGACAGGTTCGTCGTCGTGCACCCGCGGTTGGCCGCGACGGCGCCACCCACCTGGCCCATGATCGATCCCGCCTGCGACAGCGAGCGGCTGTACGAAAGCTCGGTGAATCCCTCGAGCCCCGGACGGAATTCGAAGCGGACCCGGCCGAGCGCCGATGCGCGATCGTACGGATACTCGAGCGGACCGGCTGGCCCGGGAATGTCGAGATAGTTCTCGCCCCCACCGATCATGTCGGTGCCGTAGACATCGCCATACTGGAACGCGCGGGTCTGGCCACCGGGCAGGAACACCGTGCCGCGCAGCGGGCCGCTGGTGATGAGTCCGCCACGCGTGAGGTTCGCCGAGCGGACGTCGTTGGTGTAGATCAGCTCCGGCAGTCCGTTGGTCGCGCCGGCGCTGTTGGCCACGGAGCCGCGCCCGGCCCACGGCCGCGATCCTTCGACATACAACGGACCGATGCCTTTCGCCTTCGCGTATTCGCCGCCGAGCAGCAGGTGGCCCCGACCGTTCGCGAAAGACGTGCCGCCCGCGACCGAGACGCTGAACGACTCGTCGTCGCCATACTCCGAGATGCCGCCCTGCAGCGTCGTCTCGATGCCCTGCAGGTTGTCCTTGAGCATCATGTTGATGACGCCGGCGACCGCGTCGGAACCCCAGGAGGCCGACGCACCGCCGGTGACGACCTCGGTCCGCTCGATCATCGCGGTCGGAATGGTCGTGAGGTCGACCACGCCGGAAGAGAAGGTCGGCACGTGACGTCGACCGTTCAGCAGCACCAGGGTGCGTTCCGCCCCCAGGCTCCGCAGGTTCGCGTACACGACGGCCGTGGAGGGTTGGGAGCTCGTGTCGAACTGCGGCATCAGCGCGAGCGATTCGGAGACGTCGATCGGCGCGACGGCCGCGAATTCCTGCTCGCCGATCACCGTCAGCGGCGTCGGGGCGGTGAAGCCGCTGTCGCGGACGCGCGTGCCCGTGACCGTGACTTCCTCGATGTCGAGCTCGCCCTCGGGCTCCTGCGCCATCGCGCCTTGTGCGGCGATCAACGCAGCCACCGTCGCCGCAATCATGCCTCTGCTCAGTCCGGGCCTCGTGCACGTCATTATTTGTTCATCCCGTTCTTGTTGTGATGTCTACTGCTCGACCACGACGGTGACCCGTCGGTCCGCCCAATCCTCTTTCCCGTCCGGCACGGCCGGAGGGTTCCAGCTCACGCTCCACTCCCGGACCTCGAGGCCCGCCTGGCGGAGCAGGCCGGCGACTTCCTCGGCCCGGATCTTCGCGAGCTCGGGCCGCTCGTCCATACGCTGGCCGTTCGAGAGCAACGCCCCGCCCTGCCGGCCGACGATCGAGATCCTCGACGCCTTGGCGGTCTGCGCGTAGTTGAAGATGCGGTTCAGGTCGCCGGCATTGCGTGCCTTCACGCGCCCGTCGAACTCGAACTGCACCTGGAATTCCTGGCGCGCCGTGACTTCCAGGGGCGCGCGACGCTGCCGCTGCCCGGCCGGCCGCTGGTAGCGACCCACGCTCGGACCGGGCGGCCGCGGGTTGAAATCGATCTGGTAGCGATCTTCCGCGGGCAGGATCGCGTTGCAGTTGGAGTCGAGCTCGGGAAGCGTCGAGGCGCGGACGGGCTCGAGCACGATGCCGCCGCACAGCCTGCGCCCGGTGACTTCGCCCTCGACGAGGGCCTGGTGGCCGAGGTACGGCGGGGTGAAGGTGCCCTGCAGGTCGGTCTGGATTCCGAGGTAGTAGAGCTCGCCCTCGTGCTCCGCGAGCCAGCACGGCACCGTCGAGGTATCCCTGACGATGGGGCACGCCTTGAAGCTCAGCGTCTTTCCCGTGCCTTCCGCCAGCGCCGTGGTGGCCACGAGCGACAGGGCGATCGCCCGGATGACAGTTTTCGGCATGGATCGTTTCCTTACAGCGTCGACAGGAAGTTGGTGAGGTCCACCCGCTCGCGCTCGGTCAGCTTCATGTTGAAACGCCGGTCGTAGAAATCGACGACCTCGCGCAGCGTGGCGAGCGAGCCGTTCGACATGTACGGCGCCCGCGCCGCGAGTCCGCGCATCTGCTGGATGACGATGGCGCCGATGTCGTCGCAACGACCGGTGATGAGTGCGCGGCCCGGATCCTGCGTGTAGACCACGCGCCCGAGGAAGGCGTGCGGCTCCGCATTCGCCTTGCAGGTGAGCTTGAACAGCGGCAGCTCGGGCTTGCCCTGCGCCCACGGACTCACCGGCGGCTCGACCGCCCAGGGCAGGTTCGTCGTGCCGAGATCCATCCACCCGTTGGCCGAATCCATTCCGGTCATGTGGCCGCCGTGACAGGTCGCGCACGTGCGCTTGAGCGGGTTGCCCATGCCGACGGTGTTGATGTGGGTCGCGTCCTTGATCCAGAACGTGCGGAAGAAGAACACGTCGTGACCGCGGGTCACCGACTCGCGGAATGCGTTCTTCGCGTCCACGTCCGGTTTGCCGGTCCTCGGCAACGACCGCCACACGTCCTCCACCGGGAACACGAACGAGCCGTCGTTGTTGCCGAGAACGCCGTCCTCGCCGCGCGCCATCGCGCGGGCACCGAGGCCCGACGGCCCGCCGGGCTCCGCGAGGCTCCCCGCGCCCACGTGGCTGTCCTGCGCGGCGTAGAGCTGCAGCTCGAACTCCTGGATGGCAGCGAGCTGCGCTTCGGTGAGCGCGTCGTCGCGCTGCAGGTGCGTCGCGGCGGCCGAAGCGGCCTGCGTGCGCAGCGTCGGCTCGCGCGCATCGGCCATCATGTTCATGTTCACCGGCTGATTCGTCAGCGGATCGACGGCCGAGGGGGTCGCGTTCTTGCCGATGAACCGGCCCACGCCGAAGCGCGCGCTCGTGACGTAACGCAGGTTCGCGGCCATGCGCGGGCGCCGATACACGGAGACCTGGGGATTGGCGCTGTGCAGGCCATGTTCGGGATGCGTGTTGCATCCCGTCGGGTCGCGAACCACCTCCAGGTCGAACTGCGGTTCGATCCGGGAGCCGTCGGCCGCCCGGGGAGGCCATGGCAGGAACACCCGGAACAGGCCACGCGACAGGAGCAGGGAGTGCGAGGCGGGATCGGCGGCGGGCAGATGGGGGCAGTTCATGCCGTCGATCGCCGCAAAGAGCGGGTCTCGGCCCTGCGTCGCCTCCCACTGCGCGCGCACGGCCGCCACCGACAGGCTCATCGCGCTCGCCGGCTGGTGGCAGGTGACGCACGCCCGGCCGTTCTTTCCGAGGGGCTCGAAGAACGGGTGGCCCTGCGTGGCGACGGGACCGCCCGTATTCACGATCCCCAGTGCGCCGTAATCGTTGGGGTAGGCGGCTGCGGCGGGCAGGACTTCGCCCGAACCCGGCGACCACCAGGGAGCGCCGCGGCCGCTCGAGCCCGCCGCCGGAGGATCCGCGGCGAGTGCCGCTCCGCTCAACACCGCCAGCAGGCAGCCCACGGCGAACCGTCCGGTGTCCCGATGCCATCGCCCCGTCACACGCAATGCGCCCACGTCGCCCCCCGAGGAAATTCGTCTGCCAGCGGAAGCTGCGACGAGGGTGACGACCCCAGAAGTGGGCAAACGGTAAAGTAAACCGGGTTTAACCTGACCTTAACGTCGCTTAAGCTGTTGAATATGGGCGATTCAGACGCAGCGGTGCTTCGCGAAGCCGCGGAGGAAATCCTCCGCGGAAATGCGCTGGGGAAGTCCGAGATCCATCGCAAGCTCTTCCAGTACCTGCTCGATCGCGCGTTGCAGGGCGCCCCGCCCCGTGAGCTCGACATCGCCTTCGACGTCTTCAACAAGGACGCATCGTTCACCGGGTCGGAGGACGCACTGGTCCGCGTCCACGTCCGCGCGCTGCGAGTGAAACTCGATGAGTACTACCGGGGCCCGGGCAAGGCGAGCCCGGTGCATCTCAGCATTCCCAAGGGGGCCTATCGCCTCTCGGCCACCGCCGCCGACCCGTCCACGGTGCCGGTCGACGGGGAGAGCTCCCCCCTGCCGGGGCCCTCTCGCCGGTGGCGCTTCGTCGTATCCGCGGGCGTCCTCGTCATCCTTGCGGTCTCGCTGGTCCTCAATCTTTCGCACTGGTCGTCTCGCGCGCCGGCCAGGCAGGCAGGTCCCGCGGTCGATGCAACGCCGATCTGGCAGATGTTCCTGGAGGGCGACCGGCCGATAACGCTGGTGCTCGGGGACTTCTTCCTGTTCTCACGGCCGATCGACGACGGAATTCAGGTGCGGGTCGTCGATCCGAGGATCCGCAGCTCGCTCGACCTCCAGCGTTTCACGAGCGCACATTCGGGCCTCGATGCCTCGTTCGGAAAGAGCCAGACCACGCTCCTGCCCAAGAGCGTTGCCGTGGCTCTCGGCAATGTGCTGCCCATCGTCGAACGTTCGGGTCGACCCTGGTCGCTCCGCCTGAGCAGCGAGCTGCGATTCGAAGACCTGCGCGACACCGACGTCTTCTATTTCGGCCCGCTGAACCGCATCGGCCTGATCTCCGATTTCGTGAAAGCCGGTTCGTCCTTTCGCTATCTGCCCGACTACACCCTCGAAGACACCACCGACGGCAAGCTCTACGTGGGATCCGGCGAGGATCCGGGGATGCTCACCGACTACGCCCTGTTCACCGCCGTCCCCGGCCCCGCCGACAACCGCATCTACGTCTTCGGCAATGCGGGAAAGGACATCGGCCTGTTGCGGCTCATCGATCAGATGACCACTCCCGCAGGTCTCGGCCAGGTGCTCGACAAGCTGCCTGCGGAGCGCAACGCGGTGCCCCGTTATTTCGAGATCCTGCTGGCCGTTCGCGGCTACGACCGGACCGACATCGGCGCCGAGATCATTGCGGCGCGCGCCATCCCCGCGGGGGACTGACCGAGACGGCGTGGCTCGAATGGCGCCGCCCCCGCAGCCGCAGCCACCCGATCCACACCCCGCTCGCCGACGTCACGATGCCGACGAGCGACAGCACCCACAGCAGCCCGTCCCAGACCGGGCGGTTGAGCGTGAGCACGCTCAGGTCCCACTTGTGCAGCAGGTCGTAGAACCAGCGGTACGCACGGCCGCGCCGGTCGACGCTGCCGAGCAGCCGCCCCGTCGCGGGGTCGAGATGCACCCACGTGGCAGCCGGATCGTCGAAGCGCACGCGCATCACGGGTAGCCGCGGCAGCGCCGCCACTTCGTACCAGTACGCATCGGGCGCGGTCAGCGTGTCGACGGCGGCGACCGCTTGGCCCGGCATCAGCTTCGCGGCGGCCGCGACCAGCACCGCGCGCTCGAGCGCGACGGGCTGCAGCGTGCGCGCATCGAGCACCGTCGTGCCGTCCGGCCGCTCGACGTTGAGCCACGGCCGGCCGGCGGCCCAGTAGAGCTCCACGCGCCTGGCGCCGACGCCGGCCGCGGATTCGAGCGCGGCCGGATCCATCGCCGGCACCTCGCCCGCTCCCGCATACGCGGCAACGGCCGACGCCTGCAGCCCCGCACCGCCGTTGAACCAGCGGAACGGATCCACCGACAGCCATCCGCTGAAGATCCACGTCGTCAGCGTGAGCCCGCCGACGAGGCCCGCGACGTGATGCCACAGCATCCAGCCGTGATAGGGCGTCATGCGCCCGCCACGGAACCGCCGCTCGCCGATGCGCGTGCGCAGGATGCCGATCCAGATCCCGGTGAGCGCGACGAGGATGCACGGGCCGGACACCCACATGACCACCTGGCGCCACGCCGCGTTGTCCTTGCGCAGCACGGTGGGATAGATCCAGTGCGGCACCGAGCCGATCCAGTTCCAGAAGCGCTCGCGCGCGTCGGTGTCGAGCATGACGGCGCCGGTGGTGCTGGAGACGTAGAGGTCACGTCGCGACTCACCGGCGAGCCGCACGCGATGCAGCAGGCGATGCCCGTCGAAGGTGCCTGCGACGGTCCACTGGTCGCGCTCGAGGGTTTCGACTTCCGCGATGTCGGCGCGCCCGAATGCAGCCGCGATGCGCGCGGCCTGCGCTGCGTCGAACGCCGCGAGGCGCTCACCCGTGCCCGCCGAGATCGCGACCTGCGGCCCGACGCGCCACACCGCGGCGTCGCCGATCCGCTCGAGCACGAGCGACCGCGGCGCGGACGACAGCTGCGCGGCACGCACGGCCTCCGCGGGCCCGATGCGCACCGCGCGCCAGTCGATCGCCGGCAATCCGGCGAGCCGCTCCGTCGTCGTGAGCGACGGAAACGGCACGTACACCATCACCAGCCCCGACAGGAACCAGATCAGGAACAGCAGGCACGCGCCGATGCCGACCCAGCGGTGGACGAGGTACAGCCACCGTTTGGCCCAGTGCGCGAAGCCGCCGCGAAACATCCTAGAACTTCGCCCGCAGCACCACCTCGAACGCACGCGGACGCCCGAGCACCCACTGCTCGATGTCGTACGTCGACACTGCATACGTGCGATCGAAGAGGTTGTAGCCGCGCACGTCCACCGCGAGCGTGCCCGAGAACGCATACGACACGCCGGCGTCGATCACGGTGTAGCTGGGCACGCGGAACGTGTTGGCCTGGTCGGAGTAGCGCGCGCCCACGTATCGAAGGCCGGCCTGCGCGCGCACGCTCTCGATGCCCTCCCACGTCAGCCACAGGTTCGCCGCTTCCTGCGGCACGTCCGGCGGTGTGTTGTCCGCGTAATCCACGTTGCCGCTGAGGAAGCGCTCGTACTTCGCGTCGAGAATCGTGCCGTTGAGCTCGAGCCCGAAGCCCGCGGGCAATCGCAGCGACACCGCGGCCTCGATGCCGGTCGAGGACTGCTCGCCGATCTGCTCGATGGGCCCGTTGGTGATGCGCTGCGCGGTGAGGTCGCGCTTGGTGATCTTGTAGACCGCGAGCGTGGCGGAACCCGCGCCGTCGAGGAACGTGCCCTTCACGCCCGCTTCCACCTGGTCGCCCTTCGCATTCGAGAACGCGAACTGCACGGCGTTCGTCGTGAAGGTCGACAGCGTACCGACCGGATCCACGCCCGTGGCGTACTGCCCGTAGAACGACAGCGCGCTCGACGGCTGGAACACCGCTCCGACGCGCCACGTGAAATCGTCGAAGCGCTTCTTCGTCGTGCCGCCGGGGAAGGCATTCGCCGTGCCGGTCGCCACGCCGTTCGTGTAGACGATATTGCGACGCTTGATCTCGTCCTCTTCGTAGCGCGCGCCGGCGACGAGCGAGAGCCGGTCGGTGAGCTTCAGCCGGTCCTCGAAGAACACTGCGCGCTCGCGGGTGCGCGTGAGGTAGCGCGGCAGCGTGTCGGCCTTGTTCTCCATCGTGCCGGGCGCGAAGCGGTAGGGGTCGACCTCGTCTGCCTGGTTTGCCACGGCGAAGTTGTTCGAGTACGTGAGATCGATGGCGTTCACGTCGAAGCCGACGACGACGTCGTTCTCGAGTCCCGAAGCGGACGCCGATCTGAACGTCAGCGTTCCCTGATCGCCGAGCTGCTCGACGTCGTGCCCGATGCCGAGATTGCTGAAGCGCGCGACGAGGCCGGGCGTGCCCGACGTCTCGCCGTTCGGGCAGTCGCCGTTCGCGGCGATCCAGCAGTAGAGCTCGACGTCGAGCCACTTGCGCTTCGAAGCGATGCGATAGAGCGAGTTCTGCAGGCTCACGCGCTCGCTCGGCGCCCAGTCCACCACCACCGTCTCGCGATCGTCGCGGTACCTGATCTCGGCATCCGCCACGTTGTAGTTGCGATGGCGCGTGCGCTCGTCCACGCGCCCCGCGATCAGCGGCGTGCCCCAGTAGCGCATGGGCTCGACGTCCGCATAGTCCACGCGCGCGGTGACGGCGAAGGCATCCGAGGGCGCGAACCGCAGCGTGCCGCCGATGGCGAGCGAATCACTGTCGCCGCGATCGACCCAGCCGTCGGACTGCCGGTAGCTCGCATCGAGGCGATAGCCCAGCACGTCGTTGATGGGCCCGCCGGCGCCGGCCGCGAGGTGGACCGTCTGGTCGGAGCCGTAGCTCACCTCGAGGTCGGCGGCCGGGTGATCCCCCGGCTGCTTGGTGACGACATTGACCGCGCCGCCCAGGGCACCCTGACCGTAGAGCACGGATGCCGGACCCGTGAGCACCTCGATGCGCTCCACGTTCCACGGGTCGGCGGGGAACGTCACGCTGCCGGCCACCGGGAACTGCCGCACGCCGTTGACCAGCTGCAGCACCGACCCGGAGCCGACGAACCCGCGGGCTTGCAGGGCCGTGCCGCCGTCGCCGTTGTTGGAGGAGTTCGTGATCCCGGGCGCGCGCGACACCGCGTCGGCGATGGTGAGATCCCCGCGGGCGCGGATGGCATCGCCCGCGACGGTCGACACGCTCGAGGGCAGCTCCAGGGGTGTGAGGGCCAGGCGACTGCCCGTCTCCGTCGGCACGTCGAGGTCGAGCGGGCTGCGGCCCGTGATGAGGATTTCGTCGAGCGCGCCGGGCGCGGCGGGCGCCTGGGCCTGAGCGACAGATGCCAGGCCGCACGAGGTCGCGAGCGTCGCCCCGAGGAGGACGCCCCTTCGGATCGAGAACATGATTGCCCCAACGAGGAGTTGTTGTGTGGCGCCGACGCTAGGGACGGCGCGACGGCGCCACAAGTTGAGTACGGTTGTCAGGGCGTTACGCAACGTTAACGAGGGCTGACGACGCCTGATTTCGAGCGCGGTGTCGGAGAGAGGGCCGTTTTCACGGCCCGCCAGAAGGGCTGAGGTAACATTGGCGGTTTCGTCGAAGTCGCATCGGAGGTTCCACATGCTTCGTACACGCCACGCGATGGCCGCCATCCCCGCCCTCGTCCTGCTCGCCGCGTGCTCGCCGAAGGAACCGACGCCGCCGCCCGCCACGCAGGCGGAACCGGCACCCGCGCCCGAAGCGCCCGCCGCACCGGTCGTGGAGAACGTCCACCGCTTCACGATCGGCACGATGCCCGCCTACGCGCTGCGCGACGGTGGCCTCACGGTGCCGAACGACTCGAAGACGCTCGCCGTCAACAAGACGCCGGAAGACGTCGCGAAGCTGCTGACCGCCGCGGGCACGACCCCGACGGACACGCTGTCGCTCAGCATCCAGCCGCTGCTCGTGCTGGGCGGCGAGCGCGTGCTGCTGTTCGACACCGGCGCCGGCATGAACATGGGCCCGGGCGCCGGCCATTTCGCCGCGAGCCTGCAGGAGTCGGGTGTGGCGCCGGACAGCATCACCGACATCTTCATCTCGCATGCGCACGGCGATCACGTGGGCGGCCTGCTCGGCGAGGACGGCAAGCTGCGCTTCCCTGCCGCCACCATCCACATGAGCAACAACGAGTGGAACTCGCTGAAGGGCATGAAGGAGCAGGCGGCGCTGGTCGCGGCGATCACGCCCAAGGTGAAGCCGTTCAAGGCCGGCGCGGACCTGATCCCCGGGCTCGTGCAGGCGGTGGACATCAAGGGCCACACGCCGGGCCACTCGGGCTACCTCATCGGCAGCGGCAGCGACACGCTGCTGTACGTCGGCGACAGCGTGCACCACTCCGTGATCTCGGTGCAGGAGCCGGACTGGA
>Ga0182739_1003440_pt1 | contig 13874 bp, 13 predicted proteins | sample eDN5th30CBELigBY_FD_128873 | JGI IMG/M metagenome (GOLD analysis project Ga0182739, IMG submission 128873) | Enriched backyard soil microbial communities from Emeryville, California, USA - eDNA 5th pass 30_C BE-Lig BY (version 2) (version 2) | ecosystem: Environmental > Terrestrial > Soil >... | reverse complement strand
GTCGATAATGCTGTCATAGAGCCGGCCGCGGCCGGCGGTCGAACGAAGCTTGCCTGCAGGAGCGTTCATCGCGTCATCCCTCTGATCGTGTCGGTGCGCGCAGTCGAGCACAATTTGCCGCGCCGCGCCATTGAGGGGATGCGGGGGCCTGTGCCTCAGTTTGAAAACCTCGTCCTGAGGAGCGCAAGCGACTCCCGCTCCCCGCGCGCGGTGCAGCACGAAGTGATGCGCCGCAGACGCGGGGTCCCGGTTTTCCTGAACTTTACCGGGGTCCCGGTTCTGCAGCGCACCGCTTCGCGCTGCGCTGCGCCCGGGACACGTGGTTGACACGTGTGGGGGCGCGCCCGCCTCAGGCGAGCGCGACGCCGAGCGCTAACGCGATGCCGACCCCGATCAGCATGGCGAAGGCCTTTTCCCGCAGGTTCTGATCTGCGAAGGCGCGTGCCAGGGGATTGCTGACGGGTCGCTTGATGGTCATGAAAATTGCTCAGTCCACGCGATAGAGAAAATTCGGTGGCCCAAGCGCGTCCTGTGCCTCTTTGAGACAAATCGCGCCGGGCTCGCCGAATGTCAGCAAGCGGCGTGCCGTGGGGAACTGTTTCGGAATGCGAGGCTCTTGCGAAACACTCGGCCGTCATTCCGGGGCGGCGCGTGAGCGCCGAGCCCGGAATCCATAATCCCTGCCTCTCCATAGAAATTCGGCAGGGAGTATGGATTCCGGCTCTCCCCCGGCTCAAGGCCGGGGTCGGCCGGAATGACGGCCGAGGTTTTTGCAGAGGCTTTGGAAATAACGAGGCGAAAAAAATGGCACGACACCGGCTCATCGAACCGAAGTCATGCCGTAATTCGGCGTGGGCGCTACCGCCGCAGCGCAAAGCGGGCGCTGCGGCGGTAGCTGTTGAAGCAGCCGATCAGGCCGCCTTGCGGGAGGCGGACTTCACCTTGTCGAGAATGCCGGTGGCGGCGAGTTCGTCGTGCATCTGGCGACGGGCTTCCTCGCTCATCGGCGTCGCGGGCGCGCGCACCGGGCCGCCGGCCATGCCGAGCAGCTCCATCCACACCTTCTGCTCGTGCACCGGCAGGCGGGCGGTCGGGCGGCCATAGCCGTTCACCCAGCGCGCGAGCACGGCGCGGATGGGGTTGAGCGTCTTGGCGATCTCGACCGCCTTGTTCATGTCGCCGGCGAGCGCGGCGTCGGTGTAGTCCTTGATCGGCAGATAGCCGGGCAGCTGGTAGAGGTGCGGCGTGTAGTTCAGCAGCCACTCGTCATCGCTCATGACCAGATTCTGCAGCCACGGGCTCTCGTCCGCGACGCTGATGGCGACCTGATCGCCAATGGCTTCGCGCAGCGATGCGGTGGCGGCCGGGGAGGGGTTGGCCTGCTTGAAGCCGGCGATGTTGGGGATGGTCATCAGCCGCTTCGCGAGCCGATCGCCGATCGGGTAGTACACCGAGGGAATGTTGAACAGCACGATGCCGATGTCGGTACGCTCGGCCACGAAGCGATAGTATTCGTAGATCGAGTCGTCATCGCGTGCGCCCATATAGGGCGTCAGGATGATTGCGAAGTCGATGCCGATCGAGCGCGCATGCTCCGCCAGCTTCGCCGCCTCGTAGGGGTTCTGGTGGTGGCAGCCCGCGATCAGCGGGATGCGGCCGCCGGCCGCTTCCATGTTGAGTTCATGCACGCGCATGCGCTCTTCATTGGTGAGCGACCAGAACTCGCCGACATTGCCGAGCGCGTAGTGGCCCTCGATCTTCAGGTCGTCGATGCAGTAGCGCAGGTTGGCGATGTTGGCGGCGTCGTCCAGTTCGAGCTTGTCGTTGAAGATGGTCGGCAGGGCGGTCCACACGCCCTTGAGCACCGTCTTGGCGTATTCCTTGGCCTCATGCTTGCGGTACTTCATTGTTTCCTCTTTCTGGTTCGATCGGCGAAGACTGGGACGTAAGGGGAGGCGTCAGCGCGTCGGTTCCGGCGCGCGCTCAGTTGGCGGCCCGCAGCGGCGCGTCCGTGACCTTCTGCAGGTCGGCGAGCGTCATGCCCGGCACCATGTCGACGACCGCGAAGCCGGTCGGCGTCACGTCGAGCACGGCGAGATTGGTGTAGACGCGCTTGACCGCGCCGGGAGCGGTGAGGGGATAGGTGCAGCGCCGCACCAGCTTCGCTTCGCCGCTCTTGGTGGTGTGCTCCATCAGCACCCACAGGTTCTTGGCGCCGGCCGCGAGATCCATCGCGCCGCCGACCGCCGGCGCGCTGTCGTTCTCGGAGGTCGACCAGTTGGCGATGTCGCCGTTCTCGGCCACCTGGAACGCGCCGAGCACGCACAGGTCGATGTGTCCGCCGCGGATCATCGCGAAGCTGTCGGCGTGGTGCGAATAGGAGCCGCCCGGCCGCATCGTGACCAGCTGCTTGCCGGCATTGATGAGCCAGGGATTGATCTCCTCCGGCTTCGGCGCCGGACCCATGCCGAGGACGCCGTTCTCGGAATGGACGATCACCTCCCGCTCCAGCGGGATATGGTCAGCGATCATGGTCGGCATGCCGATGCCGAGGTTCACGCACCATCCTTCGGGGATGTCGCGGGCGGCGCGCTCGGCCATCTGCCCGCGGTTCATCGGCTTCCACGCAGCGGCTGCTGTATCCGACATCTGGTCCTCTCGGCGTTTAGTATCTTGTGTCAGGGAATCGGCGGATCGCCGTAAGGCACGTGCAGCACCCGGTTGACGAAGATGCCCGGCGTCACGACCCGTTCCGGATCGAGCGCGCCCAACTCTACCACATGCTGGGTCTGAACGATGGTCAGCTTCGCCGCCATCGCCATGACGGGGTTGAAGTTCCGTCCCGACGAGCGATAGGTCAGGTTGCCCCAGCGGTCCGCTTCCCAGGCTTCGACCAAGGCGACATCGGCGAAGATGGCTTCTTCCATGACATAGGTGCGGCCGTTGAACTCGCGCTGCTCCTTGCCGCGCGCGAGCGAGGTGCCGACCGAGGTGGCGGTGAAGAAGGCGGGGACGCCGGCCCCGGCTGCCCGCATGCGCTCGGCCATGGTGCCCTGCGGGACGATCTCGAGTTCGATCCGGCCCTCGCGGTAAAGCTGTTCGAACACCACCGAGCCGGCGCTGCGGGGAAACGAGCAGATGATCTTGCGCACCCGGCCGAGTTCCATCAGGCGGGCGAGCCCGACATGGCCCGTCCCGGCATTGTTGGCGACCACGGTCAGGTCCTTCGCGCCCTGCTCGATCAGCCCGTCAATCAGCTGATTGGGCTGGCCGACCGCGCCGAAGCCGCCAATCAGCACAGTCGACCCGTCGCGGATTCCATCCATGGCCTCGGCCATGGTCTGCACAAGCTTATTGATCATCTGGTCACAAGGTTCCGTACCTGGCTCCCGCCCGGACCTTAGCGGTCCGGGCGAGGCATTCCCGTATCGCTTATTGAGGCTCGATCTTCGCAGCCTTGACTGCGGCAGCCATATCCTCGGCAGACTTTTTAACGAAAGCCTTGGTTTCGGCAACCGAGCGATCCTGCGGCTCATAGCCCACCTTGCGCATGCCTTCCGCCAGCTTGGGGTCCTTCACCGCCTTGCGCACCGCCTGGTTGAGATACTCGACAATCTGCGGCGGGGTCTTGGCGGGCGCGAACCAGCCGTGCCAGACGCCGTCGAAGTGGAAGTTCTTCACCGTGTCGCTCACCAGCGGAACGTCCGGGAATTCTGCCGAGCGCTTGTCTCCGGCAAACCCGATGGCGCGCAGCAGGCCGCCCTTCACATGGCCGACGACAGAGCCCGGCGTCGTGAACATGAACGGGACGGAGCCTTCCATCACGGCGGCCACCGCCGGACCGGCGCCACGGAACGGTACCTGCTCGATGTCGATGCCGGCGGCAACGCCGAAGATCGCCGAACAGAGCTGGATTGGATTGCCGGTGCCCGGCGAGCCGTAGAACAGCTTGTGCTTCTTCGAATACTCGATCAGGTCCGCGACCGAATGGATCGGCAGCTTCGGGTTCACTACCAGAACGTATCCGGTGCCGTTGCCGACATTCGCGACCGGCACGAAATCGTTCAGGATGTCGAACGGCAGCTTCTTGTAGACCGAAGCGTTGATCGTGAAGGCCGACGACATGTGCAGCACGGTGTAGCCGTCGGGATCGGCCTTCGCGACCACCTGCGATCCGATGATGCCGTTGGCGCCGGCACGGTTGTCGATCACGACCGGCTGCTTGACCAGTCCTTCCACCTGCGGTGCGAGCTGGCGCGCGATCAGGTCGTTTCCGCCGCCCGGCGCGAACGGCACGATCAGCCGGATCGGCTTGTTGGGATAATCCTGCGCAGCGGCGTTCGCCACCGGCATCAGCATCGTTCCGAGGAGCGCAAGCCCCAGGACCAGTTTTCGCATTTCGTTACCCTCCGGTCGTCATGCCTGCTTGCGTTATGCCTGCTTGTGTTCGGGCATGATCTTGGACTGTTCAAGATCTTGGACTGTTCAAGAACGGCTGCCTGTTGGCGGCAGCCGCAGTTATTGACGTCCGGCATCGGGATGTCCGGACGCGCTCGCCCCGCTGTTACTGCGGTTCGATCCCGGCCGCCTTGACGGCGATCGCCATGTCCGCGGCCGACTGCTTCACGAACGCCGCGAATTCGGCCGGCGACTGGTTCTGCGGCTCGTAGCCGACCTTGCGCAGCGCCTCGACCACCTTGGGCGTATTCGATGCCTCGCGCACCTGGCGATTGATGAAGTCCACGACCTGGGGCGGCGTCTTCGGCGGCGCGAACCAGCCCTGCCAGACTCCGTCGAAGCGGAAGTTCTTCACCGTGTCGCGCACCAGCGGAACGTCGGGGAACTCCGCCGACGGCGCATTGCCGGAGAACCCGATCGCCCGCAACAGGCCGCCCTTGACGTGACCGACGACCGAGCCCGGCGGGGCGAACATGAACGGGATCGAACCCTCGATCACGGCGGTCAGCGCCGGCGCGGTGCCGCGATGCTGAACCCCTTCGAGGTCGATGCCGGCGGCGACGCCGAAGGCCGCGGTGCAAAGCTGGATCGGGTTGCCGGTGCCCGGCGAGCCGTACAGGATCTTTTTCTTCTCCTTGGCGAACGCGATCAGTTCGGCGACCGTCTTGATCGGCAGCTTGGCGCTCACCACCAGCACATAGCCGGTGCCGACCGCGACGTTCGCGACCGGGGTAAAGTCGGTGAAAATATCGAAGGGCAGCTTCTTGTAGACGGAAGGGTTGATCGAAAACGCCGACGAAGTGTGCAGCAAAGTGTAGCCGTCGGGCTCCGACTTCGAGACCACCTGAGATCCGATGATGCCGTTCGCGCCGGCCCGGTTGTCGATGACGATGGGCTGCTTGATCTGCGCTTCCACCGGCGGCGTGACCAGCCGCGCAATGATGTCGTTGCCGCCACCGGGCGGGAACGGCACCACCAGCCGGATCGGCTTGGTGGGAAAGGTCTGCGCGCCGGCCTGCGGCGCGGCCGCAAACGCAGCGACGAGAACGGCAAGCCCCAACAAAACTTTCTGCATCAATTGTACTTTCTCATCATTGTTTCCACCCTTTGCACTGTCCTTTAGCGCGTCCGTAGCTTCACACAAGAGCGGCCGCCCGGACAGCGGCCGCGAACTGCTCGCCCTCACAAGGCTGTGTCCCAGGCCGTTATTGCGGCTCTATGCCCGCTGCATCGACGGCCTTCTTCATGAGTGCGGCGTTCTCCTGCAAAAGCTTCCGGAATTCCTCCGGCGAGCGGGTGTCGACCCGGTATCCGGCCTTCTCGATCAGGCCGATCAACTTGGGATCTTTCACCGCCTGGCGAAGCTGTTTGTTCAGTTCGTCAATGATGGGCCGCGGGGTCTTGGCCGGCGCCAGCCAGCCATGCCATGCGACCGGCGAGACGAAGCCGTCCACGTCGTCCTTGAACAGCGTGACATTCGGCAGTTCGCGCGGCGGCTTGTCCCCGGTATAGCCGATGGCGCGAAGCTGCCCGGCCTGAACCGCCGCCAGCGGGGCGGCCACGGGCACGAACATCACGTGGATCTCGCCGGCGAGCAGCGCCGGCAGCGCTTCGCCGGTGCCCTTGAAGACGATCGCCTCCATCTTGATGCCGGCATGGGTGTTGAACAGTTCGGTCGCAAGCTCGATCGGATTGCCGCGGCCCGGCGAGCCGTAAAGCACCCGGTTCTTCTTGGCGTATGCGACCAGTTCCCGCGGCGTGTTGACGGGAACTTTGGGGTTCACCACCGCCAGATAGCCGGTGCCGAGCGCATTGGTGCTGATCGGCTCGAAATCCTTGAAGATGTCGTAGGGCAGCTTCTTGCGCACCGCCGCATTGATCGTGAATGACGACGAATTGTGCAGCACCGTGTAGCCGTCGGGCGCCGCCTGCGCGACGGCCTGGGTGCCGATCACGCCATTGGCGCCGCCGCGATTGTCGACAACCACCGGCTGCGACATCTGCTGGTCGACCTGGTGCACGAAGATGCGCGCGATGATGTCGTTGGTCCCGCCGGGCGGAAACGGGACCACCACTTTGATAGCCCGGTCGGGGTAGTTCTGGGCCGTCGCCGGCAGCGCCATCAGCACTGCGGTGGCCGCAAGGCTGGCCGTGAGAATGTATTTCATCGTTGCGGTACTCCTCCCTGTGCGGTTATCCGCCGTGGCGTCTTGATGCGCCGGATGCAGACATCCGCATCGCGGACTCTGCTCATCGTCTTGTTGTTCAGAGTGCCATTGACCCGTACCCGGTGGTATGGGTCCGTCCGGCGAACTGCTGAGGCGAAAATGACAATGAAGATCGGAATACTGCTTGGCGACGACATCGGCCTCGAGGTCGTGCCGGAATGCGTGAAGGTGATGAAGGCGGCGGCCGCGAAAACAGGCCTCGCCATCGAATGGTATCCTTTGCCGATCGGCAAGGCGGGCCACGAGGAGCACGGCAACACGCTGCCGGCCGTCACCGAGAAGGCGCTCTGGGATCTGCACGGCTGGGTGATGGGCCCGATCGGGCACGCAGCCTATCCGCGCAACGACCCCACCTGGATCATGCCGCCGGTGCGCAAGCGCTTCGACCTGTTCGCCGCGCTGCGGCCTTCGCGCGGGCATCCGAGCCTGCCGTCGCTGCACAAGGGCGTCGACATCGTATTCGTGCGCGAGATTTCCGAAGGCATGATGTCGCCTTCGCTGGTGCTCGCGGGCGGCGCCGAGCTGCGCCCGAACGACGATGTGACCATCGGCATGCGGGTGATCACCCGCAAGGGCGCCAACCGCGTCGCACGCGAAGCCTTCGAACTCGCCCGCACGCGGCCGCGCAAGAAGGTCACCGCCGCCCATAAGGAGCCGGTCTACCGTCTCACCTGCGGCATGTTCGCGGAAGAGTGCCGCAAGGTCGCGAAGGAGTTCCCGGACATCACCTTCGAGGAATCGATGATCGACACGATCTCGATGAAGCTGGTGATGAAGCCGCAGCAATATGACGTCGTGGTCACGACCAACCAGTTCGGCGACATCCTGAGCGACATCGGCGCGGGCCTCGTCGGCGGGCTCGGCCTCGCGCCGGGTCTCGGCGTCGGTCATCGCCATGCGATGGCGCAGGCGACCCACGGCTCGGCGCCGGACATTGCGGGCCGCAACATCGCGAACCCCTATGCGATGATCATGTCCGGGCAGATGCTGTTCGACTGGCTCGGCCGCAAGCATAACGAGCCGAAGGCGGCGCAGGCGGCGGCCCTGATCCAGGCGGCCGTCGACAAGGTGCTGGTCGAGGGCAAGACCCTCACCGGAGACCTTGGCGGCAAGGCGAGCACGATCGAGATGGGCGACGCCATCGCGGCGGCCGTTTAGAGACTGTCGAGGCATCGGCGAGGATCGTCACCTCTCCCCAACCCAAGTCGGAAACATCCGACTTGGGTTCTGGCTGTCATCCCGGACGCGCCCACAGGCGCGATCCGGGATCCATCTCTCCTCGCATTCTGGAGAAGGTCGATAGATGGATCCCGGCTCTCGCGCGTGCCGCGCTCGGCCGGGATGACAGCCGAGGAGATCACGCGGATTCCGGATCAAACAAGATGCTGCAGCAATCGCCAGCGCCACCTCCGCCCTTCGTTCAACAAAGCTTTGCCGGCGCGCCTCTTGCCCCCGGCCATCCGGCCATGTGAGATTTTGCCGACAAGCGGCGGTGCAAGCGGCGGGTGTACGTGCGATGCGCCGCCCCATTCAAAAACACAGGAAACCCCCGGCATGGACTTCTCTCTGACCGACGAGCAACGCGAATGGCAGATGAAGGCGCGCCAGTTCGCCGAGGAAGAAATTCGCCCGATCACGCTCGAGCGTGACGCCATCGACGATCCGCGCGAAACCTTCACCTGGGACGTCATCCGCAAGGGCTCCAAGCTCGGCTTCCGCACGGCGGCCGTGCCGAAGGAGTGGGGCGGGCACGGCATCGACTTCGTCACCCAGGCGCTGGTGATGGCGGAGCTTGCGCGCGGCGACAGCGCGGTCTCGAAGACTTTCAGTCAGTGCTGGAAGTGGAGCCACCTGATCGCCATGGCCTGCACCGAGGAGCAGAAGAAGCGCTTCCTCACGCCGTTCCTCGCCGACGACACCTACGTGCTCGGCAAGGGTGGCACGGAAGCCAATGGCGGTTCCGACAACCGGCTGCCGCCGCCGGAGGACCCCAAAGCTGGCTTCCGGCTGCGCGCCGAACGCAAGGGCGACGAGTGGATCCTGAACGGCGAGAAGCAGTTCATCGCCAACGGCTCGATCGCCAAGATGTTCTTCCTCGACGTGCGCACCGACCCGACCAAGAACATCCGCGAGGGCGGTACGCTGTTCATGATTCCGAACGACACGCCGGGCTTCCGTGTCGGAAAAGTGTTCAACAAGCGCGGCTGGCGGTTCTATCAGAACGCCGAACTGATCTTCGAGAACGCGCGCGTGCCGGACGCCTACCGGGTCGGCGAGGTCAACGGCAACGGCCGCATCAAGGGCGCCGGCAATCTTTCGAGCGGCGACATGTTCGGCGATCTCGAACTCGCCGCCAATGCGCTCGGCGTCTGCGATGCGGCGTGTGAATACGCGCTGGATTATGCCAAGACGGCGACGCAGGGCGGGCGGCCGCTGATCGAACAGCAACTCGTGCAGCTCAAGATCAACAAGATGCACATGCTGACCGAAGCGCTGCGCTCGTTCGTGCTGCGCACGGCCTGGGAGCATGACCAGAAGAACCACACCGCCAATGCCGGCCTGGTGATGAACTATTCCAGCGACGTCATCCAGGAAGTGACCGAGACCGGCATGGACGTGTTCGGCTCGACCGGCGGCATGATGAACCGCAATGCCGAGAAGCTGGTGCGCGACGGCATGATCTGGACCCATCTCGCCGGCGACATCGTGCAGCGCATGCGCGTCGTGCGCCGTCACATCGTCAAGCACTGAGGGACATCGCGGGGGACGCAACGACCCTGAGCGTCATTGCGAGGAGCGCAGCGACGAAGCAATCCAGTTGTTTCCAACAATCTGGATTGCTTCACGGAGCCTGTCATCGGGCCGCGCGAAGCGCGGACCCGTTGGTTCGCAATGACGCCAGGGCCTCTCGTTGGTCATTCCGGATTGCCGCCACCGATCTCGCGTTCACGCGAGATCGGCAGTTCATGAGTCCCCAGATCGGCTATAGCCGATCTGAGTGGCGGCAAGTCCGGAATCCATGAACACAGACAGGGGTTATGGATTCCGGGTTCGCGAGCTAAAGCTCGCGCCCCGGAATGACGGCATCGATGGGGTCAATCGGAAATCGTATAACCCAGCCTGTGCGGACCATGCGTCAACTACTTTCGAGCGAAGGCTTGCCCGCATCAGGGGCCGCCTGAGCGGCACGCCTACTGCTTCGCAGGCGTCTCCTTCTTCGCTGACGCTTCTTTCTCCTTCGCCAGAAACTCCTTCCACTTCTTGGTGCGCAGCCGGGAACGCGTCCTCTCGGCCAGCTTCTGGTTGGTGTGCGGCGCGATCAGCACATTGTAGGCGTGCGCGACCTGCGCATATTCGTATTCGCAGTCTTCGGCGCGCTCCTTCGGCAGATAGCCCTTCTCGACAATGTCGGCATAGGTCTTCGGATGCGCGCCGTAGGCCATGCAGAGCAGGTTGAAGAAGCGCTGCGCCGGCAGGCCGTGCGCGTCGGCGAAATGCTTCAGTTGCGGGCTCTGCCGCATCGCGTCGATGACGTAGAGATAGGCGACGCCCGCGACCAGCTTGCGCCCATCCTGCGGCGCCATCTGCAGCATGATGTAGGCGGCCAACTGGTCGGCGGCGTCTTCCTCACGCCCGAACACCGGGATCTCCAGCATGTCGAATACGGCATGCGCCAGTTCGTGCAGGAACACGTCGGTGACGGCGCCCGCGATCGCGGATTCGCGCGTCAACTCCTCGCCGAAAGGCTGCTCCGGCGCATTGCGCACGGCTTCGGCGATGTATTCGTAACAGACGGTGACGACGCGGTCCTGATACCAGGCGTTGACGGTGCCGTCGCAGCCTTCCATCTTGAGCAGCAGGGTCGCCGGAAGCCGCACGGCCGACATGAATGTGCGGATGTCTTCGAGCACCCCGATCTTCTTCAGATTCTCGTAGAGCGTCTGGTGTTCGGGATTCTTCGGCTCGACATAGGCGATGCGTACGCGGTCGGTCCGGCCCTTTGCGCGGTTCTGCGCTTCGGCGGGCGGTCCGGACAGCGCAAGGACGGCAAGCGCTATCGCGCAGAACATGGAAAGCTGGCGGAAAGGCATGGCTGCTCCTGTGGGAAGTCGCAGTTTACCACCAAGTGACGGCCGGCGGGGCAGTTTCCAAGGTTCGCGCAGACTGGCCTGCCGCAGCACGCTCGGGTAGAATTTTTCAGGTGCTACCTCGGAAATACTACCCCAAGACTACCCCAAGCCGAATTTGACCCGCAGCCCGTGAGCCGGGAAAGGCAGTTCCAACCATGAAGATCACCGCCGCGATCGTCCCCGAGAAGTTTGCGCCCTTCGTGATCGACACGGTCGAACTCGCCGACCCGCGGCCGGACGAGGTGCTGGTGCGGGTGGTCGCCAGCGGCATGTGTCACACCGACCTGCATGGGCGCGACGGCTACTTCGCCATTCCCTATCCGGCCGTGTTCGGGCACGAGGGTGGCGGCATCGTCGAGGCGGTGGGCTCCGCGGTGACGCGCCTCGCGCCGGGCGACCATGTCGTGATGGCGTTTCCGTTCTGCGGGCATTGCCCGAACTGCCAGTCGCACATGCCAGCCCACTGCCTCGACTCGCGCAAGCTCAAGTCGAGCGGCACGCGCGCCGACGGCTCGACGCTGATGAGCAAGGACGGCAGGCCGGTCTACAGCGCGTTCTTCCAGCAGTCGTCGTTCGGCAGTTTCGCCATCGCCAACGAGAACTGGGCGGTGAAGGTGCGCAAGGATGCGCCGGTCGATCAGATCGGCGCCTTCGCCTGCGGCGTGCAGACCGGCGCGGGTGCGGTGTTCAACGCGATCAAGCCCTCGCCCGGCGAGAGTTTTGCCGTGTTCGGGGTCGGGGGCGTCGGGCTGTCCGCGATGATGGCGGCGAAGCTGCACGGCTGCGACCCGATCATCGCGGTCGACGTGCACGAACATCGCCTTGCGCTCGCGCGTGAACTCGGCGCGACCCACACCATCAACCATTCGGGGCGAACCGACATCGTTGCGGCGATCCGCTCGATCACGGGTTACGGCGCGCGCTACACGGTCGAGACTTCGGCGATCCCGGCGGTGCTGCGCGAGGCGATCGAAGCGCTGATGCCGCTCGGAACCTGCGTGCTGCTCGGCAGCGCGCGGCCGGGCACCGAGGCGTCGTTCGAGATGCCGTTCCTGCAGAACGGGCGCACGGTGCAGGGTGTGGTGCAGGGCTGGAGCGAGCCGCAGACCTTCCTGCCCCGGCTGGTCGACCTGATGATGGAGGGCAGGTTCCCGGTGGACCGGCTGACCACGACCTACGAACTGGCCGACATCAACCGGGCGGCCGAGGACGCGGTCGCCGGCAGGACCATCAAGCCGCTGCTGCGCATGCCGCATTGAGCATTTTCCGGTGAAGTGGATACCGGTTCACCGCAAGAAAATGCGATCAAACAATAAACTCGCTGAGCGAATCAGCGGGCACCGCGCGGCCGGCAATCCACAACGCGGACACGTACGGAGCGGCCGAGGCTGGCGTCGGCGTCGCGGGTCAGTTAACTAGGCCGTCCATTTCAACTTCGGGGAAGAGTCATGCCGGAGACCTTGCGCCGCATTGTTCTGGCCTCGCGGCCGGCTGCGGAGCCACAGCCGGACAACTTCCGTCTGGAGGAGAGCGCGGTTCCCCAGCCGGGCGCCGGCGAAATCCTGCTGCGGACGCTCTGGCTGTCGCTCGATCCCTATATGCGCGGGCGCATGAGCGATGCCCCGTCCTATGCCCCGTCGGTGCAGATCGACCAGGTAATGGAAGGCCGCGCGATCTCCGAGGTCGTCGCCTCGAATGTCGACGGCTACGCCAAAGGCGACCTCGTGTTCGGCAATACCGGCTGGCAGACGCACGCGGTCTCGACCGGGCGCGGCCTGCGCAAGCTTGAGCGGACGAGCGGCGTGGAACTGCCGGCGCAGCTTGGCGTGCTCGGCATGCCGGGCATGACGGCCTATTCCGGGCTGCTGGAGATCGGCAGGCCGAAGGCCGGCGAGACCGTGGTCGTCGCGGCCGCGTCGGGCGCGGTGGGCCAGGTGGTCGGCCAGATCGCGCGCATCAAGGGTGCGCGGGCGGTCGGCATCGCCGGCGGGGCGGACAAGTGCCGTTTCGTGACCGAAGAACTCGGCTTCGATGCCTGTCTCGACCATCGCGCGCCGGACCTTGCCGGTCGTTTGAAGGAGGCTTGTCCGCAAGGCGTCGACGTCTATTACGAGAACGTCGGCGGCAAGGTGTTCGAAGCGGTGTTCCCGCTGTTCAATAATTTCGCGCGCATTCCTGTCTGCGGCCTGATCGCGCAATACAACGCGACCTCGGCGCCGGCCGACGCGATGCCGGTGCCGACCCTGATGCGTCAGGTTCTCAGCAAGCGGCTCAACTTCCGCGGCTTCATCGTGTCCGACTTCGCCGCGCTCGAGCCGGACTTCCGTCGCGACATGACGGAATGGGTCCGCGACGGCAAGGTGAAGCATCGCGAATACATCGTCGAAGGACTGGAAAACGCGCCGCGCGGCCTGATCGGGCTGCTGCGGGGCGAGAACTTCGGCAAGACCGTCGTGCGCGTCGCCGCCGACGCCTGAAGGAGATTAAGTAATGTCCGTTGCGGCGGTTCTCGCGCCGCTGTTCGTGCAGGTGGCGCTGACCTTTGCGCTCCTGTCCCTGACCGGCCTCCGCCGCGTGCGGAGCATCGAGCGCGGTGAGACGCGGGCCGAAGTGATTGCGCTCGGCGAGCGCAACTGGCCCGCCTCCGTGCAGAAGGTCGCGAACAGCTTCCATAATCAGTTCGAGCTTCCGGTCCTGTTCTATGTGCTGACGGCGCTGGCACTGTTCACCCGCAAGGCCGATCTGCTGTTCGTGCTGATGGCATGGCTGTTCGTGATCAGCCGGATCGCGCATGCCGGCATTCACATCACCACCAACGACATCCAGCACCGCTTCTTCGCCTTCGCGGCGGGGTTCGGCCTGCTGCTGCTGATGTGGCTGATCTTCGCCCTCCGGATCCTGTTCGGGTCGTAGTGAAACGATGACGCCGGCAGCGCGCATATCTGCAGCGATCGAGGTGCTGGCCGACATCATCGGCCGGCGCCGCCCGGCGGCCGACGCGCTGAAAGACTGGGGCCTTTCGCACCGCTTTGCGGGTTCCGGCGACCGCGCGGCGATC
>Ga0182739_1003438_pt1 | contig 13887 bp, 7 predicted proteins | sample eDN5th30CBELigBY_FD_128873 | JGI IMG/M metagenome (GOLD analysis project Ga0182739, IMG submission 128873) | Enriched backyard soil microbial communities from Emeryville, California, USA - eDNA 5th pass 30_C BE-Lig BY (version 2) (version 2) | ecosystem: Environmental > Terrestrial > Soil >... | reverse complement strand
GTCCGCGCAGCAGCACTATCGGCTTCCTGTACCGCTTGGTAAAGGCATGGACCAGATCAATGACGGCAAGCGTCCCGTCTTCACGCACATATAAATGAAACAATGCCGCATCGCGCCGGGTAAATCCCAGCCTCTTCATTTCTGTGTAAATTCGCAGAATCTGTTCCGTCTGCCTTGAGGTGATCGTCCCCGCATCCTTCAAGACCGAATATAACGTGGGGCCTTTCATATACTCAATGACAATATACCCCGGACCCGCTTCATAAAACGCAGGGGTCATCCAAGAACCCTGACACCGTCGATAAGCTTCAGCCTCCTGCACGGCATCCTCTTCTTTTTGGTACACCTTCATACACTTTCCATCCGGAAGAAGGTACGCGATTCCCTGCTTTCCTCTTCCAATCGGAACCGCATCCTTTGGCAATCGGCAGCTATCCAAACTGATCACCCCATTTCTCACGACCTTCTTCACTATATTCAGTCTATTTGCGGAACTCTATAGGACAATGATGGAATTGTAAGAATCTGAAAATACACAGGTGTACCTATCAGCCAATATCGCCATGACATATACATAAATTATTAGTCCATGTCACAACAAGAAGGATGTGAATTCATTGCAAAAGTCGAAGCGGGCCTCATCTCCCGTCAAAAAGAAAGCACCTATGAAGAAGACGAGAGCCTCCGCTTCCTCCATGCTTGTCCCATCGGTACCATCTTCAGCTCTGCTGCGCTCGCTTCCGGACTATCCGCCGCTTATCCGGGAATCTGAATCCCCGCGTATTCTGATGGTTTTAGATCAGTTTAATATTGGAGGAACCGAAACCTACACCCTTTCTCTGATCCGTGAACTGCTCCGTCAAGGTGTCTCAGTCTCAGTAGCGGGAAAGCCCGGGAAATTTCGCGATGCTTTCCTTGGACTAGGCTGTCCTTTATATGAATTGGATTTTGTAACAGATAGTCATCATCCGAACATTCCAAAAGCTGATGAGCTCACCCAGCTGCTGAAATCCATTCTTGTAACAGAGCGAATCCATATCGTTCATGCACATCAGTATCCTTCGGGAAAAATAGCCGTCAAGGCCGCAGCGCAAGCCGGCGTCCCCATCCTGTTTACAATCCACGGCTCTTATTATGACGCTTCCTTCTTCCAGGAGCTGGACTCCACCTCCACGCTGGTCAGCGTCAGTCCGGCCGTAGAACGCATGCTTCTTCGATACGGCCTGTCATCCTCCTTGATTCCTAACGGAATTGATCTGGAGGAGTTCCACGAGTTGGACCCGGCCTACCGTGAGCATGAACGAAACCGGATAGGAATCCCGGCAGGAGCGACAGTATTGATGTATGCAGGACGCCTTTCGTGGGAAAAAGGCGACCTTTGCGGCGAGCTCATTCGAGCGGTTTCGGCCCTCCGCTCCGCCGGCCTTCCCCAGCTGCATCTGCTTATTGCCGGAGCGGGGAACAAGCTGAAGGATCTTCTCGAATTGGCCCAGTTTCAGCAGCAGCTTGCAGGGCATCCATTTATTCATTTTGCGGGGGAGACCGTTTCTTTGGCGAAGTACTATGCGGTCAGCGACGCGGTGATTGGAACCGGCAGAGTCGGACTTGAGGCAATGGCCTGCGGCAAGCCGCTCATCGCCCTTGGCAGTCGAGGTCTGATCGGAACCGTACAATCCAGCCGTCTGCCTGAAGTATGGGATACCTGGTTTGGGGATCATGCCGCCCATAGGCCTTATTCGCAGGAATTTTTGAAGAATCAAATTAAGAAAGTACTGACCCTGGACAACAGAAAGACCAAGGAATTGACCGAAAGCGGCAGAGAGATCGTCGAAAGGCGCTTTAACATTAGGCACACCGCAAAGAGGCTGCTGGAGCTGTACAAAAGCCGCATGTCTACCGCAGCGGCAGCCAAAGAAACACGGACTTTCTTTCACTGATCTGAATGGAGGGAACGGAAGATGAATCCGTATGTAATTACGCCTTGGGATACCTTGGAAAGCAGCGTAACCGGGGGAGCCGTTCTGGAACAGTATGTTCCTCCCGAACTGGAGGCCTTGGCTTGGCAGGTGGCGGAGCTGTACGACATGCAGGTGTACAATATGACCCTCATTACCTCCAAGCCGGATAAGGGCGGCGCAATCTGGAGAATTGATACCAACCATGGTCCCCGAAGTCTTAAGGTGCTCCACCGAAGCCCGCAGCGGAGCCTGTTCAGCATTGGAGCCCAGGAGCATATGGTTAGCCAAGGGGCTAAGGTTCCTGCGCTTGTCCCTACGCGCGCTGACAGCACCTATGTCGAAGCAGGCGGCAAGCTGTGGATCGTGACGGACTGGATCGAACCGCTGCAGCCCGTATCCAAGGTCGACTTGGAGGGCGCAGCCGCTCTCTGCTATGGGCTGGGGGAGTTTCACAAGCTTTCTAAGGGATATGTGCCTCCGCAGGGGGCGCAAAATTCTTCGAGGCTAACCACATGGCCCAAGTATTACGATAAGATCATTACCAAAATCGGCTGGTTTCGGGACATCGCTTCCATCTACCGCGAATTCCCGGCCAGCGAGCATTTGTTGAATGTAGTTGAAGAATTCGAGCGCCAGGCACGGGAAACGAATAAGCTGCTGCTTGCATCCGAATACGCTAAGATGGTCAGCAAAGGCGGACCCCATTGGGGGCTGGTGCACCAGGACTACGGCTGGTCCAACGGCCAGATGGGGCCCGGCGGTATTTGGGTGATTGACTTGGACGGCGTCTCTTATGACCTGCCGATCCGGGATCTGCGCAAGCTGATCACAAGTACGATGGATGATATGGGCACTTGGGATCCCGTATGGATTCGCGGTATGATCGAGGCTTATCATCAAGCGAATCCGATCGACAGAGAGACGTTCGAGCTTCTGTGGATTGATATGGCCTTCCCCAATGAGTTCTATAAGCACGTGAAGGAAATCGTTTTTTCGCCGCAGATTTTTCTCCAAACTGAACTAGAGGCTATTCTTACACGTGTCATGACCGTAGAGAGCAGTAAATGGCAGGCGCTCCAAGAACTTGAGGGAGATAAAACCAAATACGAATCCGGCAATTACGTATTCGAAAGCGCGCCGGCTTTCCAATACGAATTCGAACCGGTGCCTGCAAGGGATTTGCCGGGCAGCATGGTCCCTATGCTTCCGGTAGCCGAAGAAGCTCCGGTTCCGGTTACCCCTGCTTATCAAGAGGCTGTGCTTATCGCATTCCCGGGACCTGCCGATCAAGCCATGCCGGAGGACCTGTGGACGCCCCTTGCCGCCGCGTCCGGCGATACGATACCGGCCGCGCCGCTGCTCGTAGGCCCCGCACCGGCTAAATCACCTCCGGCATCCCGCCAGCGCAGGAAAGGCAAGCATCGGCGCAAACGGCTGCCGATCGTTCCAAAAGCGGTGAAAGCCCGCAAAAAGAAAAAAATCGTCCGCAAAAAACCAGCCAAACTGGTACCGAAAAAGCGGATTGCAGCAGCCGTTAAACCATTGAAGAAGAAGCCGACCAAACGGAAAACCCTTACCCGCAAAAGAAAAGTTGCTGCTAAGAAAAGGCAGCCGGCCCGGCAGCAAAAAGCGCTTACCGCCGGCTCGTCCAAGCGAGGCCGGCGCCCGAAAATTGCCTAGTAACAGGAGGAGAGGATCCGCGTGAACATTTTAATGATTTGCACCGAAAAGCTCCCTGTCCCCAACATTCGAGGCGGCGCCATTCAAACCTATATCGGCGGTGTCGTAGGGACGCTGGGCCGGCATCACCGCATTACCCTGCTCGGACGCGACGATCTTGAATTGCCGAATGATGAAATGCGGGATAACGTCCGCTATGTGCGGGTTCCGTCCGATGGCCTGTTCGATGTGTATGCGAAGGGAGTTACCGAGTTTTTGGCGGCAAGCCCGGAGAACTTTGATCTTATTCATATTTTTAACCGTCCGCGGCTTGTTCTGCCTGTCCGCCAGCTGGCGCCTTATGCAAGAATAGTTCTCAGTATGCATAACGATATGTTTAACCCTGCTAAAATCTCTGAGGAGGAAGGCCGTGCCGTCATCGGCCAAACGGAACGCATCATTACGATCAGCGGTTATATCGGCAACGAAATCTGCCGCTACTTCCCGGAAGCCGCATCCAAAGTAACGCCTATCTACTCGGGAGTGGACTTGTCGCGGTTCGCGCCATGGACAGAGTCGGAGACCGCTCTCCGTACGCGTGAGCAGCTGAGATCCGCGCATCAGCTCGACGGAAAGAAAGTGATTCTGTTCGTCGGCCGTCTCTCCCGCAACAAAGGCCCTCACGTGCTGGTTAAAGCCATGAACCACCTTCAGCATTCCGATGCGGTGCTCGTTATCGTCGGCGGTGCATGGTACAGCGATAACACGATAAGCGATTATGTAGCTTATGTCCGCGCCATGGCCGAACGCTCCACGCTGCCTGTAGTCACAACGGGTTACGTACAGGCGCATGAAGTGCATCAATGGTTTTGCGCAGCCGATGTCTTCGTCTGTACTTCCCTCTGGGAGGAACCTCTGGCAAGGGTCCATTATGAAGCGATGGCTGCAGGACTCCCATTTTTGACCACGGCCCGGGGCGGAAACCCTGAGATCGTCATCAATGAAAACGGAATGATTATCGGTAATCCGGAGGATCCTTTGGAATATGCGGAAAAGTTGAATTACCTGCTCTCCCATCTGGATTATGGGCGGCAAATGGGGATTCGCGGCAGACGCCTGGCCGAACAGCGCTTTACCTGGGACCGGGTAGCATCGGAAATTTTGGCGGTCTGGGGGTAAGGTCCTTTCCTCCCATCGAAATAAAGCAGCAATAAAAAAACCGGTACAGAGAAGGCGGGAAGCCCCGCCTTTTCCTCCGGGTGAACCGGCCAATCTCTGATCCGAAGGTGTTCGGATGCGGGATGCCGCTTAATTCCAATCCGTCTCATCAATCGCCTGTCTGCGTCTCGTCCCTCTGCTATTTCGCCGCTTTATGGCTTCATCCCTTTATACAGCTGAAGAATGTACAGCATCTCCTGCTCGAGACCGGTTCTAAGATCTACCCGGGGGCTGTATCCAAGCAGCCGGCCTGCTTTGGAAATATCCGCCCATGTGTTTTTCGGCTCGCCGTATGTGCTCTGTGCCAAGACCATCTCGGCCTTTTGGCGAAAGCACTCCTCCAATATCGCAATGCATTCCAGCACGGAAGCCCTCTGTTTTCCTCCGATATTGATGGTTTCGCCGATGACATGCTCGGCCCGGGAGGCTGCGGCCACCGCCTCGACACAATCCTGGACGTACGTGAAATCCCGCGTTTGCGTTCCGTCCCCGTTCAGCGTAATCGGTTTGCCCTGCTGCATTTGCACAATAAACCGGTGAAAGGCCATATCCGGCCGCTGCCTTGGACCATAGACCGTAAAAAACCTTAAAATAACAATGGGAAGCCCATCATTGCGGTGATACACCCTGCACAGCTGCTCCCCTGTCAGCTTGCTTACACCGTAAGGGGAGAGCGGTTCCGGCTCGGCATCCTCGCCGACCTTCCCTGTTTTCTCACCGTATACGGAGGAAGTGGACGCATAGATAAATCTCTTGATGGGATAGATCTTGCATCCTTCCAACAGCCGCTGTGTCGCTTGTATATTGTGCTGTACATAAAAAGCAAAGTCAGGCCCCCAGCTCGTTCGGACACCGGGCATGCCGGCCAAATGGTATACGATATCCACTCCGGGAAGCAGTTCTTCCCAGGAAACCTGAAGCAGATCGGCTTCCTTGAATTGAAACCGGGGGTGAAGGAGCAGCCCCTCGATATTCCTTCTGCGAATCCATGCAGGCGTGGCACCATCAATGAAGCCGTCCAGCCCGATGACCTCATTCGTCTCCTCCTGCAGCAGCTTCTCGCATAAATGAGAGCCGATGAATCCGGCTGCACCAGTCACTAAAATTTTCATTGCATCCGACTCCTTTTTCAATGCCGTGCTTACTGCCGTCCAATCCCCAGGTATTCGAACCCCCAGGATTTGAGCAGCTCCCCATCCAGCGCGTTTCGTCCGTCATATAGGACAGCTCGATTCATCAGGCCTTTGAGTGCGAACCAGTCTGCCTGCCTGTATTCGTCCCATTCCGTGCATAAAATGGCCGCATCGGCACGCTCCAGCGTCTCTTCCAACACCTGGTACTGTCTCAGAGTCCGCGGATGACCATCCATCAGATCTCCGGGCAAAACCGCCACAGGATCATGAACCCGAACTTGGGCCCCCTGCTCCAGCAGACGAGCAATGACAGCCAAGGACGGCGCCTCGCGCAAATCGTCGGTACCGGGCTTAAAAGCGATCCCAAGAACCGCTATCGTCTTGTTATGAAGCGAACCTAGCATACTCTCGAGCCGTGAGATGGCATAAGCTTGCTGTGACTTATTCACTTCCACGACCTGATTCAATAGAGTCAGCTCCGTCCCCTGCTCTTTGCCCATGTACAACAGAGCATTGACATCCTTCGGGAAGCAGGAGCCGCCATAGCCAATCCCTGCGCGCAAAAAAGCTTTGCCGATTCTCGGGTCCAGCCCGATCCCTTCACTGACCTCGGTAACAGGCACGCCAATCTCGTCACAAAACCGGGCCAGCTCGTTAATAAACGATATTTTGGTTGCCAGATAGGCATTAGAAGCATACTTGATCAGCTCGGCGGACATGGGCTTAGTCCACAGCACAGGACAATTCATACGGCCGTAAAGGCTGCGAACCCGCAAGCCCGCCTCCTCCGTATCGCTCCCGATGATAATCCGGTCCGGATGAAGCGCATCCTGCAATGCGCTGCCCTCTCGTAAAAACTCCGGATTGGAAACGACATCGAATGGTACCGGCTCCGGCTGCGATTCCCGTATCCACTGTACCACCTTCTGCTGTGTTCCCAAGGGAACCGTGCTTTTGATAACAATAAGCTTATATCCCTTCATCGTTCGGCCGATGCATTCAGCCGCCTGGCGGACATACTGTAAATCCGCGCTTCCATCAGAACGAGGCGGGGTTCCTACACATAGGAAAATAGTTTCATGCTCAGGGACGGCTATCTCGGGGTCGGTAAAAAAGCGGATATTCCCCTCGGTTAAGTGTTTTTTTAACAAGAACTCCAGACCGGCTTCATGGAACGGGACTTTCCCGTTCCGCAGCGCTCCGATTTTATCCGCATTCGTATCGACACCGGATACATGCCATCCCAGCTCTGCAAACACCAGTGCGGTAGTTGTACCTACATACCCCATACCCATCACTAATATGCTCATCATCAGCTTCCTCCGTTTTGTAGAGACGCATACTTCCGGTTGACAATGGTATGACTTAAGCTGGCATCATTCAGACAAGTTCCATCAAGAACAACGCTCCGTGCAATCGTACAGCCTTGCAGCCGGACTCCGGGACCGATGGATGCATAGGGGCCTATTGTGCTATTCGTAATCTCACTTCCGGGATCAATGATTACCGGAGGTATGATGATGTTGCCTCTCTCCGATGGATAGAGCGGAAGCTGTTCGGCCCGGTTCAGCTTGTCGAGCATCCACTCATTCGCTTCCAGCCATCTGGGCAGCGTTCCGACATCGGAATGATTCTGTTCGGTCGTGAGATAGCCAACGGATTTCCCCTGATCGATCAGCCATTGAATCGCATCTGTAATTTCGTATTCTCCGCGTTTGGAGGGCTGAATAGACCGTATCGCATCAAAAATAGAGGCGTTGAATGCGTAGGCTCCCAGTACGGCCCAATTTGATTTGGGAACGGCCGGTTTTTCCTCCAGTCCTACGATCCGGTTATTTTCGAGTTCGGCTATCCCATAATCCACCGGTCTTGTAACATAACCCAGCATGATGCATGCATCATTAATCTCATTCGTTACCGGCAAAGCCAGCTCTTCCAAAGATTGCTCCAGCAGATTGTCCCCCAGCAGCAGCACGAACGGCTGCTCCTGAATAAACGGCTCCGCTTGTTTCACTGCATGGGATATACCGAGCGACTCATGCTGATAAATATAGGTGATATGCGCCCCCCAAGGCATTCCGTCTCCTACTATAAGTTCAAACAGCTCACGGTGTTCCGGCTTGATCACGATACCGATTTCTGTGATGCCGAGGGCCGTCAGCTTTTCAATGTTATATTGAATCAGGGGCTTATTGGCTACTGGCAGAAGCACCTTGGGAACGAGATCGGAAAACGGCTGAAGCCGGGTACCTCGGCCTGCACCAAGAATTAAACCCTTCATAAGGTACACTCCCTTATTGTGAATTTAATATTAAGATATGTGTTTATCCGTGACCCAGTAAGGGCGTGTGTTAGCACGTAGGTAAATTGTACTCATGTACACCGATCGTTCGGAATTTCCGGCCGTATCATGAGCCTATCCCGTTTGTAAAAAATCCGCTGCTAGCTGCTTTCCATTTGCCCATACGCCACCGGAAGAGATTCATATACTACATTGAAACTGACAAGTTTCAAAAACAGTAGAGAGGAATGAAAAGCGCATGGCTTCTTATGAAAGCTTGAAATCTGCACTAAGCGGCTTGGATGTAGAGGAAATCGAGGTTGTCTACTCCAACGGCGAAACATCGATTTTTAACTACGGTGATGAAGGCCCCGAAACGTTGGACAACTGGCTGAAAGGGATCGATTTGAGCGAAGTGGAAGAAATTGAAGTAGAATTGAACGGCGGTGCCAAGGTTGAGCTGCAATGGGACGAAGAAGAAGGAACCGCCTATATCGTTTCAGATGATGAAGATGAAGAGGACGAGGAAGACGAAGAAGACGAGGACGAAGAAGTAGATGGCGGGGATGAGGACGAAGAGGACGGCGACGAAGAAGACGAAGAAGATGAGGATGAAGAAGAGGACGAGGACGAGAACTAATTCTCGCTGACAGCTTCGATCGGTAAATCATAGATTTCCAGCTAAGCCACTAGTATGATTCAATATATCATAGGAAACCATTCCTCCAATATAAGGTGTTCATTGTACGAAGTCCCTTAGCGGATGATACAGCCTGCATGTTCATAGCCAAAGCTTTCGAAGCAGACTTCAACCGAAGTCTGTTTCTTATTATCCGGCAAGGCTTTATGATCATATATCCCCCTTCCTTGCCATTGAATTCAAGCTGCGGACAACGGTCGAGTCCTGTTTGAGCGGCATCAAGACAAAAAAACAACGCGAGAAGGGGTTCGTCCCTTTTCGCGTTGTTTGGTATGCGGCGGCTTGTTCCCGGCAAATTCTTGTCTCCTCAAACTGCCGCCATTGCTCATTTACTTCGTTTGAACGATCCTTAGCAGCAGCGCTACCGCTTCGGCTCGCGTCGTCAGATCCAGCGGAGCGAACAGCCGCTCCCCCCGGCCCTGCACGAGTCCCCGCTGGTACGCGGCGGCGATGTAGCCCCCGGCCCAAGCCGGGATGGCCGGCGCATCGGAGAACAGAGCGTTCACCGCATCGGGAGATGCCGGCGGCAGTCCGGCGGTTTTCGCCGCCATGGTGATCATCTCCGCACGGGTTACCGGAGCATTCGGACGGAAGGTACCGTCCTCATAGCCGTCCACAGCCCCGCTAGCGGCAGCCGAGCCGACCGCCGGCACCGCCCAGGCGGGAATGGAAGCCGCATCCGCAAATTCCAGCTCCGCTGCCGCACCCTGGGAGCCCTCCGCCTGCGGATAGGCTTGATGGAGCATTACAACGAATTGAGCCCGCGTGACCGGCTCATCAGGCCGGAAGGTACCGTCCTCGAAGCCGCTCACGATACCGCAGCCGGAAGCGCGCGTGACCTCCAATTCCGCCCAGTGCCCCGCCATGTCGCCAAAAGGCTTCGAGGCCGCAGCGGATTGCGTGCACCTTCCGCCGCTTGACCCCGCCGGCGGCTCAGGGGCCTGCGGTTCCTCAGGCTGCTGAGGCGAAACCGGCTCTTCTACCGGAGGTGGAGCCGGAGTCGTTTCTGCCGGCGGCGCACCGGCTGTCCCGCGTCCCGAGCGGGACTTCGATGCGCGATGAACCGCCACGCTGTAGGTCTGCTGCGTTAGGCCGTCAGGAGCGGTCACCGTCAGCTCCACAGCGTTATCCCCCACCTGCAGGGCAATCGGCTCCGAGGCTCGGCCGCTCTCCAGCTCCGCTCCGTTCATGCGGATCCGGGCTCCGGGATCGTAAACCGAAGCCGTCACCGTTGTGCGGTCCACTCCATTGCCGACCATGACGCTGTAAGCCGTTAGGCCGCTGTCAAACCCAGGGAGCAGAGTTCCTCCCGACAATTCAAGGCTTGTAAGCGTCACATTCGGACGGGCCTTACGATGCACCTCAATGATATATGACTGCCGGCTGACCCGATCCTGCGCGGTCACGGTCACGGCAAGCCGATTGGTGCCAACCTCCAGCGGGAGCAGCCGTGAAGGCTCGCCGCTTGTTAACGCTTGACCGTTAACGCTTAGCGTGGCATTCCGGTCATAGACAGAGGCGGTCACGGTCGTGCCCGCGGTTAAATAGTCTACTGTCGTCTCGTAGTGGACCATACCGCTCTCAAATGCGGGCTCCAGGCTGCCCTCGGACAGCTGCAGTCCGCTCAGCATCACATTGGAGCTCGGCTCCCGGTTTATATCTACCCGGTAAGTTCCTACAGTGACGCCATCTTGTGCGGTGACCGTCACCGTTACAGGATTGCTTCCGACGTCCAGTTCAACCGGCAGGCTTCCCTCATTTCCCGCAAAAAGCTTGCCGTTCATCTGCAGCGCCGCTACCTCGCTGGCGGCCCTGGCATGCACCGTTACGGCATAGACGGCATGGGTGACGGACGCCGTATAGTCCGTCGTTCCCGGGTCGAACCGGGGGATCAGCACCGCCGTGTCGACGGTAAGCTCGTTTAAAGCCGCCTCATCGGAAGGCATCCGGGTCACCGTTACTGTATACGGCTGGACCGTCGTGCCATCCTGTGCCGTCACCTGAATAGTAAACGTCTGCGCCCCGACCTCCAGGGCAGCCGGATTCGCCGCCGGCCTGCCGTTCTGCAATATTTCCACAGAAGCGTTCGAATCCGCAGCAACTGCCGCAATTGACGTGCTCGATACCCCATAAGGTACCTGTGCGGTATATTGATAGGTCGTCCCGGTCACCGTCTCCTGTAAAATGATTCCGCTCAGCTCCAGCGTGCGGAGCTCTGCGTTATTTGACACAACAGTGAAGACGCGTTCGGCGGAAACCGCGCTTTCATTGCCTGCCGCATCGGCCGCTTGCGCCTGAACCGTATGTGGTCCTACCGCAAGCTCCGCAGAAGGCGTATAGGTCCAGCCGCCGTTATCGGCTGCGTGAACTCTTCCCGCCGCAGCTCCGTCCACATAAACATTGACGGTTACGCTCGCTTCCGCCGTTCCGGTGATGACAGGCTTGGGCCGGTTGATAACGGCACCTTCCGCCGGCTGATGCACGACAGGTACCGGCGGCGCTATCGTATCTACCGTAAAAGACGTTCCCTCGGATAGCGGACCGGCGTTTCCGGCCGCATCGACCGCTTGAGCCTTGACCGTGTGCGTCCCTTCACTCCATGCCGCCTCCGGCGTATACGTCCAAATACCGCCGTCATCGGACAGCGCCGTATCGGCCTCTGTTCCGTCTAGCGTGATCCGGATGGAGGCGCCTGCTTCCGAGCGCCCCTGAATAGCCGGCCTTCCCGTATTGAGTATAGTTCCGGACGCCGGGAACGTCACTTCAGGAACGCCCGGAGCTTGCGTATCGACCGTTATATGAATCGTATCCGACTCCACGCTTGTATTCCCCGCAGCGTCCTTAGCTGCGGCGCGGATCGTATGCGCTCCGTCCGCTAACGGATCGGCCGGCGTAAAGCTCCAGCTGCCTCCGCTGCCGGCTGCCATGACAGTCCCCGCTTCCGTTCCGTCGATGTTAACCGTCACTTCCGCACTTGTTTCCGCGGTGCCGGAAATAACCGGCTTATTGCCGCTCGTTGCTGTCCCCTCTGCAGGAGACAGAATATCAGGCGCCGGCGGCGCTTGCGTATCCACCTTCCAGGAGACGGTTAGCGAAGCCGGACTGGCATTCCCTGCTGCATCGGCGGCCATGGCGCTCGCGCTGTGAGGCCCATCGCTCAACGGTGCCGCAGGAGTGTATGTCCAGCCTCCATCGGCATCGGCGGTAAGGCCATCGATAGGGAGCGTATCCAGCAGCAAAGTAACAGCCGCATAAGGCTCAGCTTCCCCTGAAATCACCGGGCTGGCCTCTGCCAACACTGTATTGAGCTGCGGCGCCGTAATCACCGGCGCGCCCGGGGCTATCGTGTCGACCGTAAAGGATACCTCTGCCGTCTCCCCGCTGGCATTGCCGGCCGCATCGGCAGCCACCGCCTTCACCTTGTGCTCGGCATCGGTCAGCGCAGCCGGGAACGTATATGTCCACTGCCCGCCGCTGTCGGCCGTGATCGCCGGAAGCGCTTCTCCGTCCACATATAACGTTACCGCAGCATTGCGTTCCGCCGTGCCTGCCAGGGTCGGCTTATTATTGCCCGTCACTGTCCCTGCGGCAGGCGTGGTCACAACCGGCAGGTCCGGTGCCGTCCGGTCGATTCTCACTGCCGCCTCGGAAGCCTCGCCTGCGTTGCCCGCACCGTCTACGGTTCTGGCGTGAATCACCGTTTCCCCTTCCGCGGTAATCGTCAGCCCCCCGGTATAATCCGTCCAATCCAGCGTAGTCGCTCCGGATAAGCTGTATTCCGTCCGTGAGATTCCGGAGCCTCCGGTATCCGCCCCTTGCGTCAAGGTCACCGTCACGCTGTCGGACGCCGTCCAGGCTTCGGTCTCAGGGGCAACAACCGGCGCAGACGGCGCTGTCCGGTCGATCCTGACGACCTCCGTCTGAACCTGACTCTTATTGCCCGCCTGATCGACCGTTCTAGCGCTCACGGTCGTTTCTCCCTGCGCAGAGACGGCCAATGGGGCCGTATAAACCGTCCAGTCCGCCGTTGTCGCTCCGGACAGGCTGTATTCTACCCTCAGCACACCTGAACCGCCGCTATCGGTTCCCGGTGTCACCGTCACGGGCACCTGAGCCGCCGAAACCCATCCGGCGGTCCCAGGCGTGACGGCTGGAGCCGTCGGCGCTGTTTTATCGATCGATACTTGAGCGGAGGCATTCGTACTCGAATTTCCTGCTTGGTCAATGGTTCTAGCCGTGATTGTCGTTACCCCTTCCGCCGTAATCGTCACAGCCCCCGTATACGTTGTCCAGCCCAGTGTCGTCGCGCCCGACAAGCTGTATTCCGTCCGGTTCACGCCCGAGCCTCCCGCATCCGTGCCTGCCGTCAGGCTCAGAGGGACGTTGGTTGAAGCCCAGGACGCTGACACGCCGTTCACTGTCGGGGCGGCAGGCACCGTCCGGTCGATTTGGACCGCCGCTGTAGCCGTATTGCTGACATTCCCGGCATTATCGACGGTTCTGGCGGTAACCGTCGTTTGCCCTTCCGCCGTGACCGCCACGGGCCCGGTGTACGTTGTCCAGCCAAGGGCTGCTGCGCCCGACAGGCTGTACTCTACGCGATTAACCCCAGAGCCTCCCGTGTCCGCACCCGGGGCGATCGTTACGGCGACGCTTGCCGCCGAAGTCCACCCTGCCGCCGAAGGGGTCAAGACCGGCACATCCGGCCTGCTTTTATCAATACGCTGGATTGCCGTACCGAGGTTACTTATATTGCCCGTATTGTCCACTGTCCGGGCTGCTACCGTTGTCGCACCTTCCGCGGTGATCGTCACAGCCCCCGTGTACGTGGTCCAGCCCAGGGTCGCTGCCCCCGACAAGCTGTACTCTACATGATGGACACCCGAGACGGCATCCGCCCCTGCCGTTATCGTCACATTGACGTTCGTCGAACTCCAG
>Ga0182739_1003437_pt1 | contig 13888 bp, 8 predicted proteins | sample eDN5th30CBELigBY_FD_128873 | JGI IMG/M metagenome (GOLD analysis project Ga0182739, IMG submission 128873) | Enriched backyard soil microbial communities from Emeryville, California, USA - eDNA 5th pass 30_C BE-Lig BY (version 2) (version 2) | ecosystem: Environmental > Terrestrial > Soil >... | reverse complement strand
CGTGCCCAGGAGGCCCGGCAGGGTCAGTAGCGGGACGTGGACGTCGTGCTCGGGTGGCTCCTGCCCCTGGGCGTAGACGTGATCAATCCCAGGGGTCCGGGCCAACAGCGGAATGAGTTTTGCCGGGCACTCGAAGATCACCGTCGCGCCCAGCCGCTGGAGCAGCGGGGCATAGCGAATGAAGTGGATGGAGTCGCCCAGCCCCTGCTCGGCGACGACGAGGACCCGCAAGCCGGCGGGGGGATAGCCGTTCCAGGCCGGCATGATCGGGGGCCGGCTCAGGGCTCCTTTCTTCCGCAGCCGCCACTCATATCCGGCCCATCCCCGGGCGAAGTTTCCCTCCCGGAGCCAGGTCAGGGCGCGGTTGAGGTGGGCGTCGACGTGGTGAGGGCGGAGCCGGATGCAATGGGTATAGCTGTCGACCGCCTCAGCGAACCGCCCCGCCTCAGCCAACGCGATGCCGCGATTGTTGTAGGCATCGGCATAGCTGGGCTTGATCGCGACGGCGCGGTCGTAGCTATTGACCGCCTCCTCGAACCGGCCGAGGTTCCGTAGCGTGTTGCCGAGGTTGTTGAACGCCTCTGCATAATCAGGCCGGTGCCCAAGCGCCTCGCGATAGGAAACCGCCGCCTCCTCGAACCGGTTCATTCGGGCCAAGGCGATCCCCATGTCGTTCAGCGCCTCGGCGTAGTCGGGCCTGAGTCGCAGGGCCTCGCGGTAGCTGGCGATCGCCTCTTCGAGTTTCTCTTGCTTGGAGAGCGTGATCCCGAGGTTCTTGTGCGCCCGGGCGTTGTCGGGCCGGAGCCGGATCGCCTGGCGGTAGGCCACGACCGCCTCATCGAGCCGCCCCACGTCGCCCAGCGAGCCCGCAAGGTGGGCGAACGCCTCGCCGTCGTCGGGCCGGAGCCGGGTCACCTGCTGAAACGCGGCCGCGGCCGCCTCGTGCCGCCCCTGCGCCGCGAGGGCGATTCCCAGGTTGTTGTGCGCTTCGGGATAAGACGGTCGGAGCCGCAACGCCTCCTGATAGGCCGCGACCGCCTCGGCCGTCCGCCCCTGGTGCCGCAAAGCGATGCCGAGGTTATTGTGCGCCTCGGGATACGACGGCCGGAGCCGTAACGCCTCCCGGTAGCAGGCCACCGCGTCCTCGAGCTTCCCCTGCAATCGAACGACGTTGCCCAGGTTGTTGTGGGCGTCGGGGAAATCGGGCCGGAGCCGAATCGCTTCGCGATAGCAGGCCCCTGCCTCGTCCTGTCGGCCGCGCCGGGCCAGGACGACCCCGAGATCATTCTGATAGGCCGCGCTGTCTGGCCGGAGCCGGATCGCCTCCCGGTACGCGGCGATCGCCCGGTCGAGCCGTCCGAGGACGAACTCGGCTCCTGCGTGGTGCGCCTGGAACTCGGCATTGTCGGGTTCGGCCGCAACCGCCTGAGCCAGGTAGTCGGCCGCCCGGTCGAGCTGCCCCTCGCCCCGAGCGGCCAGGCCGAGTGAATACAATGCTCTGGCGGGGCGATGCTCGACGTTTTGATCTGTCATGGTATTCTATGGTTCTTTACGCGTTGATTAAGGGCGACGACATCCCGCCAAGGGGCCTTCTCCCCTGGTCGCCAAGGATCGACCGAATGTCGCCCATGCCGGTCGTTTGGCAAACTCAAGATCCCACGCGATGGATGGCCATGCCGAGTGGACGCGATGAGCAATCCCCTGGATCATCCAAACGGGAAGCTGTTGACGAGTGCCTGCATTTCCGCTTGCGAAGTTTGTTGTTCACCTTCTCTCGGGCTGAGACCATGGCGCAAGACAATGTTTTCCAGCTTACAAGCATGGGATGAGTCCCCATTGAGCCCAGAAAGCCACGGTTTCGCAACTGAAAACGTCAGTCCATCGGAATCTGTGTTGAGAGAAACTCGAAGTACTTCGGAAGTTCGTCGTCGAAAAACTCGGCCCCCTTCGCCATATATGCTCGAGTCAGTTCATCCGCGGCCCTGGTCAGATTACCCAGCTCGAACTGGCATTGCCCCAGTCGGAGGTGGATGTAGCCGTTGCCCAATCCGTCGGGCGACATAACCGCCTCCTGAAAGGCCGTCAAGGCTTCGGGATAGTTCTGCTCGAAGTAAAAGGTGTCGCCGATGGCGGTATAAATCCACGTCGAAGCGTCCCAGTCCCCCTTCGGTTCGGGAATCAGGTCCGCGGCGGCACGATAGACGTCCCGAGCGGCCTCGTAGTCATTCTCCTCCATGAGTTGATCACCTTCGCTGCAAAGTCTGTCCATCTCATTCTGAACGTCTGGAGGCAACATCATGGCTCTACCTTATGGAGCGTTGGGAGGGCTGCGCGACGTTGAGGCTAGCATCCGCTGATCGGTTCAAGCTAGAAGAGTCTCGTCGATAATCGTTCGAGTTGAGCATCCACCTATGAGGTTTCTCCACCTTGGCGCCCTGGGGGCCGTGCTCAGCTAGTCATCTTCTCCGAGACCACCAGGCTTGCCAGTTGAATCGCATGGCCACTCTATACCCCCCTGTCCTCCTTAAGTCCTCCGTTTCCAGCCTCGAGAACCGGCCACCTGAGGGAAGCTGGAACCGACTGGATTGGGCGGCGCTTCCCTCTCTGGCGCGCATCGCTTCAAGAAATTCGCACTAGTCATTCCTGATCGCCGGATAGCCCTATGAGAATGGCGCGACGTTGGGCCGATGAATGTCCACGACAGGGCTGATTCCCTGGGCCTCGAGCAGGTCGAGTAGGTGCTGGACTCCGGTCGACCTTTCCAAATCACACTCCTCGGTATACAGCGGCTGCAACGTGTACAATACGATGCACCGGCCATCAGGAACCGGGAACCAGTCGAACTCACTGTTCCTCGTGGTCGCCAGGATGCAGGTCATCTGAGTGTTCGGCGCCAGCGGTTCCGGCGGCTCATTGTTCGTCAGGATCGCCGATTGTCCTCCCAGCCATGTTCCATTCTCATGGGGGAATCTGGCCATCTTCATCATCCACTTGATGGGCCAAACCAAACTCGGGTCTCCGAGGCTCGCGTCGGTCAGGGGCCAACCTTTCGGCAGGTAGATCAGCAATTCGGCAAATCTGAAAGCCTCTGAGCCTGGAGGGACGGTCATCGGCCGGTCCGACATCCCGCTGGTAAACAGCGCCACCCTGTCCGCCATGGTGATGGCGTGGAGGGTCATCGGCGGGTCGCCGGGGACGACCTCGTGTAGTGACAGGGGAGTCGACTTGCCGAGGTGTTGCTCGAAGTGCTGGACAATCGGGTCGATCGGTGATGTCGGTTCTGGTGCGTTCGCAAGCTGGCCCGGTTCCACAGCTCCCTTAGAACGCAGGAATGCTGTGATCTCCTCGTCACCCCTCATCATCGCAAAGCTCAGGGCGTTCTTCCCAGCCCAAGCCGCATTAATGTCAGCACCACGCTCGACGAGTAATTTCACGAGGTCGAGATGCCCCCCGAAGACAGCAGAGCTCAGCGCGAAGCAACGCGTTCTGCCGTCGACCTGATGATTCACCCTCGCTCCGTGATCCAGGAGCCATCGGGCGGCATGAATCGCGCCCTCGCCGGCCGCTTCATCGAGGGCACCCTCAGGAGTTTGCTCATCCCTGGGCGCATTGACGTCAAGGCCGAATTCCTCCACGAGTAGCGCCAGCATGTCGACATGGTCCGCCATGGAAACATGTTGCAATAGCATGTTCATGCCTTCGCGGTCGTCCAGCAGATCGCCGTGTTTCTGAAGCAATCCTCTGACCGTCTCGACATCCCCGCTAATGCCCGCCTCGTACAAAACACTTGCAAGACCTTTCGCATGTTCACCGTCGGTGCTCATCGGCTCAATGCTCCATTTGCGAGCAATCTCACGTGAATCGGACGACCTGCAGGACAAGGGCCCACTCGACCAAGCCTCCTTGAGCCAGGCACCCAAGGAGGAGAAACTGGCCGAATCGGCAGGGTTACTGGAGCCCATGGCCATTGTATGGCACGATGCTCCAGTGTCGTTCAGGAGTTCAGTGCCATGAGAGTATCCATCATTTGCCCCATTCGACATCATCGGTCAGGGTGCCACTTTCGACCCATGCCACAACAATTTTGGCGGCTTTCTCCGCATCAATCAGATGCCTTCTCTCCACCTCAGTCCATTCGGGGATGAGGAATGGCTTTGTGCCTCCTGCGGACTTCCTCTCGTGGGTTATCAAGGGCGTTCCGTTGGTGGGATAAAAGGCCACGCTCCAATCAGCAGTGCTACAGTAGACTTGAAGTTCGTTGCCTTGATCATCTTCAAGCAGGAACGCAGTTCCTTCAGCGTCACCCAGGTCGCATTCATCGAGAAGCTGCCGCAAACGTTGGACAACCGCTTGTCCCGAAACAAACGACGCCACAGATTCCTCCCAGTAGTTGGGGAATTTCCATTCCTTTAGCCGCACACTGCGAATTGGTTGCTGGCCACTCATGATTTAGGGTCTTCTACAGAATCCGTGGATTCAGAAGCCGCGAGCAGGCATGACAGGGGGATCACCCTTCCACTTTCAGCCGCACTTCGTCGCAGTCGTATGAGGTCAAAACGAGGGCGAAGGCGGATGGGGAAGCAAGATCTCATATCCAAGTGTCGAGCAACCCCCCCCTGGATTATCCAAAGCGGCGGAACGAGCGACGAATGTCCCCATTCCGGCTCCTTGTCCGGCGTGCAAACCGGGCAAGCACAGGCATTGCAATCCCGCAATGCCTGTGCTCGTCTGGTCCGTGAATAGACGGCTTGAGTTCCCGTTGGCTTTGGCGGATGTCGCTACGCTCAGAGCATCCCTTGTCTCATCTGTTCCACGATCACGGACCAGTAGTTGTTGGGATTGTCAAACGCCTTGGGATCAGCCTGGCACATCATTGCTTCCGTCTTGTCGATCGTGCCGCCGATCTCTTCTTCTGATAGGACTTGTGCTGTTATTCTGTACTCCTGATAGAGCACCAGGAATTCGGCAAAGTACTCGACGTTTGAATTCACGAATCTCTCCGATCCCCCAATCTCTGTCTCGTCAGCGATCACGCATCCAAGCCGGTTTTCATCGAAACAGAGGGGAACGAAATCATCAAATCCGATGCAACGGAAGTTGCCCTTGTTTGGTAACCGTGGGAGGTCATCGGATTCGTGGTCAAAACGTAAGGTCCAATCTTCTTTGTTTGGCAGCCCGACCTCAATCAGAAACTGCTTGGAGGGTTGAGGGATGTCAACATCATGAAGGCTGCTTGCTGGCCAGCATTTGAGGTTCTTCGGACCCCAGAAGTTTATGATATAATTTGGTCGCATGTGAATTCGATTTTGCTCCTTCTGTTGTCAGAGATTCGGATCGAAGGTCAAGAGAGGTCTACTGACAAATGTATAAGGAGGGTTGAACTCTTGCGGAACTTAATGATGGAAGTTGCCTCTCAATCCTGTTCGAGAGGCTCGAAGAACGCGGATTTCTTCCCCATACCGTAAGAAACCCCGACAACAATGATGAACCAAAGCGGGGCCAATTCACGTGGAAGTGATTGTTAAGATATAAGAGACAGCTCGTGGCTAACCCGCTTCTACAGGATGAACTCTGGAAACGCATCGAACCGCTTCTGCCCCAACCAAAGCCCCGACGGATTCGCCTCCCACGACGCAAGCCGATCGACGATTGTAAGGCGCTGACCGGCATCCCCTTCGTCCTGCAGGTAGGATTCCCCCTGGAAAGACCTGCGCCAAGCGATGAGCGGCGGCGGCATAACGAGTTGGCGGCGTCTCCGCGACGGGCACCCGGGTCTGGGCTTGGCGGCGTCTCCTTGAATTCCTCCTCGCCGAATCGCGAGGCGGGGATCAGATCGACTGGTCGCGAGCCGTAGCCGACGGGGCCTCGGTTCGGGCCTTGGGCGGTGGGGAGAATACCAGCCCAACCCCTACCCGTCGAAGCGTATAATTGGAGGTGTGCATAGTTTTAGCTGCTCCGCCGTCGCAGAACTTCACCGAAGGGATTTAGAGTCCGAAAGCGATGGAGGCGGGGATCACCTCCACCCTCTGTGGGCCACCGACGCCCTGTTCCACTCATGCAGGACGAGCGGGGCTATCGCCGTAACGGCCTCTCCACCTCAGAAGAGTCAGTCCGGCTCGCCCACCTCAAGCCGCCGCAGGAAGTCCTCGAACGAGTCGGCGATCAGGTGGACGTTCTGAAACGTCGCCTCGGGGGGCCTCGGCTCCCCGAAGTCCTCTAGGTATTCCTTCTCGTCCTGCGGTTCGTTCTGCTCGTCCCAGAAGTACACCTTCCCGGCCTCATCCCCCTTGATCCCTAGGCAGATTTGGCTGCCCCACGAGTCCCCGATGGGGATGATGCTCTCCGGCATCCGGCCCGAGTAATATCGGATGCGCGCCCCGAGACCAAGCATGTCGTCCTCCTCCCTTTCCGCCCCGTAGAAGGAGGCGAGCAGGCCATTGCCTCCCTGGAATTGAGGTGGCAAAGGCTCCAGCGGTCGGAACTCGACGTAGGGGTTATCCGGCGAGGCCCCTCCGAACATCGAGGCGCCGTAGGTCGCCAAGAAGGTACGGTACGGCTCAGGGAGTCGAACCCCCAGGTCGCCCTCGATCGCCCCGATTTCCGACTCGGAAACCGGGGCGAACTCGTCTCCGTCCACCGGCTCGATGCCACCGAGCCGGTCAAATAGTTCTTGCATCTCCATGGCAGCCCCACGGGTCGTTACGGGTTTCGTAGGTCATTGGCCCCCCGGGTGGTGGATGCAGGGAAGCGGCGGGTTGGCGTGGACAGGGCGTGTTCGGGTTTCGAGAGGATCGCATCGCCCACGCGGAACGATTCAATCGACTGAAGCCCGCTGGATATCAGGATAGACGGGCGAACGGCGGCCGTGCTCCGTCGCTGCTGGGATCGGCACCGGACGACCTTCGGCCCGGTCCATGACCTGGGCCTGGGCCTGGGGGAACGCCATCCCGGGGCGTTGGACGACGCCCGGCCGCTGACCGGGTGGGCGCTGCCGGAGTGTTTCACGCGGTTCCGCAGTCGCCTGGAGGCCGACGACCCCTCCCAAAGCAGCGTCGGGTCCGTCCGCGTGCTGAGGCTCGTGGAATCGTTCGCCCTGGACGAGTTGGCGGCCGCAGCGCAGGAGTCGCTGGCAATCGAACGATGTTCCCCGGATCTTGAGGGCGTTGGGGAAATCGGGACGAAGCCGTATCGCCTCCCGAGAGCAGGCCGCCTCCTCGACCGGCCGGCCGCGCCGGGCCAGGACGACCCCGAGATCATTTTGATAGGCCGCGCTGGCTGGCTGGAGCCGTATCGCCTCCCGGTAAGTCGCGATCGCCGGTTCGTGCCGTCCCTCGCCTCGAGAGACCATGCCGAGCGAGTCCAACCCTTCAGAGGGACGACGATCAACGTTCTGATCCGTTATGGTCCACGATAGTCCTTGACGCGTCGATCAACGATGACGTTTCGGCAAGGGGATCCCACTCTGATCATCGGGGATCGATCGTGGATCCCTCATCCCGGTCGTCGGCCGACCCAAGGTACCACGCGATGGACAAGGAGGAAGGCTTGCGATCTGAACGCTCCCCTCGGTCGTCCAAACGGTGAAATAGGAGAGAGCAATCGTCGGTTCCTGTGCCTTAGATCAGGGTGCTCACGACGTTCTTGATGAAATCACCCTCACGGCGAGCGAGCGAAGCTGTGACCAATGAGGCGGGGCACTCTGTCCACCCTTTGGCATTCTTGATCACCGGGAGTCCGTAAAAGGCTGCGGACGGGTCAGATCGTACGAGATCCCACTCTCCACCGGCCAGCCGACGCAGCGTCTCTCCAACATACCGAGAGGCCCGATCGATGGACCAATTTTCAGATGGTTGCAAAATCTCGGCGGGTGAAGCGTACCGGTTCAACAACCAGCTTTCCAAGACATCGAGCGATTCCAGGGAAAAATCGAGTTCATCCCTCATCGCCTCGGGAAGCTCGTCAAAGAATTGATTGAGCGTTGTGTCCATGAACTCGACCCATCCTTCAAAATCCTCTTCCGATATCATGAACACCTCTTGAAAAAGATAGTGGACTTTCCGAAATCATGCCACCCAACGAGCGGGCTCGGCGGGGCGACTTCGATCAGCGGATCGAAGGACCATAGGTCATTGCACCGATTCGCCTGGCAGACCGTAACCGTCATGATCGTCGAAGGAACAAGGCCTCTTGGCACTCGGGGGCCGCGGTTCGATAAGGCCACGGCGAAGCCGATCCTATTTTGCTCACCAAGGCTCTCGGCTTGACTCCTCGACCAGCCGGTCATTCAACCCCGCCTGTGGAACGCCAGCGACGTGATTTACGGTCACTTTATCACCTGGACAGGCAGGACCAAACTCCCTCTCGGCTTTGGTTCGCGAATGTCCATGCTAAGCTGGGAATGCTCTCGTTGATCCGACTCCGGAGACCATTGACGACGCGAGGCACCCAACTCCGTAGGTTTAAAGCGTAACACACGCCCTGCCATAATACCTCACTCGGGGAGACTTCTCGGGGGCACCGGAATTTTGAAAGACCCCATGCTGCCCCGAGTAAAATCTTACGGAGAGGACGGTCAGGCTGCCAGATGGGCTGGAATTTGTCCAAATGGACTCGGAATTTCGGACTCGCAAACCGCTCGCCCCAAACAGGATGCCTGGCGAGGGAGCGAGGGACGACGTATTTAGAAGAAGGCGGCTGTCGCAAGCGGCCAAGGTAAGCTTGACTCGAGGGCTCGCTGAGCCAGTATCGACGACAGGATTTCCCACCGATAGACTGACGTCCGCCTATCGTAGTAAAGCGTCCCGCCACCTGACTTGCATGCACAGCATAGGATCTCGCTGCGTGTTGACATCGCATCTCCCCCGTGTCGCGATGGAATAAGTTCGGCGATTCACGCGACTCGATAGAAGATGCATCTCGCGGTACGGGAACCCACGGAAACCTTTGAGTTTCGGGGCGCATACTACCGACGGTAACAACCCCAGAGACCCATGCCGCGGCCCCTCTGCGATCGGCAAACTTTCGGCTATTGGAGTCCCTGGGGTTTTCGGCAAGGTCTCGATTCGTGGCCACGGCGACGCGATGAGAACAATCGGACGGTTCGCCATCAGTTCCGACCGCCTGGCCGCCAGGGAAGGTCACCCCGGCGGCCAGGCTACAGTGATCGACCCAGGTCCAGGACTCACCCTAATAGGTGATTTTGATGCCTGCCTTTGTCAGTGCATCAATGAGGCCTTGGGTTGGTTTGAGGCCATCTGCAAAATGCCATTCGATCTGCCACCGTCGCTTCACCAGCCAGGCGTCCCGTTCGATTTCCGATCGGATTTCAGGACTCATGGAGAAATTCCTGGCCGCTGTACTGGATTTGACCTCGACGCCCCGACGATTGATTTCGTCGGCAATATCCAGTCTTCTCTCTCCCAACGGGGTGGAGATCCTTGCCTGCTGGCGACCCCAGCCCAGTTGGCTGTGGTAATCGATCACCGCTTTGTTCGCGGTCTTCGCGCGAGTCATATTGAGATCATATGTTTTGTCCCAGCGTTCCTTCGTGTACGGCGTCTTACCATGCCGCGAGCCGCCCGGCTTGAACGTATCGAGGTAGGCTTCCCAATCGGCAGCCCTGTGTTCGGCTGTCCCGGGGACCAATTTCGTCGGAGTCGCGGTGGTTGCCTTGGCCGCGGTATTTCCAGCAGCCGAGCAGGTTGGCCCATTCGTGTTGTGCGACCAGACTGAGAATCCCCACGACTCAGAACCAACGAAGTACGTATGGTCTTTGTTGATCCTCATATTGTAGACAGGGGCCGCCTCCAGGCATCGCTCAATCCCGGTAAGAGTGACCGCCTGGCCATTGTGACTGCGGAGCCGGTCCCCCTCGATCAACAGATTGGCCAGAGTCCAGCCGCGGCCTTCGACCCAGAAGGGATGCTCGATCGTGGTCCGGACCGCGGCTCTTCCGAACCGAAGCTCCATCAATGGCAGGTAGTTCTCAAAGATCTCCTCAACCTGCCGGGGCACGGGGTCTGCGGCAGGGTCGTCTTCCGGTGCGGACAACACCCAGTCGCCGGGTTGGAAATCTTCGATCCGCTTTTCACCATCGGGAGTCAAGAGCGGGGTACCTGCGGCGAAGCAGCCACCGAGGAATTGCTGGAGCTTGGTACGGAGATACTGCAGGGGTTCCGAAACGCTCTTGGGCAACCGGGAGATGGGCCCTTCGAGGGTCCCGATCATCCCGCAAAGCTGCCTGAATATCGGCCTCATCATCTCGGCGAACTTTGAGTTCTTCAGGGCCAGGACAACGGCCTCCTCGGCCTTCTTGACATACTGAGGGATTTTCCCAAGCTTCCCGGTATCGCCCAGGTAAGGGATGACGCCAAGGAAGCTAAAGGCGGCTCCCCAGTACTCCTCGCGATAAACGGAGAGTGCCGTGCTCGCGAGGTCACAGAAGGGGGTCGGCTCGAATGTTCCGCCGAGGTCCAAGGCCAGGCTCAGGACGTCGAGCGCTGCATTTCTCTCGTATTCGGTGAGGTTCGAAAGCCGGTCTTTGATGCTCAGGAACTGGTTCCATAGGTCCTTGAGCATGCCGGTGATCCCGCCCGATGACTCGGTGCTAGCCAAAGCCATCGGACCCGAAGAAAGGAGCGAGAGTTCTCCGGAGTCAAAGTCTTCCTCGCCGCCGTCGGCGGCGAACGATTCCATGGCGGAATCCCAAAGGGCGAGCTCCGAGCCTCCGCCGTTGACCGCCAAGTTTTCCTGGGACTCGGGCAAAATCCCGGCACCGAAGGTGGAAACCAGGTAGGCCACTTGGAACGTCGGGATTTGCGTTCCCGTTGTCACCGTAACAGGGACGCCTGTGTGAGTTTCAAAACCATTTGAGTAGGTGTCGGTTGTGTTTACGGTGACGACTTCCTGATAGCTCGATTGGCCGTTGGTCTCCGTGAACGTCAAGGTCTGTGAGGTATGGAAGACTCTCTCGACCGATTCGCTCATTACGCCGGAGATGACCGTCGTATCTGCGGTATCGAGTCCGGACTGCGTCCCGGAGTCTTGGGAAGTGATGGTGACGACTTCGGTACCGGCCGCCGAGTTCAAGGTGACGACGTCCTGGCGACCTTGATCCCAGGTGGACGTCATGTCCTGGACCAAGGAAGTAAAGCCGCTCGGCGCTCCCGTCGCATCGAAGTTGTGGAGAGAATCCTCATGCACGCTCGTCGTGCTCGATTCACTCTTGGTCTGAGCGTAAGTTCCTGACCCGTCGTAGAGCTCGCCTCCCAGCGCGATGTCGCTGAAGGTGTACCCCCCCACTGCCGACAAGGTTGTGGACTTGATGCTTGTTCGGTCGAAGGTCGACGACTCAATACCCGTCCGAACATCGTCATCGATGCTGATCGTTTCCTCGAAATCGGTCGATCGCGAATCACTCGACGTCTCGATCGTCGTGGCCGTCCCGGAGGCTTCCAGCCATCCTCCGTAGAGCGGACCCTCGTCTTGGAACGATGCGGTATTCGTGGCGCTCAGCCATTCACTCACACTCTCGAAGGTGCTGCGATAGTCCAGCCCGTTTGTGACTCCATTTTGCCGTTCATAACCATTCTCGGTCTCGCTGGATTGTTCATGGACCGAACCACCATTCCGAGTGAGCACATCCGACGAGGAACGGACGGACGACGACTGGGAATTGGTCGCTTGCTCCTGGAAAGTCTGGGTTGCGGAGTTAGTCTCCGAACGGCTCGTATCATCGGATACGTAAGTTTCTTGACCATTGGTCACCGTCCAGTTCTTGACCCCTTCCTCTTCGAAGTGGTCGCTCGAAGTTTCTCGGAGGGAGTACGACTTGGACGAAGCGACGCTATCCGAGACCTGATTGCTGAGGCCTGTGGCGGACGCCGAGTCATTACTATGCTCGACATAGGTGTTCCAGTTCGATCCCGTCAAGTTGTTGCTTGTCGTGGAAACAGTGACGCTACCCGAAACGGTGACGGTGGACTCGGTGTACTCATCGTACTCTCGGTCGTCCGTCTCCTCGGTATCGTAGTCGTAACCCTCGAAAGTCGCACCCATGCCCAGGGCCATCTGCTGAAGCGATGACCCGCTGCCGTGCTCCGAGGTTGTGTCCGTCCCCTCGCCGGATCGAGAGCGGCTTGAGGTCGTTACGGTCACACTGTTGGCTGTGGTCTTAACGGATTCGTTGCTGAAGTTGTCGCTGGAACTCCCGTGGGACGAGAGGGAATAGGAGTCGGAGGATTCACTGAGCCCATCCGGGCTCATCCAAGCGGAGGACTCGTTACTCTCCTCGTTGTACGACCTGATCTCGGTGCCGCTGTCGGTATGGCTCGTGCTTCCAAAGCGGGTCGTCTGACTGCCAGCTGTAATGGTGGTGTCTTCCACCCGGTTCGTGAAGTCGCTGGTCACAGACTCAGAGTCGGACTTGGTTTCGACAAGCGACCATTGCTGAATGTCACCTGTCCAAGGATCGGTGATCTGAGACCGACTGTTGTCTTCATGACCGTTGGTGGTGATGGTGGCGTCGGAACCGTTGTCGAAGTGGAGGCTCGTGGTCGTCGTGGTGCCGTCGTTGGTGATCCGGTTCGTTCGATTCTCGAAATTCTGCGAGGAGCTTGCTCCACGGGAATAGCGATCCGATCCCCGGGACTTGTCCATTCGACCCAGTTCTGGGTCGGTGAGCGTACGGGTTGTGTCGATCGACCCCGACACGCCGAGGACGGCTGAGATGGTGCCACTGTCGGTGTGCGTGAACGTTCGGGACACCTTGGTCTGGCCCCGGCCGTCGGAGGTGGCGGTGCCGGAGGAGATATTTGTGAACCGGTCGGACGAGCCAGACTTCTGGAAGTAGTTTTCGGAGCCGGTGCTGTTGGCGACTTCGCGGCCCTGCGAGCTGGTCGACTTTCCGTTGAAGGTGGTGTGGCCCAGCAGGTGGTACGTGGCGGAACGCTCGCCGCTATCGGTGTGGCTGGCCGTTGCGGTGCTGGTGACACCGTCGGGGGTCGCATCGCTCGAGCCCGAGTTCTCATTGGAGTAATTGAATGTCGAGCTGTTGGCGCGGTAGTAGTCCACCTCGCCCTGGGTGCTGCTGGAGTTGCCGGTGGCCGGGCTGCCCGTCGTGGTGCTGTAGGTGTACCGGCCGACGACCTCGTTGACGGCACGGCTCGCGCCACTGTTGGAGCTGGAGCGTTGGCTGGTCCCGGTGAACCCTTCGGGGGTCGAGTTGCCGGAGCCGGAGTAACTGTTGCTGAACTCGCCTGACGCGGAGGTCTCCGAGGTGATTTCCTCCGAGCCGCTGCCGGTCGCGGTCTGGTAGGTGAGACTGGTCTGGGTCTCGGTGCCGGACTCGGTCGTGCCGCTGTCGCTGTGGCTGAAGCTCCCGCTCGAGCTTGCGCCGGCCTCTGTCGTGTAGCTGTAGCTCGACTCCCACTCGCTGCTGTACTCGGAGTCCGAGTTCGTATGGCTGGTCGTGGTTGTCGACTGGTTTGCCGTGCTGGTGGTCTGGGTCCGCGTTTGGTTGTAGGAATCGGTACCGCTCTGGCTGCTGGAGTAGGACGATGAGCTGCTGCCGGGACTGGATTGGCCCGAGCCCTCGTAGCTGGCTGTCACCGTCGAGGTGCGGACCCAGTTTTCGCTGAGCTGGTTGTCGCTCAGGTCGTACTCATTGACGTAGTCGCCCGTGAAGCTGCTCGAGTGGTTGAAGCTCGAGTTGCCCTGGTAGTCCCACGACCCCGACCATTCCGCGCTCCAGGTTCGGGTGCTGGTGTAGGTGTTGGCGCCAACCGTGTACGAGACCGTCTCCGTGGACTCGCTGCTTGCCGAATAGGAGTATCCGCCGTCGCCGTAGCTCGCGCTTCCCGAGTAGGAGTACGACCACGTCGTCGTGTCG
>Ga0182739_1003436_pt1 | contig 13893 bp, 13 predicted proteins | sample eDN5th30CBELigBY_FD_128873 | JGI IMG/M metagenome (GOLD analysis project Ga0182739, IMG submission 128873) | Enriched backyard soil microbial communities from Emeryville, California, USA - eDNA 5th pass 30_C BE-Lig BY (version 2) (version 2) | ecosystem: Environmental > Terrestrial > Soil >... | reverse complement strand
TTCCTGCGCGCATTGACCGCTATGTCAATTAAACTATAAAATTTTGACACCTCTTTTGTTAGACCGATGTAATGAATTTGCTTACCCCAAAAATCACCGGCAAGAACCTTAATCCGATCCAAAAAATCCTCACCAGATACATTACCTGCTAATACTAAATGACCGCCCGCTTTTATCACGTCCGATTTCAAAAACCCTGCTATCAAAATATCCTGTGCTTTATCGTGGCATACCCTCGCTATCATACCGTAGACCGGATCATTATCCGCTATCGGCAAATCAAACTTATCATCAGAAAACGGTCGGTTTAATCGCTTCGAATCGAAGCCAGGGTATATGACGTACTTGCACACTTTTCCGAGAGTGCCTTTTGTATAAACACTATTTGCGAGCGGAATAATACCTAAAACCTTGCTGATCATCGTATGGAGCCGACGGCTCATGTTCGTATTGACTGTATTCGCCATATGCCAATAACAACTGCATTTTAGCATCCTTGCCAAAACACCACCCAAAAACATGAACGCTTCTCGGCGATAGATGATTGCACTTACACGGTCGCTTTGATATCTGCCCTTCAGTCTAACTGCATATTTCAACCCAAAAACTAATACACGAACAAGTTTGAGCAACCGTTTCAAACTGCCTCCATTTATACGAATGTCCAGTCCTTTAATGCAAATGCTATCCGCTACCAATTGTTCGTAGTGGGCAGCATTTATGCCGTCGCCAACAATAATGAGATGCACAATGACACCCTTCGCTTTTAAAATATCGATATATTGGGTTTCACAGCTGTAAATGCCACCCCTGTCATTGCCAAACACTATCTTGATAATATGCATTTCAAACAGTCTATTCCTATCTCTTGGGATTGCCGCCAAATAACAAGCGGATATGTTCAAACTGGGCCACTAGATACAGATAAAAAATCAGAAGTAATACTTTCCATTTTTCCGTTAATCTAAGATTAACTTTCGAAAGCCTCCTAATCGGAATGTAAAGATACATGTAAAAAACAACTGCCGGGTATCTGACTTCTTTAAAGAAGCCTTTGACAGATTTAAAATCAAATCGGCTTTTTTTACCTCCAAAAACTCTTTTCCTTTTTCTTATCAATTCCTGAATACTGCCGCGAGCTGGGTGTCGCACAACTACTTCCGGACCGTATGATAACGTCAGGTCATGTGCATGCGCACGTCTATTCCAACCAAAATCCTCTCCAGACTTCTTAGTAGCATCGAATAACCCTACCTCGTCAAAGTACTTCCGCCTGGTGAAAAAGTTGGCGGTGATTGACGCGTGAAATTTCTTTACGTTACGCTCTTGGTCGAATGAAAACGCAATCTCGTAAAGTTCAGCGGCGTTCCTTTTATTATTATGGCCGAAAAATAATTCTACTTTTCCAGCTAGGCGGTCTACGTCCACATTCTCGAAATATTTCGATGCGTTTTCAAGCCATTTTGGATCTGGCACACAATCCGAATCGGTAAACCCAATAATATTTCCATTTGCCACTTTTAAGCCTGCGTTCCTAGCTGCGTAAGATCCCGGCATCGGCTCATGAAGGATTTTAATATGTTTACCCGTAAGTTGTCGAATACGGTCTGGTACAAAATGATTTTCGTCGTTGTTGACTATGATAATCTCATACCTGCTCTTTTCTAAAGTTTGGTCATCTAGGGCGTACAAACACAAACTCAGCCGTTCCCAATCATTAAACGTAGGGATAATGATACTAATCAAAGTATTATTTAGAGTAGGCTCTTCTTCAGGCATATCTAATCATTGAGCAAAGGTAATAGCATTTCTTCCGTTATTTCATTCTCAAACAATTCCCTGTGCCGTTTGATTTTTTCCTCTGGCCATACCCACCAATTTAATTTTAAAAGAAGCTCGACTACGTTCTCGGGAAAACGATACTTTATCACTTTCGCGGGAGTTCCACCCGCGATGGCGTATGGAGGAATATATCCATTTACAACACTATTCGCAGCTACAATAGCACCGTCTCCAATTTTGCTTCCTGGTAAAATAACACATTGCGCACCAACCCACACATCATTCCCAATTTCAATGGGGCCTTTCGAATAGACGTCTAATTTCCTATCTTCTTTAAATACATTTAAATGAATATGATAGGTTGAAAGAGTTTTATGGTTGTGATTAAATTCTTGGATATTTACCCCCCTAGCAATGCTACAAAACGCTCCAATAGAAACAGGATTTATAAGAGATCTAATATCTGTATTCGGTCCATTCAAAGACGTATATCGATCAATGGAGATTGGTGCGTGGCCCATTAAGCGAACCCCATTTATAATTTTGCACTTTTCCGCAATAGATACCTCTCCATTAATATTAGTATTCTTTAAAAATGCCGTCGGATGGACTCGAAACCCGGGTCGCAGAGATACAGTATTGTGGTTTTCAAAAAAAAACACCAACTTATTGACTAATTTGGAACGGAGTTTTCGTAGCATGGCGTATTAAACTTTTCTAATTCAGAAATGAGCTATAATATCCGAACTTCATACGAAGCAACGGTTATCGCTATTTTAATTCATCTTCTCACATCCTTTCTATGTGATCTTGACACTGTTTTTTTTTCGAAGTGTGAATATTGCCACAAATCCGCATAATAAGGCAAAAACAGATACGACCAATTTGGTACTAAAACTTAAATTCACCAAATAATATGCAAGACAAGTTAACAATAGGATAATAAATAGCCAAAGAAGAGGATAGTATTTAATAGGATTACTTTCCTTAAAGTGCTTTAGAAAATACCCTGAAAAGCCCATATACATCAACGCAATGAAAGACGTATAAACAGCGACTTGATAACCAAAAATAGGGATTAAGATAATATTCAGAATAACGTTACTTAAACCAGCAACCAATGTAATTTTCGGGAGAGATTTGGTTTTCTCTAAATAAAACAGTTTATAGTTTGCTCCAAAGTACATTGGTCTATAGTTATAAGCCATAACTAAAATTACGCTTAGTGGATAAACTTCTCTAAGCGTTACATTACTTATCAGCAAATAAAATACATCTTTCATCCAAATGGATATAGTAAACGTTCCCGCTAAAAAGACGATTTGCAGGGCAAATACTAAAAACCGAGCTTGGCGTTCATTATTATGCTTATATGACTGCAAAAGTAGTGGGCCGATTGCTTGGCCAGAAGCTACGCCCGCTTTCTGAACAAGGTTACTTATCGTATTTGCTGCGTTAAATAGCCCGATACCTCCTATAGGAACACCTAAAACCTTCATAACAACGCGATCAGATGTGTTCAATAAATACCCTCCATAATAATGAGGTATGGTTGGGAGTGCTATTTTAAGTCGACTTTTAATAAATCGCCATTTGAAATTAAAAATCGGAGTAATCTTTTCTTTAAACCGTATAGGCACAAAATATGATGTCTGCAATAGTAATTGACTGATACCTATAGATAAGAACCATCCCAAATATCCCATTTTTTCATAAGCAATAAAATATAAATTTAGACTAACTGTTATAAGCCCAATAATTATACTTCTCAAAGCTATTTGAAATGGTTTTTGGCCCAATTGGTAGAAAAGTTGGCCAATCGTCGCGGTAGGGCCAAAGACCACTACTGGAGCAACACTGAGAAGAATAATAAGCCAAGTGTGTTGAGCTGCTTCAGTCGGTATAAAAACAAAAAGAACCAAACAAAGGAGAGCAGCGTATAGAAAATTCCATAGTATTAAAAAGCCATAGATTTGCCTCCAAGCCCATCGAAACTGCCCTGGACTGCGATAGAATGAATTTGACAATACAACATTCATACCTAGAGCACTAAAAACAGTCAACCCTTCTACTATGGCAGTAATCAATCCAAAAACACCGTAATCTACCTCAGTCAAATACGCTGTAATAATTGGAAGTATTAAAATACTGGCAATTCGCGGAATATGAGGGGATAACCCATAAATTAACGAATGGCCAAAAAGCCTTTTAAGCATTTAGATTTGTTTTTGTCTAATCTTCCTTGCGGGTACCCCACCATATATTCCATAGGGTTCAATATCCTTTGTTACGACAGCATTTGCACCGATTACACTATTTGTGCCGATCCTAACACCCGGATTTATAAACACGTTTGCGCCTATCCAAACGAAGTCTTCGATTATTACATCTCCTTTCTTAATTGGTATGTTATTTTTTTCCGAGAAATCCCCATCCGGCGATTTAGACGATGTATAAATTCTCACATTATGGCTTATACTACAACCTTTTCCGATTAATACTTTACAATCTTCGTGAAGTTGTATTGTTGATAATCCTCCGATATAAGAATGCTCATCGATTTCCAATCGGCCGCTACCATAAAAAAATACGTTCTTTCCATTAAACTTAAAAGTCGGATGAATTTTATACTTCTTCCGGAACCCATTTTGAATTGTATCTGATTCTAGGCGGTTAAGCCACCTAATAACTCTATATAAAATCCGCGTTATCATTTTTTACCTATTTATTGAAAACGAACTTTTCTGCTAACGATTTATATAGACTTTGATCAAATCTCTCTAAACGATCAGCACCTTCTATCGCGAGAATGGTTTCAAAAATTTCTTTTTGACTTAATGCAGCTTTGGCTTTACCCCCAGTAATTAAGTCGCTATAATAAATAGTTCCGATTTCTTCTAAAATAATCGAAAAAACACCCATTTGAGCCGCCTCAATGATAGACCCAGAAGACCCGGAAAGATGGACATGCGTATTTAGTAAGACTGTTGGAAGCGGATAAGATGTAGCCTTTTCAATTTCAAATTGATCGGGATGAATGCCGCTGTCCGTTAATACTTTAATAATAACGGTCTTCGATTCCAGCTTTCGAGGGTGTAGTCTAATCCACCATTGGAAACGGGCGGGGGTGGATTTTATCACTTCAATTATATGATCTGGTATTTCACTGTACTGAAGTGTATAAAGGATAATCTGACGGTTTTGGGGGAAGGAATAAGTTTCAGTACTTTCTTTCACATATGACAGCCAAGGATTTCCACCTAATACAGCCGAATGAAACCCATGTCCTTTGGTCCACGATTCTATCAGCTGCTTGCTTGACTCATCCCATAGCCAAAAAGTTTGAGGAAGCAAATTATATCCCTTCATTGGCAATTTTCGCCACCCACAATAACTGACGTGATCTCTTCCCATTCCCCCGTGCTGGATTTCAACAGTTTTTGTACCCGTTAAAGATGCGGCATGGTTAATTCCAAAACGTAACGTGCTATAATAACACAGTTCAAAAATTACCTTGGGTTTATGTTTTTTAATCAATAGTTGTATGATACTACTAAATGCGAGGATATCATCTACCTTATGTTGAATATGGTTTTTAAATTTTTTATCAACGCAAAGATGTTCGAACCTTGGATTATCAAGTTCTTTACAAAAATCGCTGTAGCCAGTCAATTCTTTGTTTCTAATTCGTTTTTCAAAAGCCTTTCGCCAAAGTTTGGCTCCTAAAAGATACCTATGAACAAACAACAACGGCTCATTCGAGGGGTAGCGCGCTACGTTATCTGTATCATTATTTATGGTGAGATAACTGAAATTCTGATTTTTACCTTCAAAATAATCTACAATAGGTTTAAAATAGCGGTTGATGAAAGCTCCTTTATGCATGACTCGATGACCCGAGGAATCGGAAAAAAAAACATCAAGCTGCCTCTTCTTTTTAAAAAACAACAGTATGAAACGAAAGAAAGCGATAAGAGCTCGTGTCATTGTCTCAATTCGACTGCGTCTTTGTTGCTTAAGAATCAAACTGGATAATTCGTCGTCTCGCCCTTCACTTTTCACATGCCGGAAAAAAAGGTCAATCTTTATTAAAGGCCAGACATGTACACCCTGAATTTCCCAGGTTTCCACCGGATATTTTAATTCCGCTTGGTCAAGGAAATCAAGTAAGTCCCTTCTTGATATTGATATTTGTTGCATGCAGAAACCTTAAGATAGATCGCTCCAGTTTAATCGTGTCCCTTTCGTTATGTCGCGATTAAATTTTTTCTTTAATACTTCTTGGTAATGTTTGGGATGTAATCCAAATCCCGGTCTCACAGACCGTACATTTTTATCGTTAACGATATCTCCCGCTTTCACATCCTCTGCAATATACAAAGACCGAGAAAAAGCCCTTCCCGACCGTTGCTTTTCTGTCAGCTCATAAGATTCTCGGCCAAGTGCAGACTCCGCCTGCCTTACGGCTGTCACCATGTCTGTGAACTCTTGTTCATTTAAAGAAAAGGAAGCGTCTGGCCCACCAATAGTGCGATCTAGAATAAAATGCTTTTCAATTACCGTAGCTCCCATTGCTACCGAAACCACCGGAACAACAATTCCTAAGGTATGATCTGACAATCCCACTTTTACGTCAAAATCTTGAGCGAAGCGTTGCATCATAACCAAATTGGCTTCTTCAATAGGAGCAGGGTAAGAAGAAGTACATTTCAGCAATGTAATATCATGATTTCCTACGGCTCGACATACATCGACTGCCAATTTGATGTCATCGTATTCGGCGATACCCGTGGATATAATTAACGGTTTGCCTTTAGATGCCACATATTCAATTAGCGGAATATCAGTGATTTCAAAGGAGGCTATTTTATAAATTGGAGATTCTAAACTTTCCATCAAATCCACGGCCGTTTTATCAAACGGCGATGAAAAACAAACCAAGCCTTCCTCTTTTGCTACGCGGAACAATTCTTCATGCCATTCCCAGGGGAGGTATGCTTCCTGATACAAGTCGTAAAGTCTTTTTTTCTCCCATATTGTACCTTTGATGATAAAATCATCGTCATCGCAATCCAATGTTATAGTATCAGCAGTGTATGTTTGCAACTTAATCGCATCAGCACCTGTACGTTTAGCTGCTTTAATCGTCTCAATCGCCGTTTCAATTCTGCCACCGTGATTAGCCGATAATTCGGCTATAATAAACACCTTGCTTTTCATTTCTTCGTTAATTCGTACTTAAATGCTTTGTTGCCATTTATTTCCGTTTCTTCGGCAAATCGGAAACCGGCTTTTTCAAAGGACTTGATGGATTGTATGTTTTCTTCTTTGATATAGGCATCAATTCGCCTGTTATTCGTTCTAAAAAACTCACCACATGCTATCGTTAAAAATCGGCACGACAACCCTTTCCCCCGAAACTCAGGAGCAATGTTGATACCAATTGTGAAGCAGTTATTTTCTTTACTTTTATCAAAACGGACAATACCTGCTGCCTGCCGATTTGTTTCAACAATAAAATATATGGCACTTGAGTCCTGCATTTTCGAATTCCACCATCCTTTGTGCGTTTCTAACGAAATAGGTCCAGATGAAAATGAATTTTTACGCGTTGATTCATCATTCGCCCATCCATAAACAATGTTGACATCCGCCGTTCTTGCTCGCCGTATAGAGATTTCCATATTCATTTTCGCATGTATCAATACATTTCTAAATTCCCCATTGAAATAACAATGTTCTGCTAATATTGCTTCCCTTTGATACCCGGCCGCTTCGATCGCTTTATAAAGATGTGGCCTTACATCAAATGCATAAGTATATATTTTGTGCAAATCAAGTTCTTCAAATGCCACCTTTTCTATCAACCCTAAGTAGATCCCCCAATGCTTATGGAAGTATGCTTTCTCGAGGTCTGTGGCCATAATAAAGGAGATTTCCGCGTTTCTATCGATCCAATTAATATGGACCAAACCACCATAGCCAACACAACGCTCCTTTTCCAAATAAGAAAATAGAATTTGGGCGGGTTGCTCAGCTTCGAATAATTTTAATACCGTTTTTTGGAAATAGTTGTCCTGATCAAGTGTTGTCAATGGCTTTGATTGTCGCAAATGAAAAATTTGCTCATTACGCCATTTCATGATATCTAGACGATCTTCGTAGCGGATAGGGACTAGACTATACTCGCCAGTCTGATAACGGTTCCGAATCAACCGCCGGTATTTTTTCGGGAATTCCATAGCGATTTAGCTTACTCGGCAGCTCCTTCCATTAAACGCTGGGCGGTCGAGTTAAACCCATACATTTTTAATAACTTCAGCGCTTCCTCCCTTTCCACATTTTCTGAAGTATATTGTCTCTTTTGAATATTCGCTCCATTGACCTCAAAAATCCATCCCTTAGTTCTGGCTATCCGTTTTACCATTTCATAGCTAGGAAATTCACCATCCTCCAAGCATGCCAACAACAGAGAAACGGCCGCATAATCACTTGGATAATCGATCGTAAGCCGTAAATCTCTGAATTGAGGATCTCCTACAGCCAGAGTAAACGCGTCCTTTGAATGATGTCGTATGTACAAGGTCACGTGCTCTCGATCATCCTTAGATAGTTCAGAATCATGTGTTGCTAACAACACTTTAGGATTAATCACTTCAAAATTCATCCCTAGTGGCAACCCATCCGTTTTTGTATAATCTTTATTCAATCGTACATGTTGTTCAATAGCACTTTCAAGAATCTTCAAATCGATGATAGGGTTATCAGCGGTTAAACGCACGATTACGTCAAAATTATTATTCATAATAATTGAAATGAATCGGCTCAGCACGTTTTCCTCGTCCCCCCTAAAAATGGCAATTTTTTCAACTTTGCAAAAATCCTCCAGAGCTTGGTTTTCAGAGTTGACGGATGTCGCAACAACTATCGAACTATCGTACTTACTCTTTTTAAGTGCATCAGTAATCCACTTTATCAATGGCTTACCGTGATCAAACGGAAGCGGCATAAGTATCTTGCCCGGAAGGCGTTTCGACGCCATTCGAGCTTGTATAATATATCCGATCCGTAATTTATTTAATCGTCCATCCTCCATCTACCACTAAATTATGACCAGTAATATAGTTTGAAGCATCAGAAGAAAGAAAAACAAATGCCCCTACTAAGTCCTCTGGTTTACCAATCCTATTTAAACACGTTCTTTCTGCCAGTGAGTCAACAAATCCCCCTTCAGACTGTACGGAACTTGAGGGAAACGGCCCTGGGGTAACTGCGTTGACGTTAATTCCGATTTTCCCTAAATAGGCCGCATAATACTTCGTCAGTTGAATCACTCCTGCTTTGGCTGCGCCATAGTGAGGGGGATTTAAGAATTGAGGGTATTCATTATATATCTCAAATTGGGGGGCTACAACACCATACATGGAAGAAACATTAATAATTTTCCCTCGACCGCTATTTTTCAAATAAGGAACAATCTCTCGGATACATTTGAAACACGAATTCAACGTACCTTCAATACCGTACGACCAGTCTTCGTCTACCATACTTTCTGGTGACTGCCCTTTGCTGTAAAAAGCATTGTTAATCAGAACGTCAATTACATTTGTTTTGCCAATATTGCCAAATGCGGTCTTGATGCTATCTGATGACGAAACGTCACAATACTCAAAAAACAGGCTATCAACATAGTCGTTATCGATGAATTCCCGTTTAAACTTTTGAGCATCCAGACCCAATACATACACAATGGCGCCGTTTGCAAGAAGGCCTAATGTAATTGCTTTCCCTAAATAACCATATCCCCCAGTAATTACAACTATTTTCCCGTCTAATGTAATTGTATACTCCATATATATTTAAACCTTTGGCCAATTGGAAGGGCTCAAAATGTTGCCAGAAATAGATTCGTTCGCATTAATCTCTGGAATATCCACCGCGTTCATAATCCCTCTGATATTTTCTTTTATTTGCCTCACATTTTCGACACCAATTATTACTTTGTCAATAAAAGGCAATTTTAATACATATTTCAATAGCACATTTGGAAGACCTGTACCGTATTTAATCTGTAACTTTTTAACTCGTACTTTAATTTCATAAAAAAAAGGCGGTAACGTATCAATATCGGCAAAAAACAAGCCTTGCAAAAACACTGATCTAGAATGCACTTCACACCCCTGTGTTTTTAATCTAATCATTTGGGACTTGAACCGGTTGTCAAAATAATTATATGGTACTTGAACGATATCTGGATTTATGCCTTCCCCGTTTAACCTATCAAGTTCTTCCGGATCATTTAATGAAACCCCTATCTTTTGAACTCTATTTTGAGTTTTTAACAATTGTGCCGCGGCCCAGTCCTCTTTATTATTGTCCAAAAGTGATAAGGGTCGATGCGACAAATAAGCGTATAATCGGTCCGTTTTTAGCTTTTGACAGGCCTGTTGAAACTGAAGACTGACACTCCCATCTGTTTTCGATGGCATAAACTTCGACACAATATTAAAGCCCTCTGCTGCCGCCCCGCTAGCACCAAGAACCGCCTCTGCGTCTCCATAAGATCGAGCTGTATCAAGAAGGTTGATACCCATACGCTGAGCATATTCTAAAATCTTGTCAACCTCATCCAGAGAAGTTCGTCCTGCTCTATTCGAGACGCCGTAGTCCATTCCGAACTGAACTGTCCCAATCCCAATTTTATTTATAATACTCATTTACCGTACGAATGACAAACGTTTGTTCTTCATCAGTTAACGTCGGATACATTGGCAAACTTATACATCCACAATAATATTCTTCCGCATGAGGTCGATCTCCTTCTTTCCACCCGAACTGCCGGTAGTAAGGCATTAAATGACATGGGATGTAATGGATTTGGGCTAATATATTTTTGCTGCGTAAGTAATTATATAGCCCCAACCTATCTTGCACTTCCAAAATGTATAAATGGTAAGCGTGGCCTTCTACTTTGCCTGATTGCCTTTTGATGTAACCTTTGCCTATGAATGCTTCCTCATACCTTTTTGCTAACTCTCGCCTTCTTTCTAAACCCTGGTCTGCACGCTTTAACTGACTTATACCCAAAGCGGCTTGAAAATCCGTTAATCGATAGTTATAGCCTAGCGTCTGCATTTCCATATACCAACCGGGAAACTGTTCTTGCCCTCCAGCAAACGTTATTGAGTTTGTATAACGATCATCCTGCTTGACAATACCGTGCGTACGCAGTGTCAACAGTTTTTGATACAACTCCTCATCATTTGTTGTAATCATCCCACCCTCTCCCGAAGCTATGTGCTTAACTGGGTGGAATGAGAAAATCGCTAAATCAGCGAACCTACCGTTGCCACATAATTGCTTGTTTCTTGCGCTATCCACAAAATACCCGCCTGGTGCATGGCATGCATCTTCTATGATCCAAAGTCCATAATCATCGGCTAGCTCCCTGAACGCCGCAAGATTTGCCGCGCGACCTGCAAAGTCGACTGGAATAATCCCCTGATAACTGCCTCTTGGAGCTGCCCGCAGTAATTCCCGTACAGACTCCATATCCAATAAATAGGTCTGCGGGTCAATATCCCCAAAAACAACCTCACCTCCACAATACCTAACGCTGTTTGCTGACGCAGCAAATGTAATCGGGGTGGTGATCACCTTATGGCCGGGTTTCACATCCATTGCTAATGTACACAAATGCAATGCCGCGGTACCATTAGCCACTGCTACGGCGTATTTGGCATCCACATAAGCTGCAAAGGCCTCTTCAAACTCCTTGATTTTTGGTCCTTGGGTAAGGTAATCGGAGCGAAGCGTCTCAATGACTGCCTGAATGTCCTCGTCAGTGATATGTTGGCGCCCGTAAGGGATGATACTCTTAGCCATAACTATACTTGAAATGTTGGATCGACGTGTTGCTTTATCAGCTCTCTCAGACCTTCTACGGTTTCCCATTCGGTATTGTCTCCGGAATTGTATGCAAAACCAACCGGAACCTTCTGGCCATTAAATTCGTTCAAGAAGTCTTCTAAATTCCACTTGGTAACCGAAGGAAGAATCGTATAATATTTACCCAAATCATAGGTGTAGAACGAATCGGAAGGCGTGATCATTTCCTCATGTACCTTTTCACCCGGGCGGATACCGATTACCCTATGTTCGCATTCAGGAGCAATTGCAGCAGCAACGTCCATAATTTTATAAGAAGGAATTTTAGGAATAAAAATTTCCCCACCCCAAGCATGGAACAAGGCGTGCATAACCATATCAACCCCTCCCCGCAGGGATATATTAAACCGAGTCATGTTTGGGTCCGTGATAGGCAAAGCGCCTTCTTTTTTCTTGTTAATGAAAAAAGGGATAACAGAACCATTGGACCCCATCACGTTTCCGTAACGAACGACTGAAAAACGAATGGGATTCCACCCCGTAATGTTGTTGGCCGCAACAAACAACTTGTCTGAAGCTAATTTAGTTGCTCCATATAAATTAATGGGTGCACATGCCTTGTCTGTAGACAAAGCTACAACGCGCGACACGCCAGTTTCAAAACAAGCGTCAATCACATTTTGTGCACCGTTGATATTGGTCTTGACACATTCATCTGGGTTATATTCTGCGATGGGTACGTGTTTCATTGCCGCGGCATGGACAACATAATCGATGCCTTTCATTGCTCGAATTAGGCGCTCTCGATCCCTTACATCCCCGATGAAAAACCGAATTTGCGGGTATTGGTGAAGTGGATATTCTTGGGCCATCTGAAATTGCTTTTGCTCATCTCTGGAGAAAATTACCAGCCGCTTCACGCGGGGATAGCTTTTGACAATATGTTGTGTCAGTGCCTTCCCGAGTGATCCGGTACCACCTGTAATTAAGATTGACTTACCTTCGAGCATATTAGAATTATTTTTTACAAAAACCATTTAAAATTGCTATTCTACTTTGAAAGGAGACCCGTTGTACCAGTTGATAAACGAAGCTATTCCGGTCTCTATAGAGGTTTTGGGTCTATATCCCGTTATCTTCTCTAATTTTGATGTATCAGCAAAGGTAACCTTTACATCCCCTGGTTGCATGGGATACATCTCCAAAATGGCTTCTTTACCCATTGCCTTTTCCATTTCGCGAATGAAATCCATCAATTGAATAGGTTTTGAGTTGCCAATGTTACATAATCGATAATATGGTTGTACCTCCTGTTCAGTAGGAATGTTTTCTGTTGCTTGAATAACGCCCTCTACAATATCATCAACGTAAGTAAAATCCCGCAGCATATCACCACCGTTAAACACTTTGATTGGCTTCCCTTGTGAAATTGCATCAGCAAACAACATGGGTGCCATATCGGGTCGTCCCCAAGGCCCATAAACCGTAAAGAATCGCAATCCAGTTGTCGGTAGTTGATACAAATGACTGTACGTGTGTGCCAACAACTCGTTACTCTTCTTCGTCGCCGCATAGACACTTACCGGATAATCTACACGATCATCTTCGCTAAATGGTATTTTATCATTCATACCGTATATCGACGAACTCGAAGCATACACCAAATGCTTAACTCCGTGATACCGACAACATTCCAAGACATTCATAAACCCAACAATATTGGATTGAATATACGCGTGTGGATTCTCTAACGAATACCTTACACCTGGCTGAGCAGCTAAATGAATTACATAATCAAATCGTTCATTGGCGAACAACGCCTCCAAACCTTGTAAATCCGTTAAATCACCTTTCTGAAAACAATATTTACTATTAATCGAGCTTCGAACTTTTTGATTAGTCGAAATCGTTTCTTTAGACACTCCGCATTCTGCTAAGCGTCCATACTTCAGGTTAGTATCATAATAATCGTTGATATTATCTATCCCGACGATTTCGGAGCCGTGGTTTAATAAAGCTTTCACAGTGTAGAAGCCAATAAATCCAGCCGCCCCTGTAACTAATATTTTCATTGCAGTAAATTAATCATTCGATTCTCCGATTGCATAATACTGGAATCCGATGGCGTTGAGGTCATTTTTGCCCAGCAGCTTGCGGCCGTCAAACACGAAAGCGGGTTTCATCATATGTTCCTTGATGCGTTGCCAGTCGTATGCCTTGAAC
>Ga0182739_1003435_pt1 | contig 13893 bp, 8 predicted proteins | sample eDN5th30CBELigBY_FD_128873 | JGI IMG/M metagenome (GOLD analysis project Ga0182739, IMG submission 128873) | Enriched backyard soil microbial communities from Emeryville, California, USA - eDNA 5th pass 30_C BE-Lig BY (version 2) (version 2) | ecosystem: Environmental > Terrestrial > Soil >... | reverse complement strand
TGTAGCCCACGATTTCCAGGAATTCGAAGTTGGCGCGAAACTCGCCGGCCATGGCCAGGATCGCGCGGCGATCCCGCTCCTTCTTGCTCAGTTCCGGTTCCTGCAGCGCCAGCCAGCCGGGGCTCGGTTCACGATCGAGCGTTACCGGCGCGCCCGTGCTGCTGCCACCGCGCGGGGAAAAACCGCAACTGCTGTCCAGCGACCAGCTGAAGGTATAGCGCAAATCCTGCGGGCAGTTCGCCTGATCCGGCGGCGGCTGCTGGGCCTGCGCGGGATTGGCGGCAATGGCCAGCCCAAGCAGGGCAGGGGGAGCGAGGCGGCGGCAGAGGGCGGCGATCATGGACGTACTCCTGTGAGGGTGATGCGGGCATCAATGATGCACGGCATGTTGCGTCAGCGCGGCGCACAGCGCCTGGCTACCCGCATGATACTCAAGCCCGGTGCTGTCGGGGATGTCCGGGAATTCGTGGGCAAACTCGCACCACAAGGTATGCAGATGCGTGCCTGCCTGCAACACCGCCTCGAGCGCTCCCTGCGTGGCCGGCAGTTCCTCCGCCGCCGAACGCAGAAAGCGCAGCGCTTCCAGATAGCAGGAGGCCGCGCGTGGAGGCTGCTCCAATGCGCGGTAGCAATCCGCCAGGCTGAAATGGCTGATCAGCACCTTGCTCAACGTCTGCCCGAAACTGGTGTCGCCCAGCATTGCGAACTGATGGCGCGCATGATCGAGCGCCTGGTTGTGCATCAGGATGGCGTTGCCGTAACACGCCAGCTGATACTCGGTGTTGCCGCGGCAGGTGTACTGGTGCCAGACGTCGCTGGCGGAAGCTGGAGGTCTCATGCGAGTAAATGATAATCATTATCATTTGACTGTCAAGCGACTTTCTTGCACTTTTTTTGCACCCACTCGCAATCGGGCAAGAGGGGCTAATTGCGTTTGCTATAACGTCGGACGAAGCTCACAAGCCCCAGCGTGCTGAGCGCGAAAATTCCAAGCCCGTTGAGCGTCAGGAACACCTTGTACCACAGCTGCCCGATGCGTCCCGTGTGCAGCGGCTGCGCCGCATCGTACAGGCGTTCGCGCAGCGGCAGCTTGAGCGCGTCGACGCGGATGTCCATCCACCCGCCGGTCACGTCGATGTACACGCGGCTGAGACCAAGCCGGCTCCATTCGCCCGGCTGCTGCAGGCCCACGATGCGATACGGTGAAAACGGCCCCGGCACTTGCGCGGCGCGTATGGTGGCGCCGCCGGGAAACACTGCAAGGGCGCGTTCGAACGCCGGCAGCCATTCGCCCTGCTCTTCGCCTTCTATAGTGTCCACGCCTGCGATCATGGCGTCGCTGTAGGCTTCGGACACACGCAGTTCACCAAGCAGCCAGTTTTCGATCTGGGTGGGAAACGCCAGCGTGATGCCGGTGACCAGAGTGAGCAACAACGGCAGGGCCAGCACGAGGCCGAGATTGCGGTGCGCCGCCAGCAGCGCCGGCCGCGAGGTATCGCGCGGCCAAAGACCAAGCCGCCAACCGCGCCGCATCGGCCAGTAACTCAACACCCCGGCAAGTACCAGGATGAACAGCGCACAGCCGGCGCTGCCCACCAGCGTCAGCCCCAGATTGCCGAGCAGCAGGCGATGATGCAGGTCGTACAACCATTCCTCAGGGCGGTCGTTGCCGCGCCATTGATCGACGATGCCGCCCTGTGTATCGAGATAAGCGTAGCGTTCGCCATCCATGATCACTTGTGTAAGCGGCATTTCTTCGGTGCCGAAGCGGATGCCGAGCACGTCCTCCGGCGCAAAGTGATGATCGATGGCCTCGCCGATCACCGCGAGGCTTTGCGGCGTGGGCGTAAAGGCCACGCGCGCGGCAGGTTCGGTAAGACGCAGATAATCGGTCTTCCACACCAGCGGCGTGCCGGTGGCGCTCAGCAGCATCAGCAGCAAGACGATGGTGATGCCGCCCCAGGCGTGGAGGGTGCGGGTGAGTTTGAAGAAGGGATTCATGATGGATCGCGTTGGGAGCAAAGCGAAGATTCTACCGAGGGTAGATGGAGATGCCCATAAAAACATTGTCGTTAGAACGAAAGGTATGTTTACTTTTTCTATACCGTTCGATATGTTTCTAAAAAAAAGGAGGTATCTTTTTCAACGATGAAAAGGGAATTAAAAATTGCTGAAAGTTTGCTTGGCCATAGTTTCAGTCTTGCTGGCCCTTCCACATCAAATAGAACTCCGTCGTAACCTTGTAATAACAATCCTATTGCCTTACCGGTAGTTGAGATATTGTCAAAAATTTGCTTAAGGAGAAAGTTAATGAAAAGAATATTGATGCTGGTGCTTTATTTTTTTGCACCACTATTTCAGGTGCAGGTGTTGGCCGGTGAGGTATTTGGTATTTCAGCATATGGGAAAGTAGGTTTTCGGGATGTCTCACAAAATTACATAGATTTAGTGAGTATTTCGCCAATAAACTGTAGTGGAACTTTGACAGACAAAATAAGAATCCTCGTTTATGGCGGAGACGGAGGAGGTAATCTCGATATGGCAAATGCTGCGTTTATCTCAATAGCAGAAATTATCGCAGCAGCTAAAAGTGGGTTCATTATAGAAACGTTGGAAACCCCCACATACGATGCAGCGAAAGGTGGGTGCCGGGTAACCAATTACTTAATCCACCTTCAGTAAGAGCCAGATCGTAATGGATTAATTGTTATCTTTAAGGGATTTGCCATGCCGATCTTTTCTGGTTTCCGAAGGAAGCTTATCGATACGCTTTTTGCCCCGACAAGCATAGCGACACTCGTCACCATAATCCTGCTGAGTCAATTCGCCAATGCAGCCTCCACGGGAGTTTTGGATTACTACTTAAGAAACTATGACATCGTCCGTGTACTAGAGCCAGGGGACCACGACGGAGACGGCATACCCAACGAGGATGACGCCTTCCCATTTAATCCCAACGAATGGTTGGATACAGATGGTGACTTAATAGGGAATAACACCGATACGGATGATGACAACGACGGAATGCCGGACGCCTACGAGCTATCGTATAACCTGAATCCCTTGGTAAACGATGGCGGCCTCGATAGCGACTCGGACGGTGTAACCAATATCCTTGAGTATCAACTCCAAACCAACCCGGTCAATATGCTGAGCTGCTCAAGCAGCGCCTGCGTTCTTGATCCCGCTCCGGCACCAGCCTCCGTAACCTTTCCAAGTCTGGATATGGTATCGGATAGTGTTGGAACCTTGGAAGGCACATTCTCTGTATCCAAAACGGGAAATGCCGAATACACCATTCCCTTGTACGTCCCGGAAGGAACTGCCGGTGTTACCCCCAAACTTGCCGTGAAATATCGCAGCGACAGCGGCAATGGGCTTTTGGGTAAAGATTGGTCTATAGGGGCGCTTTCGGTGATTACCCGTTGTGGGCAAACACGAAGCCAAGAGGGGCAGGCGCGGGCCGTAACTTACAGCCCGACTGACCGCTTCTGTCTGGATGGGAAAAAACTGATATTGGTCAACCCCTCGGATACCTATGGCGGTGACGGGGTTGAATATAGAACAGAGACGGATGATTTCAAGAAGATCGTCTCTTACACGTTGGACCTCAATACAGGGCCCAACAACTTTCGTGTATGGCACAAGGATGGGTCGGTGAGTACATATGGGGGAGGTTACGCTACGGTGGTCGCTCTTTACCCATCCAGAATCATAATGTGGGGACAGAGTCGAATAGAAAATGCCAACAGCTATTCAACAGCAGCAAATAACCCAGTTGTTTATAACTATTTTCCATTCAACCCTTACGAAAATCCTAATAGCGAGCTTCGCATAAAATCCATTGAGTACGCATTCGCCAACTCGACGGATAAACCGAATGTGGTAATCGAATTTGAGTACTCGCTAAGGCCGGATATCAAATATACGTATATACCTGGGAGGGGTTACTCTCATGATCAGCGTCTTTACCGCATTGTGGTCAGAACCAAAACCAGTACCGGGATGGCTCCGATAAGGCAGTATTCGTTTAACTATATCAATAGTTCTTCGGCGCAAAACAGAACGAGCAAACTGAAATCGATAAGAGTGTGTGGTCTGGGGCCGTGTTACCCGGCCACACAACTTACTTGGTCTGATGCAATAGCTGGTTCCGGGTCAAAGGATACGATTATTGATTTCGGGGTTACTGAAGGAGCCTCGGTTCCTGGGCTGACCGGGTTCCTGTTCGACCCTCCAGAAGAGCAAGAGCTGCAGCGCTACATACCTGTTGATTACAATGGAGATGGGAAAAGCGACCTGATCTGGCTGCAATCGGATGGAAACAATTTCAAGTTTGTAGGTTCGCCTTCGAATGGCTCAACTTTTTCCTCGTCCACGACACAGTCTGCTGCGTCCCACTCGATAAGTGCCTGGACGACCTCTGATTTCGACCAGGATGGCTACCCGGATATCCTGTTCGTATCTGATGCAGCGCTCTACGTGTATCGCAATCAGTTGATAAATGGAGAACGCTCTTATAACACGGCGGCAATTCAGCTAATCGGGAATCTCGACATGGGCACCGAACCGGAGTTAGATGGTAGCTGGTCTGATCCAAAAGGGATATTTGCCGACTTCAATGCCGATGGCTTGATGGATGTCTATTACAACAAAGCCATTTATCTAATGGAGAAAGACGGAAGCCAAACAAATGGTCCCTATAAATTTGGTGCTCCCAAGATAATCACGCTTGGGGATCCTGATGTTCCTGGAACGCTTAACAATGAAATCAAGTCGGCTAACAATAATATAGCCTATCAGACGGTAGATTTGGATTCGGCACAAGTAGCCAGAGATTTTGACGGGGATGGTCTTCCAGATTTTGTGGCAAAAGTTTGGCTCTGGAACTCATCGCCTGGAACTGAACCGTGGGCTGGCCCTCATGTGATATTGCTCAACGATGGCGATGGGGGGCTGGCATATCTGACAACCGCTTTCACAAGCTTGCAGTCTGGCCCAAACGCAGATAGATCGTTCTATATATCGGACCTTAATAACGATGGGCGTTCCGATATGGTTTACTCATCATATTCTCAGCAGTTTTGGGAATATGGCATCAGTACAGGGGCTGCTTTGGGGACGTTTGATGCAGTTCATATAGTAAGGAACAATATCTCATCTCCTGATCCTATAGTCCCTATTGGGCTTTATGATATCAACCAGGATGACCTGCCGGATTTCGTCTACCGCGTAATCAAGCCTGGTAACGATAAGATAATGGTAGATTTCAACAATGGTTACGCCCCAATAGAAGGATGGGGGAGTAAAACATTGGTCAATAATATTGCGAGCGAAAATCTGGGAAATATCCTATTCATGGATATAGATGGTGACAGCATCCTGGATTACGTTGATCTTGAAGAAAAGGTATGGCCTGGCAACAAGGCGTCAGGAACCAGCTACAACCGTATCGTAAAAATTACCAATGGATTAGGTGAAGAAACAGACATCACTTACGCGCCCCTTACCGATCCAATGGTGTATACCCGAGAATTTGATGCTCCCACCGTCGATATGGGAGCTCCGTTACTCGATCTCTACGTGCCGGCGCTTGTCGTTTCCAGTGTAAGCATCAGCGCGCCCGTGGAAGGAGATGACAGCCACCAGCGCTCTATGAGCTATAAATACGGTGGGTTGAAGGTACAGCCGGCCGGTAGGGGATTCCTGGGTTTTCGAACCATGCAGACTACGGACAATGAGACCGGCATTTCGATATTGAACGAATTCCGGCAAGATTTTCCTTTCATTGGAATGCTGGCTTACACGCAGACCATGGTAAGTGGTCAATCTATTCCTTTGGAGGAAACCACTTACGCTTATGACACTCTGCCCCACATTAGCGGTGTCTATCTACCGGTATTCGTACAATCCGTAAACACCCAGCGAATAGCCGAAAGCGACCCTGCATCCAGTTCGCCAGCGCTCACGATGAATGGTGTTCTAAGTACTACTACGATCACCGCAAGCAACTACGATGCCTACGGTAATGCAGGTACCGTAGTCACCATAATAGCGGGTGATGGTGCAATGCACACAACGACGACAACCAATACCTGGGCCAACGATGTTACCAATTGGAGGCTTGGCCAGTTGACAAATGTCGTGGAGAGTAAGCAGCAAGGAAGTTCCACCAGAACCCGCACCACCAGTTATACCTACAACGCGCAAAGCGGATTGTTGGAAAGCATGGTGCGAGAGCCGCAGGCGGGCAATGCCATTAAACTGACAACCTCCTACGAATATGACGCCTTCGGCAACATCAATAAAACCACGATGACATCCGCTACCTCGGGCGCCCGTTATGAGCGTTTCGTATATGACGCCACAGGGCGCTATGTTGATAAGGTATACAACAGCCTGGGGCAATTGGTATCCAATGTCACGCAACGCAACTCGGTCGGACAACTGGAAATAATCAATGGCCTCAACGGCAAGGTGGAATACAGAGGCTATTCCAAGCTGGGCCGGCAGACGTTCAGTGCCACCAATGAGGGACTTTCAGCCACGACGCAATATAAGCTTTGCACGGAAGTTGCTTGTCCAAGCAGTGCGGTATACAGGGCGCAAACGACGGCAACCGATGGTTCTCTGAGCAATGTGTACGCGGACACGCTGGGCCGTGAAATACGCAAAGAAAGCAAGAGCTTCGATGGAGGGCTATCCATAACCGATACCTGGTACGACGCAGCCGGGCGAGTCAAGCGGCAGTCGGCTCCTTATTTGAGTGGAGACGCCGTACACTGGAATACCAACCATTACGATAATCTTGGTCGGGTGATCAAAGTGGTTGATGCCAGTGGCGGTACATCTCTCAATCATTTCAGCCGGTATACGAACGGAAGCATCATCGGTATTAAACAACTGAGCAAGAATCAGCTTAACCAAAGCAAAACCAGTATCACGAACGGCAAGGGTCAAGTAATAAAGGTAGTGGATAACTTGAACGGTTACATCAACTACGCTTATAACGCTACTGGCAACCTTAACCAGGTCGATACCAATGGAGTGATCACGATCATCAATTATGACGTGCTGGGGCGGCGCACCAAGTTGGATGATCCTGACCAGGGATTGTGGCTTTATCAATACAACCCTTTCGGGGATATGACACAACAACTCGATGCGGCGGGCTCCAAAACTACGATGGCTTATAACGCATTAGGGTTGATGAAGCGGCGCAAGGATTTCCGCGCCGATCAAACCCTGGAAAGCGACGCGCAATGGACCTACGGCACAAGCGCGGCAGCCAATAATGTCGGATTGCTGGCCATGGAGGAGGATTTGGTTGGCGGTTACATCAAGGTCTATGCCTATGATGGCCATGGCCGTCTATCGCAAACTATTACCAGTCTTGGACAAAACGGGCAGGATGGAGACTACGCGGAATACTTTACCTATGACCAGTACGGGCGCCCATTTCAGCGAATAGATTCCACCGCGCACGGTGTGCAATATGTTTACAACGCCAGCGGTTATCAGCAGCAGCTGGTGGAGGCCACCGATACTGCGCATGTGTACCGCACAGTGAATCAGGCTGATGCTTGGGGCAATATAACCAGCGAGTCCTTGGTAGACACTCAGTTCCAAGTGGCGCGAACCTATAGCGCAAAAACGGGATTGCCAACAAGCATCCTGGCTTCCTCCACCTATGGTGTGGCTCGCACACTGCTGGATATCGACCTGACCTTTGACCTAGTAGGCAACCTGATTTCCCGCACAAGAAGCGTACAGGCTTCGGGGGCTCTTCCAGCAAAAACACTGGCGGAAACCTTTGGCTATGATGCCTTGAATCGCCTGACAAGCATCGCGGCAACAGGCCATGCCACGCAAACCCAAACTTACGACATTGCCGGCAACATCCTGAATAAAACCGGGGTGGGGTCTTACACCTATGGTGCAGGGAACGCTGGTCCGCATGCGGTTACTGCTGCCGGCAGCGCCACCTACAGCTACGATGTCGTGGGTAATATGACCAGCGGTGATGGTCGCACCGTTGCCTACAATACCTTCCGCAAGCCGACAGCAATCAGTAAGGGCGGCTACTCCACCAATTTCGAATACGGACCGGACCGACAACACTACAAGCGCGTGGATATAGACGGCAGCAATGTCACAACCACGCTAACTGTAGGGCCCGTCGAGTTCATTCGGGAAGATGCCGGTCCCGTGATTACCAAGCGCTACATAGGCGGCGTGGTGATTGTGACGGACACTCCTACTATCCACGAAGAGCATGCGCTGCTTACCGATCATCTGGGGTCAACCGCCGCGCTGGCAAAAGCCAATACCCAAGAGTTGGAGCAGCTCGACTACGATGCTTTTGGCAAACGTCGTAGCTTGTGGACGCTGAATGAATTACTGCAGGCCGAAACAAGCCCCCTGAGCAGCATTACGACCACGGGCTTTACCGGGCATGAGATGCTGGATGGCGTGGGGCTGATTCACATGAACGGGCGTGTCTATTCCCCCACACTGGGCCGTTTCCTGAGTGCCGATCCGTACATCACGGAACCGGACAACACCCAGAACATGAATCGATACAGCTATGTGTACAACAATCCTTTGACTTTCGTCGATCCAAGCGGTTTCGGCAGTATTGAAGTAATAGATGTGTACGGTTCCCCGCCGGCCGACCCCATGCGAGGCGGTATTGGTGCGGGCCACTATGGAGGCTATGGTTCCACCACGGGCTGGTCCTGGACTTCTACCTATGACGATGGAGAAAGCCTTTACTACGCAGATACGATCTACGGTGACGAAAATGGCAACTGGGGAAGTACGGTAGATTTGATAAATGCCGGATTGATGGATTTTGAGATACTTCCAGATGGTAAGGTTAAGTTTACACTTACCAAGCCGACTCAGGCCGTAACAAGTTTGAACTCAAACGGGCCGGCGAACATAACGATAGAGACTGGTGGGCCGGCTGTGCCTGGTCCTGTAGTGAGTGGATGTGGATGCGTAAAAGGCGACGAGGTGCCAAACAATCAACTTGGTACTATGGAGCCAAAATCTGAAGTATCTGCTGCAGAGAGACAGTTAGTTTTTGAAAGCGCGTTTGAAAGTTTGGCGCAGGAAGGAAAAATTGGTAACCATAAGGTTTATTTTGTAAATGAGTTTGCAGTCGCGCGTATAGATAGTGAAGGGCACATCGTTAATACTCAAACATTTGCTTCCTTGGAGAGTAGGAATTCTGCTCTATCTATAGATACGTCTCTTAGACCGGTCAACGGGATGACTATCGTTGGAAGTCCTTTAAGTACAGTGTATGCTGGAGCCGCTCTGCCAGCTAACCGCGACATTACTACGGTTAATGGCATTGCGCCGAGGGCATTTAGTTTCACAGCTATACAACACTCCCAATTTGTAATCCTGCATGAAATACAACACGGAAACGGTATCGTTTCTGAAGCTGACGCGAATAGGAAGGCATTGTTGGAAATGAGGCGATGAGGAATGTGAGTATGCTTCGATATTTTTTACTACTTTTGGTGTTCTATCATGGTGGCGCCATTGCGGATGATATTGTGCCGACAAATCAAGTGGTAAATTCGGAAAATCATGAAGAATATGGCGTGTATTTGATAGTGGGTGACAGTGGGTTAGGTTGTGACGGCGTGGATGATGTATATGTCGTTTTTCCTGAAACGTTTCAAGGGGCGACATCAAGGTCTGCTAGAGTATCGCTAAAAAAAGATAACCAGTTACAGTTAGAGCTATCTTCAGTAGTTATAAATCTGGATGATTACATGAATATACGGCCATTCCATGGAATTGCGCTTTGTCTAGATGCTTCGTTGCTTGGAGATATTGAGGTGGCTATTGCTTATGGAAAGGGTGAGTTCATTATATCGATACTAAAGGTCAAGGATTTTGATAAATTTGATCAGTATATTTCTAAATGATTATAAAAATAAATTTAGCAGAACGTGTAAATAACTCTGTTTGTATAGTGGTGGTGCTCTCCCGGGAGTGGATGTGGGTGTGTTGGAGGCAGTGATCAAGACGTAGGTGCAAATAATCCAGAGGTAAGGTAGTGCCAGCATTCAATCAGCCGGGGCTAGGGATTCAATATAGGACAACCATTGAGAGAGCTAGTTGAGAGGGGAGTAATACGAGAAGTCGCGCTTGAAAAAACTTTCTCTGAATTACCTAATTGGATATTTGAGCTGGACGAGGTTTCAGCTAATATTTATGAAGTTATTGGATTGGATAAAGATGGCATAAGATTTTTGTAAAAGGCCTAGATTTAGATGCATTGCTGGAAGACGACTGTAAGAGAAGGGCACATGAAATTGAAAAGGGATAAGGTACCGATCCTATAACCACCAAGTGTCATATTGGCTGCGTGACGATCGTGACAGATTTCCCTACTGTCCACGAAGAGCACACTCTGCTCCCTGGCCATCTTGGGTCAACCGCGGCACTGGCAAAGGCCAACACCTGAAGTTGGAGCAACCCGACTACGATGCCTCCGGTAAGCGCCGCAGCCTATGGATCCGGCGTGCCGGTGGCGCTCAGCAGCATCAACAACAAGGCAATGGTGATGCCGCCCAGGCATGGAGGGTGCGGGTGAGTTTGAAGAGAGAAGCCATGATATGGATCGCATGGGGATTACGCGCGCGTGGGGCGCAAAAATGGGATTCTACTGGTGGGGAGCCGGAATGCCCATGGGATATGGTATGGCGCCTTGTGGAGTGGGTGGGAAGAACGGCGACGCCTTGAAACTTCATCTATGCCGTGCTGGCCGACACCAATGCCCGCTTTCGCCCGGCGTGCTACGAACGCATGGTGAACGGCATCGGCGCTTGAAATCCGGCGACATCCCCCCGGCACTGCGCCAGCGCGTGGAGAAGGCTGAAGAGGCCGACCTGAATACCTGGGCCGAACGTCTCTTGTTTGCGGATAAGCTGGGAGCCGTTTTCAAGGAGCCGCGCAATTGATGCATGATGCAATGCCGCTTCCCTGCGGTGATTGCCGGAGTCGCATCCAGTATTCCTACTTGAAGATCCATAAAAAAGCCCCGGTCAAAAATGACCAGGGCTTTGCTCGAAGCCAGGTGCAACCTCAGTTATCCGTCGACTCCGTTTCCTGATGCACCTGCTCGGGCGCATCCGATTGCTCGATTGGCGGGGCGGCCTGTTCCTCGGCAAGCAGTTCGTTGGCGCGGGCTACCAGGTAGGCGCGGATGGCGGCGGTGTTGTCGGCGCTGAGGCGGTCGGCGAAGCTGACCATGCCGCGCTGTTGGCGGGTGCCGCCGAGCACGATGGAATCGAAGCCTTCCTGCGAATGCAGCATCGGGCTCACCATCAGGTTGGGGAAGTTGGCGCCGCGTGCCGCGCCGCCGTTGCCGTGGCAGATGGCGCAGTTGTTGTTGTAGACGTCCTGGCCCGCGGCCACCTGTTCGGCGGGTGCCGTGGCGGCGGGCGGATTGAGCGGAGGCGGGGTGAAGCTTACGGGTGTCGGCAGGGAGGCGTTGCCGTCCAGGGAGAACACCAGCAGGCGGGAATGGTTGGGCGCGTAATAGTTGCCGGCCTGGTTGATGCCCACGCTCGCGGCGACGTACTGCTTGCCGTCCAGCTCATAGGTGATGGGCGCCGCCACCATGCCGGTCTGCGTATCGAAGCTCCACAGCTTCTCGCCGCTGCGGGTGTCGTAGGCGCGGAACTCGTTGGTGTTGTTGCCGCCGCCGCTGAACACCAGGCCGCCGGCGGTGGACAGGATGCTGCCGGTGGGGCCGTTGTTTTCTTCGCTGCGCCACACTTCCTTGCCTGCCACCGGATCCCAGGCGGAAACGTAGCCCACGAATTCGCGTTCGGCGTTGGGGTTGTCGCGGTAGTAGACCAGGCTGGCGCCCATGTCGATCGCCAGGTTGGTGCCTTGCGGATTGGGCGTGAAGGTTTCGGCGCTGCGCATCACGAAATAGGCGCGCTGCGCGGCGATGTAGACCAGGCCGGTTTCCGGATTCCAGGCGTTGGCGTGCCAGCCGTGCCCACCTTGCACGCCGGGCGCGAGGTTGAAGATGTTGTCGCGGTCGTAGCGGGCTTCGGGTACCTCGATGGGGCGGCCGGTGGTCATGTCCACGCCGGTGTTCCAGTTCACTTCGGTGAAGGCGTCGGCCTTGAGCAGTTCGCCGCTGGCGGCGTCGAGCACGTAGAACATGCCGTTTTTGTTGGCCTGTGCCACCACGTGACGCATTTCGCCGTCGAATTCCAGGTCCAGCAGCATCATCGGCGCCATGGCGTCGTAGTCCCAGGTGTCGCCGGGCGTGGTCTGGTAGTGCCAGGCGTATTCGCCGGTGTCGGCGTCCACCGCCAGGATCGAGGCCACGAACAGGTTGTCGCCGCCGCTTGGGTCGCGCGCGCGCTGGTCCCAGGGCGTGCCGTTGCCGGTGCCGAAGATCACCAGGTTGCTGGCTTCGTCATAGACGATGGCATCCCATACAGTGCCGCCGCCGCCAAGTTTCCACCAGTCGCCGCTCCAGGTCTTGGCGGCCAGTTCCATCTGCGGATTTTCGAAGCCAAGCTCGGGGTTGCCGGGCACGGTATAGACGCGCCAGCGGTCTTCGCCGGTGCGGGCGTCGTAGGCGCCAAGGTAGCCGCGCACGCCGAATTCGCTGCCGGAGTTGCCGATGAGCACCTGCCCTTTGACGACGCGCGGCGCGCTGGTCACGGTGTATTGCTCATCGGGGTTCACGGTGAGCTTGCGCCAGGCTTCCTCGCCGGTCTTGGCGTCGAGCGCGATCAGGTAGCCGTCGAGTGTGCCCACGTAGATCTTGCCTTCGAAGGCGGCGATGCCGCGGTTGACGATGCCGCAGCACACCTTGATGGCGATTTCCTTGGGCGTCTGCGGATCGTAGTGCCACAATTCCGCGCCGGTGCGGGCATCGTAGGCGTATACGGTGCTCCAGGCGGTGGACACGTAGAGGACGCCGTCGACGTACAGTGGCGTGCCCTGTTGCGACAGGTTGGTGTCGTAGTCGGCATACCAGCCCAGGTCGAGCTGGCCGACGTTGTCGCGGTTGATTTCCGCAAGCGGACTGTAATGGCGTTCTTCATAGGTGCCGCCCACCATCATCCATTGCGAAGGTTCGGCGGGCGCGTTGTCGAGCCGCTGCTGGGTAACCTGCGCGAATGCCGCCGGCGTGGCTGGCGCCTCGGTCTGCGCGGCGGCGGATGGTGGCGCCTGGGCCGCGGTGTCGGCTTCGTTGCCGGAACAGCCTGCCAGGCTCAAGATGGCGGCGGAAATGAGAATGGACAACAGCGGAGTGGAAGGCGGGCAGCGCATGGGGGTTCCCTCGCATGGGTTATATGTCCGGCTTCGTGTGAGCCGGTTGGTCCAAAATGGTAGCACGGCAGTACGGCGCCAGCGCATTATGCGCCGCCCCCGGAGGTTTTACACCTTTGTGGCGCTGTGGGATGATCGGCAGGCCGCGCGGGTTTTGCCTGTGCCACGACAATAACAACACATAACAACAAGGGAGTGCCCGGCCGCCGTCCGTCCTGCCGGCAGGCGGGCATCGCCGAGGTGGCGCTCCCCACGCAGACGGACCACAGGTCCGGACAGGCAAGGAGTCTTCCATGCTGCGATTGCTTCGTGTGGCGTTGCCACGCTTGCCGGGCTTGTCCCTGGCGCTGCTGCTTGCCGCCTGTGGGGGCCAGCCCACTTCTCCCACAGACACGTCCACCACGCCCGATGCCGCCACTACGGCGCCCGCGCGCCAATTTGGTGCGATCACCCGCGAGCGCCTGCTCAATGCCGATAGCGAACCCGGCCAATGGCTCACCACGGGGCGCGATGCCGGCAAGGGCCACTACTCCCCGCTTGCGCAGATAGACCGCACCAACGTCG
>Ga0182739_1003433_pt1 | contig 13902 bp, 8 predicted proteins | sample eDN5th30CBELigBY_FD_128873 | JGI IMG/M metagenome (GOLD analysis project Ga0182739, IMG submission 128873) | Enriched backyard soil microbial communities from Emeryville, California, USA - eDNA 5th pass 30_C BE-Lig BY (version 2) (version 2) | ecosystem: Environmental > Terrestrial > Soil >... | reverse complement strand
GAGGTGCTGGCCGAGGCGGCGCGCAATCCCAAGGTCGCGGAGGTGGTGCAGGCCTCCGACGCGGTACTGCGCAGGCGGATGCGCGAGGTGCTGGCCAGGGCGATGGGCCATGCCGATCCGGCCGACGTGCCGGCCATCGAGGACCGGGTCGAGAGCCTGTTCACGCTGTTCCAGGGCATCCCGGTGCGCGCAATCCGCAATCCCGCGCTGGACCGCGAGCGCATGGTGCGCATCGTCCGTGAAACGATCCGCTGGATCCTGCACGAGCCGGCTTGATCAGGACGCCCCGATCACGAACGCACGGAAGATCCGGGCCGGGAGGCCGCCGCCGGTTTCCCCGTCCATCGGGGAGCGGTCGTCGTTGCCGACCCAGATCGCCACGATCGTGCCGTTCCCGGTACCGCCGACGAACCAGGCATCGCGGAAGTCGGAGCTGGTGCCGGTTTTGCCGAACCCGCCGGGCACCGCCGCCGCCTTGCCGGTGCCGTGCTGCATCGCCTGGGCAAGCAAAGCGCGCATGGTCGCCGCCGTTTGCGGCTGCAGCGCCCGGACCGGTGCCGGTGCGGCGGGCGTCTCCTGGCGCCCCGCCTCGTCGCGGATGCCGCGGAGCCAGACCGGCATGCGCAGGCGGCCGTCGCCGGTCATGGCCGCATAAGCCGCGGCGAGTTCCGGCATGCCCAGCTCGGCGCTGCCCAGGAGCAGCGAGGGCACGGCCGGCAGGTCCGAGGCGATGCCCAGCCGCCGCGCCGTAGCGATCACCTCGTCCAGGCCGATCATCATGCCGAGCTGGACCGCTGCCGTGTTCACCGACAGGGCCAGCGCTTCGGCGAGCGTCACTTCCGGCCCCGGCGGTGCCACGATGTTGCGCGGCCGCCAGCCGTCGATCACCGGCGCCTCGGTCGGGATCGGCTGGTCCGGCCGGTAGCCGGCTTCCAGTGCGGTGGCGAACAGGATCGGCTTGAATGCCGAGCCCGGCTGGCGACGCACCTGGCCCGCCCGGTCCAGTCCGCCCACCGATCCTGGCACCGAGGCTGCAGCCAGTACCTCGCCCTGAGCCGAGAGCACCAGCATCGCCCCGGCCGTGGCACCCCGCCGTCCTTCCGCCAGCCCTGCCAGGAGTGCCTGCCTGGCCCGCCGGCTGAGACCGGCATCCAGCGTCGTGCTGGCGACCAGCGCCCCCGGCATCTGCCGTCGGGCGCGCTCGGCCAGCGTGCGCAGCGTCGGATCGGCATAGCCAGAGGCGAGGATCCGGGCAGGTCTGGCGCGCGCGGCATCCGCATCCCCCTGGCTGATGGCACCGGTGGCGACCATGGCCTGGAGCACCACACCGGCGCGGGCCTGCGCGGCATCGGGATTGCGGCCAGGGTCCAGCCGCGAGGGCGCCTTGACCAAGCCGGCCAGCAGCGCTGCCTGCGGCAGGTCGAGCGCTGCGGCCTCCGCCCCGAAATAGCGTCGTGCAGCCGCCCGGATGCCGGTCACGCCGGAACCGAGATAGATCCGGTCCAGATAGGCCGCCAGGATCTCCTGCTTGCTGAGCGTCGCTTCCAGCCACAGTGCCAGGGCCGCCTCGCGCAGCTTGCGCAGAAGGCTGCGCTCCGGCGTGAGGAAGGCCAGCTTGGCGAGCTGCTGGGTGATGGTGCTGCCGCCCTCGCTGATCCGCCCGGCGGCGAGGTTGCGCAATGCCGCCCGCATCACGCCCATCGGATCGATGCCGTCGTGCTCGAAGAAGCGCCGGTCCTCGATCGCGACGATCGCGTCGACCATGGGTCGCGCCACCTGGTCCAGCGTCAGTGGCCGAGCGAACCCGTCGCCGAGCGTGGTCAGCGGGACGCCCTGCCGGTCCAGGAGGGTCACCGCCGCCGTCCGGGCGGGCCGCGTGACGCCTGCGGCGAGCAGGGCCGCATCCGCCACCAGCACTGCCACGGCGAGCAGCGGCAGGAGCAGCAGGAACAGGGATAGGCGGCGGCGCCAGCGTGGGCGGGCAGGGGGCACGTGGTCGGGGCGTCCGGGCCTGCGGCGGACCGGCGCGGGCGGCGGAGGCGTGGGTGGCCGGACCACCCGGCGGCTGCGGGTGGTCCGGGCGGCCGGGGCGGGCCCGGCCGGCGCGCGTCGGCTCATCGGCTGCCGGGATCGGGACGGACCGGCGCGAGTGTCACATGGCGCAGATCGATCGTGACCTTGCCGCGATGTTCGAAGTTCACCGTGACACGGTGGCCGATCACGCTCTGCACCATGCCCACGCCCCAGTCGGGCTCGCGGGGATGCCGCACCAGGGCGCCAGGCACGATCGACAGGTCCATGCGTCAGCTCTTCCAGCCAAGGCGGTCATCCGGCCGGCCTTCATCGAACATTAACCAGCCGGCCTCATGCTGCGCGTCGAGACGGACAGGTTGGTCGAGGAATGGGAATGCTGGATGTCCTGAAGCCCCGCTGGTGGCGATCCTATCAAAGGACGGAGGGCCTTGCCGTGGCCCTGCCGACACATGGCGCGGATTTGCCGGTGGCAGCACTGCTGGCCCCGGCCGCGGCGTCCCCCCTGCCTGACATATTGGGGGATTTCCTCGGTGCGGAAGGTGCCGAGATCATCGACCTGCTGGCGTTCCGCCATACCCGTGCCTCCAGCCATGTTCCATTTAGACCGAACCGATCCGGATGACGAGAACATGCTTGAGCCATCCATCGGCTCCGCTGCGCGGCCAGTGGGCGGCTGAGGCCGGCGCTGCCGATGGTTCAGGCCGGTGCCGCCAGGGACGAGCGGCCCTGACCACGGCGCGTGGCGAGCCGCTCCAGATAGAGCCAGACCACCGGCGTGATGTAGAGGGTGACCAGCTGCGAGACGGCGAGGCCGCCCACCACCGCGATCCCCAGCGGCTGGCGGAGCTCGGCACCGGCACCCAGGCCGAGCGCGATCGGCAGGGCGCCGAAGATCGCAGCGAACGTGGTCATCATGATCGGCCGGAAGCGCCGCAGGCAGGCCGCGCGCACTGCGGCAACCGGCTCCGCACCGGCGCGCCGCTCGTCCAGCGCCACGTCGACGATCATGATCGCGTTCTTCTTCACGATGCCGATCAGCATCACGATGCCGATCACCGCGATCACGGAAAGATCCATGTCCAGCCAGAGCAGCGCCCAGATGGCGCCGATCCCGGCAGACGGCAGGCCGGCCAGGATGGTGATCGGATGGACGAAGCTCTCGTAGAGGATGCCCAGCACGATGTAGATCGTGAGGATCGCGGCCAGCAGCAGGATCGGCTGGTTGGCGAGCCCGTCCTGGAAGGCCTGGGCGGTGCCGGAGAAGCCGCCGACCACCTGCGGAGCGATATTGCCCTCGACGCGGGCCCGCTCGATGGCGCTCACCGCGTCGCTCAGGGCATAGCCAGGGGCGAGGTTGAAGGAGACTGTGGCGGCCGGCTGCTGCGACTGGCGATTGACCGCAAGCGGCCCCGCCTCCCGCGTGGTCCTGGTCACCGCCGACAGCGGAACACTGTCGCCGTCGCTGACCCTCACGAACACCCGGCCCAGGATGGAGGGGTCGTCCTGCTGTTCCCGGCCGGATTCCAGGATGATCGAGTAGCTGTCGGTGCTGGTGTAGATCGTGCCGACCTCGCGCGTGCCGAACGCGTCGTAGAGTGCCGAGCGGATCTGGTCGGAGCGCACTCCGATCGCCGCCGCCCGGTCCTCGTCGACCTCGATCCGCAGCTGCGGGTTGGTCACCTCGAGGTCGCTCGACACGTCCTGGATCTCGGGCAGCCTGGACATCGCCTCGATCAGCTGCGGCACGGTCTCGATCAGCGTCGAGAGCTCGGCGGTCTGGAGCGTGTACTGGTACTGGCTGTTGGACGAGCGCCCGCCGATGTTGATGTTCTGGACCGGGTTGAAGAAGGTCTTCATCCCCGGCACCGTGCTGGCCGCCCGGCGCAGCCGCGCTGCGACGTCCTGGATCGACTCGGTGCGCCCCTCGTCGCGGCTCTTCAGGGCAATGAATATCCGGCCGGAATTGAGCTGGTCGCCGCCCACCCGCGAGTTGAAGTAGGCCACCGCCGGGTCGGCGGCCACGATCTCGGCGACCCGGCGCTGCTGCTCGACCATCGCGTCGAAGCCGATGTCGGGCCTGGCCTCGGTCACCACCGACAGAAAGCCGGTGTCCTCGGTCGGAAAGAAGCCCTTGGGCACCGCGACATAGAGATGGATGGCGTAGGCGAGGGTGCCGAAGGTCGCCAGGAGGGTGAGGAATTGGTGGCGCAGCACCACGTCCAGGGTCCGCCGGTAGATGCCGGTCATGCCGTCGACCAGCCAGTCGGCCGCCCGGGCGAACAGGTTGCCCCGCCCGGCGCGCGGGTCGTGCGGCTTGAGGAAGCGCGAGCAGAGCATCGGGATGAGGGTGAGCGAGACGAAGCCGGAGATCAGGATCGCCACCGAAATGGTCACCGCGAACTCGCGGAACACCCGTCCGACCACACCGCCCATGAACAGCACCGGGATGAACACCGCTACCAGGGAAATGGTCATCGAGACGATGGTGAAGCCGATCTCGCCCGAGCCCTTCAGTGCTGCCTGGAAGACGCCCATCCCTTCCTCGACATGGCGGACGATGTTCTCCAGCACCACGATCGCGTCGTCGACCACGAAGCCCACGCACAAGGTGAGGGCGAGCAGGGTCATGTTGTTGATCGAGTAGCCGAGCAGCGCCATCACGCCGAACGTGCCGATCACCGAGACCGGCAGGCTGAGTGCCGGGATGATGGTGGCGCGCGGGTCCTTCAGGAATACGAAGATCACCCCTACCACCAGGGTGGCGGCGATCATCAGGTGGCTGGTGACGTCGTCGATCGCCTCGCGGATCGAGACCGAGCGGTCGTTGGTGACCTGGATCGAGATGGATGGCGGGATCTGCGCCTGAAGGACCGGGATCACCTCACGGATCCGGTCGACGACCGCCACCGTATTGGCATCCGGCTGGCGCTGGATCGCCAGCACGATGGCGCGCTCACCGTTGAACCAGCCAGCACCCCGCTCGTTCTCGACCCCGTCGCGCAGGTTGGCGATCTGGCCCAGCCGCACCGGCTGGCCATTGCGCCAGGCGACCACCAGCGGCCGGTACTCGTCGGCGTTGGACGGCGGGTCCTGCGGGTCGATGGTCAGCGTGCGCGCGGATCCGGCCAGAGTGCCGACCGGAGTGGTCGACGCGGCCGATGCGATGGCGTTGCGTACGTCCGAGGTGGTGAGGCCGCGGGCTGCCGCCTGGACCGCGTCGACCTCGACCCGCACCGCATATTTCTGCCCGCCCCAGACCAGCACCTGGGCCACGCCCTCGATCTGCGAGATCTGGTTGGCGAGCAGGCTCTCGGCATAATCGTTGACCTTGGAGAGCGGCAGGGTCGCTGAGGACAGGCTCAGGAACAGGATTGGCTGGTCGGCCGGATTGACCTTGCGGAACGAGGGTGGGGTTGTCATTTCCGGCGGCAGCCGCCGCTGGGCGGTGGACAGCGCCGACTGCACGTCGAGCGCCGCTCCGTCGATGTCGCGATCCAGCTCGAACTGGATGGTGATGTTGGTGCTTCCCTGCGTCGACTTCGAGGTCATCGTGTCGATGCCGGCGATCGTCGCGAACTGCCGCTCCAGCGGCGCCGCCACCGAGGAGGCCATGGTCTCCGGGCTGGCGCCGGGCAGGCTGGCTGAGACCTGGATGGTCGGGAAGTCGACCCGCGGCAGGGCCGCGGATGGCAGGGTGCGCCAGCCGGCGATGCCGCCCAGGAGGATCGCCACCGTCACGAGCGTGGCCATGACCGGGCGGCGGATGCACAGCTCCGCCAGCTTCACAGCCGCGCCTCCAGGCCCTGCTGGCTGTCCTCGACATGCACGGCCGCCCCGTCGGTCAGGCGGATCTGACCCTCGGTGACCACGGTGGTGCCGGCGGGCGGGCCGGAGGCCAGCACGGCATAGGCGCCAGCGGTACGATCGACCTGCACCGGATGGACCCTGGCCTTCTGGTCCTGGTCGATCACGAACAGGAACGAGCCGGTCTGGCTGATCTGGACCGCATCGCTCGGCACCACCAGGGCGTCCGGATCGTCGCGGAGGATCAGGCGCGCATCCAGCACGGTGCCCGGCCACAGGCGCTGGTCGTCGTTCTTGATGCGCGCGCGGACGGTGACCAGCCCGGTGCCGCGCTCGACCTGGTTCTCGACCATGGTGACCGGGCCGGTACGGGTCTCCGTGCTGCCCGGAAGGGGCACCTCGATCCGCGCGGTGCCGGCGAGCAGTGCCTGGGACAGTTCGCCCAGCAGGTTCTGCGGGATGCCGATCGCCACGTAGATCGGGTCGACCTGGTTCAGGGTGGCGATGGTCCCGCCTGTGTCCGAGCCGCGTACGATGGCACCCGGGCTCACCGCCAGCCGGCCGATCCGGCCGTCGAATGGCGCAGTGACCCGGTGGAAGGAGCGCTCCAGCTGCAAGGCGCGCAGCTGTGCCTCGCTGGCAGCCAGGCCCGCGGTCAGGGAGGCCACCTGGGTGCTGGCATCGTCCAGCGACTGCCGAGCGGTCGCACCACGCTGCGCCAGGTCCTGGGCCCGACCCAGGATGACTTTGGCGTTCTCCATCTGGGCACGGTCGCGCCGGATATTGGCTTCCTGCTCGTCGATCTGCGCATCGATCGGCCGGGCGTCCAGCTCGACCAGGAGGTCGCCGGCCTTCACCAGCGCGCCGTCGGCGACCAGGATCTTCTCCACCACGCCGTCCACCCGCGAGCGGATGGCCACGGTCTCGACCGCCTCCACCGTGCCGACCGAGCGGAACTCGACGGGCACGCTGCGGATCGCCACCTGTGCCACCTGGACCGGCACCGGGGCCGGTGCCCGTGCCGCCTCCGGCTCGGCCGCGGTTTCGCCGCGGACCAAGAGGGCCGTCTCCCGGACCCAGGCGGGCGCCCCGTCCAGCCAGGGCACCGGATCGCCGAACCGCAACCAGGCGAGGCCAAGCGCCAGAACTGCTACGCCCATTAGCAGCCAGCGGCCCTGCCGGCCGCGGCGACGCGGCGCCTGCAGGCCATCTGCCGGATCCTCCGAAGAGGCCGCACCTTCATGCGACCGCGGCTGCGTGGGTAGATTCATGAGTAAAGCCCGGTTGCCGACCGACGACGCAAGCTTAGGCCCCCGTGGCGACAGGTGCAGCGGCCGTTGCGTAACAAACTATGTCGGTACGAGCGTCCCTGCCAGCTCGGTTCACTCCGCGGGTGGCGGAATCGCGTGGGTCTGGTCACCCGGGTGCGGCGGGGCCGGCCGCCAACCGGTCCGCTCGCGCAGATGCTGGAACACCACGTAGAGCATCGGAATCAGCAGGATCCCAACGGAAGCCGCCGCCAGCATGCCGTAGAAGACCGGCGAGCCAACCGCGATCCGGCTGGCCGAGCCCGGCCCGGTCGCCAGGATCAGCGGCACCAGCCCCAGGATGAAGGCGAAGCTGGTCATCATCACCGGACGGAAGCGCAGCTTGGCACCTTCCACCGCGCTCTCGCGCAGGCCCATCCCCTTGGCGCGCATCTCCAGGCTGAACTCGTTGATCAGGATGGCGTTCTTGGCGGCCAGCCCGATCAGCACCACCAGCCCGATCTGCGCGTACACGTCGAACGGCAGCCCGGCCAAATACAGGCCACCGATGGCACCCAATATGCCCACCGAGACCGAGAGCAGCACCGGGATCGGGATGTTCCAGCTCTCGTAGAGCCCGACCAGGAACAGGTAGGCGAACAGCACGGCCATCACGAGCACGATCGAGGTCTTGCCGGCGGCCTCCTTCTCCTGGAGCGCCGTGCCGGTCCACTCATAGCCGTAGCCGGCCGGCAGGCGCGCGCCCACCCGTTCCATCGCCGCGATCGCGTCGCCGGAGCTGGCGCCCGGTGCCGGGCCACCGTTCAGGGTGACGCTGCGAAAGCCGTTGTAGCGGCTGATCACCGAGGGGCCGAGCTCCAGCCGGACCGAGGCGATGGCGTTCATCGGCACCATCTCGCCCTGGGAGTTGCGGACATTGATCCGGAAGATGTCGTCGACCCGGCGCCGGTAGTCGGCCTCGGCCTGGATCTGCACCTGCCAGGTCCGGCCGAACACGTTGAAGTCGTTGACGTAATAGCCGCCGAGCGTCGCCTGCAGGGCGGAGAACACGTCCGAGACTGCCACGCCCAGGGTCTGGGTCTTGTCGCGGTCCAGGTCGAGATAGATCTGCGGCGTGTCGGCGTTGAAGGTGGTGAAGACGCCGGCCAGCTCCGGCTGCTGGTTGGCCTCCACGACCGCCGAGCGGATCACCTGGGCAAGCGTCGCCATGCTGCCGCCCTGCAGGTCCTGGAGTTGGAACTCGAAGCCGCCGGTCGAGCCCAGGCCGGTGATCGGCGGCACGTTCAAGGGCACCACCTGCGCCTCGGGGATCGCCGCCAGCTCGCCGCGCAGCGCCGTGAGGACACTGAACACGCTCTCCTCGGGCGCGGTGCGTTCCTCGAACGGCTTCATCGTGCCGATCAGGAAGGCGCTGTTCGGCTTGGCCAGGCTGTTCAGGAAGTCGAAGCCGATGATCCCGGTGACCGCCTGCACGCCGGGCTTCTCCTGGATGATCTGCTCGGCCCTGCGGGCCACCGCCTCGGTCCGGCCGACCGCGGCCCCTTCGGGCAGGGTGACGATCACGAAGAAGGCGCCCTGGTCCTCAGCAGGCAGGAAGCCCTTCGGGGTGGCGACGAAGCTGCTCCAGATGCCGAAGCCGATGACCGCCAGCAGCGGCACCGCCAGCACCGCCAGGCGCACCAGCCGGGCGACCAGCGCGCCATAGGCGTCGCGTACCCGGTCGATGCCGCGCAGCACCCAGGCGAGCGGGCCGCGCTGGGGCGGGCGATGCCCCTGGCGCAGCAGGACAGCGCACAGGGCCGGGGAGAGGGTCAGCGCGTTGATCGCCGAGAGCAGCATGGCGACCGAGACCGTCACCGCGAACTGCCGGTAGAGCTCGCCCACCAGGCCCGGGATGAAGGCGGTCGGCACGAACACGGACAGGAGCACCAGGGTGATGCCGATCACCGGGCCGGTGATCTCGCGCATCGCCTTGCTGGTGGCCTCGGCCACCGACAGATGCGGCTCCTCGTGCATCACCCGCTCGACATTCTCGACCACCACGATCGCGTCGTCGACCACGATGCCGATCGCCAGCACCAGGGCCAGGAGCGAGATGGTGTTGGCCGAGTAGCCGATCGCCAGGAGGACGGCGAAGGTGCCGACCAGCGCCACCGGCACCGCGATGATCGGGATGAGGGTGGTGCGCCAGTTGCCGAGGAACAGGAACACCACCACGGCGACCAGGACGAAGGCCTCCATGAGGGTCTTGACCACGTCGTCGATCGAGGCGCGCACGAACAGGGTCGTGTCGTAGTCGACCGAATGGCTCATGCCTTCGGGGAAGCGGCTGGCGAGCTGTTCCAGGGTCGCGCGTACGGCATCGCCGGTGGCGACCGCATTGCTGCCGGGCGCCTGGTAGACGGCGATCGAGGCGGCCGGCTGACCCTGGTAGGTCGAGTGCCGGTCGGCGGACTGCGCGCCGAGCTCGACCCTGGCGACGTCCTGCACCCGCACCACCGAGCCGTCGGGCAATGCCCGCAGGATCAGCCGCTCGAATTCCTCGACCGTGCTGAGCCGGCCGAGCGTCACGATGTTGAGCTGGAGCTGCTGGTCGGTGGCCACCGGCTGGGCACCGATCCGCCCGACCGCCGCCTGGACGTTCTGCGAGGAGATCGCCTGGGCGACGTCGGAGGGGGTCAGGCCGTAATTGGCCAGGCGCTGCGGGTCGAGCCAGACGCGCATCGCGTAGTTGAGCGGGCCGAACAGCATCGCGTCGCCCACGCCCGGCACGCGCTTGACCGCGTCCAGCACGTTGATGGTGACGTAGTTCGACAGGAACAGGGCGTCGTAGCGCCCGTCCGGCGAGGAGAAGTTCACGACCTGCAGGAGGGCGGACGACTTCTTCTTGATGCTGAGGCCGGTGCGGCTGACTTCCTCCGGCAGCTGCGAGAGCGCCAGGTTCGCCCGGTTCTGCACGTTGACCGTGTTGATGTCGGGGTCGGTGCCGAGCGCGAAGGTGACGTTCAGCGTGTAGCTGCCATCGGCACCCGAGGTCGACTTCATGTAGAGCATGTTGTCGACGCCGGTGACCTGCTGCTCGATCGGCTGCGCCACGGTCTGCTCGACCACGTCGGCCGAGGCACCGGGATAGGTCGCGGTCACCGACACCATCGGCGGCACGATGTCCGGGAACTGGGCCTGCGGGATGGCCATGATCGAGAGGGCACCCGCCAGGGTGATCACGATCGAGACGATCATGGCCAGCCGGGGCCGCTTGATGAAGACGTCCGAGATCATCGTCCGGCCCTTCCGGGATCAGGGCTGCGCGGTGGCGGCGGCCTGGGTGGGCGCCACCTTCTGGCCGGGGCGGACCTTCTGCACGCCGTCGACGATCACCTGATCGCCCTCGGCGAGGCCGGAGGTGACTGCGACCGAGGCGCCGACCGAGGCGCCGAGCTGGACCCGGCGCATCTCGGCCGTATCGTCCGCAGCCACGGTCAGCACATAGGGACCCTGCTGGTCGGCCAGCACCGCCCCCTGGGCCACCACCAGCACCTGTTCCGGTGTACCGGATCGCACGGTCACCTTGGCGATCTGGCCGTCCACCAGGAAATGCTCGGGATTGGGGAACACCGCGCGCACCGTCACGGTGTCGGTCCCCTGTTCCGCCGTCACGTTGACGAAGTCGATCTTGCCGGGATGCGGATAATCGCTCCCATCCGCCAGGATCAGCCCGGCCACGAGGCCGGACGCATCGATCTTGTGCGCCTCCATCTCCTTGCGGATCTGCAGCAGCTGGCGGTTGGAGACCGGGAAGACCGCATAGACCGGATCGACTGCGACGATGGTCGCGAGCGCGCCGCTGGCCGGCGTCACCAGCGCGCCGGGGTCCAGCGCAGCCTGACTGATCCGGCCGGCGATCGGGGCGGTGATGGTGGTGTAGCCGAGATTGAGCTGGGCCTGTGTCAGCGCCGCCTGCGCCTGCAGGACCGAACCGTCCGCGTCGCCCTTCTTCGCGGTGGCCTCATCCAGCCGGGCCTGGGCAGCACTCTGGCTGCGCACCAGCGTGGTCTGACGCTGCACCTCGAGGTCGGCTAGCTTGGCCGCCGCCTCCGCGCGCTGCAGGCTGCCCTGGGCGGACTTGACTGCCGCCTCGTAGCTGTCCCGCTCGATCTCGAACAGGACGTCGCCCTCGGCCACCACAGCGCCCTCGGTGAAGGCGCGGCGCTCCAGGAAGCCCTCGATCCGCGGGATGATCTCGACCTTCGAAGTCGCCTGGATGCGGCCGGTGAAGCTCGCCTGCTCGGTCAGCGGTGCCTTGCCCACCGGGGCCACCACCACACCCGGTGGTGGCGGAGCTGCGGCGGTCTCCTCTGTCGACTGGCCGTCATCGCAAGCAGTGAGCAGGAGGGAGCCGAGCAAGCAAACCAGGGCAAGGCGCTTACCGCCGCTGCCGTCACGCATGACCGAATTTCCCCACCATAGCTCCTGAGGATTGATAGCCGGTGCCGGTCTTGATTGCCAAGGCATGCCGGTGGAGGTGCGGCACTCGCGGTATTGGCGGCGGTATTTTCTGGAAATGCTCGCGAGCCTTCCGGAACCCGTGAACAATCCGTCGCTCGGACTCACGATCTCGTGGGCGGGCAAGAGGAACGGCACAGTCCTCCGGTGCCATGAATGGCGGCAACGGGGTGGCAGGCATGGCAGCGACTATGGGTCCGCCCTGCAATGGCGGAATGGTAGGACCGCAAATGAGGCTGTGCACGTGATGGAGGGTATGGCGTCCATGCAGATCATGGAAAATATCTGATAAATAATATTCATAAATTTGCAGATGTTTATAAGTATTATATCAATATTTGTTCTACTTTGCATGCCATAGAACGGGTCTTGTGTCTAGATGTACTATGTGCTAATCAAAGGTTGTCCTTCGGGTGTAGAAGCTAAGGCTGGAAGTTGCGTTTGCATGCTTTGAACTGTGATGTACGGTGCAGACGTGGAGTCATGGCCGGGTTGGCATCATGAAACCGTTGTCGACTTTGAACGTATGCGACGGAAAACAGCCGAACTGGCTGTGGCCTCTTGTGCACCGCATTCATTTGTAACTGCCGAGCTTCTTCTGGCTGGACCTCGAATCGGGCTGCAGACAATGCAGACGTGATGTCCAACTGACCGCTACTCTTCGTAACTGACCTTCGCTGCGGCAGAGCATGCAGAGGCTGTTGCTCGCAGCAGAACGGTGGATCTCTCGTGATCACCCGAAAATATCGATCCAACTGGAGAGTAAGATGTCGAGCAAGATCATGGTGGGGTTGCTGGTGTCGGCAGCGGTTGGCCTCGGCGCGACGGCCGTCTCTGCGGACGAGAATGCGAGGGCCGAGTATGACGTCCGGAAGCCGGCTGTCATCTACGACGGAAAGGGCCGGAAGGACGACTTTTGCAAGGTGCCAATCAAGATTAAGGGTGAAAAAATCGTTCTCTTCGCTGATGAGCGCGACGTCGACATTAATACCAGGATATTTGTTAACCGGCACAACTATAGGAAATATCTTTATGTGAGCTGTAATTTTAAGGACAAAGTGGATTTCTATTATTACAACGAGATAAAGAAGACCGGCTTCAAGTGCAATTTTAAGAATGGCTATGACCTGACTACCAACCAGAGTAAGGTTGTTGTCGATTTCGATCGGAAGTGGGGTCGAAAGGGTGAATACAAGAGCCGGCCGAAGCACGTGGTAGCCAAGGTCCACCTGGAATGTCTGTTCGAGATCCCCAGGATGCGCGACAACAACAATAATCACGACAACAACCACGACAATAACAACCACGATAATCACGACAACAATCACGATGATGGCGGAAACTACTAAGCGCTAGCGGGGTGAGCCAAGCCCGGCCTGTCCGGTCGGGAAAGGTGCCCCCGACACCCATCGCAATGCTTTCGGTTCGACCGCCGTGACCCTCGAGGCTGCGGCGGTCGTCCGTCGTGCGTTCCGTTCCGTCGCCTGAGGCCGCCGGACTGCATGCAGGCCGTTCCTGCCGCTGGCGTCCTCCCGGCGAGACCGCTACGTTCCGAGCGGGGCGAAACGGAACAGAGCGCGATGGAACCAACGATCTTCGGCTATATCCGGCGGCATAGCTGGAAAGAGCAGATGATCGTGCTGGGGCTGACCCTGGCTTCGTTCCCGTTCCTGTACTGGTCGCTCGACCTGCCCAAGACCATCGTCAACGACGCGCTGGGCCGCGCTGATCAAGTACACGATTTCTATGGCTTCGAGGTCGACAAGTTCGGCTACCTGTTCGCGCTGTGCGGCCTGTTCCTGGTGCTGGTGCTGATCAACGGCATCTTCAAATACATCATCAACGTCTATGCCGGCCTGGTCGCGGAGCGGATGCTGCGCCGGCTGCGCTACGACCTCTACTCGCAGATCCTGCGCTTCCCGCTCCCCCACATGAAGCGGGTCAGCTCGGGCGAGGTCGTGCAGATGATCAACGCGGAGACCGAGGCGCTCGGCGGCTATATCGGCACGGCACTGCAGATCCCCGCCTACCAGGGCGGCACCCTGCTGGTCATCCTGGTCTTCATCTTCGTCCAGGATCCGGTGCTGGGGCTTGCGGCAATAGCACTCTACCCGATCCAGGCTTACCTCATCCCCAAGCTGCAGCGCCGGGTGAACCAGCTCGGCAAGCAGCGGATCCGCCAGGTCCGCCGCCTCGCCGACCGGATCTCCGAGACGGTCAGCGGAGTGCGCGACCTGCGCGCCAACGACGCGACCCAGTATGAACGCGCCCGGATGAGCACCGAGCTGAGCGT
>Ga0182739_1003432_pt1 | contig 13909 bp, 15 predicted proteins | sample eDN5th30CBELigBY_FD_128873 | JGI IMG/M metagenome (GOLD analysis project Ga0182739, IMG submission 128873) | Enriched backyard soil microbial communities from Emeryville, California, USA - eDNA 5th pass 30_C BE-Lig BY (version 2) (version 2) | ecosystem: Environmental > Terrestrial > Soil >... | reverse complement strand
TGGCTGATCCGGTGGTCCCAGTAGTAGATGACGTCCCAGCCGACGATGGCGACGACCCAGCCGACGACGCCAGACCCGAGATCGACGACCCGGTGCGGCCAGAGCAGGTTGGCAAACCACCAGCCCACCACGCCCATGACCAGGTTGATGGTGAGCAGCGAGCCCAGGCCCATGCCCAGCGAGGCCCAGAAGTCGCGGCGGTCGATCCGCCGGCGACGGCGGCGCAAGACGACCAGCTCGACCACCATCAGCGCGAAGAACAGCGGGATCGCGTACAGCGTGAGATCCGGCGGGTGCTCCGTGCCCATGCCCTAGCTTCCCATCCTCGTCGTGCCGCCGAGAAGTCCCGACGACCTCGTGGTCGTCACCCGGCGGGACGGGTGCGCAGCTGCCGGCGGGCGTCGTAGATGCCGACGTGCTGGATGATCGTCACCGTCAACAGGGTGATCAGCCAGGCCGCAACAGCGATCAGCGTGAGGATGACGCCGATCGCGAGCACGGTGCCGTTCGGGTGCAGCGTGTAGGAGGTGTAGTACGCGGTGGTGTGCTTGACGGGGTTCAGGTATGCCTCGGCTTTGGCACCCGCGATGAACGTGGAGCCCAGCAGGGTGGCGACCCAGAGGAGCTCGGCGAGGACCGGAGCCGGGAGGTGCCCGGCCCTCCAGACCCCGACGATGAGCGGCCGCCGGATCAACAAGATCGCGCCGACGGTGACGAAGACCGCCGCCACGGACCGGACCTGCATGTCGCCGAGGCTCGAGGTCGTGGACGACCCGAGAAACGGGAGGTTTTCCCAGGGGAGCATGGCCATGAAGGCGAGGCCACCACCGAACTGCCCGCCGTTGAGGCCGATCTGCCGGACCCAGAGGAACAGCAGCACCAACGCGGCGATGACCAGCGGGATGGCGAGCAGGGCGAGGCCGGCATCCCCGCCGTCTATGACGCCGTCGTCTTCGATCGAGACCGAGTCCAGCGCGGAGAACAGCACGACGAAGGTGAGCAGGAACGTCCCGATGCCGCTCAGCAGGTACCAGAGGGGCGATGTCCCCCGCGCCGTCGAGCGGAGGCGGGACGCGGGAGCCGGCCCGGCCGAGGGTCCGGCTGGCGCGACGAAGAGCGAAGGAGCGTACGACCCGACGGCTGCGGGCGAGTACCCGGGACCCGGAACCGGCGAACCCGGCGGGTAGCTCGAACCCGGCGGGTAGCTCGAACCCGGCGGGTAGCTCGAGAACCCCGGCGGGTAGGCGGGGCTCGACGGGGGTACCGGGGTCGTGCCCGGAGCCTGGGGCCACGAGGCCGGACGAGGTTCGCCGTCGGCAGGAGGCTGGGGATCGTACGGGTTCATCGGATCTCCGGGGACGGTGGCATCAAGGCGCCAGCGGGTCAGCGGCGGCGGCGCGGCGGACGCGCTCTTCCGAACGGTCCTTCAAGATCCCCAGGTGCTGGCTCACGGTGACCGCGACCAGGAGGATCAGCACGCCGGCCTCGGTGGCGTGCGTGAGGTTCTGCGCCCAGTCAGCCATCGACGGGGTGGGGCGCCAGGCCGAGTCCATCGGATCGTCGCCCTTGCCGGTGACCAGGAGCGTGAAGGAGGTCGACAAGAGGAGCATCGACCACGGGATGAGCATCGGCAGCCAGAGGACGATGGATGCCACGTCGTAGGGCAGGCGACCGGCTCGCCAGATCCGGTTCAGCAGCGGCCAGCGCAGGAGCAGGAACTGGGCGAACAAGATGCCGAAGGCGATGAGGTAGCGGACCAGCGCGTCGCCGCGTGACCGGTTCACCGCGTCGGTGGCGCCGAGCGTGATCGGCAGCACCCACCAGGCCGGGAGGGCGACGATCGGGAGGACCGACCCGAACGGCGAGTGTGCGGGCCGGAGGTTGCGCCCGATGCGCCCGATCCAGAGGGCGATCGAGAGCGCGGCGACGATCATGATCGCGAGGGCGGTCCACATGCGGAACTCGCTGGAGGACGCCAGCCGGCCCTCACTCCCGGGCAGCAGCACGGAATGGATGTTGGACCACCACTCGGAGGTCTCGACGATGTCGGTGGCGCCCGGACCGGCCTTCGACCAGCCGATGGCCCAGACCGCGGCCAGCAGCGCCACCGCGGCGCCGATCATCCACGGGATCGGCGTGACGGCATGGCGGGCGTAGCGGACCTTCACCAGCTCGTCGGCCGAGGACGCCGTCGTCGAGCCCAGCGCGAACTGGGCCTCGGTCGCCTGCGACACCGCTGCCGGCGAGGACCACGCACCGTCCGGGCGCGGCTGGGGTCGGTCCCCCGGACTGGGCGCCTCAGCAGGAGGCTCGCCGTCACTCATTCGTCTGGTCCCCTCCCGCCCCGGAAGCCCTCCTCCCGGACGCCCCGGGATGGTACTGCTGGAGCAGCCCTCAGGCTGCGACCGCACCCGCCACGTCGAGCCGGATCTCGGCGCGCCGCACCGCGTCCACTGCCGCCGCATCGAGCGGATCGGTGGCCAGGGCCGAGCGGGCGTTGGCCAGCGCGGCCTGCGCCCGTTCCACGTCGATCTGGTCGGCTGCCTCGGAGACGTCGCTCAGCAGCGACACCTCGTCGTTGCTGACCTCGACGAACCCGCCGTGGACGGCGAACACGATCGGGTCGGCATCGCCGGGGCGGATGGTGACCTTGCCGGTCTGGAGCGCGCCCACGAAGGGGGCATGCCCGGTCTGGAAGGAGATGTCACCGCCCTCGATGGTCCGAGCGGTGACCATCTCGGCCTCGCCGGACCAGAGGATCCGCTCGGGGGAGACGACCTGCACCGTCATCGTCATGGGGTGATCACTCCCCCGCGGACTTGCGGAGCTCGTCGGCCTTGGCACGGGCGGCGTCGGCGCCGCCCACGTTCAAGAAGGCCTGCTCGGGCAGGTCGTCGAGATCGCCGCGGAGGAGCTGCTCGAACGAGTCGACGGTCTCCTCGACGGGTGTCGTGACACCGGGGAGGCCGGTGAACACCTCGGCCACGTACATCGGCTGCGAGAGGAAGCGCTGCACCTTGCGGGCCCGGGCCACGGTGATCTTGTCCTCCTCGGACAGCTCGTCGAGGCCGAGGATGGCGATGATGTCCTGGAGCTCCTTGTAGCGCTGGAGCACCCGCTGGACCTCACGGGCGACGTTGTAGTGTCGATCGCCCACGACCTCGGGGGCGAGGATCGTCGAGCTGGAGGCCAGCGGATCCACGGCCGGGTAGATGCCGAGGGCGGCGATGTCGCGGGAGAGCTCGGTGGTGCCGTCGAAGTGGGTGAACGAGGTGAACGGCGCCGGATCGGTGTAGTCGTCGGCGGGCACGTACACGGCCTGCAGCGAGGTGATGGACCGGCCGCGGGTCGAGGTGATGCGCTCCTGGAGCACGCCCATCTCGTCGGCCAGGGTGGGCTGGTAGCCCACGGCCGAGGGCATGCGGCCGAGGAGGGTGGACACCTCGGAGCCGGCCTGCGTGAAGCGGAAGATGTTGTCCACGAAGAGCAGCACGTCCTGCTGCTGCACGTCACGGAAGTACTCGGCCATGGTGAGGGCCGAGAGGGCGACGCGGAGGCGGACGCCCGGGGGCTCGTCCATCTGGCCGAAGCACAGGGCGGCCTTCTCGAGCACGCCGGACTCGTCCATCTCCAAGAAGAGGTCGGTGCCCTCACGGGTGCGCTCGCCCACGCCGGCGAACACCGACACACCGCCGTGGTTCTTGGCCACGCGCTGGATCATCTCGGTGATGAGCACGGTCTTGCCCACGCCGGCGCCGCCGAACAGGCCGATCTTGCCACCCTGCTTGTAGGGGGTGAGCAGGTCGATGACCTTGATGCCGGTCTCGAACATGACGGCCGACGGCTCGAGGGAGTCGAACGTGGGAGCCGGACGGTGGATCTCCCAGCGGTCGGCGACCTCGCCGAGCTCCTCGGAGGTGATGTCGAGCGGCTCGCCGATCACGTTGAAGATGTGGCCGAGGACCTTGTCGCCCACGGGCACGGTGATGCCGGCACCGGTGTTGCGCACCTCGGTCCCGCGACGGAGGCCGTCGGTGGGCTTCAGGCAGATGGCGCGGACCCGGTTGTCACCGATCTGCTGCGCCACCTCGGCTCGCACCTCGATGTCGCCCTCGTCGGTGGCGATCGTCATCGCCAGGGCGGTGTTGATCTCCGGCAGGGCGTTGGGCGGGAACTCGACGTCGACGACGGGGCCGGCGATGGTGACGACCCGGCCGGTCTTCAGCTCGGTGCTGGGCTCGTTGGTGATGGTCATGACTGCTCCTCTGAGCTGAAGTGATCCGTGCGGTGGGCGGCGACGCGCTGCGGGTTGAACACGTCTTCGACGTTGACTTGGTCGACCAGGAGGTCGGAGCCGTCGGTCTGGCTCTGGCGGAGCGCCTCGGCACCGCCGACGATCTCCATGATCTCGGTGGTGATGGCGTCCTGGCGAGCCCGGTTCATGACCCGGCTCAGCTTGATGATCATCTCTTCGGCGTTCTCCGTGGCCGACTTCATGGCCCGCTGGCGGGCGGCGTGCTCGGAGGCAGCCGAGTCGAGGAGGGCGGCGTAGAGGCGGGCCTCGGCGTAGCGGGGCAGGAGCCGGTCGAGGATCTCGCTCGGGTTCGGCTCGAACTCGTAGTCGGCGCTGGGGCCGGAGGCCTTGGCGTCGTCGATGGACGACGTGTCGAGCGGCATGTACTGCACGACCTGCGGGATCTGGGTGCCCATGCTCAGGAACTGCGTGTACGCGAGGTGGACCTCGGAGTACTCACCCGACTCGAACTTCTCGGCCACGTGGCCCGCCACCTGGCGAGCATCCTCGTAGGTGGGAGCGTCGGAGAACCCGACGAAGCTCTGGGCGATCTCCCAGCCGCGGAAGCGGAAGTAGCCGGTGGCCTTCTTGCCGACCGTGATGAGCGCGGTCTGGCGACCGGCCTCCTGGTCCGCGGCCATGGCCCGCTCGGCGGCGCGGATGACCGCCGAGTTGTAGCCGCCGGCGAGGCCGCGGTCGGCAGCGACGACGACGTAGGCCACCGTGGTCACCTCGGCGCGCGGGTTGAGCAGCGGCGAGTCCCCACCGGCACCAGCGGCGGCGAGGTTGCGGATCACGTCGGTGATCCGCTCGCTGTAGGGGCGTGCGGCGGCCACGCGCTCCTGCGCCTTGGCGATGCGCGAAGCCGAGATCAGCTCCATCGCCTTGGTGATCTTCTTGGTGGATTGGACGGACTTGATCCTCCGGCGGAGGACCCGTTCCTGGCCGCTGGCCACGGCGTCTCCTAGGCCTCGTCGGCGGCAGCGGCGGAGCCGGTGCCGAACTCGTTGGCGAAGTCGGCGAGGGCAGCCTTGAGGCCGTCCTCGTCGAGGGTGCCCTCGTCGCGGATCTGGGCCAGGAGGCCGCCGAAGCGGGCCTTCAGCCACTCGAGCAGGCGGCTCTCGTAGTCCTGGACGTCTTCGACCGGGATCGGGTCGAGGTAGCCCCGGGTGCCGGCGTAGAGCACCACGACCTGGTCCTCGACGGGCAGCGGCGAGTTGAGGCCCTGCTTGAGGAGCTCCACCAGGCGGCGGCCGCGGTCGAGGGTGGCCTGCGACACGGCGTCGAGCTCGGAGCCGAGCGAGGCGAACGCCTCCAGCTCACGGAACTGGGCGAGGTCGCCCTTGAGCGTGCCCACGGCGGTCTTCATGGCCTTGATCTGGGCGGCGCCACCGACTCGCGACACCGACTGGCCGACGTTCACGGCCGGGCGGATGCCGGACTTGAACAGGTCCTCTTCGAGGAACACCTGGCCGTCGGTGATCGAGATCACGTTGGTGGGGATGTACGCCGAGATGTCGCCGGCCTTGGTCTCGATGATCGGCAGGGCCGTCATCGAGCCGGCGCCGTTGGCGTCGGACAGCTTGGCGGCCCGCTCGAGCAGCCGGCTGTGCAGGTAGAACACGTCGCCCGGGTAGGCCTCGCGCCCCGGCGGGCGGCGCAGCAGCAGCGACACCGAGCGGTAGGCCTCGGCCTGCTTCGACAGGTCGTCGTAGACGGCGAGGGCGTGCTGGCCGTTCTCCATCCAGTGCTGGCCCATGGCGCAGCCGGTGTAGGGGGCCAGGTACTTGAACGGCGCCGGGTCCGAGGCCGGCGAGACGACGACGACCGTGTACTCCATGGCGCCGCGCTCTTCGAGCGTGGCCACCGTCTGGGCGACGGTGGACGCCTTCTGGCCGATGGCCACGTACACGCAGTTCACCCCCAGACCCTTCTGGTTCAAGATGGTGTCGATCGCCACCGACGTCTTGCCGGTCTTGCGGTCGCCGATGATCAGCTCGCGCTGGCCCCGGCCGATGGGCGTCATGGCGTCGATGGCCTTGATGCCCGTCTGGAGCGGCTCGTGCACGGGCTTGCGGCCCATGATGCCCGGAGCCTGGACCTCCATGCGGCGGGTGCTCACGTTGGTGAGCGGGCCCTTGCCGTCGACGGGCTCGCCCAGCGTGTTCACCACGCGGCCCAGGAGGCCGTCGCCACACGGCACGGAGAGGATCTTGCCGGTCGCCCGGACCACCTGGCCCTCCTCGATGCTGCCCACTTCGCCGAGCACCACGGCGCCGATGGACTCTTCGTCGAGGTTCAGGGCGAGACCGATGGTCCCGTCCTCGAACTCGAGCATCTCGTTGACCGCGCAGTCCGGCAGGCCGCCCACGGAGGCGATGCCGTCGCCGACCTCGAGCACGCGGCCGACCTGGGCGGCGGACACGTCGGGCGTGAAGCCCTCGAGGTTCTTGCGAAGCGCAGCGGTGATGTCTTCGATGTTGATCGTGAGCTCGGCCATGTGCCGTTTCTCCTGTGCCGGGTGGCGAGTGGTCTGGGCGGGTGCCTAGAGGGCGTTCTTGAGCTGTTCGAGGCGGCGGCGGACGGAGCCGTCGATGACGGTGTCTCCGACCTGGGCCACGATGCCGCCCTTGATGGACGGGTCGATGATGACCCGGACCTCGACCTGCTTGCCCGTGGCCTTGCCGAGGGCCTCGGCGAGGCGGGACTTCTGGTCGTCGGTGAGGGCGATGGCGGAGCGGATCTCGGCCACCTCCTTGTTGCCTTCCGCGGCCGCCATGGCGAGGAGCTCGTCCACGATGGCCGGGAGCTCCCGGATGCGGCCGTTGGCGACCACCAGCGAGACGAGGCTCACGGTGGTCGGCTCGGCCTTGCCCGAGAGGAGGTCGATGATGATCTGCTGGCGGGTCGCCACCGGGATGTGGGGGTCGGCGAGCTTGTCACGCAGCTCGTCGTTCCCCCTCACCACCTGGGCGACCCGGAACAGCTCGTCTTCGACCTCGGAGAGGGGGCCTTCGGTCCGCGCGACCGCGAAGAGTGCCTCGGCGTACGCCGTGGTGCGGTCGTCGGCCATCAGCTGTTCGCTCCCACCTGGTCGATGTACGCCTCCACGAGGGCGGCGTTGGTCTCGGCATCGAGGTTGCGGCCGACCACCTGCTCGGCGGCGCCGATGGCCAGCGACGTGACCTCGCCGCGCAGGTCGGCGACGGCCTGCTGCTTGGCCGACTCGATGTCGGCGGTGGCCCGAGCACGCAGCTCGGCGATGTCGGCCGTGGCCTTCGTCTGGAGGTTGGCACGCACCTCGTCGGCGGCCTGGCGGGCCTCCTCGATGATGCGGGCCGACTCCGTGCGGGCGTCAGCCAGCTGCGCCTTGTACTGGGCGAGGATCTCGGAGGCCTCGGCGCGCTGCGCCTCGGCGGCATCGAGGTCGCCCTTGATGCGCTCCGTCCGGGCGTTCATGCCCTTCTTCATCGAGGGGACGGCCTTCCAGTAGAGGAAGCCGAAGACCAAGATGAAACCGACGAAGCCCCAGATGACCTCGTTCTTCTCGGGAACGAGCGGGTTCGGTGCCTTCTGGCACTCGACGTCGATCGAGTTCGCGTCCTCCATCAGCTCGATGCACTCGTGCACCGAGTGGCTGACCTCAGACGTCGACTCGCCAGACGCTTCTTGTGCCATCGACGGACGGGCGAAGCCGAAGAGCCCCACCGCCACGATGGCTGCTGCAACCAGCAGCAGTCGGGTTCGCTTCATGTGGTCGTCTCCCGATCAGGCGCCGGCGAGGAAGAACACCACGAAGCCGATGAGCGCGAGCGCCTCGACGAACGCGATGCCCAGGAACATGGTGGTGCGCACCATGCCGGCGGACTCGGGCTGACGGGCCATGGCCTGGACGGACTGGCCGACCAGGTAGCCGATGCCGATGCCGGGGCCGATGGCGCCGAGGCCATAGGTGAGGGCGGCGACGCCCTTGTTGGTCAGGCCTTCGGCGGCCAGGACAGCGATGCTCATTTCGGAGCCTTTCTGGGTTGCGTGGTGCTTGGTTGGATGGAGGTGATCGGGATCAGTGCTCGTGGCTCGCAGCCGCATTGATGTACACGCCGGTGAGCAGCGTGAACACGTACGCCTGGAGGAAGGACACGAACACCTCGAAGGCGGTGAAGAAGACAACGCCAGCGAAGGGGAGCGGGGCGAAGATCGCGTACCACTTGGGGGTGATCAGCGCGCTCGTGAGCACGGCGAAGGTGACGAGCAGGATGTGGCCGGCCAGCAAGTTGGCGAACAGACGCACCGTGTGGCTGAAGGGCTGGACCAGGAACTTCGAGACGAACTCGATGATGACCACGAGCGGGAGGATGCCGATCGGCACGCCCGGCGGCACGAGGGCGTGCTTGAAGTAGCCGAGGCCGTGGCTCTTGAAGCCGGCGCCGTGGTACACGAGGTAGGCGATGATCGCGAGGGTCATCGGCATGGCGATGCGAGCCGAGGCCGGCATCTGGATGACCGGCACCACCTCGAAGATGTTCGTGAAGAAGATGAAGAGGAACAGGCTGAGGAGGAAGGGGGTGTACTTCTTCCCCTCCTCGCCCATCGTGTCCATCACGATGCCGTCCTCGACGAACTCGATCGACATCTCGGCGAGGTTCTGGGCACCGGTCGGCACGATCTCGCCCTTGCGGCCGAGGAAGAAGAGCAGCCAGGTGAACAGCAGCGCGAAGCCGTACACCAGGACGATCTTGTTGATCTCCCAGATTTCGCCATCGCCGACGTAGCCACCCCAGTTGGTGATGTGGCTCAGCGGCGGGAATTCGAGTGCGAGCACGCTCATTGCTCCTCAGAAGACGGCTTCAGGCCCGGAAAGGCCAGGGATGCGGATACGAACTTGGTCTCCCAGAACAGGAGGCCGAGGTGGGTCACGATCAACGTGACGGCGAGCGGCACGGGGGCCACCCAGGACTGGTCGCGCACCAGCAGCACCGCTGCGGTGATGGCGGCCATGCGGATCAAGAAGCCGAACAGGCAGACGCCCATCAGCAGACCGAGGGAGACGCGGGCGGCCCAGCCGAGCAGGGCGGCGGCCACGGCGAAGTTCACGAGGATGAGCCCGGCGGCGTAGGCCACGGATGCGATGCCGGCGGTGCCCCAGCCGATGGCACCGAGCACCAGGGCGAAGGGGAGGGCGATGAGCCCCCGCTTGATGAGGTCGCGTGCCACCTGGGCCTCGGGCGCGGGGCCGAGGTCGCGGCTCTCGATCACCGAGGGCTTGGCGCGCACCGTGGTGGCCATCAGGCGGACTCGCTCTTGCGGTTCCAGATGGCGTTCTCCTCGTGCTTGCGCATCTCGAGGTCGTACCCGAAGAAGAGCTTCACGGTGATCCCGGCGAAGCCGAGGATCGAGAACACGATCGTGCAGATGGGGTAGGTACCGAACACGAAGTCGGCGAGGCGGCCGATCGCCACCATGAACACGAGGGTCATGGCCAGCTCGAGGCCGCGGCCCATGGCGTCGCCGTACCCGCGGTTGAGCGACTTGGCGTACGACGTGCGGCTGAACGGATCGGCCGAGGCGCGCGGCGCCGATGACGCAGGCACCCCGACGGCGGGCGATGGTGCGGGGGCTTCGTTGCCCGTGATGCGTGACGTGGAGTCGCTCATGGAGGTGTGGGACCAAGCCGCCCCGGCGCTGCAGTCTCGCAGGTGCGCTCGGGAGGTGCTTGTGAATCGAATCTCAATGTAGGCGGATCCCTGCAATCCGGCAAATCTGCAGCCGATGTGCAGGTCCCGGGCCCCCGCACCCGAGCGCGCCGGCGATCGGCCTGGTCAGGAGGCGCCGGGATCGGCGGTGGCGTCGACGGGATCGAGGTCGTCGGCGGGCACCTCGACGGCGTCGTCGCCCACCGGCTCGGTGTCGGCCTCGGCGATCTGCTGGAGCCGGCGGTGCTCCTCCTCGGCCGCCTCCTGCTGGCGCGCCCGGCGGGTCCCGGGGTGGAAGAAGGTGAGCAGGATGAGCGCCAGGGCCGCTACGGCGATGGGCACCAGGCCGTTGCCCTTGCCCGTGTACACGGGGTACAGCACGAACAGCGACAGCAGCCCCGACCAGAGCCAGAGGATGGCGACGCTGCGGCGCTGCCCGTGGCCGAGGCGCATGAGCCGGTGGTGCAGGTGGTCCTTGTCGGCCTCGGCCAGCCCGGCGCGCTTGCGGGCCCGGCGGATGATCGCGAACGCCGTGTCGATGATCGGGATCGCCATCACGAAGAACGGGATGAACAGCGGGGCGAAGAAGAAGAACACCTGGCCCGAGAAGGGCTGGCTGGTCTGACCGCCGACGAGGATCGTCGACGCGGCCATGAGACCGCCGAGCATGAGCGCCCCGCCGTCGCCCATGAAGATGCGGGCCGGGTTGAAGTTGTGCGGCAGGAACCCGAGGCAGATGCCGGCGGTGACGACGCAGATGAGCGGGCTGGGGTTCGACGGCTCGATGATCTGGACGCCTGCGGTGGCGAGGTGGTGGCCGTAGAGGAAGAACGCACCGGAGCCGATGGCGACGATGCCCGCCGCCAGGCCGTCGAGCCCGTCGATGAGGTTCACGGCGTTGGCCATGCCCAGCACCCACAGCACGGTGATGAGCGGAGCGAGGTCCTCGGGCACCACGAAGAGCCCGTCGAGGAACGGCGGGCGGAAGTAGAGCATGGTGACGCCGAACAGGTACATGACCGACGCCGCCAGCACGATCCCCGCGGTCTTGGCCGGGGCCGACACGTCCCGGACGTCGTCGAGCGTGCCGATGGCGCAGAGGACCACGGCGCCGACCACCACCCCGATGATCGTGGGGAACTGGTCCTCGAACATCGCCGGGAACGCACCCGTGACCCAGGCCACCCCCATGGCCGCCAGGAACCCGATGAGCATGGCCGCCCCGCCGAGCAGCGGCATGGGCTTCTCGTGCATCGACCGGTCCGACGGGATGGCCACCACCTTGAGACGGAACGCGGCCCGCTTCACCAGGGGCGTGGCCACGAACGTCACCACGAGCGCGATGACGAAGGCAGCCACGTAGGCGTTGGTGGTGGGCATCGCGGACCAGTCTCGCCGCCGCCGGCGGTCAGCCGGGGTAGGGGGCGAACTTCGAGCAGAGGGTGGCGACCGACTCGCGGGCCTCGGCGATGACGGCGTCGTCGTCACGATGCGTGAGGACGCGGTGGATCTGGAAGGCGATCTCCCGCATCTCCCGGTGGCCCATGCCCTGGGTGGTCACCGCCGGAGCGCCGATGCGCAGGCCCGACGTGATGTAGGGCGGGCGCTCGTCGCCGGGAACGGTGTTCTCGTTGAGGCTGATGCCGGCCCGGTCGAGGACCAGGCGGGCCTTCTTGCCCGACAGGTCGGCGTCGAACGGGCGGAGGTCGACGAGCATCAGGTGGTTGTCGGTGCCGCCCGACACCAGCCGGAAGCCGTGGCTCGCCAGCGCCTCGGCCAGGGCCGACGCGTTGGACACGACGTCGTGGGCGTACTGGGTGAACTCGGGTGTGGCCGCCTCGCGGAAGGCCACGGCCTTGGCCGCGATCACGTGGTCGAGCGGGCCGCCCTGCGAGCCGGGGAACACCGCCTTGTCGATGGCGGCGGCGTGCTCGGCCTTCGACAGGATGCAGCCGCCGCGCGGGCCGCGCAGCGTCTTGTGGGTGGTGAAGGTGACGATGTCGGCGACCGGGACCGGGTTCGGGTGCACGCCACCGGCGATGAGGCCGGCGATGTGGGCGGCATCGAACATGAACAGGGCGCCGACCTCGTCGGCGATCTCCCGGAACGGCTGCGGGTCGATGATCCGGGGGTAGGCGGTGGCGCCGGCGACGATGATCTTCGGCCGGTGCTCGAGCGCCAGGTCCCGGACCTGGTCGAAGTCGATGCGCTCGTCGGACGGCGTCACGCCGTACGACACGAAGTCGTAGAGGATGCCGCTGGCGTTGACCGGCGATCCGTGCGTGAGGTGGCCGCCCTGATCGAGCCGGAGGCCGAGCACGGTGTCGCCGTGGTCCAGCAGGCCGAGGTACACGGCCATGTTGGCGTTGGCGCCCGAGTGGGGCTGGACGTTGGCGTGCTCGGCGCCGAACAGCGCCTTCACCCGCTCCCGGGCCAGCTCCTCGGCCTGGTCGATGATCTCGTTGCCGCCGTAGTAGCGCTTGCCGGGGTAGCCCTCGGAGTACTTGTTCGTGAGGACGGACCCGGTGGCCTCCATCACGGCCGGCGAGGTGAAGTTCTCCGAGGCGATGAGCTGGACCGTCCGGTTCTGGCGGTCGCGCTCGGCGTCGATGATCGAGAACAGCTCGGTGTCACGGTCGGTGGGCCAGCTCATGCGGATGCTCCTTTGGCGGTGCCGGCGGCCCGGGCGGTGATGCCCGGGATGAGGGAATCGAGGTAGCGGTCGAGGGCGCGCCCGTCGTTGCCGAGGGTGCCGATCTCGCCGAGCTGGTCGACGCGCCGCTGGTGGCGGCCGGCCTGGTACGGGGTCTGCAGGAAGCAGATCACGATCTCGTCGGCCAGGCCGGGGGCGACGATGCGCCCGCCCATCGACAGCACGTTGGCGTCGTTGTGCTCCCGAGCCATCCGCGCCGTGTAGAGGTCGTTGCACAGGGCGGCCCGCACGCCGGCCACCTTGTTGGCCGCCATCTGCTCGCCCTGTCCGGATCCGCCGAGCACGATGCCGCGCTCGGCATCGCCGCGCGCGACCGCCCGGCCGACGGCCGCGCAGTAGCCCGGGTAGTCGACGGAGTCGGTCCCGTCGGTGCCCAGGTCGATCACGGTGTGGTCGAGCCCGGTGAGGATGGTGACGAGGTGCGACTTGAGGTCGTAGCCGGCGTGGTCAGCGCCGATCGCGATCCGCATGGATGCCTCCGGTGGTTGGGGCGACCACGGGGTCGCGGGGTTCGGGGGTCGGCCAGGCCAGGCTGACGAACGTGGCGAGCAGGCCATCGACGGCGTCGGCGCAAGCCCGGAAGGCACGGGCGGTGCCGCCCATGGGGTCGGCGATCTCGCTCGACGGGTCGGGCAGGCCGTAGCCGTCCAGCGTCCGCAGGGAGCCGGCGCGCTCGACCCACGTGCCCAGGTCCATCCCGTCGGGCCGGAGGCCCACCACATCGATCGACCGGATCAGCTCCGGAAGGGTGAACGTGCGGGCGAACAGGTCGGCGGAGAGGTCGGCGACGGCCACCACGTGGCGGCGCTCCATGCCGATGACGACCGACGCGCCCTCGAGGAGCTCCAACGACATGATCTGCGACCGGTGGCCGGACAGGTCGATGCCCTGGCGGGCGACGGCACGCACGGCGTTGCGCTCCGCGGGCCTCCCGTCGAACAAGGCGCCGGCGGAGCCGACGACGACGTCGGGAGCGACCGTGGCGAGGCGGGCGCGCAGCAGCACCTCGGCCATGGGGGAACGGCAGATGTTGCCGGTGCAGATGAACGCGACGTCGATGGTCGGATCGTAGTTGGCGCCTGCTGATCGCCTGACCTTGACCGCCCGGTCAGGCAGGCCGTTGACTGGCACGTCCATCCCCGGCAAGGAGCCCCGATGCCCCAAGGTCCCGCCGCACTCGACCCCCGCACGCCCGTCGTGGTGGCGGTG
>Ga0182739_1003431_pt1 | contig 13910 bp, 13 predicted proteins | sample eDN5th30CBELigBY_FD_128873 | JGI IMG/M metagenome (GOLD analysis project Ga0182739, IMG submission 128873) | Enriched backyard soil microbial communities from Emeryville, California, USA - eDNA 5th pass 30_C BE-Lig BY (version 2) (version 2) | ecosystem: Environmental > Terrestrial > Soil >... | reverse complement strand
TATTGTAAAAATAATCCCGAAGAATCCAATTCTTGCGATTCTAAGTGCTTCTTTAGTAGGGAGTATTATCCCAGCATGTGAATGTGGAATTATTCCCATTACGCGGCGTTTAATTTTAAAAGGTGTTCCTGTACCTGCGAGTATCGCCTTTATGTTAACTGGTCCGATTATTAACCCAGTGGTGATTTTCTCTACGTATGTGGCGTTCGGAAATAGCTGGAGAATGGTTATTCTTCGCTCTGTGCTTGCGCTTATTTGTTCTATTCTTGTTGGTCTTATTCTTCATAAGACGGTAAAACAATCTCCATTGAAAAATAACAAAATAGAACATATACATTTTCATTCCTTCAAGGAGCGGATCGACGCAATGTTCAAGCATTCAATCGATGAATTTTTCTCTGTAGGAAAATACTTAGTTATTGGCTCGTTTATTGCTGCAGCTGTGCAAACATTCGTGAAAACCTCCACCCTTGTTTCGATAGGAACGGGTCAGGCTTCCTCGCATCTAGTTATGATGGGACTTGGCTTTATATTAAGTCTTTGTTCCCAAGCAGATGCATTTGTGGCAGCGAGTTTTAGAAACAGCTTTTCGGAAGGCTCCATCCTTGCTTTCCTTATATTTGGTCCAATGTTAGATATTAAAAATACATTAATGTTGTTAAGCACATTTAAAGCAAAGTTTGTCATGTTATTAACTGGTGTAATTACAGCAATTGTATTTCTTGTAACAATTTTTCTATAAAGAGGTGAAAAAATCATGCTTCGGGTATTTGTGTTAATTGGCTTCACTTATTTATTTTTACATTTACATGCAACCGGCGATATTTCGAAATATATTAATATGAAATATTCGTATATTTCCGAGTCTGCTATTTATATATTTGTTCTCTTTACAATTATATCTGTCTATAACTATGTGAAAAAAGATAAACATAGCCATGATGTGGCATGTGATCAATGTGGTCATGATCATTCCCATGAAGAAAATAGCTGGTGGAAGCGTGGATTAACGATTATAACTTTGCTGATTCCTGTTATAACTGGTTTAATACTGCCAGTAGCAACCCTTGATTCTAATATCGTCGAAAAAAAGGGATTATATTTCCCTGCATATGATGAAGACGATGAATATAGCCAGCATCAATTCCTACAGCCAAATACAAGCAGCTATTATGGCAAAGAAGGATATGCAGAAGTAATGGATAAAGGTTTGGATAAAATAAAGAATCTCAAAGAAATTACTTTAGGTGAAGATAATTTTTTAAATGATTTAGAAACCATTTATAATTATCCAGGTGAATTTATGGGTAGACAAGTTACTATCACAGGTTTTTCTTATCATGAAGAAGATTTAACGAATAATCAGTTGTTCTTGTTACGCTTTGGCATTATTCACTGTATTGCAGATGCTGGGGTGTTTGGAATGCTGCTTGATATTCCAGAAGAGATGAAGGCAGATAATGATCAGTGGTTACAAGTAACGGGCAAATTGGAAACAATCTATTATCAACCATTTAAGAAAACTATACCTATTCTTAAAGTGACAGATTGGAAATCAATAAATCAGCCAAATGATCCATATGTATATAGACAATATTAAATAAAAAGGGAATGTTGCGAACAAACGAACATTCCCTTTTTATTTATATATTGTTCGCTAAATCTCTTGTATCCAGTCATGAAAGGTTCAAATATATTTCTCCATTCGGATATCATCCCACATTTTATCTTGGTAAAAGGTAAATTGTTTGTTTTTGCCGATTTCTTGATAGCCCAGCTTTTGATACAACTTATGGGCATTTTTATTAAATTCAAATACACCGAGCTCAATTCTTTTGAGACCTTGTTTTTTTATCTCTTCTTCCAAGTATTTCAGTGAAATAGAGCCGACACCTCTCCCTCTCGCTATTTCTTCACCAATGGTGATGGCAATCCATGCTGTTCCTCGTTCCTTTTTATATAAATGCATCGGATCCACTGTGTAATTCATTTCTCCAATCAGTAGGTCTCCAAGATAAATTTCATACATTTGATATTTCGTTAGGCGTTTTTTTATTTCTTCTTTTGTAATCAGTACATAGCTTTCTATATCATCTTGATTTCTGCAAGGATGAATTAATGGGACTAATTTTGGGTCATTCTCCCATTTATTTAAACTGGCTATTAGTTTATCTGTTGGCTCACCTATTTTTTTAAAGGAAATTTTCATCTATGGTTCCCTCACCTTTGTATAGTCTTCTCTTATTATAAGCGAAGACACAGGAACTTTGTTCGTATTTTTTGCAGGAAAGAAAGGATAAGTTTTTTGAAGTCGATATGGTAACTAGCTTCGAACAGCAAAGAGCTGATGGGCTTCATAATCGTTCATCTTGCTTCGACCCCACGATCCATGATTCCCTCCACTTTTCTTTTGAATTGTCCTAAATGTTGCACTATGTTTTTTGTTCTATTTTATTTTGTTTACCCATATTTATTGTATGATGAAAAAACTTTGTTAAAGGAGTGACGTCGATAGATGGTTACCATTCACTTTTTTGAGAATAGTACGAATGTATTGACCCAATTACGGCAGGAAATACCAAATATTGATCAACAAGTGAAGATTAAAGGCCGTAAAGGTAAGGTACTGTCCATTAATCAAGTAAAAGACCATGTATATCAGGTCAATATAGAATTTGAAAAAATCGTAAAAAAGGCAGCTGTTGCAGCAGATAATAAAAAAAGAAGACGCTAGAATTTGGAGAAGCCATTTTTTTAGGCTTCTCTTTGTTTATTCTAAGTGAGTATTCCTTGTTTCTATTTAAGATACATAATTCCTAAAGAACAACAAACCATAAAAGTAAACTATGTTCTAAAGGAGAGGATCTTATGCTAAGTAATAAAGTCAGTCGTGTTGCATTAATTGGTACAGGTTTTGTTGGTTCTAGCTATGCTTTTGCATTAATGAATCAAGGGATTGTCGATGAGTTATTATTAATCGATCTTAATAAAGATAAAGCTTATGGTGATGTAATGGATTTGAATCATGGGAAGGTATTTGCTCCTAATCCAATAAACATTAAATATGGTGAGTATAAAGATTGTACAGACATGGATCTAGTTGTCATCTGTGCTGGAGCAAATCAAAAGCCTGGAGAAACTCGACTTGATTTAGTTGAAAAGAATTTAAAAATCTTTAAATCGATTGTTGATCAAGTAATGGAAAGTGGCTTCCATGGAATATTCTTAGTTGCAACAAACCCAGTAGATATTTTGACTTATGCTACTTGGAGATACAGTGGCTTGCCGAAAAACCAAGTTATTGGCTCTGGAACGATATTAGATACTGCTCGATTCCGCTTTTTGCTTGGAGATTACTTTAAAGTTGCTCCAACCAATGTTCATGCCTATATTATCGGGGAACATGGTGACAGCGAGCTTCCAGCTTATAGTTCTGCCGATGTTGCTGGTATTCCTGTATATAAGTTAATGCAAAGAGCTGCTCATTATAAAATGGAAGATTTAGACGAAATTTTTGTTAATGTACGTGATGCAGCTTATAAAATCATTGAAGGAAAAGGTGCTACTTATTATGGGATTGCAATGGGGCTTGTGAGAATAACAAAAGCAATCTTAAGTAATGAGAATAGTGTCTTAACTGTTTCCACCTATTTAGATGGCCAATACGGGGAAAAAGATGTCTATATTGGTGTTCCTGCGGTTATAAATCGCGAGGGTATACGTGAGATCGTTGAATTGGAATTAGCGGAAGATGAACAACAAAAATTTCATAAAAGTGCAAGTGTTTTAAAAGATATTCTTAAACCCCATTTTAGCTAAGCACTGAATTCAGATCAAAATGCTTCTGAAGGTATTACTTCCCATACAAAAAGCCCACACCCAATAAACCTAATTTACATACTTTATATGGTAAGTAAATTAGGAAAGGTGTGACAGAATGGATTGGAAGAAATACCTTCTTATAGCAGCTGCTACTTTCTTGATTCTTTTTTCTGGAATTGTTACTGTTTTGCTTTTTCAAAGTAAGGTCGAAGCAGACAAAGAACAAAGCAATGCAGTTAATTCACAAGGTACTGCTACAACGGAAAGCAACCAAGGCAATGTTAATATTTCAGTAACGAACAATATACAAAATATAGTAAGTGGTGAATCAAAAGCAACGATTGAAAATAAGGTGAAAAATGATATTCAGGACAAAGATGCTTCCATTAATAATAAAATTGAAAATCAGTCAGAAAACGAAGCATCGGTAACAATCAATAATGCTATCGAGAATATTTTAAAAGGTCAGGTTAATGGAACAACAAATAATAATATTACTAATAATATCCTTTCTAATGGCAAAACAGAATTAGCGAATAATCTTTTAAATAATTTAGATTTAAATGTAGATGTTAATGTCTCCAATGAAGTCAATACAAATGGAAAACAAGAAGCTTCCAACAATGATAAGGAAGATACAAGTAATAATGATGATGGCAATAAAAATGAAGAGAATAACGGTAGTGATTCAAACGGAAATAAGGAAGAAGATAAGGAAACTTCCTATTTATGGGGCATTGATTCTGCAAGTGAAACAACAGAAGATTTTTATGCTTGTGTAAGAGATAATTTCGGTGATCCGAAAGTCGTTGCGCGCTATTTAGGAACAAATGAAGGGGTATCACATGGATTAACATCGGAACAAGTTGATTTAATTCATTCTAATGAAGCGGATATCTTGCTTATTTATAATGGTTTTACTGATGCAACAGGCTTTGATAATGGGGTAAATGAAGCGAAAAAAGCGGTCGAATTAGCCCAAGAACTTGGTGCTCCAGATGGAGTCGCTATTTTTGCGGATATTGAGCCAAATTATCCTGTTGATGCTGCCTTTATTGAAGGTTGGTATGACGAGGTAAGCAAGTCAGCCTATGAACCTGCTATTTATGGTATTTTTGATTCAGGAGAGGCGCTTACAAATGCTTTTAATAAGGCCGCTGAAAATAAAGGAGAAATAAAAGAGAATACGTATTTATGGTCTGCTTCACCAAACATTGGGATTACAACAGAAGAAGAAGCACCAGAGTATAATGTAGACGCACCAGAGGGTTCCCTTGCTTACGGCTGGCAATACGGTATTAATGATGAAACATGCAATATAGATACTAATTTGTTTAACAGTAACCTAACAGATGTATTATGGAAACATTAAATAAAGTAACATCTTACTAACGAGTCTTCGGAAAGTAAGATGTTTTTTTATAAAGAGAAGCAACAGCTATTTACTTACTTGATGCTTCTCTTTATTAGTTGATCAACACAAGATCACAACAAACTTTACGAAAAGCAGCCTAAATTTTATCTCTCTTTTTTAATTGTTTGGAAGAAGTTCTTGGACGGATAAATAAAGAACTAGTAAATGAACTTAAAAGGATTGCACTTAGCACGATCATTCCAACACTTATTGTAACCTTTTCTATTAAGTAAATGGAAAATACGGGGGCAATGGAAGCCCCTATAAATAAAATAACGGTATAGCAGGTAATAGCTAAGTTCTTGTGTTTACCTCCCCATTCATGGATAAGCGCTATATTCGCAGGAATGGACACAGAGATTCCTCCGATAAATAAAATAATCGCGATGCCGATTAACCACTTAGAACCTAAAAAGGCTAAGATGCAAATAGAGAAAATGGCAATTAATAGGCCTGATCGCAAAACGAGTTGCTTACCATAAAGTTTGATCAAAAAATTAGATGCGAGTGTAAAAAAGACGCCGATCATTCCAACTAATTTTAGATTGAAAATTGTTGTTGGCGTAAATGCCTGTTCTTTAAGAAAGGGATCGATGAATGTAGAGAAGGAAACATAGGAAAACAGTAATGTTGCTGTTATCCAATAGCAGAGGTAAATGTGCTTTTTCGCGAGTAGTTCTTTCATTTGTAAAATAATATTTTGGTTTTCCACTTGTATTTGATGATTGCTGGTCTTTGGCAAATGATAAAAAATAAAAAGCAGCATGAGGAAATAGAGAATTCCAAAAACAATAAATACTGCTTGCCAATTCCATAAGTTAAGAACGGAACTACTAATAAATGGCCCAATGATTCCAGCAAGCAAGAATCCGGTATTGATCCATGCTATAGCAAGCACCTTTTTTTCAACTGGAAACCACTCCAAAGCAAATCCGAGTGCGTTAGGAGCAAAAGAAGCAGCGATAAAGCCTTGTATTCCTCTAAAAATAAGAAAAAGTACATAATTAGGAGATAGAGAAATGAATGGTGTAATGAAAGTCATTCCGATAAAGCATACTAAAAAAAGATGATATCGCTGCACTTTGACTGACAGCAATCCAAAGAAAATTAATCCTACCGCATAGCAAAAAGAAAATATACTGCTGCTCCAACCACTGTGAAGAGGTTGGATTTTGTATGTAGCCATTAAAGCGTTTAATAAAGGGATTGTTACATACAAACTGGAAACAACAAGTAACCCGCCAAAGAAAAGCGTTCTTAATGTTACTCTTTGCTCCCGCTTTTCTTTAGATTCTTCCGTAAAATAGAATGAGTTCATTTCCTGCCTCCTTTATTTGGAGATACACTATCTTAAGTATATTAGGGTTCACAGAAAGTTATTATCGATTGCGTCTCCATCCACCATTAATTTCAAGTCGAAATCGCATAAAGTCATTAATTAATCTGGCGGTCTTTCCTTCTTGATTACGTTCCCTTATCTTTGATTGAACACAGCGTAGTAATCTTTCATCACAATAGCGACAAGATCCGTACGCTTCTACACATTGATCATGTCTGTGGCAGCAGGAATCAACATAGTTTATTGGAGCACCAGGTCCACTGCATCCTGGTCCACAATAGCGATAACCACCAGGCAGGCAAATTTTAATTGTATTTTTTTTGCTTCTTTTCTTTTGCATTATTCATTCCCCTTTCCATATAGATTATGAAGCTTGTATGAAATGGTATGGGGAAACAATCTATATAGGAAGTAGAAAACAGAAGATTGTGTTTTAACCAAAAATAAAAAAGCTTGTCCAATAGAGTAAACCCCTTTTGGACAAGCTTTTTATCAGCTTTGCTTTTTGAAGATAGTGGAAATAATATCATCGGTCGACATATCGCTTTTGATTTTAAACGATCCAAGTTTTAAATAATTCGCTACCCCTTTTTTCTCTACTTTTTGTGAGAATTGTAGTGGCGTTTCTTTAATAAACTTCTCTTCATTTAAAATACTTCCAACATCATAGCTAGTCATACCGCTTGTAACTCGAATAGTAATTGTTTTTACTTCCTCTTTTTTCTCTTCTTCTTTATTATCATCTTTCTTTTCATCAGAAGAATTAGATTCAGATGCTTGTTTTTTTAGCTCTTCTTCTTTTTGTTTGGCTTCCTCAGATGTTTGAACAACATAGCCGCTGCTCGTTAAAATTTCTTTCATTTCTTCCACAGTTGGTGTGTTGGCTACATCGCCATCCACTTTTTCTACCTTTTCGACATTGTTATTTTCTTCTGCATTAACAGAATCATCTTTAGTAGAAAAATAGACAATTCCACTAACAGAAGTTGCTAAAAGTAATCCAGCTGCGAAACTTGTAATTATTGTTGGTTTCATTGTAAAACACTTCTCCTTTCCTCTTTTGCAAGTAAGTAAGGAGCTAACATCTCTTCTACTTCAGCTTGAGTAAGCTTCTTTTGAGCGGCAATAGTTTCAACTGAATACTTTCGTCTATGCAAGTCAAGTACTTCTCTTAAAACAGTGCGGTCCTTGGAAGCTAGCTGAACGCCTGCTTCTTTTTCCATAATTTCTATGTCTAACTCAAGATTGCGTATTTGTTTTTGCAACTGTGCTATTTCTTCCATCACAGAAAGGTGAATTACATCTATTTCACGTTGTTCTGATTTTGACGTTTGTTTTGCTTTTATAACGGAAGTAATGAGCAAAATGGCTGCTGCAATAAACAAAATGGCTAATGTCCATTCCATTTTAAAGATCCTCCCTCTTTCAGAATCCACTTTCCTAAGTATCTATTATACATTCTTTTTTAATTTTTTTCGATCATATTCTACAAAATCCTTCAATAGTTAGACAAGTTGGGATAATTATGCAACTTTTATTATATGAATATAGTTGAAAACATGCTTTAAAACAATAGATTTATGCTATTTGAAAGTGCTCGTTTCAAAATTGATTTACCACTTTAGGTATATAGTCTTATAAAAAAAGATTCATAGGCAAATGCCTATGAATCTTTTTTAATTTGTATGTGTAATTTGAAAACCGTTTTTTCCCGTTTTCTTCATATGATACATAATCTTATCAGCATTTTGCATTAATGTTTCTACATCTTTTCCATGATTTGGATAGATGCTAATTCCGATACTGCATGTAATCGAATAAAGTTTATTATCCATTCTAAGCGGGTGACTGAAAATAGCCACTAGCCTTTGAGCGTAATTTTCTAACTCTTGTTCTGTGTTCATGCCTTCTATTAGAAGAATAAATTCGTCTCCTCCTAAACGACAAAGGAAATCTTGTTCTCTTACTGAACCTTTCATTCTTGAAGCGATTAGCTTTAGAGCTCGATCCCCATATTTGTGTCCAAGTGTATCATTAATTTGTTTGAAATCATCAATATCGATGAATAGCAAGGCAAATGTATGTATCTCGTCTCTGTCCTCCAATAAATTAGAAAGGGTTTTATATAAATAACGTCGATTAGGTAGCTCTGTCAAGGAATCATATAATGCTTGCCGCTTTATAATTGTTTCATAAGCCTTTCTTTCTGAAATATCTCTTGCGATAGTTGAGAGGAAATGAACATTTTGATGGCTTGCTTTATGACTTACGATTGTTTGGGATACAGGTATTTGTTTTCCAAATGAGTTAAAAAGGGTATTTTCTCCCTTCCATATACTTTTCTCTTTAGAAAGTTCATTTTCATTATGTTCTACAAACTTATTCGTCCATAGTTGTGCATTAACAGATTGAAGATTTTCAACTCCCTCTGGAATACCTAGAAAGTTTCTAGCTGAGGGATTTAAATAGGTAGTATTTCCATTGCTATCAGCTGTTGCAATAAAATCAGGAGAAGCTTCAATGATATCTAGCAATTGTTGTTGACGCACCTGATTCTTCTTCCATAAGGTAATGTCACGGTTTATACCTCTATATCCGATTGTTTTGTTCTTCTCATTTAGTACGGGCTTTGCATTGGTCTCAATAAATACGTCATAACCATCCCGATGAATCATCGTAAAATCAAGATTATGTAAGCTGCTATTCTTCTCCTTAGCAGTTGAAATAATTGCTTTTAAAGTTTCGACTTCATCGGTTTTAATAAATAAAAACACTGATTTTCCAAGTAGTTCATTAGCTGAATACCCTAATGTTTCTTCTACTATCGAATTGGAATACGTAAATTCCCAATGTTCATTTATTTGCCAAATCCAGTCACTAACCTGCTCTACCAGCATCTGAAAAAAATCAAGAGATGGCATATCATTATCTTTCCTACCATTCATAGTTAAGTCTCCTACTAAAGAATAATTATATAGGCAAATGGGTATTTTCTGTATTTTCTATTATTTAACTATTATATCATTATTAGTCTATTATTAAAAGATTGCTTTGAAATCAAGAGAAATGTGTGCTATTTAATTTTGCTTTCATATGACATTATAACCGATATTTAAAAAAGTTTGCTAAATATGTGGTACATGCTTCCCCTTCTGAATACCTTTAATATAGACGTTATATTAGGGGGCTCTTTGATGGATAGTATTTTGTATTATATTGCCTTAGGTTTGTCACTAGCAGCGCCTATTGGTCCTGTAAATGCTGCTGTTATAAATAGAGGACTTAGATATGGGTTTCGCCATGCTTGGATTCTCTCGCTAGGATCTCTGTTGGGTGATGTATTCTTTATTATTCTTGTATACTTTGGAGTTGCAAAATTAGCAAATATCCCAATCGTTCAAACATTTTTATGGCTATTTGGTGCATTTGTCCTCATTTACACTGGAATCGAAGGCGTCATGACAAAAACGAATACAATCTCGCGAAGTAGTAAAGATAATAATTCTATGTTTCGCTCATTTATCACCGGTTTGCTTATGAGTATCATGAATCCTTTATCTATAATTTTTTGGTTAGGTATATACGGTTCTATCTTAGCTTCAACCATACATAATTTTAGTACAAGCACTGTTCTTCTCTATACTGGCTGTATGTTATTTGGTGTAGCCATTTGGGATCTAACGGTATCCATTTTAGCTAGTTTTTTCCGAAATGTTGTCTCTGAACAATTAATTACTTTTGTGAGCAGAATTTCAGGCCTAATTTTGGTGCTTTTTGGCGGTTATTTTGGAATGCGGGGAATTCAATTCTTTTTATAATATATTTTGCTAAAATGATTATATTTAAAGGGCTGTTTTCTAAAGGATTGTTGTTTTTTCAATAGGAAAAAAGAATTAATAGGAAAATTGGAGCAGCCGGAATACACGAAGACACAACGGGGATTAGCGAGACAGTCTGAGACACCGGAGTGAAGCTGAGCAGGCTCAAGCTTAGTCCCATGGAAAGCGAAGTGAATTCAGGCTCCGGGTAATCGCAACAAACTTTACGAAAACAGCCATTTAAAAAAGAATTTCCTCAACTTATTTATAATAGGTTGAGGAAAAACCTCCAATTGCCCATCTTAGTTAGCTAGCTTTTGTTTTTACTAGACTTTGTAATTGTTCCATTACATTTTCAGTAACAATACCGCCATGATAGCATACTACTTGTTTAATAGGATACGCTAAAAATTTTTCTATTGATTGAATCGCAAGTTCCATATCTGGCGTACTTACCGGATTAGGAGGCTGAAGATGCCCATTTGTAGCAAGTAAGGTATCCCCAGCAATTAAAGTACCTGATTTTTTATGAAATAAACTAATATGACCTGGGGTATGGCCCGGAGTATGAATAATTTCTATCCCGCCATTAATATCTAAGGTTTGAGCATCTTCTAATGAAACAGTAACCTGTGCTTTTGGGGGATGGAGATAAGTGAATTTTAAGAAATCTGATAATTCCTCCCATTGTTCTTCAGTGAATTTAGCAGGATTTGTTTTTAATAATGGTAAATCACCCTCTATATATGGAATTTCTTCTTTATGTGCATAGATTGTTAAGTGTTGCGTACAGGCAGTTAATATTTCTGGCAGGCTTCCAATATGATTAATATCTTGGTGTGTTATCAAAATTCCAGTTAAATCTTCCAAAGATTTATTTGCTTTATCCATGACAAGATTTATTTCTTCCATATAACCTGGCATTCCAGTATCGATTAACAATGTTTGTTTTTCATCCCATATAAGGGTTGGGTGAATGACAAAGGAATCTTTTTCAATCGTCAAAGTCTCTATTCCTTTTAATTCTGCCATAGTATTGTTCCCCATCTCTGATTGTTTTTTTATAAGTATAGCGGTTTCGTTTTAAATAGTAAAACATTAATTAAATAAGAAAGAAGATGTTTTTGAATTGGAAAAGCCGCTCTGTGAATAGAGCGGCTTTGATTTTGTTATTTCATCAGTTTACACATATTATTAGTGAATTCAACTGGATCTTCAATCGATAACCCTTCAATTAACAATGCTTGGTTATAGAGAAGATTTGTGTAGAGCGTTACTTTATCTTTATCATTTTCAAACGCATCTTTTAATGATTGGAAAATTTCATGGTTTTTGTTAATTTCTAAGACTTTATCTGCTTTAATGTTTTGATTATCTGGCATCATACTTAGGACCTTTTCCATTTCAATCGAAACTTCCCCTTCAGCTGTTAAGCAAACAGGATGTGATTTTAAGCGTGTGGAAACTTTTACGTTTTTTACTTTATCGGAAAGAATGTCCTTCATATAATCGAATAATGCTTTATTTTCTTCCGTTACTTCTTTTTCCTCTTTTTCTTCTTCTTGGTCAAGACCCAAATCACCGCTAGATACAGATTTGAACTCTTTCTCTTTATAAGTAGCAATCATTTTAATTGCAAATTCATCAATGTCATCAGTTAAATACAGAATTTCATAGCCTTTATCTGCTACTAATTCTGTTTGTGGAAGCTTCTCTATACGATCGATAGAATCACCAGTTGCATAATAAATGAATTTTTGATCTTCTGGCATTCTTTCTACATATTCATCTAGCGATACTAATTTTTTTTCTTTAGATGAATAGAATAATAGTAAATCCTGAAGCATCTCTTTATTCATTCCAAAATCATTATAGACACCGAATTTGATTTGTCTTCCGAATGATTGATAGAAGGATTCGTATTTTTCCCTTTCATCCTTCAGAAGGCTAAGGAGTTGACTTTTGATTTTCTTTGTTAAGTTCTTTTCAATACGTTTTAACTGGCGATCTTGCTGCAGCATTTCTCTAGAAATATTAAGCGATAAATCTTCAGAATCGACCATACCTTTCACAAAGCTAAAGTAATCTGGTAGCAAGTCACCGCATTTTTCCATAATTAAGACACCATTTGAATAGAGCTCTAGTCCCTTTTCGTACTCTTTCGAATAATAATCGAACGGTGTTTTTTCCGGAATATATAAAATCGCGTTATAACGAATAGCCCCATCTACACTAACATGAATATGCTTTAATGGTTTATCATAGCCATAGCGTTTTTCTTCATAGAAATTTTGGTAGTCTTCTTCTGTTAATTCGCTCTTATTCTTTCTCCAAATTGGAACCATACTGTTGATGATTTGTTCTTCTATGATTTCCTCATATTCATTTTCTGTGCCCTCTTTTAATTTGCTAGAGGTCACATCCATTTTAATTGGATAGCGAATAAAATCAGAGTATTTTTTAATAATCGTTTTTAAACGATATTCCTCAAGAAATTCATCATACTGATCGTCTTCTGTATTATCTTTCATTTTAAGGATGATATCTGTACCAATTGTGTCTTTATCTGTTTCTTCAATTGTATATCCATCTGCGCCTTTAGAGAACCATTTATAGGAAGTATCGCTATTTAATGATTTTGTAATCACTGTTACTTCATCTGCTACCATAAATGCAGCATAGAAGCCAACACCGAATTGACCAATAATGTCATGTCCATCTTTTGCTTCATTTTCCATTTTAAAGGATAAGGAACCACTCTTCGCAATCGTACCTAAGTTCGTTTCTAACTCTTCCTTCGTCATCCCAATACCAGTATCAGAAATAGTTAATGTACGATTTTCTTTATCTGCTTTAATTTTAATAAAATAATTATCTTTTTCAAAATTAATAGTGTCATCTGTTAAGGCTTTATAATAAATCTTGTCAATCGCATCACTCGCATTAGAAATCAATTCTCGTAGGAAAACTTCTTTTTGAGAATAAATAGAGTTAATCATCATTTCTAATAATCGTTTCGATTCCGCTTTAAATTCTTTCGTTTCGATCATTTTTCGCACCCTTTCTGTTTGATTACTATGTAATAAGATTAGCACTTAAGAGTCTTGAGTGCTAATCTATTAATTAAATATCATATTTTATCTACCATGTCAATAATTAGGATATTAGTTGTAGAAATTGTGTGGTAGAGTTTTAAGATTAGATTTTAAGCTTGATGAGTGCTTAGAATAGGATAAATGTGGTGATTTACGAGTAGTAGTAGGGTTTTATTCCGGTATATCAGCCAAAATAGCTTGGATATCAGCCAAAATTCCGATATATCAGCCAATACTGCTTGGATATCAGCCAAAATTTTGATATATCAGCCAAAGCAGCTTGGATATCAGCCAAAGTTTCGATATATCAGCCAAAGCAGCTTGGATATCAGCCAAAATTCCGATATATCAGCCAACACAACTTGGATATCAGCCAAAATTTCGATATATCAGCCAACACAACTTGGATATCAGCCAAAATT
>Ga0182739_1003430_pt1 | contig 13910 bp, 19 predicted proteins | sample eDN5th30CBELigBY_FD_128873 | JGI IMG/M metagenome (GOLD analysis project Ga0182739, IMG submission 128873) | Enriched backyard soil microbial communities from Emeryville, California, USA - eDNA 5th pass 30_C BE-Lig BY (version 2) (version 2) | ecosystem: Environmental > Terrestrial > Soil >... | reverse complement strand
GAAGAGCATCTCCGAGGTATAGTCCCCAGCATCGATATTGAACTTGACCGGCAACAGGAACCCGGAGAGGGGTTCCGTGAACGAGCTGGTGACGATCGTGATCGGCCGGGAGAAGACGGGGATTCTGGCGACGGTTGGGGAGCCGACCGCCTCAGAGCTTGCGATCCCGCTGGGGGTGATCGTGACCGGGCCGGGGAGAATCTGAGTCGTCCCGAAGGCTTCAGCTGAGGCGATCCCCGTGGGGGAGATGGTAGCCACTCCAGGGGTGATCGTTGGGGAGCCGAAGGCTTCGGAGCTGGCGATCCCCGTGGGGAAAATCATCGAGCCTACCGAAGGAACTCCGAAGGCTTCGCCGCTCGCGATACCGACAGGAGTGACAGTCTGATCGTAAACCATCACGGGAACGCCGAAGGCTTCGCCGCTTGCGATCCCCGTGGGGCTGATCGTGTTCAGCCCGCCCACTGTCGCGTTGCCGAAGGCTTCGCCTGTCGTGATGCCCGTCGGGGCGATCGACACCGGACCGGGCGATATAGACGCCGTCCCGAAGGCTTCCGCTGAGCTGATCCCCGTGGGGGAGATCGAGACCGCGCCAGGGGTGACCGTGGGGGACCCGAAGGCTTCAGAACTGGCAATCCCCGACGGGGAGACCGTGTTCAGGTTTGAGACTGTCGAGGAACCGAAAGCCTCAGAGCTGGCGATCCCTGAAGGGGAGACGGTCTGAGGGGAGGAATAGGTGACCGTGATTCGGGCGAAGTCGATATCGACGAACTCAGGGTCCGGGCTCCCCGCGTCTCCCGATTGGAACGCCAAGCCGAAATTGGAGGCGTTGATATCGGAATAGGACCAGGTCGTCCCCCAGAGATCCGAGGACCCCCCATAGGTCTGGGTGGCCCATACGTTCGCTGCGAACCCTGAGTTGATCGCCTTGTTCGACCCGACGATCGTCCCAGACTTCACCAACTTGACCGAGGAATCCGCCCCATTCGTCGAGTGGTATCGAGATCTGATCTCGACCGTGATTCCCGCGATCGACACCCCCGAAGGAATCGAGAAGCCGAAGCCCGTCCACTCCAGGGTGTTCGAGGGGACCCCAGCGTCAGAGTTGCTCGACGCGAACGAGCCGTCATCCGTGAGAGCGTTGCTGGCGTTCGTCCAGGCAACTACGCTGTCACCGAGGTCCGTCGCTGTCGAGGCGTAGTTGGGTCCCGAAATCGACATCAGCTTCCCGCCTCAATCCCCTGAATCACCCCCGCTGATCCACCCAGCCTCAAAGTTTGAAAATCCGGTTGCTCCCCCCATCGAAGGCGATGGTGATATCCCCACCGTTGGCTGTGACAGGAAGTCCGCTCGCCGTGTCAATCACGCAGATAAGCGGACTGGTCGAGTCGGTTCCCGTGTCCTTGTAGATCACGAGCTTCGAAACGGTCCCTGAGGAGACGGCCGTAAAGATGACGTCGGCCGCATCGGCCACGCCAGCCGTCAGGGTCTTCGAGGCCAGAGTCTGTGGAGTGCCAATCACCGCGCTCGAAGCCGTCGACCAGAACTGATCGGTCGAGGTATTCGGCGTGTACGAGCTGGAGACCAAGGCAACCTTGATCGTGTCAACCGCCCAGTCGATATCGCCAGCAAGGAAGGCTTCCCGGCCCTTGTCGTAAACTGCGTTCGGCATCGCACCCCCTCAGATTTGAATTCAAGTCACCAGGGAGAAAAGGTGGGGCTGGCCGACCCCCCAGCCAACCCCACCGACCCCAGTCCTGCAAACTCGTGATTCTCCGAATCCGCGCGAGGGTCGCAAACGTGTCCATGTACTGGGGTCTTTGTCTCTGAAGGGGACCCGGCGCAGCGTCGGGCCGGGACCCCAACTTCTACCCGTCACGAGCTCTGGTTGATCTCGCGCCGGTAGATTTGGAAGATCTTGAGGAGCTGAGTGATTGTGGCGGGGGTCAGCCGCTGCCGGGACTGCGGCTTCTTCCGGGGTCGGGTCATCCGGTAGGTGGGATGAGCTTCCACGACCCAGGTGTTGAGCGTCGTGCGAGGGACATCCCCCCACCGAGCCACGACCGTCACGGGAATCTTCCTCTCGACCACCAGCCGAACCAGGGCTTCGCGGTCAGCTTCGGGGTGGGGGGTCTTCTTCTTGGGAGGGGAGGTCCGGGAGCGCTGCTTGACCCAGCGATCGAGGGTCGAGCGGGGAACTCCCGAGAGGCGGGAAGCTTTGGCGACGGAGAGCCCGTCTTCGATGACGAGGCGGATGGCCTCTTTTCGGGTCTGGTCGGAATGGGGGACCATGGGGTTTGGTGCCTACAACAGGGTCTAGGGTCGAGGGGATGGGAATCACCCCCTTCACCTAACCCCGGGCACCGGCTCGCAAATAAAAGCCTACGCTTTTATTTGATTGTCGCCAGGACTTTGTCTCTGATCTTCTTCAGGTTCTTCCGGAAGTCTTCGGTGATTCGCGTCAGGTCATCACGATCGAGACCGAAGGGCCGAAGGTCACCCTGATATCGCAGGGCATTGGCCAAAGCCCAACACGCCTTCTCGACTTCAGCCGCCGCTTTCGCGTCGAAGGGGACGAGACTCGACGCCAAGAGGTCGAGGCGGATTAGCCAGCCGGGGAGGTCGAGAATCGCACCTTCGAGGACTTCGATCGGGATGAAGGGATCTGGCTTCTTCTCGACCAGGACGGAGACGAAGTGTTTCGCAATCGCCAGGGATCCGCAGTAACCACAGATGCCGTAGGGGCTGGTGACGCGCCAGTGGGTCTCGACCTTCGTGATCCGGTATCGGCCGCAGGAGGAGACGTGCAAACCCCGGGCGAGACGAGTCCAGGTACGGCGCATTCGGTCAGTTTCCAGGTTTGGAAATAGGGATCCCCGGCTGGGGAGGGGTCGTCAGGGCTACCTCGAGCTCGATCCCCCGCCTGACTCGCTCTCGAAGCGAGTCATATCGGACAAGGCAGCGACTGTCGCGACTCCACTCCCCCAAGCCCTTGGACTCTCCGAACGCCGAATAGAGCTTGAAATTCCCGGGAGGCCGGGTCAGGGCATCTTCGAGGCTCATCCCCTGATTCAACCGCCGACGGATCGAGCTCAAATTCACGACACTTCTCGGATCACGTGACCAGTCGGTTATCCCCTTCGACTCGCCGAAGGCTTCACGACGCATCTCTGGCTTCGAGGCTCCCCTCAGGCAGGGAGTCGTCAAGGCTTTCTCCAGGGGCCAACCTTGTCTGAGCCGGTATTGCACCGCTGAATAACTCGCCCGGCATCTCGGATCTTTCGACCACTCCTTCACGAGTCGAGGGGCTTCCCCGAAGGCAGGAACCATCCTGTGACGGAACCGCTTGAGGGCCGAAATCGGACCCGTTGACCTGGACGCGCACAGACGGCATCCGGTCCGATTGGCCATCAGGTTCTTAGGGGTGGCGGTCATCCGCTTGCCACAACCGAGACAGTTGACTGGCACTCGGATCTCAGTCGACCAGCCGCCCTCAACCCGGAGATTCTTGATCTTGATCCGGAAGAACGCTCCAGCTACTTCGAGCTTCCCGAAGACCGAGCCGATCACGAGCTGGTCGTGATACTTCGATCTTCTAGACTGTCGGGGTTCGGCTCGGTCGTGAGGAGTCATCGGTCTCGACGTCCAGGTTTGTGGTTCCACCAACCCATTTTGAAGGGGCCGAGATCTCGAAGCTCGGCGTTCTCGGAGACGTAGACCCAGTTGCCCTCTTCATCTTGGAACTTGAATCCCGGAGCTCCGTGGTTGTCCAGGACTGGGGAGCCTGTACGGTAAACCTTCCCGCTGGCAGTCACGACTTCGTATTGGTGGAAGGGGAAGAACCACACCACACCAGCGAAGATCACGAACCCCACGGAAAGGGTTATGGCTACAGCCCCGAGCCAGCACCACAGGAAACAGAGCATGTCGAAAAGGGTCGACTCTCGAAACCGGTCCCACATCAGAAACAATCTCCCTCAGGCATCACGTTGGATATAACGGCAGAACGCATCCCGGAACATCTCGAAGACCGCTGGCCCGACCCCCTTCGCCGTCAGGTATCGGGTGAGCCGTTGATAATCGTCGGAGCACGGGAAATCGGGGTCGTTGTCGATCGACACCACGAACGCGTAGGCCGGGTCACCGGGCTTCAGGGTCTGGAGCCAGCCCTTGAAGCAATTGATCTTCGGCCGACGGTATTGAGCCGTGATCTGATCAATCTCTTCCTGAGTGAAGAGGATGGGAGCCCGCTTGGCTCCCACTATCTCGATCGAGGGAGCCGGGATGATCTCCGCCCTCAGGTCGGAGTAAACGGTGGCCACGGACTTGCCCGCAGCACGGGCAAGGGCATCGAGGGTAAAGAGAGTCATGGACTGGGGTCTCCCTCTTCGGTCAGCGACATGTTCAGGGGGACGTATCTGGTGGGAATCGGTGCCTCCCCAATCGACTTCAGGTAATCCTCGCGAACTCGTCGCTCGTGAGCTTCGAGCTTCGGCACCACGTCAGGGTTCCGGTAACCGGATTGGCTCAGCAACTGCGCCTTGATCCCCTGCCGATGCCGGAGCTCAAGACCGGCGAAGTCGTCGAGAAGCTTGGGATCGGGGTCACCAGAGGTCTCGGAGAGGGTCTTCAGGGTCCGATTGAGCTTGGTGACGGGATGCTCGGGTCGTTCGAACCCCTCGTCAAACCGAGCCGTCTCAGCGTCAGCCTTCGCCTTCGCTTCGGCCTCGATCTCGTCGAGGGTCTCGCGAAGGGCGGTCTTGATCATGGCCTTCAGGGTCGCGAGGCTGTCGGGGTGGAAACTGGCTTCGACGGACATGGGGGTCTCCCTTGGTTGTCTGTAAGTCAAACTCTCGCTTAATCATGAGTTGCCGACGGAATCGAGCATCGGCCCGAGCCTCTTGAGCGGCTTGATAATCCTCAACCAACCCCCGAACGCCCTTGACTATTCGGGGGACCGCGAAGAATCCCCATACGCATACGAGGCACACAACCACGACTCCCGACAGGCAGCCTGGTAGCGAGTCTTCCGAGGTCTCAGGCTGTGGTGTGGGGCCGTTTCGAATCACGGGACGGATTCGCATCACTTCTCCCCTTACCCGCGCGAGGACTTCGACCCGAACCCGAAGAAACGTCGGAGTCGAGAGCCGAAGGTGGGACGCTCCAGGAGGATGAAACCCGTGGGAAGAGGGCGAAGAGGGAGCAAGTCTCCCGATCTCTCTTTGGCTTCGGCCTTAGCCAGGAACTCGGGCCGTTGAACGATCTCATCCACCTTCCGAGAGATGGCTGGGATGTCCGCTGGAATCTCCGCCTCGTTGAGCTCGGCCACGGCCATCAGAATAGCCAGGTCGTATCGATCGAGCTGAGCGTCAGACATCACTTCTCCCCCTCCCAAGCCACGAGCCCGCCGATGTCTCCCCCACACAGGTTGGAAACGGTCTTCATGCTCTTGAGCCGCTCCATCGGGTCGGGGACGATCCGCATCGGCAGGCTGAAGAACTCCCCGTCGCAATTCAGGGGGAACAACTCCTCAGGAGCCGGAGCCGGAGCCGGAGCCGGAGCCGGAGCCGGGTCGTCGAGCTTCATCGCGAAGACCCCCTTCACGATCGCGTCGAAGTCTTCGTGAGAAATCACTTGCCACCTCCCTTCTCAGTCTCGGTCTTCAACTTCAGACCCTCGCGGATGAGCTCCCCCACGAGCTCCTTCTGGTTCAGGTCCTCGTCGACCGACAGGTGTTGGATCGTGGCTCGCTCGGCCCGGGTCACCGCGCCGTTGATGAGAACGATCTCGTTCGGGTCCGGTTTCGGTTTGGGCATCTCTCCCCCTGAGTAACGAAGTAGGAAAGTGTTTTCTAACCCCGTTACCAGGTCGAACCGACTCCCGATCACTCAGGTGATTAAATTGGGGTCTCAGAGTAGAATTGCGGCTCTGGTCTAGAGGTCTTCGAGAGGAGAGAGGAGAGGGAGAGGAGATGAGCGAAGACGATGAATTGGAAGTCGACGGCGTGATTTACAGCGAAGACGAAGACTCCGACTTCGACGATCAGATTTACCCCATGCTCCGAGAGCTCGAGAACGAGAGCGATAGGGGAGCGGCTCTGATCGGGGCTGCATTTATCGAAGAGGCTTTGGGGGAGTTGCTTCAGGGCGTGATGGTCGATGATCGAAAGGCGGTCAAGGATCTGCTTGGTCGATCGCTATCGAACTTCTCAGCGAGAATCGCTCTGGCCAACTGTCTCGGACTGCTCGACTCTGACATCTACGAGGATCTGGGTCTGATTCGGGACATCCGAAACAGGTTTGCTCATCGCCATCATGTCGTGTCGTTCCAGGATGAGGAAATTACTAAGCAGTGCTTCAAGCTCCGGACTATCGAGCGGCTTCCGCCAATACCGCCTGACTTTGGCTGGACCGGGAGCGCGAGGGACCGATACGCCTTTGCGGTGAATCTGATCTCCTACAAACTGAAAGAGATGCCGAAGACCCTCACCCGACCCGAGAAGCGACCAGCCCCGCCGCGTTCGCCAGGGTGGGACAACCCGCCGGAATATCCGGAGAATTGAGGCTCCAGGGTCAAAAGAAAAAGCCCCTCCCCGAGCACGGAGCCAGGGGAGGGGCTTTCAAGCAACCGCCGATATACCGTCTAGGAACCCCCGAGGAACCCCCGAGGAACCCCCAGCTACTCCCGAGAATCCCCCTTCGCCGCTTCGATCTGGAGCCGTCGCTTCGGCTTCTCGAGCTTGGCCGCAGCTGGGGTCTCGGGAGATTCGTCCGGCTCCGAGGTCACAGACTCAGACTTCATCGCCTTGAACTTCAAGTACTCTTCCTCCCCCTCAGGTCCCAGATAAAAGTTGTAGTAAACGTGGTGGTCTGTATTCGTCCAGGGATAGAAGAGGATCCCTTGCTCTTCCAAAGCTCCGCTGTCGGCCGCTTCCTTGAGCCGATGAGGCACCACTCGCCAGGACTTGGCCCAAACCTCGTCCCGCCGCCGCTTGTCCCGTGGCAGGAAATCGCGGGTCTCCACGAACAGATTCAACTCTTCGAAGAACACTTCAGGGGAGACCTGCGCCCAGACGGTTTTGCCGCCCCCAGTCATGTAGTACTTGAGGATCGTCGCCACCAACTGGCCCCGATCGGAGGGAAGGTGACGGAGCCGACCCTCTCGACCGATCGCGCTGAAGACGCTGACCACGTGCTTGACCGTCTCAGCGTCGGGCCACAGGTAATCGGGCTGATCGCCGAAGTGCTCCAGGTGGAGCCGGGCTAGCCAGTCGCTGAATTGGCGGCTCTCGATCTCCCAGAACTGAATCCCGGATCCGGTCTGTACTTCGGCGAAGACCGGACCCGAGAACCCCAGGAAGAGGGAGATCCGCTCATCTCGAACGCACGCGTCCAAGAGCTCGCGGAGCTCGCGGAACTGGGTCGACCGTCGGGAGTCCTTCCCGGTCAGCTTGCTGACCACCTTCAGGGCATCCGGGGAGAGCTCGCAGCCCATCACCTCGAAGAACTTGGCCAGCCATTCCGCTTCTCGGTTCAGGTTTCGTTGCTTTAAGCCGTTCAAGACGAATGCCTGATGACTCGCAAGGCTCAGAATGAAGTCGATCGAGTCGACCAGTTTCTTGATTTGGAGGGTCTGGACGCCCGTCGACTCCGACTCGCCCGTCTCTCTCTTGAGCTCCAGGGACTTGGTCTCCTTCGCCTTGCTCATCGGGCACCCCCTTCAATCTTGGCTTCGGCGTCATGGACTCCCTTGGTGAACTGCTGCGTCGTGATCAACCCCTCTCGCCACCATTCGGCGAGTTCTCGTTTCCGCTGATCGAGAGCCCAACGATCCGCCCGAAGGTCGATCTCCTCTTCCACGTCGGTAACTGTCGTCAGGATGGACCAGTCCGGGAGGTAGATCCCGAGTTCCTTCAGGACCTCGAAAACCGCCTTCGCGTAGAGGGAGTGGGCTCGGGATTCGAGACGAACGGTGCCGAAGTACACCGCTTCAGGTAGGGGCTCCGTCTTCCCAACGGTCCCAGAACCCAGCCGACTCTCGACTGCCCGGAGAAGGAGCTCAACCAGTAACTCGCGGTAGCTTTCCCCGATCTCCTCCTCACGCTCCACGGCTGGGCAAGCCGCAGAGAGATCGAGAAGCCCGAGGTCCGGATTCTCCCACTCCGAAATCAGGTGACTCCACACCGCCCCTGAAACGCGGACAGCTTCACTCATGGCTCATCTCCTCATCTGACAGGAACTTGCATCTCAGGATCGGCTCATCCGACCCATCAGCGACGGTGCATACCGCGGTATCGTGCCGGTTTTCGGCCCATACCGGACCCTCTCTTTTCAACTCCGCGTGGCCCGAAACTCGCCGTCAGGGCAAAACTCCCGCTCGGTCTCCAAACTCGGCGTGTGTCGAAAACTCCCGCTGGCCCGAAACTCGGCGTGTGTCGAAAACTCCCGCTGGCCCGAAACTCGGCGTGGCCCGAAACTCGAGCTGGGGGGAAACTCGAGCTGGGGGGAAACTCGGCGTCAGGGTGGAACTCCGCGTCGGGGTGAAACTCCCGCTCGGTCTCCAAACTCGGCGTGGCTCGAAAACTCGAGCTGGCCAGAAACTGGGGCTGAGGGAAACTCCGCGTCAGGGAGGAACTCGGACCGTGTCGCCAACTCCAACTGTGCGACTGGCGGCAGGTCCCGGGGGGAAACGGTCGCCTTCAGGGAGAGGAGAGCTCTGACCGCGAGCTAGGGGGCATCTCAGCGACGAGTCTTCGAGGATTCGGGAAGTCTCGTGTCGAACGAGTGATACGGTCTTCGAGGGGCTTCAGGTGGGAGGGGGAGCGAGAGCTGAGCGGCTGGAAGGGTGGGAGTCTCGGGAGTCCGAGATTGGGGGGAGGAACACCAGGGGAAGGTGAGCTGAATCGGTCGGGAGTCCATTCCCGACCTAGTACCACGGCCCATTCATGAGACGCAAGGGATAGCATATCTTCAGACTTCAACGCGTGCCGTCGAGCCTCACCGGCCGTTGAGGATCCGCCTCAGCTGGTTGCGGTTTTCAACCGCTTGGCGGTTTTGCATCTGGCGGTTGAAAATCTCCAAGTCAGACTGAGTCCACTCCCGGGCCGGCCCCTTCCGGGCTGGCTTCGCCGCCGCCTGACGGGCCTTCGCCCTCGCCGCAGCCCGCATGGCCCGAAGCTCTCGGGTCCGACGGAGCTCAGCCTGACCCCGGGACTCGCCAGGGAGGGGCTGGAATTGGGGAAGGCCGGTCGAGGGCTTCAGGGGAGCGACTGGGGGAGGACTGGTCGAAGGCTTCGCCTTCGGAGAGGGCTCGACGGCTAGGGCGAAAGAGGATCCGAGGACCAGGGTCAGAGCGAGAATCAAACGCATCTTCGGTGCCTTTCGAAATAAGAGGAGAGGGGTCGAGTACAGGGTTCCTTACCCCGAGCTCACCCCTCTCTGACTTCGGACTCAAAAATCAATTATTGAGGCTGTCTGCAATCTTCGACGGAATATCATCCCGGTTCACTTGGGAGCGACGAGAGTCGGAAAGCCTCGCTTGGACTTGGGCACCTTGGCGAAGCATTCGCAACAGGCGTGAGTGATGACTCGGTCTTTCACGTAGATCCAGCCCTTGGGGAGTCCGTGATCCTCCCGCCATTCGACCGTCCCGCAGTCATCACACGTCCACTTCCAGAAGCGGTCTAGAGCCATTGTTCACCTAGAAGCTTGACGGCAGGTCTCCGAGTTGAAATTTAGGAATTGTGCTCGACAGGAGTCACCAGGGCCACAGGCTCGGGGAGGGTGGACAAGTCGAGTCTCCCCCGTCCCGCCAGGGCCAGAACTTCCAGAATGAAGGGTTCGAATTTCATCCCCCGAGCCGCCGCTTGCATGTGTACCTCTCGCCAGGTCTGTGTCGGAGCCTGGAGTTGAATCCAGTGGAACCCAGGTCGAGACGTGCGACCGGCCATCTTCTATCTCCTCACCCTCAGGTAGTGATTGCAGTGGTAACTTGGTTCCCTACTCGCGTCTGAGCCGTTCGCATCTCGACGACTGGGACCGCTTCAGGTTCCCCGATGGGCCTCTAGGCCCACGCACGAACGGGAATCTCGTCCCCGTCGAGGACCAGAACCCCGAAGAAAATGTCGCTCTGAGCAGAGCCGCCCATCTGGAAGGCTCGACGCCGAGACTCAGCTGAAGAGTCCCGTCGAAGGGCCTTCAGCCATTCCCGCTGGACGAGGCGAGCTCGATCTTGAAGCCAGGTGGGCGAAGCTCCAGGCTCTTCCACGATCAATTGATCGCCGTTCGCGTAGAAGGACTCCAGGCCCATGGCCCGAGCCTCCTCTACGCGCTGCCTCGTCAGGTTGGCCAACTTGCCGAAGTCGATCTCCGTTACGTTCTCGACGCTGACGCTCATGGTCTTGCACCCTCACGAAGTCGCCGAACTTGGTTGAGCCCGCGTAGCGGGCAGGGCAGAGTTCCAAGACCCGTGGGAGTGCAAGACCCCCTAACCAAGACCTAGAACTCTATCCCTCACCTAGACCCTGATCCCCTTCCCCTTCCCCCGTCGTCGTGATAGTCGATGTCCCTGATCCCTGTGTTTCCCTGATTGATGTCCCAGTGCTTCTCGTCCTAGGCGTTTTGGTGCCTTTTTTCTTGGTATCCTCAATCTGGAGCCGTCTTGGTAGATCGAGGATTGAGTCTGTAGCTGTGAACAGCTGGGAGACTCTCCCCTATGAGAGAATCTTTCTCTCATAAGTACACCGTACCGACTGAGAGCGAGTGCGCGCAAGCGCAGTCACCCGCCAAAAGCGGATTACCCGGGTCCGATCGATTTCTATCTCTGGGCTGAAATTTCTCTGATGCGAAAAAGCAACAGCCCTGAGGGGGGCTTTCCTCAGGGCTGTGCGTCGGGTCGGTATGTGGGGCAGGGGGGTCAGTCGGGGTCGGGGAAAGCCGCAAGTCCGTTTTTCGTGGCGACGACCTTCACACCGTTGTGTGCGTTGCTTCCGGTCTCGTTCGGGTCGAAGACGACCGACTCTTTCCAGCCTTCGTAATGAGCCGTGATTCCGAGGCTCTTGTGGTTCCAAAATCGATGTTCGTTGCCGATGTCCACGACGATCTTTTTGACCACACGTCGGAGCAGTCCCCGGAGCTTGTGCCGAAGCTCTCGCTTCGCCTCGTCGTCGCTCGCCGATTGCAGCAGCCGCCAGGCCGATCCCAGGTCGGTCATCCCCTGCGCGAGCGGTGTCTGTGTCTCCAAGGTCTCGATCCGCTCGACGATCGATTTCCGGTCCCGTTCGGCCTTCGACAGCAGATCGAGAAAGCTTGTGAACTGATCTCCCCCAGCGCTGCCGATCCGGTCTGTAAGAGTCTGGATCTGGAAGGTCAACCGGTCGCGTTCGGCGCGGAGTTTCCCGAGTTCGCTCGTGTCGTCCGTGCCCGTGAGGCTGTCCACAGGGACACCTGTGATCCAATTCATGAAGAGACCCTCGAAGGCTTCGAGGGGGTAGGTAAGGCCCGACTTTTGATCCCTGAGAATGGCGAAGGTGCGAGCGTTCTTCCGGCCGGTTTTCCGATACTTGACGTGTATCGCTCGACCCTTCGGGTTCACGAGTAAGCCGGTAAACAAATTGACGGGGGAATCCAGAACCACGCGACCACCCTTGTTCCGTCGGCCACGCATCGCCACCTTGGCTCTCACGAACAAGTCGTGGTCGACCACGGCAGGGTAATGGTTCTCGATCGGAACCTCACGGATCCGTCTTCGTGTGGTCGGGTCCGTCCCCCGGAACGGTTGCAAGGTGCCGATCACGCTTTCCGACGACAGGATCTTGGCGATATAGGGAACGGTCCATTCGCCCGAACGCCCAAATGCGGGGACTCCCCGCCGCTCTAATTCTCCCCGAATTAAATTGATCCCCATCCCATCGGCGCAGAGTCGGAAGATGAGGCGTACGGCTTCCCCTCGTTCGGGGATGACTTCCCATTTCCCTTCAACGATCCGCAACCATGCTGGCGCAGAGCGTGTCATCGGCTTTCCGAGTTTGGCTTTCTCACGTTTCTCGGACCACGACGCCGCCAGTCGGCTCCCGATCTGTTGGGAATACTCGTGAGCCCGAGCGAAGTCGAGGACCATGCCGATCAAGGCATAAGAATCTGTGAGTGAGGCTTCGTTATAGATCCGCTCGGGGGATAGGGTATGAATTTCCACTCCGGCCCGAAGGATCGTCTCAAAGAGGTCACGAGCCTTCGTGACCTCGTCTCGACTGAATCGGTCGATCGACTCAATCAACAGGACCGACCCCCGAGGGACCCGACCGGCTTTGACATTTTCGAGGAAGTCGGCCAGTCGGCCGACCATTGCATTCTTACCTCGATACGCCGAAACTCCCCGGTCGTGTAACTCGTCGTCGAGGATCAACTCATAGCGTGTCACGTGAGCATCCCGAAGTGCGGTCTGTCTTCGGATCGAATCGCCCCGACCTTGCTCTTTCCGTGAAAATCGCATGTAGCTGAACGCTCGTTTACCGGACATTGGCCAGTCCCCCGAGATGAGTCAAATCGGTCACTGAGACATTATCGTAAACGATTTGACTCATCACAGAAACCCCTTACCGGAGCTTCGCCGTGGAACCCTACATTGATGCCCACTCACACATTTGGACGCCTGACGTTGCCCACTACCCGCTTGGGAAAGGGTTCACCGTCGAGGACATGAAACCACGCTCGTTCACGGCTGAAGAGCTTCTAGCCCAATGCCGACCGGCCGGTGTCGGTAGGGTGAACTTGATCCAAATGAGTTTCTACGTGGGGCAGGGAGAGATGGGTCAAATCATCCCCGACTTGGACAACTCGTACATGCTCGACATGATCAAGCTCTACCCCGACCGGTTCGTGGGGACGGGGATTGTGGACCCCCTGGCGGCTCGGCCCGACGAGGCGATGCGGGCGCTGTTGCCCAAGGGGGTGCGGGCGTTTCGGATCGCGCCCAACTATAGCCAGCTCCCGCCGGCCCGCTGGCTCGAACCGGCCGGCTACGCCGCCATGTTCGCCGCTGCGGCCCAGACCGGGCAAGCCCTGAGCTGTTTGATCAACCCGGACGCCTTTCCCGAAGTCGACCGGATGTGTGCCAAGTTCCCCAATACCACGGTGATCATCGACCACCTGGGCCGGATCGGGGTCGATGGAACGATCCGGGCCGAGGATGTCGACGCCCTCTGTGCCCTGGCCAAGCACCCCAAGGTGCAGGTCAAGGTGGGGGCGTTCTATGCCCTGGGGAAGAAGACGCCGCCCTACCTCGACCTGGGGCCCTTGATCCGCTCGGTGGTCCAGGCCTTTGGGGCGAAGCGTTGCATGTGGGAGACCGACTGCCCGTTCCAGGTTGATCGCGACAAATACAGCGACAGCGTCAACCTGATCCGGGATCGGCTCGACTTCTTGACCCAGGACGACCGTGAGTGGTTGCTCTGGCGGACCGCCGAGCAAACCTTGTTCCGCCCACTCGGCTGAGCGTCGCGGCCATCGGTTGTTGACGCTACGGCCGAGCTGCGGAATGACTCCGTGAGCTCGGCCGAATCGGCCCCGAGAGCCGCCCCACGGCGTTTACCACATCGCCCGTTCGTCCGCGAACGGGTGAATTGGCCCCTCGCGCTTGGGCTTGGGCAGCGCCTGGAGCACGGCCGAGGCGAGTCGAAGGTCGGCCTGGGACGTGATCTTGAGGTTCAGCGCCGAGCTCTCGACCACGGCGCAGGAATGGCCGAGGGCTTCGACGAGCTGGGTGTCATCGGTCACGTCGGCCCCGAGCCGGGCCCGGTTGGCGTACGCCTGGAGCAGCAGGTCGCGGCGGAAGACCTGGGGCGTTTGCGCCAGGTAGAGGTCGCGTCTCGAGACCGTCTCGGTGGTCTGCCGCTCGGCATTGACGCGCTTGATGGT
>Ga0182739_1003429_pt1 | contig 13912 bp, 11 predicted proteins | sample eDN5th30CBELigBY_FD_128873 | JGI IMG/M metagenome (GOLD analysis project Ga0182739, IMG submission 128873) | Enriched backyard soil microbial communities from Emeryville, California, USA - eDNA 5th pass 30_C BE-Lig BY (version 2) (version 2) | ecosystem: Environmental > Terrestrial > Soil >... | reverse complement strand
TCGCTTCTCATCTTCGAAATCAGCAGGTCTGTCCCCCCTTTGAAGGTATAGACCCCTTTACTCATGAAGTTACTGAAGACAATGCCATAAGTGATTGCAGGATCATCCAGCGTCGACCCGTTGGCATAGGTGATCGGTTCCATGAGCAGACGGACGACATCGCTGCGACCGGGAAAGAACCGTTCGAAGAGTTGACGGGTGGTTGTGGCCTGATCGTCGTAGAAATTCATCTTCCGGGCGGTGGTGAAGAAATCATCCACCGTGGCCTGCGGAACCTGAAACTTCTCTGTGATAATGCGGGTGAAATCTTCTCGCGTAAATGATGTTCGCAGCGAAAACTGAGGGTTTTCGAAACGAATTCCCTTGAGCTGGACAATGCTGTCCGCGATTTCCGGAGTCCAGTATTTGCGACAGCTTTTGATCATCCCGACAGGAAAACCGTGCAGGGAAATATCAAAGATGTGCCCGCCCCGGCGTTTGAACCAGGTTGCCATGCCGCCAAGCTGATAATGATGCTCCAGCAGCAGAACGGAATAACCCTGCTTGGCCAGCACGTTCGCACCGGTGAGTCCCGCGAGACCGGAACCGATCACGATGACATCGTAACGATCCTGGACTCCCTGCAAAAAATCCTTTGCCATCGAACCTGTTCATCCTGTTTGAGCCAGTCGTCCGCTCAAAAAGAAAATTGAAGTGGAGTCGCCAATCTGTCCTGACAGATTCTCATGCGTGTCGCGAACATGGTCAATGCCATGCGCGTTCCGGATTCAACCTGCGATTTCCGTTTTCACATTCCCGTCGTCATGGTGATGAAACCTCATCGTGCCTGATCCCGGGCAGCCGCCTGGCAGATCTTTCACGAGCGTTCCCCAGGCGTCTGGTTTATGGCGGACGCCGGAATGGCTGGCACTCCTGGACGAAAAGTCCCATGATCGACGAAATCATCGGCGACATCCAGCGTGCCAGCCGCCATGACGACGAATTTTCCGGGATGAGCAAGACTCGCGCTGCGTTGCGGCAGAGAGACCATGTCCGTCACTGCGGAACCTCTTCCGTTGCCGGGCATTGTGGTTCAATCCATCCGGATTTCTACCGCTGGCAAAACACGGGCTTGTCCGCGGTTCGCGATTAACAGTCGAGCTTTCTGCCTTCACTCCGATTTGGGGGCAGTCGCAGTCACTTCATCTTCAGCGGCTTCGGAGACGTCCCAGATCATGAGTCGGGACTCGTCAATCAGCACGCTGGTGCGTCCCGCCTGGGGATCGGGTTCGAGCGTGGCCCCCCAGAGTTCCAGTTCGCGGGACTGGTCGCTGTCGGTTTGAACAGTGCCGTCGTCCCGGATGGCCCGCCAGGACTGGAGATGAGGCCATTCTTTCTGAATGGTGGTCAGGCAGGTGATCATGGCCCGCCCGTTGGCTCCCGCACTGAATCCCGCCCGTTCTGCAATATCGCTGTATTTGGCAATCTTGTCCACTCGTTTGAGTTCCCACAGGATTTCTGCAACAGCCGGGGCGCGCATGGATGCCATTGAATGCTCCTTATATTAAAGCAAAAGTGCGATGGTTCGATCTGGTGATCTGGACGAGTGCCACGTCTACTCGAAAAGCTGGGGTTCGTCTCAACGCAAAGCCCGACAACGGAGGGCGTTTCGCGATGATGTTCCCCAAATCCAAGCCCTGACAGGGCACCAGAGGCCAACGCTCAGACAAAGCGCTGATCGCGAACCTCACGAGAATCCGTTATTGCCAGGCGCCGATGCGCCAGTGGTCACTGTTTCTGAAAACTCACTCGTACCCGAAAAGTTTTCAGTGATAAATTGTTCCGGAAGGAAAAAGCCAATCGGCCACTTCCATTCATCGGTGTCGTCAACAAATTGTTCTGAAGCCAACCCCGGATGGGCAGGAACCCTACAGATTATCCTGTTCCCCTTCGGGTGTTGGCTCAGCCCGCCAAATTCTGATTCGGAAGCGATATCGGAGATGAATGATCAATGCTGAATCTGGATTGGAAGCATCCGGGGATTCACCTGGACTGGTCCTTCAGAACTGAGTAGGGACAGGCGAAATCAAAGGCATGGCCATCAGCAATTGCCGATATCGGCGGCATTCATCGTCCTGTCCAGCTCCGGTGGTGATTCCACTACCCTACCACTCCTGAGGGAACATCACAAGCAGGAAGTGGCTTTACTGGGCCAGAGCCATCTCCTGCAGGGCTTCGATCCGCCCCTGATAGAGTTCGCGGATGTCGCTCAGGCCGTAGCGGATCATGGCGAGTCGTTCCATTCCCAGCCCCCAGGCCATGACCGGGTGTTTGCATCCCAGAGGTTCGGTCACTTCCGGACGAAAGATTCCCGACCCCCCCATTTCAATCCACTTCTTGCGGCTTTCCAGATAGACCACCACATCGACACTGGGTTCGGTATAGGGATAGAACGCCGGTTTGAACTTCACCCGTTTGAAGCCCATTTTTTTGTAAAAAGTTTCGAGAGTTCCCAGCAGCGAAGCCAGTGACGCATCCTGATCAATGACGATGCCATCGACCTGATGGAACACCGGCAGGTGCTTGTAGCTGATCGTTTCGTTCCGGCAGACCCAGCCGACACAGAACGCCTTCAGCGGCGGTTCCGGATGGCGAGCGAGAGCACGGATGGTCGAAGCGGTGGTGTGTGTGCGCAGGACCACCTGCCGAGCCCGTTCCGGTGACCATTTGTAGCCCCAGCCTTCGGAGCCGGTGTCGCCCCCATCCTCGTGTGCCCGACGGACCCGATCGACCAGAGCAGCATCCTCGGGGAGCGCGGTCGTGCCTGGTTCGTCCATGTAGAATGTATCCTGCATGTCCCGGGCGGGATGATCCTGTGGCTGGAACAGGGCGTCGAAGTTCCAGAACGAAGACTCGACCATCGGCGAGACCACTTCCGTAAAGCCCATTTCCAGATAGGCCCGCCGGGTCTGTTCCACGATCTTTCGCAAGGGGTGAATCTTGGCGGGATGCACCTGCTCGGCCTTCAACGTGACGTCATAGGGCCGCAAAGTGATTTCGCTCCATAATCCGCTGCGCAGATCTTCCGGAGTGAGCAGATTCTTCTCCTGCTTGAGTTGAACCGCGCCGGACTCCAGCAACTTCCGGCCGGTGGCTGTCAGCGAGAGGGCGCGTCTTGTGCGCGGCTTGAGCTTGGCCAGTTCCGGACGCTTTCCCAAAAGTTGCCGGATACGGGCAGGCTCCGCGAGTGTGTCGACATCAACCGGGTGGCCGTTTGCTTCGATCAGTGCCGTTTCGTCGCAGTCATACGTCTTGACGGCATTCGCAGCACGGCCGGCGGCGGTAATAGACACCCCTTGTTTGTCTCGCAGGATCCAGCCCCGGGCCAGCCCCCACTTGAAGACTTCGTTGACCGGGATTTGTGCCTGTCCCGCAGCTTTGGCGAAATCGCCCGTCGCGATCTGTCCTCCCGCGTCAATCAGCAGCCGAAGTGCTTTTCGTTCCGGAAGTCCCGCCCGCACCAGATCGGCAGCCTGTTCCGCGGGGACCAGCTCATCGCTGGTCTGCTCCGCGATGGCGATCCAGCCTCCGGCGGTCCCCTCGGTGGCTGCTGCCATCACTTTGGACTGGTCCAGTCCCAGCTTCTGTGCCAGTTCGGTGACGCTGGCCTCCGATTGCTGCGCCAGTGCCTGCCAGAGGGAATAAGCGGTATTGTCCAGTTGAAGAAGATCTGCCATGAGTCGGGTGTCGGGCTGTAATTGAGTGCATCTTCAGAAATGGTTTTCAGCGTTCCGCAGGCAATCAGCGAGGCCAAGGGACACCCAGACACTCTCGTTCACCTGCAGACGGGCGAGTCAACGGTTCCGGCAGAAAACCAGTCTCCGCATCGTAACAATCAGAAACAGCTTACGGGAGTAGGTGAGACAAGAGGAGTCGGGTTTTACTGTTTTCGAAAGGATGCGGCTTTCGGATCGTTGCTGCTCCCGCAGAATCGCAGGCATTTCGATGCCGTCCCCGCAGTTTGACTCACCACAAGGAACGGTCGAACGGGAATTTCGGGAAAATCCCAGAGCGTTCCCCCTTTCAAACATTCAGCCAGTTTGAAAGAGCCAAATACCCGTGGGGAAATCCGGAATATTCACGATTGTCGATACGATTGCTACAATCGGAATTTGTCGGTGCCTTTTTTCCTGATGCGCCTCTGTTTCGAACCCACCTCCCCTGCTGCGGAGCTTTGTCGCAATGATCTGGAACATTCTTTCGCATGACGATCAGTCGTTGTTCTCGGTGCTGGAGCCTTCGTTGCGGGTCATGGCTGGCCGCTTGGTTCTTCTCTGCCTGATTGTGTGGATCTACCTTGCGTCATGATGACGGTCCATCCTGAGGCGATCTCTACAAAAAACTCGACAGATGCAGAAGCATGGTAAAATCGCGAGATCGGCCACGCCGTCAGGCGGAACCGGCGAGGGTTCTGATGGGAACAACCTGTTTCCACTTACCGGGGGTTGTCTCTTGATCATTTTGCCACAGGAGTTTGCATCATGGCTGGAAAGTCTTCCACATCCACAACACCTGCCAAAGAGGAACTGTCACGAAAGCATCTGATCGATCTGCTCAATGAAGACCTGAGCCGGGAGTATCAGGCGATTGTCGCCTATGTCGTCTACTCGCAGGCGATCAAGGGGGCGGAATATATGACCATCGCCAAAGAGTTGGAAGTTCATGCCGGCGAGGAATTACAGCACGCTTTGACCATTGCCCGGCAGATCGACTATCTCGGGGGCATGCCCACGGTTTCCATGAAGCCGGTGAAACAATCCGACAATGCCCAGGAGATGCTCAGGTTCGACCTGGAGAACGAAAACGAGACCATTCGTCATTACCGGGAACGTGTCCGGCAGTGCGAAAAACTCGGAGAATTTGCCATCGCAGAGCACCTCCGCTCAATCCTGGTGGACGAGCAGGACCATCAGGCGGAACTGGCAGCAGCCCTGGGGGTCGATGTTCCGGACGTCACCCGCCCTGAAGAGCGGGCCTGACCGGCCATGAGGCCATCAGAGCGGAGTTGCAAAGGGTGCCTCACGGGAATCTTGGCGAAAGACCGGGAATTCCAGGCCGAGCATGAGAGAACAAAGACCGGACTGGTCTCAAATCCGTGGTCGGAAAGACTGTCTGCAAAATAGGGAAGGACATTTCTCTCGAAATGCCGGATGTCCGGTCCGCATCGCACGTCCGATGCCGGAAAGGCAGCAGGCCCCTGACCTGATTATCGGGAAACTCCGCTCGAATTCCCGCCGGCGGTTGTTCCGGTCACAGAGATGAATCGCACATTTTCTGCATCCACTGTGGTGGTCAACAGAAGAGGGGCCGGCGAGCGGGAAGAAAACCGATTCCCTTCCACCCGGACGTGCAGCCAACCCACCCCGCCCAGCGGATCGACGATCCGATAATCCCCCGGGGAGATCCCCAGCGGGAGCTGATTCAGATGTGCCTGCAGAAGCTCATCTGCAATCAGTAGATCGGACGTCTCCAGTCGAAAATGCTTGCTGTGTTCCCCCAGCGTGACTTCCATGCGTGCGGAAGAAGAGGCGGAGACGGGAGAAGAGATGAGTGGCGTTTCTGGCTGTGACGCCCGGGCAGCAACGGCAGCGGAGATGGGAACCCACTCCGGTTCTGCCTCGACGATCCCCCGCGGGAGAGGGGCTGTCTTCATCGCCATGGCCCGGGCCGGCCGATCATTCGACCACAAACCAGCAAACAGGGCTGTGCAGACCAGGAGTGCCAGCGTCCGGGGCAGAGATTGAGAAATCTGGAGCATGACATTCGACCGTTCACTCGATGAAACAGCGATTGGGGAACGACACCGGAATCCTCCACACGGCCGTTCTCTCACCAGCAGGACGCCCTCAAACAGAGCACCTGGCAACATTCACGATCTCTATCGACAGGAAAACCTTGATCCGTTGCTGAAATTCGTGAAGAGATTTCGAATGATGTCAACTTTTACGGAGACCAGGGAATTCAAAGGGGTTCTTCCAGAAGTCGCGATTCTTCCGGTTGCAACCGGAGTTGCAACCGGGATCTTACGTCGATCCTGATGAAAGACAGGGAATTCAAGGCCGAATGCGACCGGACGAAAATTCTCCGCAGCGCTGATCAGCCTGAAACCCCGGTTCGGGAAGTTGCCAGAGTGAAGCACTACTTCTTCGGCTGGTCCTTTCCTTGCGGAACGACTTTGACGGCTGTGGCGGGAATGGGAGCATCAGTGGCCGTCAGCAGAGGCAAATCATCCGGAAGGTGCTTGAGGAAAAAATCGCGATACTGAATTCGCATGGCGGGGCCGACATGAACCTGAACCCCCAACACGCCAGCCAGTGCCCTGCCGGCCTCATCCAGATCAATCACGTCGACAGTTTGATGGCCGTCGATCCAGTGCTGATGATGGTTCCCCTGCACCAGCACGCGGTACTGATGCCACTCCCCGGGAGCAAACTCGTGAATGGGAAACTCTCCAACCACCCACGGTTGTCCGGCGGTGTCGATGATGACCTGCTCGCCGGTATGAGCCAGGATGCGTCGCCCACGTTCTTCGTAAAGCATTCCATTGTAATCCGCACGATTGGAAACCACGTCACACTGGTAGCCGGTGACGACGCCTTCACCCAGATCGGGGCGATGCGTGCTGCGGTAGTTGAGTCCGCTGTTCCCACCGGCGGTGACATTGACCTGCACCTGTAATTCAAAATTCTTCAGCGTTCCCTCTCTCCAGATGATGAAGCGGTTGTACTTGAGTGTGCCGTCGGTGGTGCCGGTCAGTAATCCCTCCTGAACGCTCCAGTATTCCGGGCTGCCTTCCCAGCCTGTGAGATCCGTTCCGTTAAAAATGGATTGAAATCCCGCGGGTGGTTCAGCAGCCCGGCCAGCATGGCTGACCATGATCAGGAGACAAGTGACCTTCAGAAAATGACCGCACATGTTCACATCTCCGAAACACAGAAAAGAAATTATCGTGACACATTTCTACACTTTTTGTCATTCATGCAGAACGCCAGCCCGCCCTGGAACCTGATCTTCCCAATCTGGTGGCGCCTGATACGATGCCATCCCTGGCTCTCCATGGTTGTGCTGATGTCGTCAAGAAATATCAATCTGCCCGAAGAGCCATTTTCATTGCAAGCTCACCTTCTCAACGAACCATGCTTTGTGCTTCCCCAAAACTGCAGTAAAGAGTACGTCGGCTCGGATTTCGCGTCCCTGGGGCTGCGGACCGCCACTGCTTCACCTCTTTCGACCGGCCAATACCGTATTCGCTTTGCGACACCGAACTTCTGATTTCATCTCATTTGCAATACAGACTCAATTCACACATGGCTAATCAACTCAAGTGGGACAAGCATTTCATCAATCTTGCTCTTGAAAATGCCAAGATGTCCAAAGATCCAGCAACACAAGCGGGTGCCATCATTGTCGGCCCGGATCGTGAAGTCCGTTCCATGGGCTACAACGGTTTACCGCGTGGCATTGTCGATTCTCCGGAGCGATTACTTGACAAAGAACTCAAGCGGTCTCTCGTCGTACATGCGGAGATGAACGCCATTCTGAATGCCGCCCGTATTGGCGTCAGCACGCGGGGCTGTACTCTTTACCTGGCCTTGACGGATGACTCACGGCAAGTGTGGGGCGGACCTCCCTGCCTGCGATGCACCGTCGAAATCATTCAGGCAGGTATTATCGAAATCGTAGCCAAACCATTTAAGAATGCAGAATCTTACTGGAAAGAATCGGTTGAACATGCGCGGGAGTTATTGAAAGAGGCAAAACTCGCATACCGGGAAATTCCTTCAGACTCCGGAAATTAACGCAACGGAACGGAAATTTATCGCCTGAAAAGGCTGGTGCATCGAGGCTTCCCGTGAGAAACACCCGATGCACCTCCACTTTCCACGTAAACTCTGATTGTGCTTCTCATTTCCGTCAGTCATTCTGACGTCTTCACAATCGGATCGTTCGACAAGCAACTCAATCCCAATTGAGCGTCGATGCACTCTGATATTCAGTCACACGAGTTTCGAAGAAATTCTTCTCCTTGGACAAGTCGATTGTTTCACTCATCCAGGGAAACGGGTTCGAGGAACCGTATTGCGTCGGCAGGCTGATGCGTTCCAGGCGGCGGTCTGCGATGAACTGCACATAGTCGCGAAACAGGTCCGCGTTCAGCCCCAGGATTCCACGCGGCAAGACATCGCGGGCATAGGCGATTTCCAATTCAACGGCTTCCTTGACACGATCGATCATCGTTTGTTGAAAGTCTGACGTCCACAACTCCGGATTTTCATTTTTAATTCCGTTGATCAGGTCGATCCCAAAGTTCAGGTGGATTGTCTCATCCCGCAGAATGTACTGGAACTGTTCACCAATGCCGGTCATCAGATTACGACGATGGAAAGAAAGCACCATCACGAACCCGGTGTAGAAAAAGATCCCTTCCATAATCAGATAGTATCCGATCAGGTTCTTAAGAAACGCCTGCGCTCCCTCAAAGGTGTCCGTTGAAAACCCCGGTGCAAGGATTTCCGCAGTCAGTTCCATTTCCAGCCTGTCTTTTGCAGCAATGGCCGGAACTTCGTGATACATATTAAACACCTCTCCCTCGTTGAGGCCGAGACTTTCCACAACATAAAGGAATGTATGTGAATGAACGGCCTCTTCAAACGCCTGGCGAAGCAGGTACTGCCGACACTCCGCGTTGGTAACGTGCCGAAAGATGGCCAGGACGAGGTTGTTCCCCACGAGGCTTTCTGCGGTGGCGAAGAACCCCAGATTCCGTAGGATGACGCGGCGTTCATCTTCGCTGAGTTTGCTGGATTTCCAGGTTTCGATGTCCTTGTTCATCGGAACTTCGGTCGGCATCCAGTGATTGGCACAACCGTTAAGATAATGTTCCCAGGCCCATTGATACTTGAGCGGCATCAACTGGTTCACATCAACCTGATGGCAATTAATCAATCGTTTTTCACGAGCACTGATGCGGCATGGAGTATGATCAGCGGCATTCATCAATCGTGTGCTTTTCATCGAAGTGATAGTCATGTTCTGTAACTTTCGTCTCTTGAATCCAACATCAGAAGATCGTCGAAAATAAGTGGAACTGATAATGAGACTCCCTTGACGCCTCTATTGGCAAGCCTCACAGGTGGGGTCATCAAGTCGACAGGCAGGGACGACGAGCTCCGCATCATCATCGCGACGAATTTCGATATCGCTGGAGGAACTCCGGTTTTTCATCCATTTGGGCTGCACTCCAAAACGATTAACGTCGAGAGTCGATTTTTCGACTTGAGTCGCTGCGAGTGTTCGCAGGTAATAGGTCGTCTTCAATCCCTTCTGCCAGGCCAGCAGATACATTTCGTGCATCTTGCGCCCGCTGGGTTCGGGCAGGTACAGGTTCAGCGATTGTCCTTGATCAATCCACTTTTGGCGTCTGGCGGCACATTCGATCAACCATTTTGGCTCAATTTCGAAGGCTGTCAGGAATCGGAGGCGAACTTCCAGAGGAATACGGCCGATATTCTGTATCGAGCCATCGAAGTATTTCAGTTCATCCAGTAGCTGGCCATCCCAGAGTCCCAGTTCTTTAAGCTGAGCGACCATGGTTTCATTAACCTGTGTGAATTCTCCGGACAGGTTGCTCTTGGCATAGAGATGCTTATAGGCGGGTTCAATTGACTGCGACACGCCGATGATGGTCGAAATCGTCGCAGTTGGGGCAATGGCCAGCACATTACTGTTCCGCATTCCGGATTGTGCGATGGCATCACGGATCAGTTGCCAGTCCAACGTCGTGGAGCGGTCAACGGGGATCGGTTCCCCCCGTTCCTCTTCCAGTAACTGCAGCGTGTCGATCGGGAGCAGGCCGCGATCCCATTTCGAACCGACATAGCTGCGATAAGGGCCTCTTTCTCCGGCAAGAGTTGCGGATGCGAGTATCGCGAAGTAAGAAATCGCCTCCATACTCCGGTCGGCAAACTCCACGGCCTGTTCGCTGGCATAGCTCATTCCCAGCAGGCAGAGCGCATCCTGAAACCCCATTAATCCCAGGCCGACCGGGCGGTGCCGCTGATTGGAATTCGCTGCTTCAGCAGTGGGGTAATAATTGATGTCAATCACGTTATCGAGCATGCGAACCGCGATGCTGACGGTGACCTGGAGTTTTTCGAGATCGAGCCGGCCATTTGTAATATGGGCCGCCAGATTCACGGAGCCCAGATTACAGACAGCGGTTTCATCCTCGGACGTATTCAACAGAATTTCGGTACATAGGTTGCTGCTATGCACAACTCCCGCATGATCCTGGGGAGAACGAATGTTCGAAGGATCTTTGAACGTCACCCAGGGATGACCCGTTTCAAACAGTCGTGTCAGCATCTTCCGCCAGAGTTCCGTTGCGGAAACACGGCGAAACTGGCCGATTTCTCCTTCATCCGCCAACTGTTCGTACTGTTCATAACGCTTCTCGAATTCCCGGCCATAAAGATCATGCAGGTCGCTGACTTCATCCGGACTGAAAAGTGTCCAGTGACCGCTTTGCTTCACCCGCTTCATAAAGAGATCAGGAATCCAGTTGGCGGTGTGCATATCATGCGTTCGTCGTCGATCATCGCCGGTATTTTTTCGCAGATCCAGAAACTCTTCGATATCGAGATGCCATGCTTCGAGATAACTGCAGACGGCTCCCTTGCGTTTGCCTCCCTGATTTACTGCGACAGCAGCATCGTTCACGACTTTCAGGAATGGAATCACTCCCTGACTTTTGCCGTTGGTGCCATGGATATGGGAGTTCGTGGCGCGAATATTCGTCCAGTCATTCCCCAGACCGCCGGCCCACTTGGAAAGCATCGCATTATCAGAGACAACCTTGAAAATGTGGAGCAGATCGTCGCTCACCGTACTGAGATAGCAGGAACTGAGCTGCGGGTGAGGCGTTCCGGAATTAAACAGCGTCGGCGTGGCTGAAGTAAAGCGAAACGTCGAGAGGACTTCATAAAACTCGATCGCCCGCTCTTCCCGCTGTTCCTCATGCAAAGCCAGTCCCATGGCCACTCGCATCCAGAAATATTGTGGAGTTTCGATCCGTCGGCCATCCACATGCAGAAGATAACGGTCATAAATCGCCTGCAATCCCAGATAACGAAACTGAGAGTCCCGCTCGGGCCGCATTGCCCGGGCGAGTTGCTCCAGGTCGAAGGCGCGCAATTCGGATGAGAGCCGATCTGCGCGAATACCGTCGATAATATAGTGTTCGAACTGATGCTGATGCAGTTTATCCAGCGACTTCACGTCTGGAGTCTCGCCCAGAACCTCCTGATAGATGACGTTTAACATCAACCTCGAAGCGACTGTGTCAAACGCGGGATCACGTTCGATGCGGGATCGGGCGGCGAGAATCTGTGCGCGGTAGATTTCATGAACGGAAATCCCGTCGAACACGGAACGCAGCACTTCTTCGGAGAGTTCATCCACGTCCACGACATGTTCGAGCCCCTGGGACGCTTCTGTCAGCCGCTTGAGCACGCGATGGGAATCGAACGGGACACGAGTGCCATCATTCAAAAGGACATGAAGATGTGGCGGCGATTCGACGAGTGGCGTTTCACCCCGGATTGCCCGCATCTTCGCGTGTTCGGCGCGATAGATGATATAACGCCGCGCGACCCGATAGTGCTCCAGCGACATCAATCCCATTTCGACCAGGTCTTGTATCCGTTCAACATCAACCCCATGCGGCTGACTTGCCAGAGTGGCAATATCGTCGGTGACCGACTGCATGACGCTGGCAATGTCTGTGAGAACATCCTGTTGCAGCGGCTGACCGCTCGCCAGGTTCAGTTCTGCCCGAAAGGCATTGGTAATGGCGTTCTGAATTCGCTGCGGCTCGAAAGGGACATAGCGGCCATCCCGTTTGCGGACAACCCATTCGTGAGCGGCACGTAACATGTGGCTGGACTCCTCCCCGCACCTGGCCGGTGCGGAATTGCGGACTCACCGGAGCTTTGTCGGAAGTCGCGCATCGAGGAATCGTTGCAGCAGCGCAGCACAGTCATGCAGCAACAGAAAACGGAAAGTCCGTCCAATGGCGTGCACAGCGCGCACAAAAGCAGATTCAGCATCCTCGACCGCCCTTTCCCGAGAAGGTTCGGCAGACAGGCAACTCACTCCGACGGCTTCGACCGTCGTCTCCTGAAACCGTGAGCCGCCCCGTCGCTGGCAGGTCTTCGGACTCGCGGACTTGTTGTTGAATGGAAGAGATCAACAACACCTACTGGCCATCGCTTCCCGGCTTTTCAGGACGAATCCTCAAGAGAGCCAGTGCTGAATGATGGTGGTCGTTTCCGCTTACCGCTGCCGGGCAGTCCCGGATTTTCACCGGTGTTCCCTCTTATCGTGACTACAATCGCTTGTGGTCAACCAGCAACGGCACACAAGATACCGCGTTACCTGCGGTTGTCAACCCATTGTTCCGATTTCGCTCCCCGAAGAGATCCCACTGATCTGGCTGCAAAATGACAGGACACCCGTTTGCGGCCCCGACGTCCGATTGTTTCCTCCGGCAGCAGGTCGAAGCGGCAGGTCGTCCAGGGCCGAGTCCTTCCGCAATCGCGATAACGAAGAACCACCACCAGCGTGTACACAGAAGCACATGTGCGGTAGCCTGCGTTCAGGCGAGGCCTGAATGATTTCCCGGACCGTAACCTGTCCGTCCCCGGGGAGTCATTCACCGCCGCCATGTCCGAAAATCAAGCAGTAAATCCATTGCTCGCAAGGCGACCTCCCTGTCTGGGCTGTTCATGACAACTCATCTTCGATGATTGCAGGCCGCTTCTGGACGATCAATGGCGTTGCCCCCATGACCGAGAGAACTGTCAGTGCCATTCAGGGCAGCCCTGGCAGGACTCTGTTCGAAAAATACAGGCAGAAGTGCCTGTGCCACCAGCGTGACTGCTGAGTCAGGAGAATTTCGCAATGTCCTCTTTGCCTCCGGAAGACGATTCTGATGACGATGATCACACCGTCCAGGGGCAGGTGCATCATCACCAGTTAAGTGCCCGCGTCCCCCCGGAAATCGGCAATGGCGTCTTCAGCAACGGAGTCATGATTCTGACCGGACCTTATGAACTGGTCCTGGACTTTCTGCTGCGGATGGGAGAACAACAGCGTATCGCGATGCGGGTGATGCTTCCGCATCTGGTCGGTCAGCAATTTGTCTTTGCCTTACGGGACAATATTGCGAACTACGAACGACGATTCGGACCGCTGGCGTCCATCCCGCGCATTCTTCCGGAAGACGCTGTGGAAGCCGTCCAAAACCCGCCGCATCCTGCCGGTTCCGCAGGAGATCTCCCCGCTTTTCATCCGGAGAATCTGCCCGCACAAGAGACTCCTCCGCAGATCGAAGAGATCTATGAAGAATTGAAGTTCCCGGACAACATGCTCAGCGGGCGTTATGCCAATGGCGTGCTGATCCGGCATTCTCCGACGGAATTCTGCTTTGATTTTATCGCCAATGTCTTTCCGCGCTCGGCGGTTTCCGCCCGCGTTTTCATGGCCATCCCGCACGTGATGCCCTTTTTGAAATCACTCAGCCGATCATTGCAGCCGCCCCCCCCTCCGCCGGAGGCCTCGAATTAGAGCGAAGTTGCCAATGATCTCTCACGTGAATTCCAGTGAAACACAAGGGATTCAGGGCCGAGCATGATCGAACGAAGACCAAACTGGTCTAGGAGTCTGTCCCAATAATCAATCCTCCCTGGAAAAGAATAGGAGAATGCGCTAAAGAGGGCGCGGTGATGGTTTGCATTCTGATTGGAAGGGTTTTCGTCGATGAGTAAGCAGTATCGCAGCTGGTCGCCGGAGCAGGTGTGGATGTTTCCGCCGG
>Ga0182739_1003424_pt1 | contig 13923 bp, 14 predicted proteins | sample eDN5th30CBELigBY_FD_128873 | JGI IMG/M metagenome (GOLD analysis project Ga0182739, IMG submission 128873) | Enriched backyard soil microbial communities from Emeryville, California, USA - eDNA 5th pass 30_C BE-Lig BY (version 2) (version 2) | ecosystem: Environmental > Terrestrial > Soil >... | reverse complement strand
GCTTTCGCCTTACGCCCTGCCGCTCGTTACCCCATCCCAACACAAAAAGGCCCTTCGTCATAAGGGACGAAGGACCGTGGTGCCACCCTAGTTCGCCGGGTCTGCGCGGTGTTGTTCCGCAGCGAGACCGCAAGCCTCAAGCTCTTGTAACGGAGAGTACCCGAACCGGCTTCCTTTTGCAGATTAATACCGCTCCACCTGCAGCCTGCTTGCCGTATAGCGCACAGAGCCTGGTGAGTCTGCAGAAGTTCAGCCATCAGCTCAAGGATCCATTCGACGAAGCCTATCTACCGGTTCGCAGCAGCCACCGGCTCTCTGAAAGAATCAGCTTGCGTTTACTTGTTCCTGTCATTGCTTTTTCTCATCATAATCAAATGACTATGTCCTGTCAATCTCCCCTCCGCCCCATTCCTTTGCACGAACCCGCGATTTTGTTGCGTCTGCATGTCCTAGAGCGGGAATATGCGGCATAAGATATAATAATCGTTTTAACAAAAAGTAATAATTACGATTAGAAAGGAAGACCGATCTTGCAAACGATGATCCTTCGATGGGGTACGAACGTGCTTGCGCTGCTCAGCCTTATTTTGCTGTTTCTTATTTTTTCCCAAAAGCAGCTTCCCGATTTCGGCTTTCTGGCGACCGATTCCATGCAAAGCTTCAAGACGCTGTTTATCAGCATTATTTTGGAGGCTTTTCCTTTCGTGCTGCTTGGCGTCGTGCTGTCCGCGCTGCTTCAAATGTTCGTAACCGAGCAGACGATCCGGCGGCTGATTCCGAAAAATCCTGTGCTCGGCATTCTGTTTGCCTGCGTGGCCGGCCTTATTTTCCCCTTATGCGAATGCGGCATGATTCCCGTCATTCGACGTTTGATGAAAAAAGGCATGCCCGTTTACATCGCCGTCGTCTTTATTCTGGTCGGCCCGATCATTAATCCGGTCGTATACGCCTCGACCTACATGGCTTTTCGCAGCCGCCCGGAGATCGCCTACTCCCGTATGGCGCTTGCCTTCGTCGTCGCCTTTATTATCGGGCTGATCGTCTATCGCTTTTTCAAAGGCAATCCTCTGCGCAGCTCGCTGGCGTCCCTTTCCGGGCAACAGCAGATGCCTGCCGCACCTCAGCAATACGATAACAATGCCCAGCTGCCCTCCAACGGTGCCGCCTATGCCGCAGGCAGCGCGGCTCCCGGTCCGCAAACGCTGCACAGTCATGAGCATGGACATTCTTACCATCCTGCGCACGCTCACGACCATTCCCACGCACACTATGGCGGCAGATGGGGCCGCCTGTTCGGCGTACTCGGTCACGCCTCCGACGAGTTTTTCGATATGGGCAAATATTTAATGTTCGGCGCCATGATCACCGCTTTTATTCAGACGCTGGTGCCGCGGGAAAGCCTGATTTCGATCGGACAGGGGCAGCTCGGCTCCCATTTGTTCATGATGGCGTTCGCTTTCATCCTTTCGCTGTGCTCCACCTCCGACGCCTTCGTCGCTTCCTCCTTCAGCACGACCTTCTCCACCGGCTCCCTGCTCACCTTTCTGGTGTTTGGACCGATGCTCGACATCAAGAGCATGCTGATGCTGCTGTCGGCGTTCCGGACCCGGTTCGTGCTGGCGCTGTCGGCCTGGATCATAGCGGTTGTCCTGGTCGGATCCCTGCTGTTCGAACGGCTGTTTTTCACGTCATAATACATAAAGGAGCGTGCGCAAGTGAGTCCGCGAATACTCAGTCTGCACCATGTCATCAAATCCGCCATTCTATTCGGCTTTGCCGCCTATATCGCCTATCTCGTCAAAACCGATTACATCCTGTACTACATCGCTCCCCGGATGGTGGATTATGTGAAATGGTCCGCCATTGCGCTGTACTTTATCGCGGTATACCAGGTTTATCTGGCTTTCCGAAGCTTCTGGAACGACCCTGCGGCCTGCGATTGCGATCAGGATCATGACCATACTCCATCCACCTCGATCCTTAAAAATACGGTGATCTACGGTTTGTTCGCACTCCCCCTGCTGCTCGGCTTCCTGCTGCCCGACACTTCAATGGGGAGCGCTCTGGCCGCCAAGAAAGGAATGAATCTAAGCAGCTCAAGCAATGTGAAAAAAGAATCCGCCGAGCTGTCCCAGCCCAAGTCCCCGCCCGCTTCGGCGTCCGGAAATGACGGAGCCGCCTCTTCGGCCTCAGGCTCAGCCGCGCAGACCAAGCAGGAGGACCTGTTCCCGTCCGATAAATTTACGGAGCATTTCGCCAAATACGCAAAGCAGCTGTACCAGTCCGATGTCATCAGCGTAAAAGAAGATCTGTACATAGAGACACTGACTACGGTAGATTTATATTTGGACCGGTTCGTGGGAAAAAAACTGGAGCTGACCGGCTTCGTGTACCGGCAGGACGATATGAAAAGCAACCAATTCGTAGTCGGACGCTTTTCCGTTCAATGCTGCTCGGCAGATGCGTCGCCGTTCGGCGTGCTGGTGGAATATGACCGTGCCGCCAGCTTCCCAAGCGATTCTTGGGTCACTGTGACCGGCACCATCGAAAAGGCCGCCTATAACGATATGGACGTCATGAAGCTGAAGGTGGAGAAAATCGCGAAGGCTGATCCGTCCAAGGCCCAGTACGTATACCCGAACCTCGACTTTGGCAGTTAAAATCCAGCAGGAGAAGGAGAGCTATCGCATGATTCAACGCATCGACTGGCAGGGCACCCCTGCCTACACGCTCGAAAACGACCACCTCATCGTATCCGTCTGTCCGGCTATCGGCAACAACGTTTACAGCATCTGGGACAAAACCTTGCAGCGCGAGCTGCTGCGCGTCCCGGCCTCTCCAAGCGATATGGCGGACGCCCCCGTCCAATACGGCACCCCGATTCTTATGCCGCCGAACCGGATTCGCGCCGGCCGCTTCGAGCTGAACGGACAGACCTATCAATTCGATATCAACCATGCCACAGGACATCACATTCACGGCATGCTGAGAAGCCAGCCCTGGTCGGTCGTGCAGACCGGTGAAAAAGACGGCGCCCTATTCATCACCAGCTCAATCGACTTGAGCGGGGATGCCAATGTCCAGCGCCAATATCCGCATGCCTTGGAGCTGGAGGTCACCTATGTGCTCCAGGGCGCTGCCTTGAGCCACCGGTTAAACGTGCGCAACAAGGGAAGCCAGCCCGCCCCGTTCGGCTATGGCTTGCACACATGGTTCCTGCTGAACGGCGAGCCGGACAAATGGACTTTGCAAGTCCCGGTATCCGGGATCTGGGAACTGGATGCGGACAACATTCCGCTTGGTCATATCGCACCTCTCGGCTCCTTGTCCGCGATCACGGAGGGGCTCCGCCTGGAAGGCCAGAATCTGGATACCGTGTTCCAAATCGGCAGCGGCAGCCCCTGCCTGGCCGTGCTCTCCGGCGAAGACCTGGAGCTTCGCTACAGCGGCTCTTCGGCGTTTAAGCAGTGGGTTATTTATACCAAAGGCGAGGCGCACGACTTCGTATGCCTTGAGCCGTATACTTGGGTCACGAATGCGCCGAATATCGATCTGCCTGCCGACGTGACCGGCGTTCAATCGATTGCCCCCGGCGCAGCGCTCGAGCTGGAAGTGAAGCTGGAGCTAAGCTACAAATCCTGATTCGCCTTGCAGGAAGCCGGCTTTCGCCCGTCATCCTAGACCATGAATCAACGCAAAAAAGAGAGCGTTTCTCTGACAGCCGGACCTGCAGTTCCGGCTCAAGCGGACGCTCTCTTCTTTTTTTCTCGGTTACGGTACCTTTTGCAGAAAGCCTTGTCTCGGCCCATTCCACGCGCCAGATCTCGACCGGCGGGAGGCCACTGGAAAAGTCATCGCTGCGAGTACGGAACATGCTTCCGATAACCGTTGTTTTCGCTTCTACAGAACGATGCCGTACACTTCGCTAGCTTTTCAGAGGCCTCACCAGAGGCGCTATCCTTTTTTATACGATATCCAAAGGCACCTTTCGGCTCGGAGGCGGGAACGCCTGATCCAGCAGGACCAGATCCTCCTCCGATAAACGGACGGAGACGGCGGCTGCATTTTCAAGAACGTGGGCCTCGGAAGAAGCTTTAGGAATCGCTATGATATCATCCTGCCGTATGCACCAGGCCAGAAGCAGCTGCAGCGGGCCAAGCCCGTATTTGCGCGCTATCTCCTTCACCGTCTTATGCTCCGTCAAGCCTCTTCGCAAGGAACCGGCCTGCGCCAGAGGACAATACGCCATCGCAGGGACGCCCCGCTCTCTTTGCCATGGCAGTAAATCAAATTCAATACCGCGCGAGCCAAGATGATACAGCACCTGGTTTACCGCGCAGCGGGCCCCCTCGGGCAAGCCGAACAGCTCTTTCATATCCTTCGTATCCAGGTTGGATACGCCCCAGCGCAATATTTTCCCCTGCTCGACCAGCCGCTCCATGCCTTCGACCGTCTCGCTCAAAGGAACGCTCCCCCGCCAGTGCAGAAGATACAGATCCAGCCGGTCCGTCTGCAGCCGTTTCAGGCTGTTTTCGCAGCTGCGAATGATTTGCTTTCTGTCCGCATGGTGCGGGTACACCTTGGACACCAAAAATACTTCGTCGCGGATGCCCTGCACCGCTTCGCCGACCAGCGATTCGGCGCGGCCTTCGCCATACATCTCCGCCGTATCGATCAGACGCATGCCCAGCTCGATGCCGGTCCGCAGCGCCCGTATTTCCTCCTGCCGCCTATCCGGATGATTCCCGATGAACCAGGTTCCCTGCCCCAGCTTCGGAAGCCGTGTGCCATCCTGCAGCTGCACCGGCTGCTCGGCAAGCTTTTGCCGGATCGCTTCTTTGCTTAGCGCCATATCTCCATCTCCCTTCATAGTTCAAACCGGGGCTTTCAGAAGCTCCCGAACCACCTTGACCGAATCTGCAAAATAGGGGCGGTAATCCAGTTCCTCTACGAACTTGAGGTAATGTCCGGCAACGTCCTCCACCGCCGACTTATATGCCTGCAGCGGGATGCTGTAAATGCCTTGCTCCCTCGCGGGAGCGCCTTCGCGTTCCTCCAATTCGGTCAGCTCGATATAGCCTTCTTCCCTATGTCTTGCACGAAAAGAATACGCTCTGCATTCCGGGTCGCCGCAGCCGCAGCAAAAAAACGGCATACTCATCCATTCGTCCGCCGGCGCCCAGCGGTTCGGCTCCGTATCCCGGCTGATGCTTAACAGCATCGCGGGAAGGCCGACGTCAATGCACAGCGGTTCGTCGATCAGCACTTCTCCGTCGATTTCAAGCCTCACATCCGCATGGATGATCTGTAAATCTTTATCCCATGACCAGTTCGAGCAGTTCAGCAAAAACACGCGCTCCCCTCCCTACTATGAAATATTTCGCTAATCCATGTCTCTGCTGTTATTATATAGGGCTTTGAGCGGCGAAGCCAACGGCAGGCTGCTAACCCGGATTCACAAGTGGGTTAAATTTCCAGTTTTGCGCATGTGTATATTTTCGGTTTTGGCACATACTACCTCATGAACGGAGGTGATAAACATGGCACAAGGACAATCCCGCAGCAGCAACTCTTTAGTTGTTCCTCAAGCGAATGCCGCTCTGGATCAACTGAAGTACGAAGTGGCACAGGAATTGGGTATCCAAATTCCTCAAGACGGTTACTATGGCTTCATGGCAACTCGTGACACTGGTGCAATCGGTGGCCACATCACTCGTCGTCTGGTTCAAATCGCTGAACAACAATTGGCTGGCAAGTTCTCAAGATAATGATTTACCCTTATACTTACGCAAAGGTGACTCCGCCTAGGGGTCGCCTTTTTTTATGAAAAAACCGCTCTCCCTCAGGAAGAACGGTTTGCTTGCAATAAAATTAGAAATAAAAGGAACGAAGGATAAGTGCGATAAAATGGATAAGGAATGCGCTTGCTTGCTATCTTCTTCTCTGCTCCGAATCGGCCAGTATGCTGGCCATATTATAGTTGGATTCGAAGGACACGCTTGTGCACAGCAAATTTTTCTTCATCGCGAATTCAAATAAAATCTCTCCGTGCGACCACCTTTTCATCTTCAGCGATTCGACGGCCGTTTGGTGAAAGGACTGAACGTCTCTCTCCGACAAGCCTGCGTCCATTTTCATAAGCTCCGTCCCCCGGCTCTCGAGCGGGAACGCCCTTACCCCGAATTTGCCGACCACATTGTTGCGGATTTGTACAAAAACCGTTCCTGAGGTCAGCTGAACCAGCTCTTGTTTAATCTCACGAAATACAATATCAAGCTGTCTGGCCAAAGGCACATTTTCTAAAAACATTAACATCCTCCTATCTGTTTAAAATGGTATTTTTTGTTATTCTAGGGCTGTAGCACTATTATATGTAAATATTTACTATGAATCAACAATAAATTACAATTTTCAGAAAACTTCCTATTATTCATCAAGATAAGACAAAATAAGACAATAGATCTGCGTCTATTGTCTTATTCCTAACCTATTCATCCAGCTGGTCCGCATTCAATTCGATCACATTGCGATCCGGGTCCAGCACATAAATTTGCGGAAAACCCGCTCTGGCATGAGGCCGCGCCTCGAAGGGCACGCCCGTCTTTTCCAGCCACGCCTTGGTTTCCTTATAGCTCGCTACACGGATGGCGAAATGCCCGTCACGGGTGTCAATCTCCCCCTGCCTGAGCGTTTCCCCCTCGTGGACGATCAAGTGCAGCTGCTGCCCCGTCCCGACCGCATACCAGGCTCCCTGAAAATCAAAGGGCGGCCGCTCCATCTCCTGCAGGCCCAGCACCTGCTCGTAGAATGCCTTGGCCCTCGCCAAATCCCGAACCGCAATACTGACATGATGAATCCCTTCAATTGTAAACATATCCTCATCCCCTGTTCCTGATATGTTTTGCTTTATGCATCTGCTGACTCATGTTAGCCTTTCCGCTTCACTATATAATAGGCGCTTCTTCTGTGCAACTCCTGAGGTTTCAGTCAAATTTCGATATTTTTTGTACGAGTCCGACAAACTTAGGACCATAGGTATAGACCATGTTACCCCGTGATGTTATAATCGCTTATAGTAAGAATTTAACATTCATGCCAAAGGGGACATGCTGATGAACTGGTTCCAAGCCTTATCTTTTAAGAAAAAATTACAATGGGGCTGCTATCTTCTTGCAGGTATTTATTCCCTCGCCCTGCTCGCCCTGATTTTGCAATCGTCTGAGCACATTGTGCTGGGGATTGTATTTCTCATTATTATGCTTGGACTTACATTTCCTTTTATAAACTGGTTTGAGAGAGCGCTTACAGAGCCGATTAACAATATTACCCGCGTGGCCATGAATATTTCTAAGGGGGATTTTTCCCAGAAGGTAGCGGTTCAAACCGATGACGCTCTCGGCGAGCTGGGCTCCTCCTTCAATAAAATGATGGACAAGCTTCGCGACATTTTGAAAGACACCGGCAGCATGTCGAAGCATGTATTCGATTCGAGCCGGGATATTTATTTTAAAAACGAAAACCTCAAAACGGTGCTCGATCAGGTAGCGGTTTCTTCCAATGAACTGGCCGCAGGGGCGAACCAGATCTCCGAGGAAATTTCCGATATTTCTTTGGCTACCAAGGACATCGAAGAAAAGGTTACTTCCTTCAACTCCTCCACACAAGAAATGAATTTACGTTCAGGACAAATGATTCAGCTCGTTGAAAAGGGGCTGCAGGCTGTAGAAACCCAAAGCGATGGCATGAAGCGCAACGTAGCCGCCACTGCTAACGTGTCGCAAACGATTGACCGGCTGGCCGAGCAGGCCGGAGGCATTTCCCAGATTACCCGCACGATCTCCGATATCGCCGAGCAGACGAACCTGCTTTCCTTGAACGCTTCGATCGAAGCCGCCCGCGCCGGTGAGCACGGTAAAGGCTTTGCCGTTGTCGCCCAGGAGGTGCGCAAGCTTGCCGAGGAATCCACTACCTCCACCAAGGAAGTGTTCCATCTCGTGCGGAGCATTGAGGAAGGCATTCGCCAGGCACTGACCCATATCGCAGAAAATGAGCAGATCGTCCATAAGCAGACGGAGCTCATTGAAGAGACGGAGAGCGTGTTCGGCGAAATCGTGAACAGCGTCAAATTTATTTCCGAGCAGATTGCCGCATTCGCCCGCGAGAGCGAGCTGATGCTGAGCAGCGCGCAGCGGATTTCCGGTACGATGGAGAGCATCTCCGCGATCACCGAGGAATCGGCCGCAGGGACCCAGGAGGTCTCCGCCTCGATGAATGAGCAGATTCATTCCGTCCAGGCGATCGTCCAGCAATCCGAGGAAATGATCAAGCTGGTCACCCAGCTGCAGCAGACGATCCAGGTATTCAAGCTGTAACAACAAAGAAGCCGGCCGATGAAGGATATCGGCCGGCTTCTTCTTTTTCATAAAACCGCAAAGACCACCGGGCCGGTCTGCTGCTGTACAAACACAGCCTCCGGCTTAACAGCCCTCGCCCCGTCGCGCTGCATCGCCCCATCCGGCGCAAACACGAGCTCGACGGTTCAAGCTCCAGCCCCTGCTACTCCGTTAAACGCATAAAGGCTTCCACGTCCTCGACGGATAAATCCATCGCGCGCTGCCAGAAATCGGGCTTGCGCAGATCGACACCCAGATGCTTCTCCGCCAGCTCCTCGACGCTCATCCGGCCCGTATCCCGCAGCAGCGAAATATATTTCTCCTCGAACTTTTCGCCCTGCCGCAGCGCTTCGGCATAAATCCCCGCGCTGAACATGTAGCCGAACGTATACGGAAAATTATAGAACGGCACCTCGGTAATGTAGAAATGCAGCTTGGAGGCCCAGAAATGAGGATGATACTCAGCCAGCGCATCCCGATAGCCTTCCTTCTGCGCTTCCAGCATCAGCTCGTTGAGGCGTTCCACACTGACCAGCCCCTGTTCCCGTTCGGCATAGAAACGGGTTTCGAATAAGAACCTGGCATGAATGTTCATGTAGAAAGCAACCGAGCGCTGAATTTTATCCTCGAGCAGCGTCAACCGCTCCTCCTCGGAGGCAGCCCCTTTCACCGCCGCATCGGCTACAACCATTTCCGCAAACGTCGACGCCGTTTCCGCTACGTTCATCGCATAATCCTGCGCCAAGGCCGGCAGGTCGTTCATGACATGCTGATGATAGCCGTGGCCGAGCTCATGCGCCAAAGTCGCGACATTCGATGCCGTGCCTGCGTAAGTCATAAAAATCCGGGTTTCCTCCTTGATCGGAAACGAGGTGCAGAAGCCGCCCGGTCTTTTGCCCGGCCGATCCTCCGCTTCAATCCATGCCCCCTCGAAGGCCGTCACGGCAAAATCGGCCATTTTCGGGCTGAAGCGGCGGAATTGCTCCACGATCAGCTCCGCCCCTTCGTCGTAGCTGAAATGCTTGCTTCCCTGCCCGACCGGCGCTTCTACGTCGTACCAGCTCAGCTTCTCTACGCCAAGCAGCTTCGCTTTGCGGTTCAAGTATTGGACGAAGACGTCCTTCCCCCGCTCAATAACGCCCCACATGGCATCCAGGGTCTCCTTGGACATCCGGTTGATGGCAAGAGGCTCTTTATGTATCGATTTCCAACCGCGGCGCTCGTAGAGCTTCAAGCGGAAGCCGGCCAGATGATTCAGCGCATCGGCGCAGTAATCCGCATGCTCGGCCCACTGTTCCTCCCACAGCTGAAACAGCCGTTGTCTCTCGGCCCGATCCGCGCTGTGCATCCGGTTCGCGGCTTGGCCGGCAGACAATTCCACCCGCTCGCCTTGTTCCTCAAGCGTGATCCGAAACTTGCTGACCGTCGTGTTATAAGCTTCTCCCCAGCCGTGATACCCGTCGATGGCCAGATCGTTAACCAATGCTTCCTGCTCCGGCGGCAGCTTCTCCGCGGCCAGCGCTCTTCGCTCCGCTAACGGATAAGCGATCTCCTTCAGCTCCTGCCTTTGCAGCAGAGCATCCCAGGCGCTATCGTCGATTTCGGCCAGCAGCTGATCGAATCGGGTTAACGCGGAGGCGTAAGCAGCCGACAAGCTTTTCATACGTCCGGCGAGAATGATGGCCTTTTTATCCGCTTGATTCTCCGCGGCAAGGCAGGACACGAACGAATCCGCTTCCCGGGTCTGCATGGCGATGGTTTGAAGCAGCTCCAGCGCAGACATGAAGACGGCATCCTCCGCAGGCTTTGCAGCGCTCATCTCATCGAGCAGCTTTTCGAACGCGCCCACCCGCTGCCCGATTTCTTCAAGAAAGGTTTGAAACGCAGGGGAAGAGCTCCCCCCAGGGAAAAATGTTTCCAGATTCCAAGTTTGCTGCAATGGCTTTTTCATTTCAGCATCGCACCTTTCTTCAAAATTAGTTACAATACATATTAAACCATAATAAACACGGGAACGAAAAAGAATCGTTACCCATATTATGGTTGAATTATCATTTCCGCTATGTTTAAATGAGGACAATAGATCTATGGACAGGAGTGAACCGCATCATGAAACCGTTGCAGATCTCGCCCGAAACCGCACAGAAGCTGGCCAAGCAGCTGAACGTTCCCTTGGAGCATCTGATGCATATGCCGCAGCATATTCTTCTGCAGAAGCTGGCTGAGCTTGCCAAATCCTCATCCGACAACAAGGCTTCCGAAGCGGACGGCGGCCCGAAGCAGGAGTCCTGATCATGATCCCTTTTGAAAACACCTGGCCTTATGAGATCATACAGCAGGACATTTATGTGAACGAATGTCCGTTTTGCAGCGAATCCAATGTGCTGCTGCCGATCAAGAAGAAGGATCTTCCCGAGCTGTCGCGCGGTGTGAAGCGGCTGCTTGTATTTCCATGCTGCCATAACCGGGTTACCTTGATGGATGCCGATCGCGATTATTTGCTTGCCAAGCAGCCTTTAAGAAACCGCCGCTGACCTTACTCCCTTGAGCTGCGCCGGGTGTCCGCATGGATCGTAAGCCCTGCAATCACGAAACAGACCTGCATCCGGCATGACAACGGTGTGCAGGTCTTTTTTTGTTATGAACATATAGACGAGCCGTTCTTCAGGATTCCCCTACTCGCGCGGGATGCCGGCCAAGTCCAGCAGCCTATCGGAGAACAAATACAATTGATGAACAATCAAGGCGTTCTGCCGGTCGACATGCTCCAGCGCAACCTGGCTGCGGAGCCATTCGCTATGCAGCATCGTATTATGCTTGAAATAAAGGACGCCCGTGTCCGTGAACAAACCGAACGCTCCAACCGGGAGCTGGATATTGATTCGGGCTATCTCCGTTAACAAGCCTTCATAAGCGGCGGGCGAAACGTTTGCTGTCATAACGGCAAACGATTGTAAAATATAAGCGCCTTCTTGCGACAACGCTTCAAGCCCGGGTAAGAAGCAAAGCTCCAGATCCATAACGGCACTGCGCTCCCCTATCTCGTCAAACCGCAAAATGAAGGATGCATAAGGGGACTCTTCAGCCGGCTCGGCCCAATCATTTCTAATATCTCTCTCGGTATAGTACTGCTGGAATTGACGCAGAAAGAAATCCGGACTCTCGATAAGAGATGTCATATGCTACCGCTACCTCCATTCCAAACTTACGCTATGTATGCAGCTTTTTGGCGATAAGCTCCTTGCCCGGCTTTTTCTTGGCCTTGTCGATTTTCAGGCCAAGACCCTCGATAACGGATTGACATTCCTCGTCCTGTCCGGTAACGCCGCCTTCATACAGCATGGTGGCGAGATCCGTGACAAGCTGGGCATAACACTGGTCGACACTGTTGAAGCCTTGGGCTTCCAGCAGCTGCTGCCGCACCTGCTCTCTCTTGGCTCCGGCCATCTCCGGCTTGGCCATCTCCCGGTCCACCTGGAGCGCCTTGTCGACAAAAGATTCCTTGCGCTTGGACTTCCTGTAAAATTTAACGAGCGCGCCGATCCCGCCGATAATAGCCGCTGCCGCCAGCAGAATAGGCCCCGCCGGAGAGGCGGCTGCCGCAATCAGCAGAGCGCCTCCCGCAATCATAAGAGCCCCTTTGGCAGCGGTCGCGGCGCTTTTGCTTTTATTCATCGCCTGCGTGGAACCGCCCAAGTGTGCAGCCAAACCAAGCTCCCTCTGATGCTGATCCGCCGCGGCCCGGGTATTAAACTGCTCTTCCAGCGCATTAAGCTTTTTCTGATTTCGGCCGTTCTCAATATAACCTGCGACACCGCCTGCGAGATAAGCCGCTCCCCCGACGATGCCGGCGGCGCCTGCCGCGGCGGTAGCCGCTCCGTTAGCGGCCATACCTCCGAACGTTCTCACGCTGTTCACCGTGCCTGCCGAGAATCGGGTCAGGTCGGCAAGCCCGCCGGAACCCTCCGTACCGATCAGCTGGGCCTTATCTACGGCCGACAGACTCTCGTCATAATTTTGCGAAGCATTATAAATCTGCGAAATCGACGCCGCTCCGCTCAGCACGCCTGCCGCAGGCGCGACCGAATTGGCCACCCCCAGCGCTTTGCCCGCGCCCAGTCCGGCGCTGATTGTAGCGCTTCCCGATACGCCTCCCGCCGCCGCAGACGTACCGATTGCGGTGTAGGAGGCGTAGTCGCGCGTTTGATCGGCGTTATAGTTCCTGATGTTCTTGGCCTTCGCTTCGCGGCTGATTTCGGAAAACTTGTCCCAATCCAGCGTCTTGGTGAAAATACCGGTCAGCATCGTTTCTTTTACCTTTTGTATACTCGGGACCCGCTCTTGATTGCACATCGCTTTTATCGCAAACATTTTTTCACCGGCAGACAGTTCGTCGAAGTAGCTGAACAAACCGCTCTTCTTCTCCGTTTCCGCCCGGCCCTTCAGCCATTGATAGACCGTATGATAGTTATGGTAATGGCTCAGATCCCGCGCCGGCTCCCTGCGCGTCCACGCTTGCGCTGGCGCCGCTCCGGCAGGGGCGCCTCCTGCGCCAAGCACCGGCCCGGCAAGCGGCGGCGCAGAGCCTGCCGCCTCCATACCGGCTGCCGGCGGCACAGCAAGGCCTGCGCCGGTGCTTTGCGGAACCGCAGCCTCAGCTGCCTCGGGCGCTGCCGCTTCTGCTGCAGCGGCCTCCGGCTCACGCTGAATGGCGGGCTTGTCCGCAAATTGCGCAGGGGCCAGCATCCGCTGCACGGCCTGGTTGCCGACAACCCTTTGCAGATGTATGGCGTTTCCCTTGGACAGTCCTAGCGGACTCAGCAGACTTGGAACGCTTTCCTGAAGGGACGCAGGCGTCGTCTCCTGCTGCCGGTCGGCTGAGTTCAGACCGGCTGCCGCGCTCCGGGCCGTGTTATTTGCTCTGGCATGTTCAAACATAAGGATCCTCCCCCGAGTCTACTCCTCCGTTCATCTTAGCATCTTCGCATGAAAATAGGACGTTTTTGATAAATATTTAATACGTCAGCCTCATGAAACGAAAAAAAAGACAGGCATGCATACTATTAGGCAAGCCTGTCCCGCTCTCAGCTGGTTCTCATTTCTTCCGGCAGCTCCAGCTTTGCGGCCAGCATATCTTCTCTCGTTACCGCCCACTGCTCACGCGAAGCGCGGATCATGCCCGCATCCATGATTCGTTTGTCGTTGATCACGCGCCCGAACCATTTGATGGCATCTCCATACTGCTGCAGCCTCCGGCTCAGCTCTCCAAGCAGGTACATCAGCCTGGCGTTGTTAATTTCACCGGCTTCCGTTTCAAAGACGGAAGTGTAGGCCTCAAGCGCAAATCGGAGAAAGCGTTTCTCCTGCTCTTCCTCCTGCTTATACCGGTACAGCCAGGCAATATGGTGCAGCAGCCCCGCCATCACGCGGCCCTTTTCGCTTTTGATCTGGGCGCACAGCAGCGCCAGCTTGTACGTCTGCAGCGCATCGTCCCAGTTCCGTTCTCCCCCGTAATCCTTGGCGGTCCAAT
>Ga0182739_1003423_pt1 | contig 13924 bp, 12 predicted proteins | sample eDN5th30CBELigBY_FD_128873 | JGI IMG/M metagenome (GOLD analysis project Ga0182739, IMG submission 128873) | Enriched backyard soil microbial communities from Emeryville, California, USA - eDNA 5th pass 30_C BE-Lig BY (version 2) (version 2) | ecosystem: Environmental > Terrestrial > Soil >... | reverse complement strand
TCCGGGACGCTGTCCGGGCTGCGCCACCTGCGGCGCACCCGCTTCCGGGTCGACGCACCCGGGGCCCTGGAGCGGATCGCCGCGCTGGAGGGCGTGCACGACGCGCGGGTCGACGGCGGGGCTGTCGAGTTCGACGTCGACCCGGCGGACCTCGCCCGGGTCCTGGCCTCGCTCTCCGGGCAGGGAGTCCGGGGGCTGTCCGCGGCCCCGCCGTCCCTGGAATCGCTGTTCCTGCGCCACTACGCCGTCCCGGCGGAGCCGGCCGATGGGTAGGTTCCTGTTGCTGCTGCGCGCGCAGGCCCTGCGCGAGCGGTGGCAGGTGGCCTTCTGGGTTCTGGGCATCGCCCTGCTGTGCTTCGGCGCCAGTGCGGCGGTGGCCGCCGAATTCGGCCAGGAGGCCGAACGGGCGGCCATCGTCGCCGTGGCGGCGGCGAACCCCGCCTTCCTGTTCCTGCGCGGGTCTCCGGACGGAACCGGGATCGGAGCGGTCGTGTTCTTCCAGGGCTTTGCCTTCACGGCCGTGCTCGCCGGACTCATGGGCACGTTCCTCGTGGTCCGCCACACCCGCGCCGACGAGGAACGGGGACGGGCGGAACTGACCGCGTCCGCGCCGCTGCCCCGCGCCGCACAGCTCGGGGCCACCCTGTGCCTGGGGGCCGGGGCCTGCGCGCTGCTGGCGGCACTGTCCGCGGCCGGATTCGCCGCCGGCGGCCTGCCGTGGCCCGGCGCGGGGCTGGCCGGCGGAGCCGTCGGGGCGGTGGGCCTGTTCTTCGTCGCCGTGGCCGCCCTCCTGGCCCAACTGCTGCCCACCGCACGCGCCGCCAACGGCGCCGCCGCCGCCGGCGTGGGCGCGGCCTACCTGCTGCGCGGGATCGGAGACGCGCTCGGGACACCCGACCGGGACCTCGCCCGCGTCGAGCCGGCCTGGCCGTCGCTGCTCTCGCCCATCGGCTGGGGGCAGCGGACCACCCCGTTCTCCTCGCCCGATCCCCTGCCGCTGCTGGTGCCGCTCGGCGCCGCCCTCCTTGTCGCGGCGCTGGCCCTGGCGGTTCGGGCGCACCGCGACCTGGGGGCGAGCCTGGTGCCGGTGCGCTCCGGAAGGCCGCGGGCCGCACCCTGGCTGTGTTCGTTTGCCGGGGTGGCCTGGCGGATGCACCGGGCCCCGCTGGCCGGGTGGGCCGCCGGGGCCGCGGCCCTGGGGGCGATCGCCGGAGGATTCGGGCCGGTGGCGGCCGGCGCCGTGGCCGGGAACGACTCCCTCGCGGAGCTGATCGGCCGGCTGGTCCCCGGCAGCCGGGCCGGAGTGGTCGATGTGTTCACCGCGGCGCTGTTGGGCATGGCCGGCATCTTCGCGGCCGCCGCGGGCGTGCAGGCGGTGCTGCGGATGCGGACGGAGGAAATGGACGGGCGTGCCGAACTGCTGCTCTCCGTGCCGCGTTCCCGGGCCCGCTGGTGCGGCGCGAACGTGCTGGTGGCCGCGCTCTCGGCCACTGCGGTCTCCGCCGCGGCGGGGGCCGCGGCAGCGGCGGCGCTGCTCGCCTCCGGCGACGGGTCCCGGCACGCGGCGGCCATGGTCCCCGCCGCCCTGGCGCACGTCCCGGCCGCACTGGTGGTCACCGCCGCCGCCGCGCTCGCCGTCGCCGTGTTCCCGCTCGCTTCCATCCCGCTGGGCTGGGGAATCCTGGTCGCGGCGCTGGTCCTGGGCCAGTTCGGCGAGCTGCTCCGGCTGCCCGGGTGGCTGCGGAGCGCCAGCCCGTTCGCGCACTCTTCCGCCCTGCCGGTCGAGGACCTTGATGCCACCGCGGCCCTGGTGATGCTGGCCGTCGCCGCGCTCGCCGCAGGCGCCTCGGCCGGCCTCCTGCGCGCGCGGGACCTGGCTCCCTAGCGGATACCCAGCCGGGGGGTGGCGGCCCGGATTAGGCTGGAAGGCATGCCGATCTTGAACAAGGACATGACCCTCTGCATTTCGCTTGCGGCACGGCCCAGCAACAACGGAACCCGGTTCCACAACCACCTGTATGGCCAACTGGGCCTGAACTGGATCTACAAGGCCTTCGCGCCCGCCGACATCGCCCAGGCCGTCGCCGGCATCCGGGGGCTCGGAATCCGCGGCGCGGCCGTTTCCATGCCCTACAAGGAGGCCGTCATTCCGTTGGTCGACCACATGGCACCCTCCGCCGCCGCGATCGAGTCCGTCAACACAATCGTCAATGACCACGGTGTCCTGACCGCGCACAACACCGACTACTCCGCCGTCGCGCACCTGCTGGCCAGCCGCCAGGTGCCGGCGCGGCTCCGGGCGGCGGTGCGCGGCTCCGGCGGCATGGCCAAGGCCGTCGTCGCGGCGTTGCGCGACGCCGGCTTCCGCGACGTCACGGTCATCGCGCGCAACGGGGAGGCCGGCCGCGCGCTGGCCGGGCAGTACGGTTTCGCATGGGCTCCCGAGTACGACGGCGGCGCGGACCTGCTGGTCAACGTCACCCCCATCGGGATGGCCGGCGGTGAGGACGCGGACCGGATGTCCTTCACGCCGGACCAGGTCCGGGCGGCGCAGGCGGTCATCGACGTGGTGGCCATGCCTGCCGAAACGCCGCTGGTCCGCGCGGCGCGCGCGGCCGGAAAGCAGGTCATCACGGGGGCCGAGATCGGCACCCTGCAGGCCCTGGAGCAGTTCGTCCTCTACACCGGGATCACCCCGGCCCCGGAGCAGGTGCGCGCCGCCGAGGAGTTCATGCGCTCGGACGCCCGCGACTAGGCCGTGGCCCGCGGCGCCCACCCGACGCAGGCGCATCACCGGCAGGCGCCCAGCCGCCGCCGTCCCGTAATCTGGCACCTGGACATCCGGGCCGCGCCAGGCAGCCGGGGCCGGCAAACCGAGTAGGGAGAACAGTTCGTGGCGACCCAGATCGACGTCATTGTGGTGGGCGGAGGGGCCATGGGCTCCGCGGCGGCATGGAACGTGGCCCGCCGCGGACAATCAGTGGTGCTGCTGGAACGGTTCGAGGCCGGCCACCACATGGGCGCCTCCCACGGGGCCACCCGGAACTTCAACACCGCCTACCACCAGGCCGAATACCTGGACCTGGTGACCGAGGCGCGCGCCCTGTGGGACGGCCTGGCGGCGGAGACCGGCACCCAACTGCTCGACCTGGTGGGGCTCGTCAACCACGGCCACCTGGAACCGCTGCGGCATGTCCGCGACGTCCACGCCGCGCGCGGCATCCGCAGCTCCTTCCTCTCCCCCGCCGAGGCGGCCGAGCGCTGGGCGGGGATGCGCTTCCGCGGCGAGGTCCTCTACGTCCCCGATGCGGGCCGGGTGCGGGCGGCCGACGCGCTCGCCGCGCTGCGCGCGTCGGCCGAGGCCCACGGCGCCCGGTTCCACTACTCGACCCCCGTGCGGGAGATTACGGTCCTCGGCGAGGACGCCGTCGCCGTCGTCACCGACGCGGAGGAGTACCGCGCCCGGCGGGTGATCGTCACCGCGGGCGCGTGGAGCCGGAAGCTGCTGGACGGAATCGTGCAGCTGCCCCGGATGGTGGTGACCCAGGAGCAGCCTGCGCATTTCCGGCCGCTGGATCCGTCCCACGAGTGGCCCAGCTTCAACCACTTCCCGGATCCCGGCGCCGCCGCGGACTCGTACTTCTACAGCCCGGTCTACGGCATGCTCACCCCGGGTGAAGGCGTCAAGGCGGGCTGGCACGGGGTGGGCCCCGTTGTCGATCCGGATGCGCGCGACTTCACCCCGGAGCCGGTCCAGCTCGAGGCCCTGCGCCGCTACGTGCGCGAATGGCTCCCGGGCGTGGACGCCGACGCCTGCGAACCCATCAGCTGCACGTACACCACCACCGAGTCCGAGGACTTTGTCCTGGACCGCGTGGGGCCGGTGGTGGTCGGTGCCGGTTTCTCCGGCCACGGGTTCAAGTTCACGCCCGCGATCGGCCGCGTCCTGGCCGACCTCGCCGACGGGATGCCGGCCCCGGCGCTGTTCTCCGCCGTGCGGTAGCCGGCGGTCAGCCGGCCACCGCGGCAGTGCGGTGCCGCCCGAGGGGCAGCACCAGGGGGGTGCCGGCCACCGGATCCGGGACCACCCGGCACGGCAGGCCGAAGACCTCGCTGACCAACTCCTCGGTCACGACGTCGGCCGGGCGCCCGGCGGCCACGATCCGCCCCTGCTTCAGGGCCACCAGGTGATCCCCGTAGCGGGCTGCGAGGTTCAGGTCGTGGAGCACGATCGCCACGGTGGTCCCGCGTTCGCGGTTGAGGTCGGTGATGACGTCGAGCACCTCGACCTGGTGCGCGACGTCCAGGAACGTCGTGGGCTCGTCGAGCAGCAGCAGGTCGGTCTCCTGGGCCAGCGCCATGGCGATCCAGACGCGCTGGCGCTGCCCGCCGGAGAGTTCGTCGACGGAGCGTTCGGCCAATCCGGCGGTGCCGGTGGCGGCGAGCGCCCGGTCGACGGCGGCGTCGTCCTCCGCCGACCAGCGGCGGAACCAGCCCTGGTGCGGATAGCGGCCGCGCCCCACCAGATCGCGCACGGTGATGCCGTCCGGGGCGATCGGCGACTGGGGCAACAGCCCCAGGACCCTGGCGACCTCGCGGGCCGGCCGGGCGTGGATGTCCCTGCCGTCCAGCAGGACGCTGCCGGAGGCCGGCCTGAGCAGCCGCGACAGCCCGCGCAGCAGGGTGGATTTGCCGCAGCCGTTCGCCCCGACGATCATCGTGACCTCCCCGGCCGGCAGCTCCAGGGTGAGGTCCCGCACCACCGTTGCCGAGCCATAGCCCAGGGTCAGCTCGCGCGCTTCGAGTCGGGCCATGTCAGCCACCGTTTCCTCGCTTGTTGGAGCGTACCAGCAGCCACAGCAGGAACGGGGCGCCGAGCGCGCCCGTCACCACCCCCGCGGGCAGGTCGGTGTCGCCGAAGGCGTTGGATCCGATCAGTTCCGCGCCGAGTACCAAGGCCGCGCCGGCCAGTGCGGAGCAGGCCAGGCTGGCCCGGCCGCCACACATCAGGCGGGCCAGCGGCCCGGACAGGAAGGCGATGAAGGACAGCGGCCCGGTGACCGCCGTCGCGACCGCGCACAGGGCCACGCCCAGGACCACCAGGCCCAGCAGGCTGCGGCGCACGTTCAGGCCCAGTCCGGCCGCGGCGTCGTCCCCGAGTTCCAGGATGCGCAGCGTGGAGGCGGCCCGCGCGCAGCCGGGCAGCAGCAGGGCCACGGCGGCCCCGAGCACGGCGGCGCGTTCCCAGGTGCTGCCGGAGAGCGATCCGACCAGCCAGTGCAGGGCCTCGCCGGCGGCCCGGACGTCGGTGCGGGTCAGCAGGGAGGTGATGATGGACTGGAGCATGGCCGCGAAGCCGATGCCCACCAGGATCAGCCGGCTCCCGGTGTGGCGCCCGGAGTCGGAGAGGGCGTGGATGGCCAGGGCCACGGCCAGGGCTCCGGCGAAGGCGACGGCGGCCAGCCCCGCCCCCTGGAGGTCGAAGAGCAGCATCCCGGCCACGGCGGCGGCCGCGCCGCCGTAGCCGACTCCGATCACGTCGGGGCTGGCCAGCGGGTTGCGCAGCAGGGTCTGGAACAGCGTGCCCGCCAGCCCGAAGGCGGCCCCGGCGAGCAGGCCCACCGCCGCCGCGGGCAGCCGGTCCTCCATTACGATGAAGCCGAGCCCGGGCACCGTCTCGCCCCGCAGGATCGCCGCCAACGCCGGCAGCGGGACCACGACGTCCCCGAGGGTGGTCTTGGCCAGGAACAGCAGCACGACGGCGGCCGCCAGTCCGGTGCCCGCCAGGGCCGTCCGCCGCGGGCGGCGGGGAGTGCCCTTGGAAGCGGGAGCCGTGCGGACGGGGGTTTCCACGGGATTGATTGTCACAGTGCCACCCGCTTCCGGCCCCGGATCAGCCCGATGAACAGCGGTGCGCCGACCAGCGCGGTGACGACCCCGACCTGGACCTCGGAGGGGGGAAGCACCACCCGGCCCACGACGTCGGAGGCCAGCAGCAGCACCGGGCCGGCCAGCATCGAGAACACCAGCACCCTGCGGTAGTCGCCGCCCACCAGGGCGCGCACCGCGTGCGGGACCACCAGCCCGACGAAGCCCACCGGGCCCGCCAGCGCGGTGGCGCCGCCGCACAGCAGCACGACGCCCGCGGCCGCGACGGCGCGGGACCGCCCGACGCGGAGCCCCAGGCCCCGGGCGGTGTCGTCGCCCAATGACAGGGCGTTCAGCAGGCGCGCGGACAACAGCACCACGGCCGCTCCCACGGCCAGGAACGGCGCAACCTGGGAGATCTCGCCCAGGGACCGCGCCCCCAGCGTGCCGGCCTGCCAGAAGCGGAAGGCATCGAAGCTTTCCTGGCTGACCAGCAGCACGGCGTGCATGGCGCTGGCCAGCCCGGCGGCGAGCGCCGCCCCGGCCAGCGCGAGTTTCACCGGGGTGGCTCCCTCGCGACCCAGGCTGGCGACGAGGTAGACGGCGACCGCCGCCGCCGCGGCGCCGCCGAACGCAAACCAGACGTAGCCGGAAACGGTGGCGGCGCCGAAGAGGTAGATCCCGAGCACCACGGCCAGCGCCGCGCCGGCGTTGACGCCGAGGATGCCGGGGTCGGCCAGCGGGTTGCGGGCGATGCCCTGCATGCCGGCGCCGGCCAGTGCCAACGCGGCCCCGACCAGCAGCCCCGCCACGGTGCGCGGCACCCGGGCCAGCACCACCGCGTGGTCCCCGTTGGCGGGATCGGCAGAGCTGAGCGCATCCCAGACGGTGGCCGGAGACGTGGGCCGGGCCCCGACGGCCAGCGACAGGGCGCAGACCACCAGCAGCGCCACGGCCAACAGGCCCGCCAGCAGCAGGCTGCGGCCCTGCCGCCTCCTGCGGCCTTGCCGCCCGCGGGTTGCCGCGGGCGGCAAGGCCGCAGGGGCCAAGCCAAGGGACCCCTGCCTGGATGTCATCGATCCGTCTTTCGTGGTGGTGCGATTTCCGGGCCCTACTTGGCGTCCTGCGCCTTTTGGGCGGCCTCGGCGAGCATCGGGGTGAACTCCTTCAGGGCCCACGGCAGGCTCAGCGGGCTGGACGCGGAGACGGCCAGGGTCAGCATCTGGTCGTTCGTGGCGGCCAGCCCGCCGGTCTTGACGGCCGGAATCTGGCCCATCAGCGGATCTGCCTCGACGTCCTCGCGGGTGTTGCCCTCCGGCAGCCAGGTGAAGAACACGTCCGATTCCAGCTCGTTGCCGCGTTCGGCGGCCCAGTTGAAGAAGAACTCGCCGTTCTTCGCGTTTTCGGCAACCACCGGGGCCTCCGTCATGCCGAGGTCGGCGAGGAAGCGCGGGCGGTTGTCCCCGCCGGCGTAGATGTTGATGCCTCCGGTGTCCGGCTCCAGGTTGCCGGCGATGAACGTACTGTCCTTCAGCACCGGATTCGCCGCGGCGGCCGCCTGGAACTGCGCGTCCACGTCCGCGACCACGGCCTCGGCCGCGGCGGACTTGCCCAGGGCCCGGCCGACCACCGTGGTGGTGTCCCGCCAGGAGGCGGTGTAGTTGGGGGCAAGGGGCCCGACGACGGGGGCGATCTTGGAGAGCTTGGCGTACTCCTCCTCGGTCAGGCCGGAGTACGCGGCGACGATCAGGTCGGGGGTGAGCGCGGCGATCTCCTCGAAGTTCACGCCGTCCGCCTCGGAGTACTGCTTCGGCGCCTTGTCGGTGCCGATCGCGGCGCCGAGCTCGGCGAGCTTGGCGTCCTTCCAGTCCGTGGAGCCGTTTTCGTTGTTTCCCCAGGTCTCCAGCGGCATGCCCACGGGCACGACGTCGAGGGCCAGCACGGCGTCGGCATTGACCCAGGAAAGGGTGGCGACGCGGGTCGGCTGCGCGGGAACGACGGTCTCGCCGTAGATGTGTTCCACGGTGACGGGGAAGGCGTCACCGGCGGCCGGGGCGGAGGAGGTCCCCGCCGCCTGGCCGGTGGCGGCTCCCCCGGCGCAGGCGGTGGCGGTGAGGGCAATGGCGGCGGCTGCTGCGAGCAGGCCGGCGCGGCGGGTGAACGTCATGGGGGTCCTTCGGCGAGGGGAACGGATCGAGGAAAGGCTAGCCTTACATTACTCAAATGCACAACGCGGTCTTGAGGTAATGGAAGACACGCTTGACGCCTTGGTGGCCCGCGGGCACTTCGATAGGGTCAAGGCATGGCCAGCACTTCCGGACATCCCGAGGCACATTTCACCGCCGAACCCGCCTACACGGCCCTGATCACGGGCGGCACCTCGGGCCTGGGCGCGGAGTTCGCCCAGCAGCTGGCCGCACGCGGGCACGGCCTGGTGCTGGTCGCCCGGGACGGGCGCCGCCTGGCCGACGCCGCCGCGGGACTGCGCGCCCGGTACGCGGTTCCGGTGGAGACGGTGGTCGCGGACCTGCTCACCGGGGAGGGCCTCGCCAGGGTGGCCGCGCGCCTGGCGGACACCGCGAACCCGGTGAACATGCTGGTAAACAACGCCGGACACGGCCTGGCCGGCAACTTCGCCGACAACGACCTGGAGCGGGAACTGGACCTGCTGCGCATCCACGCCGAGGTCCCGCTGGCCCTGGCGCATGCGGCCCTGCGGTCCATGGCGCAGACCGGGGGTGGACGCATCGTCAACGTCGCCTCGGTGGCCGCCTTCACCCCGAACGGCACGTACTCGGCGGCCAAGGCGCTGATGGTGAACTTCAGCCGCTGGGCCAACGTCTTCTACCGGGACCGCCGCGTTTCCGTCACGGCTCTCTGCCCGGGACTGGTGCACAGCGAGTTCCATGACCGCATGGGCATGGACAGGCGCACCATCCCGAGCTGGATGTGGCTGACCGCCGACCAGGTGGTGCGCGAGGGGCTCACCGACGCCAACGCCGGCAAGCCCGTGTCCATCCCCTCCGCGCGCTACAAGGCCTTTGCCCTGGTTGCCCGGCTGGCTCCCGACGCGGTGGTGGAACGGCTGGTCCGGCGCAGCCGCTGACGCCGCGGCTTTCCCCGCGCCGCGGCGGGCTCGGGTGCCGGCCGCGCGCCGGTCGCATCATTCGACATATGTCGGCGTGTGAAGCGGCGCCCCGCGGGCTCCGCATGCCCGGGAAACCGCGCCTTTCAGTCTCCATGGCGCCGCCACGGCCGGACACGGACCGCCTTCCAGGATTTGCACTTAGGTGAGGCTCGCCTATAGCGTGCCGACAGGCCGCCAATATAGGAAACGGCTTCGTTTCCTAATCGGGCGGCATGCCATCATTCGTTTCCCCCCGGAGTTGTGACTGTGAAGACTTCCCTGCGTACCGCCCTCGGCAGCGTAGCCGCCGGCGCCACCCTGCTCGCCCTGACCGCCTGCGGCGGAGAGGCGGGAGCATCCGCCGGCGCCTCCTCCAGCGCCGGAGCGACCATCTCCGTGGAACACGCCCAGGGCACCACCGGGAACGTCCCGGTCAACCCGGAAACCGTCTTCGTCTTCGACTTGGGCGTGCTGGACACCATGAACGCCCTGGGGCTCGAGGCCGACGGCGTGCCGGAGGCCGAATTCCCGGAGTCCCTGTCCAAGTACGCCGGCGCCGGCTACACCAAGATCGGTTCCATGAAGGAGCCGGATTTCGAGGCCATCGCCGCCGGCGACCCGGACCTGATCATCATCTCCGGACGAACCGCGGCCGCCTACCCCGAGCTCTCCGAGATCGCCCCGACGGTCGACCTGTCCGTCGACATGGCGCAGCCGGTGGAATCCTTCACCGAGCAGGCCACCACCGTGGGCCGCATCTTCGGCCAGGAGGATGCCGTCGCCGAAAAGCTCGCGGAGATCGAGGGGCAGATCGAAGCCACCAAGGCCAAGGCGGCAGATGCCGGCAAGGCCCTGATCGTGCTGACCTCCGGCGGCGAGACCACCGCCTACGGCGCGGGCTCCCGCTTCGGCCTCATCCACGACGTCCTGGGCGTCCCGACCGCCGCGGACGTGAAGTCCGAGGGCGCCCACGGTGAGTCGGTCTCCTTCGAGTTCATCAAGGAAACCAACCCCGATCTCCTGTTCGTGATCGACCGCGACGCCGCCGTCGGCACCGGGGGCGCGGCCGCCTCCGCCGTCCTGGACAACGAGCTGGTCGCCTCCACCAACGCCGCCCGGAACGGCAGGGTCGTCAACCTGGACCCGTCCGCCTGGTACCTGGTGGGCTACGGCCTGGACAACCTGCCGGCCATGATCGGCGCGGTCGCGGACGCCCTCTAGGCCCGCGCCCGTCCCGAACGCCACCATGGCAGCACCACCAGTCGAGCGGCCGGCCGCCGCGGATCCTTCCGCGGCGGCCCCCGGCCGTTCCGCGGCACGCCCGACCCGCGAGGCCCTCCTGCTGGTCCTCGCCGGCCTGGGCATCCTGGCCCTGGCCGTGGCCAGCATGTTCGTGGGCGTCTCCGACGTCTCGCTCCCGAACCTCCTTGCCGGCGACGAGACCGCCTGGCAGGTCTTCTGGGTGTCCCGCATTCCGCGCACCCTGGCCGTCATCCTGGCCGGCACCGCCGTCGCCGTGGCCGGGCTGATCATGCAGCTGATGGCACGCAACCGCTTCGTCGAACCCTCCACCGTCGGCACCGTCGAATCGGCCACGCTCGGCATCCTGGTGGTGACCGTCGCCGCCCCGGCGGCCCCGCTGCTGGCCAAGATGGGCGTCGCCAGCGTCTTCGCGCTGCTGGGGACCGCCCTGTTCCTGGCGGTGCTGCAGCGCCTGCCCGCGCGCAACACCCTGCTGGTCCCGCTGGTCGGCATGATGCTCGGCGGCGTGATCGCCGCCGTCACCACCTTCTTCGCCTACCGCTACGACCTGCTCCAGACGCTCAACAACTGGATGGTCGGGGACTTCTCCGGGGTCCTGCGCGGGCGCTACGAGCTCCTGTGGATCGTCGCGGCGCTGACCGTGGCCGGCTACGTCGCCGCGGACCGCTTCACGGTCGCCGGCATGGGGGCGGACTTCACCACCAACCTGGGCCTGAATTACAAGGCGATCATGCGCCTGGGGCTGACGATCGTCGCACTGATTTCCGCCGTGGTCGTCACCACCGTCGGCGCGGTGCCGTTCCTGGGCCTGGTGGTCCCCAACATGGTGTCCCTGGCCTTCGGGGACAACCTGCGCCGCGCCGTCCCGTGGACGGCGGTCTTCGGCGCCGGATTCGTGCTGGTGTGCGACATCATCGGCCGCACCATCCGCTATCCCTACGAGGTCCCGGTGGGCATGGTCATGTCCGTCCTGGGCGCCGCCGTGTTCCTGGTCCTGCTGCTGCGCGGAAGGACCATCCGTGGCTGACGCCCCCACGCTCCCCACCATTCCCCCGGCCGCGGCGCAGCGCCGGGCGCCGCGGCGGCTTTCTCCCGCCACGGCCACCGTCCTGCTGGCAGTTGCCGCACTGGTGGCGATCGCCCTGTTCATGACCGTGGACCTGAAGGGAAACCTCGGCTACGTGCTGCCCCGGCGGGGCGTGCGGGTCGGCGCCATGGTCCTGGTGGCCGTCGCCGTCGGGATCTCCACGCTGATGTTCCAGACCGTGACCGCCAACCGCATCCTGACCCCGTCGATCATGGGCTTCGACGCGCTGTATGTGCTGATCCAGACGTCGCTGGTCTTCACCGTGGGCGCCTCGACCGTGAACACCGCTCCCCCGGCACTGAAGTTCGTGGCGGAGGTCGCCCTGATGGTGGTCTTCTCCGGGCTCCTCTACCGCTGGCTGTTCACCGGAGGCGCCCGGTCGCTGCACCTGATGCTACTGGTCGGCATCGTGCTGGGCACCCTGTTCCGGGGCTTCTCCGGCCTGCTGCAGCGGCTCATGGAGCCCAGCGAGTTCCTCATCCTGCAGGACCTCTTCTTCGCCTCCTTCAACCAGGTGGATCCGGCCCTGCTCGCCGTCGCCGCCGCCATCGTGGGCGCCATCGCCGTGGCGGTCTGGCGGATGCGACACACGCTGGACGTGCTGGCCCTGGGCCGGGACGCGGCCGTTAATTTGGGCGTGAACCACCGGCGCGCGGTGACCATGGTGCTGGTCATGTGCTCGGTGCTCGTGGCCGTCTCCACCGCCCTCGTGGGGCCGGTGACGTTCTTCGGCCTGCTGGTGGTGAGCCTGGGCTACCAGCTCTGCCGCAGCTTCTCCCACGCCTGGCTGCTGCCGATCACCATCCTGCTCGGCGTGGTGGCGCTCGTGGGCGGCCAGCTGGTCCTCGAGCAGGTCTTCGGCTTCGCCACGGCCCTGAGCATCATCATCGAATTCACCGGCGGCCTCCTGTTCCTGTACCTGTTGTTGAAGGGATCACTGAAGTGATTGCGCTCTCCGGCGTCACCAAGTCCTACGGCTCCGCACGCGTCGTCGACGGCGTCGACGCCACGATTCCGGCCGGCGGCGTCACCTCGATCATCGGCCCCAACGGCGCCGGCAAGTCCACCCTCCTGGGGCTGGTCTCCCGGCTGCAGGCCATGGACGCCGGCGCCGTGGAGGTTGGCGGCCTCGACGTCGCCCGCACCGACAGCCGCGAACTGGCCAAGACCATGGCCATCCTGCGCCAGGAAAACCACCTGGCCATGCGCCTGAAGGTGCGCGACCTGGTCGCGTTCGGGCGCTACCCGCATTCGGGCGGCAGGCCAACGGTGGAGGACAAAGAGCACATCGGGCGGGCCCTGGAGCAGCTGGACCTGCTGCCGATGGCGGACCGGTTCGTCGACGAACTTTCCGGCGGCCAGCGCCAGCGCGCGTTCATCGCCATGGTGCTGGCCCAGGACACCGAGTACCTGCTGCTGGACGAGCCGCTGAACAACCTGGACATGAGGCACTCGGTGGAAATGATGCGCCTGATCCGCCGGCTCGCCGACGAGTTGGGCAAGACGGTGGTGGTGGTCATCCACGACATCAACTTCGCCTCCTGCTACTCGGACACCATCCTGGCGATGCGCGACGGGCGGCTGCTCCACCAGGGCTCCCCCGCGGAGATCATGCGCCCCGAGGTGCTCCGGGACATCTACGAGATCGACATCCGGATCGAGGAGATCGAGGGCAACCGCATCGGCGTCTACTTCGCCTGACCACCGCCCCTGGGCCGCCATCTTCACCCCTGTCCCGACGGGAACGGACCTTCCTAGAATGATTCCGTGGGAACGCCAGGGAGATCCGCGCTCCGCGGCCGGCGGGGCGACACGCTGCGGGTGTGGCGGGATGCCCGCCGCGCCCACCGGGCGGGCACGGAGGCCATCCGCCTCCGGCAGCGGGAGCGGCTGGCGGAGATGGTGGCCTTCGCCCGGGAGCACTCCGGCTACTACCGGAAGCTCTACGAGGAACTGCCGGAACGCGTCGGCGACGTCACCGCCCTGCCCGTGACGGACAAGCGGCAGTTGATGGCCTGCTTCGACGAGGTGGTCACGGACCCGGCGGTCACCCGCATGGCGGTCGAGGAGTTCGTGGCGGACCCTGCCCGGATCGGGGAGCGTTTCGCCGGAAGGTACCTGGTGGCCACCACTGCCGGCACCACCGGCACCCGGGGCCTGTTCGTGCTCGATGACCGCTACTGGGCAGTGACCTCGGGGCTGATGGCCCAGCTGGGCGCGGACTGGCTGCCGGCGCGGCAGGTGGTGCGGTTGATGGTCCGTGGCGGCCGCTCCGCCGGGGTCGTCGCCACGGGCGGGCACTTCCTGTCCGTGGCCGCCAGCACCCGGGAGAAGCGGGAGAAGCCCCGGCGTCACCGCCGGCTGCGGATCCTCTCGGTCCACCGGCCCCTGCCCGAACTGGTGGCCGAGCTCAACGCCTTCCGCCCGCTCCTGCTCGGGGCCTATGCGAGCGTGCTGCGCCTGCTGGCGACCGAGCAGGAGGCCGGACGGCTGCGGGTACGCCCGGTGCTGGTGCTCAGCACCGCCGAGGGCCTGCCGCCCGGCGAGCGGGCCCGCCTTGAGCGTGCCTTCTCAGCACC
>Ga0182739_1003420_pt1 | contig 13931 bp, 10 predicted proteins | sample eDN5th30CBELigBY_FD_128873 | JGI IMG/M metagenome (GOLD analysis project Ga0182739, IMG submission 128873) | Enriched backyard soil microbial communities from Emeryville, California, USA - eDNA 5th pass 30_C BE-Lig BY (version 2) (version 2) | ecosystem: Environmental > Terrestrial > Soil >... | reverse complement strand
TGTTTTTGAACACATGTAACGTATAGCTTCCTTCAAAAGCAGTCAGTTTAAATCGGCCCTTGCTATCTGTTTTCACCGGAGTTATCGACGCATCTTCGACTAACGAAAGAACAGCATCCGGGAGTGGCTTCCCAGTTGTTTTGTCTTTAACAACCCCCTCGATCGTTCCGTTTGCTAAAGGTTTTAAATTAAAGTCTGAATGAACGGTACCATCCTTTGGAATCGAAACGAGTTGTTCTTTAGAATGAAAACCATATGCTTCTGCACGCAACTTGAAATTCCCGGAATTATGCATCATGATATAAGTGCCATCAGCAGGATTTGTCGTTACAGAATACCCAGAATTCATTAACGTTACCTTTGCCCCGATAGGTAATACATTTGGTTGACTTGATGTATTTTCAACAATTGTTGCACTAGATGCTAACACACTGTTCTCGAAATTATCTTTTATATGGACGGCAGTGTTTTGGTTATTACCAGAAATCGTGGATAGCCCACTATTGTTATCGGACTTTTCAGATAACACAACGTTATCTATATACCAACCAAAATATTCTCTTGTTTCAAAACCAGTTTGGATGGCATTCATATAAAAACTGATATAAATTCGTTTTCCAGCAAAAGCAGAAAGATCTATCTCCTCATCAACCCAGTTTTCTGTTGTATACTCAATCGGAATCTCATGGTGATGCTTAGTTGGTTCCGTTCGATATAGCCTTTCCCAATTCTCACCATCTAAAGAAACAAGAACTGAACCGAAATCAATGGATTCTCCTACCCCATCTGGACTAAAGTCATACCATTGCTTAAATTGCAAGTATGATTTCTTACCATCCGGGAGGTCTATTGGAGGCATATTGAGATATGATGCCGAATTAAATTCATGAGACCCTTCTACATTCGTTCCATATACCTTTTGTCCGGAATAAGCCTTTTCTGGTAGTTCTACTGGGATCCCCCATTCCCAATCGTTATTAATTCCCTCAGAATACCAACCCTCTGGAAAAGATTCAAAATCATGAAAATACCCGATTGAGATTGCAGGCTTCACTTCTATTTCATAGGTGGATGAAGTTACCTCGTTTTTACCATAATCTACGATATTCCATTTATACTTAAACGTACCGTTCCTTATAGCTTCACCTGGTATGACTGCTTGATATGTTCCATTTCTAAAATCACCAGCAGTCCTTTCCGATATTATATTTTTCCATTGTTGATCAACTAAATACTGAAGTTCTACTGCACTTACACTGATGTTATCTTGCACTTCTATTGTTAATGGTAAAACAACCTGGTCGTATACATAATCCGGTGAAGTATGCTGGTAAGTGGGCTCGGTAGCATCTTTTCCATCATAGACGACTTCTCCTTGAATCATTCCGTTTCCATCATTTATCGATTTAATTGCATTGTAGGCATTGACAAATCCGTGTCCAAACCCATAGTTTGGCGAAGTTGGATAATCCGAGTTTGTCAACGGTATTGCTGTATCCATCAATGTTTTTTCTATTTGGTCAATTGTCAGAGAGGAATTTGCTTGTTTTAATAATGCCACAACTCCTGCAATATGAGGTGTTGCCATTGATGTACCACTCATAAGCTCATAGTCATTTGTCGGTACTGCTGAACGAATAGCTACACCCGGAGCAGAAGCATTCGGTTTTATTTCATCATATGGAGCTGGCCCTCGGGATGAAAACCAAGCTAGTGAATTTTGGTCATCTGTTGCTGCTACAGCGAAAGATTCCGGATAATTCGCTGGATTTGAGATTGACCCCTCACCGGCTGCCCCACTATTGCCTGCTGCAAATACAGGGAAAATATTAGCAGACCTCCAATTTTGCACCATAGGAAGATACCATTCATCCAGACCCGATCCGCCACCCCAAGAGTTGTTTACTATATCTGGCGCCAATTCAGGGTGCGGATTCCCCTCCGCATCTTTTGGAGCCAATATCCATTCCCCAGCCTCGAGCAAGTCGATATCTTTACCGCCTATCTCAGTGAATGCTTTAACAGCAATCTATTTTGCTCCAGGGGCAACACCAATTTGGTTGCTACCATCAGATTCTGAACCAAGAATGGTTCCAACAGTATGGGTTCCATGTTTTAGATCATCATATGGAGCTTCTTCCCCATCGATTGCATCGAACCAGTTCAATATATGGTCTGGCTGATTGGGTTGCACTTGATTATAACCCCGGTATTTTTCCTTTAATGCGGGATGGTCCCATTGAACTCCTGTATCAATGCTCGCTACCACGATTCCAGAGCCATCGATTCCCATATCCCACAGTTGTGGTGCACCGACTCTTTCCACTCCCCATTCCACTGTGGATGTTGTCACATTGGAAGATATCCCCTTAGGAGTAATAGGAGTAAACAGTTGGCGCGTTTCATTTGGTAGGACTTTCTCTACCTCAGAATACTTTGCAATTTTCTCCATCACATCTTTTGTAGCTGTTACTGCGATAGCATTCACAATATAGAAGGATTGGATGTTAATCACATTACCCTCTAATTTTGATTGCTCAAGGAAATCCATCAGCTCGGCTTGTGTCTCCATTGCCTTATTTCTTAAAGAAGATACTATGGCAGAGCGAACCTGAATATTTGTACTTGCAGTTGTTTGTTTCTGTTCTTTCGCTTTTTCTGTTGCGTCCATTGCAACCTGATGTGTATCCACTTGATCCTTTAACTTTATTAGGAAAGTCACCTTATCTTGATCCAGAAATTGTTTGGTAAGTTTTGTATCTATCTTATTAGTATCTGAAGTGATTTCATTAGAAGACCATGGCTTTCTCTCATCATGATTTCCTCTTGCTATTGTGTTAGCTGGAAGTACAAGATTTAATAAAAGAATGAAAGATAATAGAGGCATTAAGGTAAGTTGCTTTACACTAACTCTTTTTCTCAAAATGGTATAATCTCCTCTCGTCTTTATAATTTGCTAAATCTATTAAAGTAGTAAACTTAATTAGTAAACTATGAACACCCTCCTCCTTAGATATAGTCAAACACTAGACACAATAGTATATATTTTCTGAAGTTTAAACAATACAATATTTTCAATCGAAATGATTTAGAATTTAGATGAATACTCGTATAAGATCATTCTAAGGGTACAAAACCTATCTCTTTTCCGTGAAAATGTGGCTGTAGTAGAGTAAATAGAGGTAATCTTCTGGAAAATCAGTGAAATTTTTAGACTAAGGCACCTTAAAAGTGGGTTCTTCAAAAAACAACCTGTCCTGTCTGTGAATTGTATAATGGCTTACGAAATTAAATTGCCATTAACCATTCTCAGCACATTTTCGGTTTATTTATGTGCTGAGGAATGGTGTTAGACTGAGTTATGATGTTAATCTTAAGGTTAAGGCAACATGGTCGGTCGAACCATAACTTCGCTTACCAAAGTGTCATCAGGCTCATTAATGGCAAATGCAATGGCTCTTGCTATACTGTATGGGGATATTCCCATATCTTTAAGTTGACTGGTCATCGTCTGTACATCTGGACTTGTAATACTATTGAAAAGCTCGGTGTTCGTCAGTCCGGGAGCTATCACGGTAGACCGAATGCGAGAAGTTGGAGATTCTTCCTGACGCAGTCCTTCTGAAATAGCTCTTACTGCGAACTTAGTAGCTGAATACACGGCTGATGTCGGAGCCACTTGATAACCTGCTGTTGAGGAGAGGCTGATTATATGACCGGACTGCTGTTCCCGCATAGTAGGCAATACCGATGCAATTCCATACAATACGCCTTTAATGTTCACATCAATCATTTGATCCCACTTTTCCACTCTTAGTTCATGCAGTTGGGAAACTGGCATTACTCCTGCATTATTGATCAAGACATCGATTCGGCCATAAGTATTCAAGGTAATTTTGGCCAAATTCTGCATATCCTCTGAGGAAACAACATCGGCTTTTACAGAAATGGCCTTGCCGCCATCTTGTTTGATTTCATCAACAATTGTATGCAAGCGTTCCATCCTTCTGGCGGCCAATACTACCTTTGCTCCGTTTTGTGCTAGCAGCTTCGCTGTAGCTTCTCCTATGCCACTGGAAGCCCCTGTTATAATGACTGTTTTATTTTGGATGTTTTCCATTCGTTATTTCTCCTTTATTCATATATAGTTAAAAAAATGATTAGACATATATCGACTATAAAACATATGTTGAATATTTAACGGCCGTTGATTTACATTATAGATAGAAGTCTATAATACTCAATGGTTAATTGATATGTATTTGTTTGATATACAACAACCACTTCTGAATTGTTGATTATCTAAAGGAGGTAACGAATATAATGGTACAAGCTGCAAAAATCGATCGCCGTATTACCCGAACTAAACAATCTATTGCAAAGGCATTTTTAGAACTTTTTTCTGAAAAAGATTTTGAACAGATAACCATTAACGAGATTGCGGATCGCGCCAATGTTAACCGCGGGACCATATATTTACATTATAGTGATAAATATGATTTATTCGACAAATGTATAGAAGATCACATCAACCAGCTAATCTCGCTGTGCAAGAAGAAGGATGTCCATGGGGTTCATCAAGTGATGGAATATGAAGTCAAACCAGTCTTTGATTATTTGAAAGATCATTATTTATTCTTTTCCTCCATGTTCACTAACCAAAGGGCAATTATTTTCCGAGACAGCTTGCAGCATTTTATCTCTGTTAGCCTAATGGAAAAAATGAATATTCAGGGAAATAATATCGAAGTAGACAATGAGTTAAATGCCCAATTCATGACATCTGCTTTTGTTGGGATTTTGGAATGGTGGATCCGTAATCAAATGCCACGTTCAACGGAATTCATGGCAAATCAAGTACGAAAACTATTTGAAAAAAATCAGGTTCATTTAAAATACAAATAAAATATACGTGAACTCAAAAAGAAAACAGACATTGAGAAGCCAGCTCGAAGGAAGCCTTTTCAATGTCTGTTTATTATATAAAAAAAATAAATGTCCTTAAAACTTCTCAAGGAGAATTATTTATGAAAAATTTAGCTGTACAATACCTCCTGATTATTCAACTCATTGTTTTTATTAATGACATCTGCTAACCGTGTGGAGAGCGATCATTTTGAAGCTAAATAATTAGGGCAGACTGAAATTTGATTTTAATCCCTCATGGTCAACATTCTTCATCTAAATATGATTCAAAGCACATAATTTTCAGAATATTATCTTCTACTGTTTTATATTAATCGGCGAGTCAATCCGTTCTTGTTGGCTTTATTTACAAGTCTAGCTGTAAAGGGATCCGTGATAAAGCCACCATGGTGTTCAGCTAAGGGTCTTGCCATTGCCTCCCCTCTCCCGGTTTAGTATCAATTAAGCTTAATAACTATACCTTTTTCTAGCCTATTGAAAAATTTTGATGCACTGCTTTTCCATTGTTGATCTTTTCCCCTCCATAAATTTAATTAATAATTCGATAAAACCTCTTGCAGCTGTTCCTATATATTTTTGTTTATGATGGATGACAGTGACTTCTCTTTTAACCGTTGGATTTTTAATTCTTATAGCTTTTAGTAGCCCTTCATTTTCCTGAGAGAAGAGCGTACATGAAATAATAGCTGCTCCTACTCCCCCCTTCACTAGACTCACCATTAATCTTGAGTCGGTTGATTCAATAATAGGATGGAATTCAATCCCTAATGACAAGCACATTCCCTCAAGGGATTGTCTAAATAAGTGACTTTGAGGGCTTAAGATGATGGGGATGTCCATTATCTCCTTAAACTCTATTACTTCTCTTTCAGCCCAAGCATGATCTGTTCGTACAATCAAAAAATACTCATCCTCGTATAATGGAATATATGTAAAGCTCTCATCTGCTGGTGGGGTTAGTGTCAGGGCAAAATCTATCTCGTTATGTTTTACCTTCTCCGTTACATCAACCGATATAATTATTTGGATCTGAATGTCCGGATACTTTTCATGAAATGCTATTAAAAACATGGATGCAATATGGCTTAGACCTCCAGGGAGGACACCAATGACTAATTTTCCTCTTTTTATTTTTTGAAGCTCTTCTAACTGTTCATTGGCGTTTTTTAAATTATCGAACACTTTGTTACAATATTCTTGAAGGATTTTACCTGCTTCTGTAATGGCAATTTTTTTGCCTAAACGATCAAATAAACGAACCCCTAATTCATCTTCTAGAGCTTTTACCTGATAGCTTAAAGTTGGTTGGCCAATTCTGAGTTTTTCCGCAGTCTTGGTAAAATGCATTTCTTCACAAATTGCCATAAAGTATTCCAATTGTCTCAATTCCATAAAATATCACCAACTTCACAATTATCAATTTTATACTCATAATAAGCTAAGCCCAATAAGAAAACAGTTTAACTTTCTTACATAAATAACAGATGAATATCAGTCTATTTCTGAAAAAAATTAGACTTCGTTCTATATTATTTCTCCTATTGTTCTTCATCCAAAACTTTTGCTTGCCATGGGCCATTCCGACTTCTTCTTTCATTCCTACAACTATTAAAAACGACAGTTCACCTTTCTAAGTTGTTTCGAGAGGCATTCTATTACTTCATCGGATTTGTATCCTCATCTACATCGCTTATGGATATATAACGACTCAGGTATTCATTCTGTGACAAAAAAGTAATTAGAACTCCATTTCAATGCGCCTTTTGTATTTGCAAATTAAGGAATATTTGAATACAGATGCAATACAGCTAGTCATATTGGTGAGACCAGCACAGTTTTGAAAAGTTAAATAGAAATATTGCTTTACATATTATACTAACCACTTTAAAGTATTGCATTTTAGGATTTTGAGTTTCTAAAGTTTTTTTTAAAAAACAAGCAATTTTTTATAGTAACTCTTAAAATCGTATAGTCAGTTCAGGATTAAATATATGTCTAGATTTTGGAGAGATATAATGTAAATTCAACTTCCAGTAGGTATCTTCTCAAAATTAAAGACTTCTACAATGAAACTCTAAATTTCGCTTGATTTCTAGATCATATCAATAAGCCGGCGAACATTGTTCGTCGCCGGCTTATTTAAAAGGGATATATCTAAAATCAAATCAAATCTCTTAATTAATGCTGGACGTTTTCCGGTGATTTCTAATGCTGCCAATCATCCATAAAAGTAAGGGAATGATTATGTAGGCTAGAGGATAAAGAAAACCAATAAAGATAATGTTTTTATACTCATACCCAATTCTAATATCGTAAGTAGTATAGATTACGAACGCCAGTAAACATAAGGTCGTTATGCAAGCGATAAGCTTCCAATTCTTTAAACCGGTCCACTCGGATAGCCCATAACTAAGGATGAACATGCATACAGATAATTTTATGAAGGCACCAAATACCCAAAAGGTAATATAAAAAGCATCGATGTTTTGGATAAAATCCAGAATAGATACAAATTTCGTTAGAGAGTACACGGGAATTACCATTTCAGCGCTAATGTTTGGTCCAGTAATAAATACAATGACCAAGGTGGTTATAACCCCCCATAACATAGCAATCGCGGTTCCCCAAAGGATCCCCCGTGAAGCGGTACGTTTGTTTTCGGCAAAAAAGAAGAGCATCAGAATAATCGAAGGATCAACCATATAGTTGAATGAATATAAAGTGCCCTTCAGAATATGAACCCAGCCAGAGTCCACATAGATGGGCAGTATTCTATTCACTTCCACCTCCTGAGGACTTAGAAATAATTGTACGTATAACATTAAGACAAAAAAGGGGCCAATTACCTCTGAGCAGCGGCTAATTGCTGTAATTCCCCCTTTAAACATCACATAAACAACAAGAAAAAACATAAACAATAAGATGAAGGTTAATGGTGTCTCATGCAGAAGAACTAAATTTTGGAACTCTACCAATCCTCTTGCAATTATAGACATTTGTACGAACCAAAGGATGAAATAAAACGTTACACATATTTTTCCGAGCACTGTACCTAAGATATCTTTCAAAAAATTCACTAACGTTTTATCTTTATTTTGCATACATACTTTGAGCATAATCCAAGTGACACCCATCATGATCGTACCCCCAATTAGCATAGAGATCCAACAATCCTGATGCGATTGCTCAGCGGCCAATTTGATCGGAACATAAGAAAACATGATCATGGAAGAGATACTTATCAGCCAAAACAATTGATAACCTGTTACCTTCATTTTATTTTCCCCTCCTTACCTTAATCATTTTAAACGTTCGCCACCTGTTCCGAATGATCTTATTCGAATATTCGGCTTTACCTTAACGTCTATTTCCTTGAAGTTTTCTTCCCAGTTGCCTTTTTTTGATTTCCACCAATATGGATATTTTCTATGAAAGTGCTCACCGATGCCGAATACATCAGGTCCCCATTCCTGAACTTTATCTACCGTTTCCTGCAATTCCTTTTGTATTTGCTCGTTAAGGTATTTCTGAACCTCGATTATGTTATCTACTTCGAACATATCTAACGAAGTCGTGTTTTCAATCAGATAAGCTTGTGCTTTGACGGATAATATAATTCTATTCTTATCATCACCTTTATTGGAATAAATTTGACGTTTCAGCTGAGTAAATTTAAACGATAATGTACCATTTCCATCCTTCCATGGAATCGTTACTCCTTGAAACGTTTCTTTCCCCGCCATCCAAGCTACTTCAGAGCCTTCTACATCATCCATAATCCCTTTGACTTTGAGATTTTTGTCCAAAATTGCAAAACCGAATAAAAATGCAATTTGTTTCGTTTCTTTATTATTTACTTTACTTTCTTTTATATTGAAGACAGGCACCAAGGGTCTACTCCCTTCGGAGAGATAGTCAATGACGAGCTGTCTTGAAGAAAAGTTTTTCATCCCATTAAAATCCATTTCTTTTTGCGCTGCAATAGTTGATAAATGTTCCAAAGGGTGATCATTCATAAGAAAATCTTTTGCGCGACCGCCTTTTATCATGATGGAAATATTACTTAAATTATTTGCGGGATCTCTGTTAAGCTTATCAAATAACTTGCTTATATCGTGTTTTTCGAAATATTCTTCACTTATCGCGATAAGCATTCGATGATTCTCCATCAACCTTCGTGACATTCTCCTTTGGATTTTCATATTAGCTTCAAAAATATCTTTACCTGTGGCAGAAATGACAACAAAATTTTCCGAATCACTAGAGCTTCCACCTTTTACATTTCCACTTATTTTAGAGGGAATGACGATTTGATGGCTAACTTCAATACCGTTTTCATCGTGATCAATCGCAGACCCAATGACGAAAGCTAATTGGTTCGGTTCAACAATATCCGCGCAGCCCGAAGAAGATAGCAGAATGATTAAAGTGATACTGGTTAGCATGGCTTGTCGATTCATTTTACATTCTCCTTCTTATTCTGACCTTTCTTGATCCAGAAAGGATAGCGGATGATCAAATCTTTTATCCTCTTGCCATCAAACGGGGCTACAGGACTAAGATATGGAGTTCCAAAGGATTCAAGTGATACAAGATGGATTAACAAGTAAATAATACCTAAAGCAAAACCATAAAACCCAAGAAAACCTGTGATAAACAGCATGAGGTATCGAATGATACGAAAAGGAAAGAAAGCACTATATCTAGCAATCGAGTAACCCGCTACTCCTGTTAAGGAAACAACGATAATGATTGGTGTCGATATTATACCGGCTTCTACAGCTGCTTGTCCGATAACTAGTGCTCCAATTATGCTCATGACTGGACCAAGTCGATTGGGAAGATGAACTCCCGCCTCTTGTAATCCATCAAATACAACCAACATAAGAAATATTTCAATAAAGGTCGGGAATGGCGTGGTTTCTCTCGCAGCTGCGATACTGAACATCAGATAGCGTGGAACCATTTCCGGGTGAAAAGTCGTTAGTGCTACGTAGATAGCTGGTAAGGCAAAGGAAATAAAAGACATAATGTATCGAATTGTACGAGTCAAAATGGTAAATATAAATCTCTCAAAATAGTCGTCAGCAGATTGAAGTCCATCCCAAAAAGTAAAGGGTAGAATAAGGGCAAAGGGGGTTCCGTTTGTTAAGAGTACGATCTTACCCTCTAATAAACATGAGGTTACGATATCTGGACGTTCAGTGTTTTGAATTTGTGAAAATATAGAAAATGAATTATTCTCTATCCATTCTTCAATATATGCAGAATCAATTATCCCGTCTGCATCAATCATATTGAGTTTATTTTTCACTTCCGATAATACATTCTCATCCGCATGTCCTTGCATATAAGCAAGGACAACCTCAGTTTGTGTGTATTTTCCTATCTTAAAAGATTCCATCTTCAAAAGGGGGTGAATAATCCTTCTTCTGATCATTGATGTATTCGTACGGATGTTCTCAACGAACCCTTCCTTAGAGCCACGCAAGGTAGATTCCTTCTGCGGCTCTTGAATACTTCTCTTCTCATAATCCTGAACCTGAGCGATGATAGCGGAGGCTTCACCATTTGCCAAAATTACTAGGCTACCTTGCAGGATCTGATGGACTAAATCTTCCAATGATTTACCCGTCTTTATGTTAGTTAGTGGAACCCATTCACGTTTGAACATCTCTGAAAGTGATTGTATTGGATCAATACCTTTCGGCAAACCGCTGAAAATAAGAGGTTTTAGAATATTATCCTCTACACTTTGCAATTTAGCCATTCCATCCAAATAAATGAGTAATATAATGGTTTCATCCTTTAAAATTAACGAGCGTATTACAACGTCTGAGGAGTTATTAAATTGTTCTCTCAAATAGGCTTCGTTGGCTTCTAGGGATGAGCTTATGGAACTCATGACTGATCACTCCGAATGGTTAAAATTAAGAACACTTGGGTATTATTAGCAATTTAAGTTTCTCCTATGCAGATTTCAATGAATCATTAATAAAAGAACTTACGAAGGACCCTTTCAGCAACGTAAAAGATGCTCACAAAAATTACAATGATAGTTTCAAAACATATTGAGTCATACAATAGTGATCTTACGAATTCTTTGTAGAGTAATACACATATTAGAAAATGTTATAAATGCATTAATAAGCAACACTGGACTTTGTCACAAATTGATCTTTAGCTCGTTTTATTTTTGTAGCTCTTGCTATAAAAAAAGCATATACAAAATGAGAATGGATGTGAAAAGATGCAAGAAATGTATAATCAATATAAGGGGTTGCTATTTAAACTCGCCTATCAACTGACAGGATCGGTTACTGATGCTGAGGATGTTGTGCATGACGTTTTTTTAAAGTTATATGATGTACCAGCTGAGAAATTGACTCAGCCTAAAGCATATCTTTGTAAAATGGTAACAAATCGTTGTCGCGATTTACAAAAGTCGGCGCGAATTAAGCGAGAACAATATTATGGAGAATGGCTTCCAGAACCTTTGTATAACTCGAATGATGATTCAATGGAACCGGTCTTGCGCGACGATCTATTGTCTTACGCAATGATTGTGCTTCTAGAAAGGCTAACACCAACTGAGCGTGTTGTTTTCGTCCTTCGTGAGGCACTCGACTTTAACTATAATGAAATTGCAAAACTCATTGAAAAAAGCGAGGTAAACTGTCGTAAACTTTTTAGTCGTGCGAGTGCAAAAATGGGTATTACCTCTGAAGAGCTAGTTCGTACTGAAAATGCCTCTAAAGAGTTGGTTCATGATTTTCTTGTAGCACTCAAACAGGGGAACATGAATCAAATTGTAACTATGCTTGATCCAAATGTTGTACTGGTCTCAGATGGTGGAGGTAAAGTAAAGGCCGCATTCGATCCAATTATAACACGAGATCTCGTTGCTCAGTTTCTGCTTGGCCCTCTACGCCAAATATCAATGATTAAGGGAATTTCACATATTGAAATGAAACAAATTAACAACCAACCCGCATTTATTCTTCGTTCAACTGAAGGTATTCATACGGTGGGTATATTTCATGTAGAGGGAAATTTAATTCGCAACTTATATATTATTCGGAACCCCGACAAGTTGAAGCATTTAGAAATATGAAACATAATCTACGTTAATTTCATACTGATAATAAGATCTGTAAGATGGAACTAAAAAAATGATCATCTTACAGATCTTTTTTGTTCAAATCACTACATTAGACGGACAATTCTCAGTCATTTACTAGAATTCATAATTTGGTTGCAATGATGTCAATAAGTTAAAATCAATAATTTTACTTCGTCAATATAAGCCAATGACAAGGGACCGCGCATATTGAATTCATAAGCCAGCTTTAGTCAATCCAAATGCTTTGTCTGCAGAACCCGGTGCTGTTTTGAAAGCGACGTTAATTCGATTCCAGGCATTGATTGCCATTATTGAGAATGTAAGGTCTGAAATTTCTTTTTCTGACAACTGCTTACGAACATGGTTATAAATGTCGTCAGGAACACCTTCTTCAGGCATCTTAGTCAAAATCTCTGTCCATACCAGAGAAGCCTGTTCGCGTGGACTAAATAGAGTTGATTCACGCCAAATCGGTATATGATAAAGGCGAAGTTCACTTTCACCGTGAATCTTGGCCTGTTTGATATGCATATCTAGGCAAAATCCACATCCATTCATTTGTGAAGCTCTGATGTGAACGAGATGAAGAATTTTTTCCTCTATTGAACTTTCCTTCTCAGCATTACTAAGTTCCATCATCTTGTTGAAAAATTCTGGTGATTGTTGCATGTAATTTATACGTTGTGTCATAACTGTCTTACCTCTTTCTTTTTTAGATTAAAATTCTAAACTACATAACCTATTTTTATAACAAATGTTCTATTAAAATCATTCATAACAGTAGGTTATTATATTCGTCATAATTGGTATTGCTTTCTACTTGTGTCTCTACCTCTGTCCTTGAATCCACCTCCATCATTTTATTACACTCAAATATATAACGACGCCATGATTCATTTCGTGACAGTCTCTTTTTAACTTAAGTGCATAACATGCTGCTCAAATATCTATTTCTCCTGTTCCATCAGCAGGCACATAAATATAACGATGCTTCATCTCAATCCGTGACATAGAGTTTCTGTTAAAGAAAGTTAGAAATTTAGTCAATTAAAGCTAACGTGACACGAGTTGATACAAATTACCCATCCATCACTAAACAAGAGGTAACTTTATGTTATCTAGATGATATGTAATGTTACAACTGAAATCTATATGAATGAAATATTTGTGGTTTTTAAAAGTAGACTTTTTTAAAGAAGATGAAATTAAGTGGTTAGATAGGGAGATAGGGAAGGAAAATAGAAACATAACAATACATAAACTTTGTATTTTCCTTATTTTCCAAGACAATACTAAAAGGTAATATTATATTATTGAGGAGATAGTCATGCAAACTGTTTTTGTAATTTTTTTTATTATTATAGGTATAGTTTTTGGAGTTTGGAAGCACTGGAAAGAATACTACCCTACATTATTATTTTGGATTATTGGTAATTTACTTTATGAAAACCTTCTTTATAATTACAGAGTTTGGGAGTTTCATCCTGTTGGAATAGATCACTTTTTTTTACCTACACATCCAATAATTTCTACAGCAATAGCTTTTTTAGTATACCCCTTCGTTATAGTTGTTTTTTTAGGAAGATACCCAAGCACACTATTCAAAAAAACATGTTGGATTATTTTTTGGTCCCTCCTTTTTCAAAGTGTTGAATCAGTACTCTATTATTACCGGAGTATTACACATCATTTTGGTTGGTCATTGTTATGGTCCTTTGCTTTTAATTTAGTGACATTTCTATTTTTGTCTATTCACAAATGGAAACCGTGGGTAGCTTGGCTCTTTTCAATTATTTTCATTATACTTTTATTTATTTTATTTCATCCTCCAATTCCTACATAAAAGACTTTCTATGAACGGGGTTTTGTTTCTTCACTCTAT
>Ga0182739_1003419_pt1 | contig 13932 bp, 11 predicted proteins | sample eDN5th30CBELigBY_FD_128873 | JGI IMG/M metagenome (GOLD analysis project Ga0182739, IMG submission 128873) | Enriched backyard soil microbial communities from Emeryville, California, USA - eDNA 5th pass 30_C BE-Lig BY (version 2) (version 2) | ecosystem: Environmental > Terrestrial > Soil >... | reverse complement strand
GGAGCATATACTTTTCCCTCTTTCTTAGTAGCGTGAATTTCTGTTCCCTCAGGAAATACGGTGTCCAAGTGTGCACAAACAAAGATTCTTGGTCCATTTCCATTGCCATGGCGAATTCCAAATACATTCCCATGCCGGTCCTCTTCTATATTATTTAGTCCGTACCTTTCTAATTTCGCCTTAAAAACTTGCGCCTTCTTCTCCTCCATAAGAGATGGAGCAGGTACGAGTGTTAGTTCCACTTGTTCTTCTAACGTACGCTCATCATCCTCTTTTAAAAAGACAAGTCCTTCTTTTACAAGAGAATGAGCTTTTAATCTACTAAACACTTCATTCATTTTTTCCACTCTTCATGCTCCTTTCTTTCTCTTTACATATATTTATAGAAAAACTGCCTACTATAAAAGCATGCAGTTCAAGTATCGTGTATCCTTCTTACGCGAACTTTCCAATCGTTCCCGTTCCAATCTTATACTTAGTTGCTTCTCTAAAGTAGTATTAGTGTAAAGTACGTATCACGCTATCAAAATATATTAACTGAAATATCTATTTATTCCGACTATTAGAATCATACTACAAGATATTACCGTTTCTTGCAATATACTTCTAGAACTATTGTAATATTTCCTATTGACGGAAATAAGAGTAGTATTATAATATTATATTTTGTGTAAAACGTGGTTCGAGACCATCCCACGTAAAAAAACTAAGGGAGAGAATAATAATGAAAACAAGAACACTTGCTGTTAATGGCTTAGTAGCAGCTCTTTATATTGCTGTTACATTTGCTATAGCACCATTCGGATTTACAAACATACAATTCCGTGTATCCGAGATGTTTAATCATCTTGTTATATTTAACAAGAAATATTTTTATGGAATTGTGGTTGGGGTATTCTTAGCGAATTTACTGTTTTCGCCAATGCCTATGTTTGATATAACTTTTGGTGTCGGTCAAACCATTATTAGTTTAGTTATTACGATTATTAGTGCACGATATGTAAAAAGTATCGTTAAACGTATGATCATTAATACACTAGTCTTCACTTTTACTATGTGTATCATTGCGTTAGAAATATATTTAATTTCCGATGTTCCAATTTCCTTCTTCTTAACTTGGGGAACTACTGCTGTAGGGGAATTTGCTGTAATGGCTGTCGGTATTCCAATTATGCTATTTATTAATAAGCGTTTAGCATTCCATAAATTAGTGGATTAATAGAAGGCATAAAAAAGGCTTGCGATTTATCATCGCGAGCCTTTTTACTTTTACTTACTCGTTAGAAGTAACTAACCGATTGCTTTAAACTCTCTTCTCTTTCGGCTATTTCTTTTTCAGCCTGATTTCTCTTCAACTTACCTTCTTCTTGAATTGATAAAGTTTCTTCTAAAGTTGTAAATAATTTATTTTGTGTTTCTTTTAATGTCTCTATTTCTAACAGATTCATTTTATTTTCCTTATAGATCCCATCCATCACCTTTCCTTTTGATTCCAACGTCTGAACGGAATCGGAAATTCGATTAGTGGTTTCTATCGCATGACGCTGTCGTAAAAGTGTAAGCGCAATGGAAACTTGGTTTCTCCATAAAGGAATGGAAGTCATAATAGATGATTGTATCTTATCAATGACATTTCGATTCGTATGTTGAATAAGCCTAATTTGTGGAGCTGTTTGCATAGTTATTTCTCTACTAATCTTCAAGTCATATATTCGTTTTTCTAATAACTCCGTAAAATGAATGAGATCATTTACTTCCTGCAACTTCATGCGGTCTCCTGATTCCTCCGCTTGTTGTCTCTTCTCTGGAATTACTTTCTCTGTCATCTCTTCATACTTCAACTCAGCAGCCGCTATGTAAACATTCAAATCTTCAAAATATGCTTTATTATTTTCATAAAGTTGTTCCAATAAATGAACATCTGCTATTAATACATTCTTACTTCGTTCTAATCGGACGCTCATTCGATCAATTTGTGCACTCGCCTTTTGGTAATTGGATAAAATCTCATGGACACTTTTAGATGCTCTACTAAACAAACGACGAAAGAACCCTTGCTTCTTCACGCTTAAGTCATCTGGATTGATTTCCTGGAGCTTTTTCATTAAGTCTCCGATAACATCACTAACTTCACCAACATCTTTTCGTTGCACATGTTCCATCATCTTGTGGGAAAAAGATAACAGTTTTTTTTGTGATTCTGCTCCGTAAGCTATCATCGCTTGATGATTCGACAGATCTAATTTTTCTGCCATCTCATATGCTCTTTTCTTTTTATCTGGAGGCAAAATATCAATAAGGCGAACAGTTTTATCTGTTTCGCCTTTTTTGGGTATTACATGTTGAGTGGTGCTTACTAAGGGATCAGAGAAAAAGTCATCCATCAAGGAAGTTGTGTTTTTTTCTTCTGTCATTTAGGCCGCCTGCTTTCCTCTAGCATTTCGTTATCATCCTTCTTACGAGAAGTGTGCTTCACTACATCCAACTCAAAATGTAGGTCATCAATATCATCGGATAGAATATCATGGAGATCATCTTCTATCGTACGTCCCAATTGTTCTAATGTTCTTCTCGTATCATTCAATGTCGCTTGCAACGCCCTATTCTTCTTTGGTTGAGAAGATAACAATGCATATTTTTGCGAAATCTCTACAAGGGAATCAAGATGAGAATAATAAAACTTCTCTGCTTTATAAAACCTACGTGGTTCTTCCTTCGTTAATCGATATATTTTCTTTGTAACTCGCATTAAATCTATTCTTTGTTTAAAAGAAGGAAAATGTCTAATAGAGAAAACATGCTTATTCAATCGACTAATTTTTTCATTGGCAACTCTTAATTCTGATTGAATAAATTTATACTCTTTTCTTGGTAACCCTTGTCTTGTCATAACGCGATGCTTCATTACACCATCTGAAATATAATAAGAAGCTGCAGTGGCACCTACTCCATATACAACTGACAATAGAAATGACTGATCAAAACCAAATAAACTGACAAGCCAAGTTAAGCCACCTATTGGAAGAGAAATACCTGATCGTACCAGAAACATCAAAAATGAATTCACTTTTAATCGACTCCTGCCTTTTTAATCCGTTTATTTATATACGTAATGATGGATAAAATTGTTTCATTGTTTCTACTTATTCCTAATGTGATAATTCAATAATTATCTCTTCACATTTTCAATAACAAATACTAACTCCATTTATTCTATTCTACATGACTTCTCTGTTATTATATATGGACTTAAAATGGAAAATTGTCTAAGACTAAAGGCTTATTTATACAAGTCACCTTTGGAATCAGTGTCTGTGGGAAACTTTATACTTATTATTCTATCAAAAGTAGGACGAGGATTCACGTAGAGGATATGTAATCAATTCAAAAAAAAAGAGTGTCTAAAAGGTTTTGACTCACACCGACCAACTCCATTGTTGGTTATGTGAATCACCTTTTAGACACCCTAGTTATATCTAATTTAACTTACTCTTGTATGTGGTTGCATATTGTTAACTTTCTCTGAATCTTCTTTTGGTTGTGCATCTTTTTCAAATGGTGGCTTTATCATCAATGCGATGATGAAAGATACGATACAAAGGGCAGCGATAACAGTAAAGGTTGCTTCAAAGCCACCTAATATTGCTGCTACAATAGAACCAGCTAAAGCTCCAAACCCAAAACCTTGATAAATGACACCATAATTTTTATTTTGATTCTGAAGACCAAAGTAATCTGCCACTATTGCTGGGAATACAGTAATATTTCCGCCGAAACAAAAGGCAATAGCTGCTACACAAGCAAAGAAGATTGGGAAATTCAACGGTACAAAGCTTAATACCGTTACAGCAATTGCAGTGACTAATAATGTACCACATACTACTTTCATTCTACCTACTTTATCAGATAGAGCACCTAAAATAATTCTACCAGTTGTATTAAAGATAGCGACTAAAGCTACTGCATTTGCAGCCGTTGCTACATCCAATCCTGCTAAACTTACTCCAATATCCTTTACAATTCCGACTAAATACAAGCCACTCATACATGCTGTAAAGAAGATAATAAATAGTAAATATGCTTGCTTTGTTTTTAACATTTCTTTAACCGTATAGTTTTTTTGGCGCTTTCCTACTTGAACAGTATTTTCACCTGAATCTTTCGCCTCTTTAATTAAGAAAGATCCACCAATAATCATTACTAAAACAATGACTCCCCAAAACAAGAATGCTGTGGAAACACCATAGGTGGAAATAAAGCTTGTATTCACATATTTAAAAATAAGACTTCCTGTTCCAAATGCACCAACGGAAATACCAGAAATTAACCCTTTTTTCTCTGGGAACCACTTAATTAAATTACTTAAAGAAGTGATATACCCAATTCCATCTGCAAATCCGACTATCACTCCTGCTACTAAATATAACATCCATAAAGAAGAAACTTGTGAACTTAGTATTAACCCTACTCCTAACAATATTCCGGCAAAAGCAACTAAGCGTCGAAGGCCAAATTTATCTTGCAACTTCCCTGCAAAAAGAGTGGAAAAAGCTAGCGCAAAACTTGTTATAGAAAACGTGATGGCTGTAGAACTTAAATCCCATCCAAATTTATCTACTAAAGGTTGATTAAATAAGCTCCATGTATAAATGGTACCTAACCCCATTTGTACAATGACAGTACCAATAACAATTAAAAGGCGATTTGTATTTCGTTCATTCATTCCGATCTCCTCTTTCTTCTCGGTTATTAAACTAATTCTCTCTATGGTTGAATTATACCGCCAATAGAATAGTTGAAACCGTTAACAGAATGAAATGTCGGATATTCGGAATGAATGGTATTTATAGATGCATAATTTGTCGAAAAATCTTTGATTTGCTTCTACTAACAGGTATTTCTGCCTTTATATCCTTTAATCGTAATACATATGTATGGTTAAACCATGGCACAATCTCATGTATTTTCGTCAAATTTACACTGTAGGAGCGATGACATTTAAAAAATATATCCTGAGGCAGCTTATCATGAAATTCAGAAATCGACATTGGCATGGTATACTCTTCTGATTTTGTATAAACAAGAGTGATTTTTTCACTAGCCTCAGCGTAATAAATATCATCTACATCTGTTACAATGATATTCTCATTCTTGCGGAGATTTATCCTGCGATTTGATTCAGAAACAACCTCTTCCTGTGTTTGTTTCTCCTTTTTAAAAGTAGCTTCTAGCTTTGCTAACATAGTCGCAATTCTTTTTTCTTCATATGGCTTTAATATATAATCAAATGCATCTATTTCAAACGCTTGAACAGCGTGTTCCTTATAAGCTGTTGTAAAGATAATATAAGGTTTCTTCGCAAATTTACTAATACTTCCTGCAAGTAACATCCCATCCAATGAAGGGATATTAATATCTAAAAAGATTGCATCCACTTCTGCTTCTTGCAAAAATTTCAACACATCTAATCCATCCTCAAATGTAGCAACAATGTCGATGCTACTATGTGTTTGAATTAAATACTCCAGCTCTTCCTTGGCTGGTATTTCATCTTCTACAATAATTGCTCTCATGCTATCTCCTTCGTTATATCAAAATAAACTTCTGTCCCTGGTTCTAATCGACGAATAACTAGTCCTGTTCCATAAATTAATTTTACTCGTTGATGTACATTCGTTAAACCTATATGTTTGGAGGATACTTGTCCCGTATTTAATTGATCAATCACCTCTTGGTTTATTCCTTCACCTGTATCTTTCACACTTACTCTTACTTTCCCACCATTATCTTTAATGGAAATAGTAACTTTTCCAGGTCCTTTTCTTTTCAAAATACCATGAACCACTGCATTTTCCACTAATGGTTGAATGAGTAAGCTCGGTAACTTTATATGGGTATCATCTACATCATATTCAACCTGTAATCTTTCCCCAAATCGAGCCTTCTCTATTTTTATGTAATCTTGTACCTGTTTAAGGGCAATTTGAATATCAATTAGTTCTTCTCCAAGTTCGAGGTTATAGCGCATATACCCAGACAAACTTATAATAAGATCTCTTGCTTTTTCAGGATTTCTTCTAGTTGTCGAAGCAATAGCATTCAGTGCATTAAATAAAAAGTGTGGATTGATTTTTGTTTGTAATGCTTTTAATTCTGCTTTATTTGCTTCTTCTTTCATTTGCTCCACTCGAGAAACTTCCATTAAAGTAGAAATAATTTGGGCTAGTCCTATTGCCATTGCTTGTAAGGTAGAAGTAATTTTATACGCTTTGCGATAGTAAATTTTCAGCGTTCCAGTTACAATTCCTCTTTCTTCTAACGGAATAATTAGTAGGCAATGAATTTGCGGTGTATGGTGATCCGCGATATTATTTCTTATCGTAATATTACCGTTACGTATCGTTTCCTTCGTTAAATCACTAATGATTTCTTGTCCAATCTTGTATTTTTCCTCTCCAAATCCTACATAAGCAAGTACATCCTTTGTATCTGTTATAGCAACTGCATCTGCTTGAATGTCCTCTTTAATGATGGTACATATAGTCCGAAGAGAATCCCCATTAATGGAACGGAAATAAGGAAGTGTTTTATTCGCGATATTAAGTGCTAATTGCGCCTGACCTGCTGCTATTCGTTCTTTTTCACCTTCCACACTAGCAATCATTAGAACGATGAAGCCAATGCTCACTTGCCCTAAAATCATGGGAATGGCGATTTTCGACACAATCTCTAGCCCAAGTGTAAAAGAATCTGCCATTAGGAGAATAAGAAGCATCGTTAGTATCTCACATGCCATCCCAGCAATTATTCCAAAAATCCATCGTTTTACTTTCTTCACACGAAAATAAATATAACCTGATACAAATCCGGCAAGAATACTTGTTATTAAACAAGGCACTGATGTAACTCCACCAATATCAATTAAATAACGGTGTAATCCGGAGACAATACCTGTGATAATTCCGACCCAAGGACCAAAAAGAATACCACCAGACATAATAGCAATGACTCGAATATTTACAATAGATCCTTCTACTTCGATTCCAGAATACGTTCCAAAAAGAGCAAATAAACAGAAAATCACCGTTATTAAAGAAAGCTCTGTTCGAGTATGATGATCTCTTTGCAAAACTTCTTTAAATCTCGGTATTCTTGTTAAAAAGAATAAAGTAATAAGTAAAAGTGCTGCTCGTTCAATTAACTGAATAAGCATTTCTAACTCACTTAAAGAGTACATAGATGTTAGCCTCCTTGATGTTCCTGCTCTTTATTTTACCAAATTATATTAATTGTTACCTTATGCTGTAAAAATTGTACTAGTTTCGTACAGAATATCTTTCTTTACTACTTCACTAATTACTTCTATATAGTATAAAAACTGAACAATACGAGGAATCCTCTTCCTGATTTGATTAGATATTAATGGTATGACTGATTTAGCGAAATATACAATCTCTCACATAAGTTCAATTATTTTACAATCTAGATTAGAAACATTATAATTTCTTCACACCCCCAAACTAAAAAAAAGTCGAGAGAGGAATAAAATAATGAAAGTAAGTGTGTTAGACCAATCTCCCGTTACAAAGGGAAATACAGCTACGCAAAGCTTAAAAAACACCGTGGAACTAGCTATGTTAGCAGATAAATTAGGGTATCATCGCATGTGGATGGCCGAACATCATAATACTAAAAACTTTGCAAGTTCTGCTCCCGAAGTTACTGCTGCCTTTTTAGCAGCAAAGACTAACAAACTCCGTATAGGTACAGGCGGTGTTATGATGATGCACTATTCTCCATATAAAATCGCTGAAGTTTTTAAAACATTAAGTGCACTTGCACCTGGAAGAATTGACTTTGGAGTTGGAAGAGCTCCTGGTGGAGATCATTTGGCTATGCACGCCTTAGCAGAAGGTCGTAGATATATACCTAGTGATTTATATGATAAATTAACGACAATTTTACAACTATTAAATGACGAAACACCTATTGATTCAACGTACCAAAATTTAATTACCTCTCCTTTCCAAGTTCCATTACCAGAAGCATGGCTCCTTGGTTCTAGTGGAAACAGTGCTGTTCGAGCAGGGAGAATGGGTGTAGGATATTCTTTTGCACAATTTTTCAATGGTGAACTCTCAAAAGATATTTTAGATACTTACAAATATAACTTTACTCCATCCCCTTTTATGGAGAAACCACGTATAACGGTTACTTATGCTATTACGATTGCTGAAACAAAAGAAGAAGCAGAATATATTGCAAGACCAGTGGACTTAGCTAGACTCTTTTTAACGAAAGGGACTTTAAGACAAACTTTGTCACCTGAAGAAGCAAAAGATTTTCCTTTAACAGAAATGGATCAAATGATTATCAAACGAAATCGACAAATTCATCTTGTGGGGACTGCAAAGGAAATTGCTAAACAGCTTTATGAAGAAAAAGAAGTATATGGATTTGATGAAGTCATGATTAACAGCACTCCTCATAGTCATGAGTCAAGACTTCAAGTATATCGATTACTTGCTAAGGAAATGTTAAACAAGTAATGAACAAATTCCATTTTAAGGATAAATTAAGGGAAGTACTTTAAAATGGTTAATTATGTTTTCTAATCCTTAAGGGAGGGCCACTATTTCCTATGCGAAATATCGAAGCACCATCTAAAGAAGACAAGCAAGAAGAAGTTCTAATTGAGGAGATTCATGAGCTTCGTGAAGTATTAATAAAAAATGCAGTAGAAAAAGGCATAGATAATCATTCTGTAATTAGAATTAGTGAACAATTAGATTCCTTAATCTTTCAATATCAAAAAATGAAATATTATTAAGCATCCATATGAAATGACCCATTACGTTAGAAATGGTTCTTTCATATAGGATGCTTATTTTTGCTTTATTGTCTTTTTTTCGTTTTTTTATTATTTAACTTTTGTGCTTCTGTTAGTGGTTCATTTGCAAACTCATGGTCAAATTGTTTCGATAAATCACCTGTGACTGCTTTGTTCGCATTTTTATTTTTATTCGTTGTCATAATAGTCACCTCCGTCAGTTAGTGTATCTATTTGGTGAAATAATTATGTAGGTTCCATCAAAAACCAAAAAAATAGGATCTACCTAATGATTATTCCATCCAAATAATGTAGTGGAAAAAGTTTCATACATTATTAATGGAATAATACTTGTCAGGTTAGACCCTTTATGTCTTTAAATATCTATTCATTTCTTATTTACCATGTGAGACTATTTTAATTCTTTGTTTATAAGTAGGAGTAATGAGATCCCCTTTTTTATATACGATAGCGGTAGCTAGTAATAATAATATCCCTGTTATGATAAAGACCCACTGTGAAGGGAAAATACCACCAATAAATCCTCCCAATAATGGTCCAATCATAGCACCAATCTGATTTGCTGTTTGATTAAGACTAAATGCCCTTCCTCTGAAATTCTCTTCTGTAAATTTAACTACTAACCCATTTAATGCTGGGAATACAGCACAGAAGAAAATACCGAACATAAAACGGGCAATGGAGAATCCCCAAATATTCCCGAAGATTATTTGCGCAAATGTCCCAATGGCTCCGCCGAATAATCCAATAAATAGAACACGGTTAAATCCTTTTTTATCTGCCCATTTCCCCCAGTATGGAGCCATAATAAGACTAGCAATACCAGGCAAGGAGAAAATAATCCCAGCTAATAAAGATACTTTATCTACTGATCCTCCTACCTCCACTATATAAAGTGGTAATATCGGTTCAATTGTCATGATTGAACAAGAGGTAACAATAGTAAGAAGCAATACAATGATTAAGGGTTGATTAGAAAAAGCGATTTTCATATCATTTACTACTGAACCCTTTTCTTTATTTGGAGAGAAATTAATTTCTTGCACCCAAAAGATGATTAAAAATGTAGCTAAGAATACCATAATACCAGCACTTGCAAAGGAAAGTCGGTTTCCTACTAAATCAGAGATAATTCCTCCTAGTAAAGGACCTACAATTCCTCCAGTTGCAGAAGCAGTAGAAATCATGGATAACGCATAGCCCGTTTTATCAGATGGCGTATTCGTTCCAACTAAAGCGATGGCTCCTGGAATAAAACCTGATAACAGCCCTTGCAAAATACGTAGTACTAATAATTGATATGGGTTGGTAACAAAAGCAGCTAAAGTATAGACCACAAATAACACAAAACCAGCGCGTATAATCATTGGCTTTCGTCCATATTTATCTGCTATTCTTCCCCAAAAAGGTGCTGAAAAAGCACCGGCAAAGAAAGCAGAACTAAATAGTAATCCAGACCATAATTCGGTGTGCTCGTGGACATGTAATTCCAAAAGAAAAATGGGTAAAAAGGGAATTACCATGTTAAAGGCCGCCGAGGTAAAAAAGACCCCAATCCATAAAACCAGTAAATTCCGCTTCCATATTTCCATTTTTATCGCTCTCCCATTGACGTTAGCCATTTAATTCAATAGCACGAACGTTAGTATATTTCCTCTGAACTTTTCCCAATGCAAATAACAAGCACCTATAACACCAGTTACCAAAATTGTTAGAAATACTCTATTTTTAATATTCTAATAATAGCATAGAGCTATTTATTTTAATACCCGAAATTTTTATTTTTCGAATAATAGGCAAAAAGGGACAAACTCAAGGTCTGTCCCTTTTCTTCTTAGTATGTAAACTCTTTTACTAATCCATCTAATTCTTCTGCCAAGTTAGCTAACTCTTGAGAGCTATCTGCTAATTCTAACATGGAACTACTTGTCTGTTGAATGGATGCTGAAGTTTGTTCAATACCTGCAGCCGCTTCTTCCGATATAGCAGCAATACCTTCAATGGAATGACTCATCACTTTACTTGTTTCCAAAATAGTAGCTAAATTTTCGGATACGACTTTAATACTGCTCACCATTTCATTCACAGCACCTTGAATCTCTGTAAATGTTTGACCGGTTGCTTGAATTTGTTCTGCCCCTTTTTTCACCTCTTCATAACCACCTTGAAGAGAAGATGTAACTGCACTTGATTCTTTTTGAATACTTCCTACTATTCCAGTTATATCTTTAACAGAGAATGCCACTTGTTCTGCCAGTTTACGTACTTCATCTGCTACAACAGAAAACCCTCTGCCATGCTCTCCTGCACGTGCTGCCTCAATAGCAGCATTTAATGCAAGTAAATTCGTTTGTTCTGCAATGCCTTTAATAACAGATACTAGCTTCGATATTTCCTGCGAATGAGTATCCAAACCACTCACCTTCACAACGGCATCCTTTATAATTTGATCGATTACATGCATTTGTTTAATGGAAGAATCCATTAATTGACTACCTTCATTTGTCTTGTCTAATACATTATAAGAAGTTTGAAAGATTACTCCCCCATTTTCATAGGCTTCTTCAATATTGCCTGAAAAAGATTCCATAGATGCTGCTAAGTCACTTGCTGAATTTGCTTGGTTTTCTGCTCCAGCTGATAATTCATGCATGGTTGTAGCAATCTGTTGGCTACCCGCTGTTACCTCATTTGTAGATTGTGAGAGATGCTCACTTTGACGATTAACGGTAATAGAAACATCTGAAATTTTTTGAATAACTGTTCGAAGGTGATTGTTCATCTTATTCATTGATTGAGACAATCTTCCAATCTCATCCCTACCATCATAGGCAAGAGCGGGAATAGTTAAGTCTCCATTTGCAATTTGATTACTTACTGTGACAACCTTCTGTAAATTCTGAGTAATAATACGGCTAATAACTAAAATTAATACAGCTGCTAATATTAATGCTCCAATCATAGAAACCACTAGTGTTTTGATTGCTACATCTGAACTTTTCACCGTACTATCCACCGCTTTTGTTCGTTCTTTCTGCACCAACTCTTGAAATTGATTTAATATGAGTGTAGTTCGTGTACGAATCGTTGTATTATTTATGCTTAATGAGTTAACTTTCACCTGATCATTTGCCTCGATCGCCGGAATAATCTCATCTAGGAACAATGCATTCATACTTTTATCTCTTTCTAAAATCTGCTCATATAGTTCTTTTTGTTCTTTTGTCTGAACAGCTGTTTTTAACTCTTTAGCATATTTATCAAATTTCTTTATACTTGCTTGGTAATCTTCTATATATGTAGGGTTTTGATAGTCTAGATAGTTCAAAATACTAATACTCTTTTCACGAATAACAGATCCCATTTCTGTTATGGTAAGAGCTTTTTCATCTGTATCATTTAACTCTTTACATTACTTTTTATATTATTTAATAAAAAAGTAACAGTGATAGTAGTAGCTACTAAAAGAAGTAAAACAAACAATATAGTTAGACCATATTTCCACCCTATATTCACATTTTTCCATTTAAAGTTATTCCACTTTAATGGTACTCTCTCTTTCTTCTTTTCGTTTTTTTTCTTTTCCTTTTTAAACAAGCTAGCTTTCCATTTCTTTAAGCTAATTTTCCTCAATTAAATAACCTCCTAAAGATGCCCCCTTCTTACTATTTGATTGAAATATATTAAAATAGTAACAAAGGGATATACCGAAACGCTATGACCTATATATTTTTATTTCTTTTTAGGTACTAATATTCAGTGAATTTTCAAAAAATGCAGTATATACGACCTAGTTATTGTAAAACATAGTCCTTTTTACCTTTTTCTTTTTCAATTCTATATGAGTTTACTGAATAATTCAATTTCATTTACAAAATAAATCCGACTTTTTTCTCTTTTTTTTATATTTAAACTATTTTTCCATCATAATAATTCCTTCTAAATAAAAATGGATTGAAATGCCTTTATTTCTTAAGACACTCCAATCCATCTATTCTGATTATGTTAAGTATTCTTTCTTTAAGAAGTGCTACGCTCACTCTGCTTTACTTGTTGAAAGCTTTCTTTTGAAATCTGGTAATCACTTACTTTATCATTGACCACCTTTTTACTTTCGCGTAACTTTGGCAATTTATAAGTTACTCCTACCTTTAGCTGCTGAATTTCTTTTACTCCTTGAATGATTAATTGCATCGCAAAGATTGTAATCATGAATGCTGCTAATATATATAAATACCAATATCGTCCAGAAGATATCGTTGTTCTTCCTACCTGTCCGATTAATCCGGACCATTCATATGTCGATGACATCGGCGGGTCAGCAAACATAGGATCTGTGGATACTTTTGTACCACCGAAAAAGAATTCAAATAGTCCAAGATGCATAAATAATAGTAATACATGAATAAATTGTTGACCGAAAAGGATCGTCAAGCGAGCACCAATATGAGGCAAGACATGTCTTGTGAATAGCTGAAACTTACTCCCTCCTAATACTTTTGCACTTGTAATAAATTCATTTTCTAAAACATGATTCATTTCTTTTCCAATAAGTACGGTAGTTAACGGAAGGACCAGTATCGTTAATATTACGGTTTCCAATAAGATTCGCTCCGCAAAAGTATTTGTATATCCTTCCATTCCAGGGAATAAAATGGGTCTTAATAGAATATAAGCAACCAAACTTAATGGCATAAAGTGAATAGAATCTGCTAGCTTCGCTAACCAAGTCTGCAACGTCTTAGGGAAGTAAAAAGAATAAAAGATAGAAAGAAATAATCCCCCAATAACTCGTAGAAAGGCAATAAGAAGTGCAAAAAATAACGTATACTTTGCACCAATAACTAGTTGGTCAAACAAACTATAGCCTAATTTATCTGAACCGAAGAAAAATGGTTCAGTCGGTGCAAAAGGACTCGCTGCAATTAAGGTAACACCATCTTCTGCATAAAATAAACGCATTTGATCTACATGATTATCTGTAACAAGTGAATAAATGACACTATATCCAATCACAACAATAAAAAATAGACTACCTAATGCAAACTTCCAATTCTTCATATGATAGAAAAATGTTTTCC
>Ga0182739_1003417_pt1 | contig 13934 bp, 10 predicted proteins | sample eDN5th30CBELigBY_FD_128873 | JGI IMG/M metagenome (GOLD analysis project Ga0182739, IMG submission 128873) | Enriched backyard soil microbial communities from Emeryville, California, USA - eDNA 5th pass 30_C BE-Lig BY (version 2) (version 2) | ecosystem: Environmental > Terrestrial > Soil >... | reverse complement strand
CAGGCCCTGCGTCCGGGAGGGTGGCTGCTGCTGGGGGAAATTGAAGTCTCGCAGGCTCCTCAGACGGGTTTCGAGACACATCGTTTCGCCAATGTGACGATCCATCGCAAGCCGTTGACGGCCTCGATCAGCGTGCCGACTCTGAAGAGAGCGGTGGCCGATCCATGGACGGAAGTTTTCCAGATTCACAGCCCTCCTCTTCTGCTTCCAGAGAAGCGTGTATCAGCATCGGAGGGGTCGGAACTGGAGTCGCATTTTTCCCAGGCTGTCGCACGTTCCACCGGCGCAACTCCCGTGCCGACAGAGGCCGAAACCCGACTGGGAATTGTCCCGGTCATCGACGGGATTTCCCCCGCCCGGGACGGAGAGAGCGTTCCCGGTTCGCCGGTTCAGCCAGTCCTCGCACCGCGGTCGCGGGAATCCGTTCAACATGCCATACAACGTCTGCGGCAGGCCCGGACATTTTTGCAACTTGCCGAGGCGGCTCCCGCACGGGAACAACTTGAGCTCGCGATGGTCGATGATCCTTTTCAGATCGAAGCCTATCTGTTACTGGGGGGACTGGATGAAGATGCCGGAAACCTGCGGCGCGCGGAACAGTCATATCGGCGCGCTCTCTATCTGGATCGGGAGTGTGCTTTGGTTCATTTTCACCTGGGGCTGGTGCTTCAGCAGCAGGGACATCTGGATCAAGGCTGGCAAAGCCTGAAAACGGCATTGGCGCTTGCGGAAAAGCATGGCCCGGATGAACTGGTGGAGCATGGAGACGGGGTTTGTTATGGCCGGCTTCGAGAGATGGTGCTGATGTTGACAGGAGACCTCGATGACTGAATCCTCGTCTTCCGACTCCACGGTCTGGGACCGGATTCGCGACCAGTTGCGATTGCTGCGGGCGCAGCAGGAATCGCGTCATTCCGATCCCGCCCGGCAGGCGGAAAAACTGGCCCGGCGCGCGCGGGCCTTTCGGGAACGCATCCAGCAATCCCAGGATTCCAGCCCCAATACGCCGATCATTTTCTTCAAGTCACAACGAGTTCGCTACGGGCTTTCGCTGGATGCGGTTTTTGAAATTCAGCCATTGGATTCGTTCAGCCTGATTCCACGTGGCCCGGAATTTCTTTATGGTGTGGTTCATTTTCGAGGCGCCATTCTGGCCCTGTTCAATCTGGCGGGGTTGCTGGGAAGCTCCCAGGCGGGCATTGCTGACATACATGTTTATCTTGTCGCGCAAGGGGCCGGGCACCGGATTGCGATTGGTGCAGAAGATGTTGAAGGTCTGGAGGCCATTTCCATCAGCGAGATCAAGTCTGCTCCGGAATGGGGAGGGCATATTCCCCATCACTGGATTCGCGGCGTTTACGGTGATGATTGCCTGATTCTGGACCTGGATGCGATACTGTCCGACCCGGCGATCCTGCATTGGTATCGGGGAACATCCGCGTCCGGACCGCAACCGTAATGAGCCCAGCCGCTGCACGGACATGATGACCTGCCGTTCCTATTGAGGTTTTATTCTCGGCGCCACCCTCTTCATTCTGAAACAGACATGATGACTCAATTGAAAATCGGCCAGAAGCTGGGACTGGGTTTCGGGGGCGTGTTGCTGCTGATGGTGATCAGTTGCATTGTCGTCCATCAGGCTCTGGACCGGATCAGCATCAGTTCGGCTCTGGTTTCGCAAGAAATCATTCCGACATTACGGGCCTGTGATGACCTGCTGATCAGTATCAACCAGACAACTTCTTCGGCCCGAGCCCTGATTCTGCTGGGCGAAAAATCCCGCATCAGTCCTGAATTGAAACGGGATTTTGAAGCAGCGATGCAGGAGGTGACTGCTGCGGTGAAACGCCTGAAAACGATCTTTGAAAGCTCAAGTAATTCCTCTCGTCTGAAAGGAATCTTGCAGATCAGTGATCTGGCGGAGAGCTTCAAACATACCCAGTTCGATGTTCAGGCCACGGCTGCTGGCGATTCTGACCAGCAACGGGATCTTCAGCCAGCCATCGAATTGATGGAGCGGTCTTCCGCTCCGAAAGCCCGGGAATTGCGGAAGGCTGCTGAGCAGATTCGGGACGAGGCGATTCAGGAGATGAACACAGCTCAAAGCGCCCTGGGACAACATGGAATCGCAGCAAAATCCACGCTGCTGATCACTACAATTCTGGCCATCCTGCTGGGAGCCGGACTGGCGACTTTGCTGACGCGCGGCTTCGTTTCTTCCATTCGCTCTCTGCTGGATGGCGTGCAGATGGTGGCTCACGGCGACCTGACTCAACCTCCCGTACCGATTTCCTCCAGCGATGAAATCGGTGAGCTGGCAGAAGGATTCAACCGAATGGTCAGTTCGTTGCGGTCGATTCTCAATGAAACCGATCGGGCCACATCAGAAGTTTCCGCCGCCAGTCGCGAAATTGCGGCAGGTGCCCAGCAACAACTTGCCAGTTTGAATGAAACGGCTGCCAGTTTGAATGAGATCACCACGACCGCTGAAGAATTCAAAGCCACCATGCAGGAATTCGCAGACCGTGCCAAGGCGGTTCACGAGGCGGCCGACGAAACCGCCCGCCGGGCCACGGAAGGGTTATCCTTGAGCAGGGAATCGGCCAGCCGGATTCAGAAGGTCCGGGACAATTCGCTCTCCGCCGGGGAAAGCGTTTTGCAACTGGCGGAGCAGACGCAGCGGATCAGTGAAATCACAGCTTCCGTGAATGAAATTGCCGAGCAGACAAAACTCCTGGCCTTGAATGCCTCCATTGAAGCAGCACGGGCCGGTGAGGAAGGCCGGGGTTTTGCCGTGGTGGCCATGCAGGTTCGCGAACTGGCCAACCAGTCCAAGGAAGCTGCCGGGCGCATCGAGGGGTTGATCACAAAGACTCAGAAGTCCATGCAGAACGTGATTGACAAGATCGAGGAAGGGGGACGTTTGTCAGAAGACTCCACCGCCAAGGTCCAAAACGTCTCGAATTCTTTTGACGAGATCGCCAAGGCGATTGAACAGACCCGGCAGGCCATGGCCCAGATCAACACGGGAGCCCGCCAGCAGGAACTGGGGATTACAGAACTGGTCAGCAGCATTATCGAAATTGATTCCGCTTCGAAGGAGGCCGTGGCCGCCGCCGAGCAGACTCAGCAGGCCATCCATGCCATTGACGTGCGCCTGCATGCCTTGGATGTCCTGGTGGACCGCTTCAAAACTTGATGGGGTCTCACCCTGGAACTCATGATGACCGCCCGCTGAATGGCAGATTTCATGCACGATCCGATTTTCGACATCTTTCGAGACGAAGCACATGAGCATTTGAAAATGCTCGAACAAGGATTTCTCGATCTGGACGCGACGTCGGATTCCGCTGAACGAACCGGGATCGTGGGCGGCCTGTTTCGTCATGCCCATAATCTGAAAGGCGATTCCCGGGCCCTGGATCTGATTCCGATGCAGCAGGCGGCGGCGGTTCTGGAAGAGACTCTCGAACAACTCCGGGAAGCGCCCGACCGGATTGGACCGGCTGCGATCGAACAGGGTCTACTCGAACTTGATACGTTGAGGCAGGCATTCGAAGCATGGAAAAAGGAATTCATCAGACAGGCCGATCACTCTTCGGAGTTGCAGGCTTCCGGTGCCATCACACAGCCCGGAGAAGTGGTCTCGTCAAATTCCACGGGAGCGGCGTCCTGGCTGGATGAAGTTCAAAGCGTGCGCGTTCCTGCTGAACGGCTGGACCGGATGCAGAATCTGGTTGGCGAGATTCGGGTGCTGCAGCGTGCCAATGGCGAAATGCAACAGCAACTCCGCACGCTGCGGGGTCATTTTGATGAACATTCCCGGCAATTGGGAGGAGAAGTCCGGCCTGTGCTGGAGGCATTTTTCAATCAGACCCGGCAGATCGAGACCCGGCTGTATCAACATCTGACACGAGAGCAGATGCTGGCGCAATCACTGGAGGAAGAGATCTGCCAGGCCCGCCTGTTGCCACTGACGATGCTGGCGGACTCTCTGCGGCGTCCGATCCGGGATCTCGCCCGCAGTCTGGGCAAGGATGTGCGCTATCAGGTCGATGTCGGCAATATTTTTCTCGACAAAGCGGTGATCGAATCTCTGCGGGCTCCCGTCCTGCATCTGATTCGAAATGCCGTTGATCACGGCATCGAACGTCCGCAGGATCGGGTCCGGAAAGGGAAGCCCGCACAAGGAGTCATCACCCTGCACGCAGGGCGTCGGGGCGAAAAAGTCCTGGTGCGGATCTCCGACGACGGCGCCGGACCGGACTACGAACGCATTCGCCAGCGTCTGCTTTCGCAGGGGCTGCTGGGCAGGCCGGAGGTAGAGGCCTTATCTCCCCGGGAGCTGATTCAATGGCTGTTTCATCCCGGGTTCAGTACTGCTGCCGTTAACGAAATCTCGGGGCGCGGAGTGGGGCTGGATGTCGTTCGGGACACAGTTCAGCGAATTCAGGGGCGAGTCGAACTCGATGCTCCGCCCGGCGCGGGGACAACATTTTCTCTGATCATTCCCGTCACATTATCGACGATCCGGGTGTTGACGGTCTCTAGCCTGGGCCAGACTCTGGGGCTTCCCTGTTCGAGTGTCCTGCATACGGGCCGGGTGAAAGTTTCCGAGTTGCGGGAGGTTAATGGTGTGCCGGTTCTGCTTGTGGACGGAGAGCCGATCCGCTGGATCACGATGGCCGATTTTCTGCGTCTGGGCCGCTCGCGGGCTCAAATCAAGCATGAGTATGAAAACTTCGTGGTGGTGCAACAAGAACATCGAAAACTCGCTATTCGTGTCGATTCGGTTGAGGATGAGCGTGAAGTGCTCTTGAAGCCGCTCGGCTTTCCTTTGGTCGGCGTTCCAGGAATTCTGGGCGGAACGATTCGCCCGGATGGTTCAGTGAAACTGATTCTGGAGATGTCTCTGGCGCTGGTGGAACAGGCGACCTCGTCGTCGTCGCGAATTTCCCGGATGCAGTCGGTGGCGCGTGCTCCGCGCATTCTCGTTGTGGATGATTCCCCGACGACACGGGCCATGCTGCGAAACGTGCTGACCGCTGCGGGCTATCTTGTGCAGACTGCTGTTGATGGAGTGGATGCCCTGGCAAAAATTCACGAAACCCATCCGGAACTGGTGGTCTGCGATTTTGAGATGCCCCGCCTGAACGGAGTCGACCTGACGCGCCAGATCAAAGCCCGCTGGAATCTACCTGTGATCCTCGTGACGGGACGGGAAAAAGAGCAGCATCGTCGTGAAGGGCTGGAGGCCGGCGCCGATGCGTATGTGGTGAAATCCACCTTTCAGGGAGAGGGACTGCTGGAAGTCATTCAGCAACTCGTCGTGAAAGATCGGGAGTCCCCCTGAACGGCGTCCGGGAAGCGGGACCGACTGGTGCTGAAAGAACTTCTGGATTGTTTGGAACAGCTTCATTTGGGGAGAATGAAACGCCAGACTGACCGGCATGGCCTGCCCCGGGTCGGTGGAAGAAACCGGATTTCAACGGGCTGGCCCTTCAAATCCGGCTCAACGAGCCTCAGAATCGTCACGGAGACTGTTTTCATCCATGATTCATTGGTTGGGATCAGGTTCGACCTGATCGGGAAGAACCGCTGCTTCAATCGAAGAGTCTGTCAAAAGAGCCTGTCACTGGAGCCACGTGATGCCCGATGCGGAAGCTGTCCGCCACTGGATGGGATTTGATCTGGGAGGGACCAAAATGCTGGCCCAGGTCTACGATGACAACTGGAATGTGCTGGCCAAGGAGCGCAAGCGGATTCACCCCGGGACCGGCGCCAAAGGGGGCGTTGACCGCATCCTGGAAACGATCCATGATGCGTTGAAGAAGGCCAATCTGACCCCGAAAGATCTGCACGGTATCGGGATTGGCTGTCCTGGTCCCATCGAAATGAGCAAAGGGCTGCTGCTGGCCCTGCCGAATCTGGGGTGGCAGGGGGTTCCGTTGAAGGAACGTCTGGAGGAATCCCTGGGATGTCCGGTGGCGGTTCTGAATGATGTGGATGCCGGGATCTATGCTGAATATCGCAAGGGGGCCGGTCAGGGGGCTCGTTGTGTCATTGGCGTGTTCGCGGGAACAGGAATCGGCGGCGGATGTGTCTATCAGGGAGAAATTCTCCGCGGTTCCACAGCCTCCTGTTTTGAAATCGGACACATTCAGGTGATGTCGAACGGGCCCCGTTGCGGGTGTGGTCAACGGGGATGTCTGGAATCGGTCTCCAGCCGGCTGGCAATTGCCGCCCAGTGTGCCCGGGCTGCTTATCGTGGTGATGCGCCTCATCTGCTGGAAGCATCGGGAACGGATATCGCGAAAATTCGCAGCGGAGCCTTGAAAGGCTCGATTGATGCCGGCGATGAAGTTGTCGACACGATTATCAAAGAGGCGGCCCGATATATCGGGATCGCTGTCGGCAGCGTCGTCAACCTGGTCTCCCCGGACGTGGTGGTGCTGGGAGGCGGGCTGGTGGAAGCCATGCCGGACCTGTTTGTCACGCAGGTCGCCAAGGCGGCGAACAAGCGCGTCATGCCAGCCTATCGGGATCAGTTCAAAGTTGTGCCCGCTGCACTCAAGGACGATGCGGGAGTTCTTGGAGCTGCTCTCTGGGCGGAATTCACATTACAGCCCCGCCACAAGAATTCTTGAATATTCTGGTGTCTGACAGGAAACTTGCACTGATGTTCACCGCCGACGATCAACAGGCAGCCCTGCTGCTGATTCAGACCGCACTGGAAGAAGACCTTCAGGGCCGGGACGACATCACCAGCCGGCTGATGATTCCGGAACAGGCCCGGGGAAACCTGCGCATCGTCTCCCGGCAACCGGGCGTCCTGTCGGGCGGAGTGCTTGTGCCGTTCGTACTGAACCAACTGGCCGACAAAACCGATTCCCGTGCATTGCTCGCTGACGGCAGCCTGCTGCAACCGGGAACAGTCATTGCCCATCTGAGCGGTTCGTTACGCACGCTGCTGACAGCAGAACGGACGGTCCTGAACTTTCTGACGCTCCTGAGCGGTGTGGCCACATTAACGCATCGGTTCGTCGAAGCCGCTGCTGGAACGCGCACTCAGATCCTTGACACGCGCAAGACGCTGCCCGGGCTGCGGGCTCTGCAGAAATACGCGGTCCGCTGCGGAGGCGGCGTTAATCACCGGATCGGCCTGTATGACGCGGTGCTGGTCAAGGACAATCATCTCGCCTTTTATCGGCAACAACATGGCGGTTCTCTGGCGGAAGCTGTCCGGCATGTCCGGACGGAAGCTCCCCCCGGAATGGTCGTCGAATTCGAAGTCGATTCGCTGCAGCAATTGGAAGAGCTGCTTCCCGGCAGTCCCGATATCGTGCTGCTGGACAACATGCCTGTTCCACAACTGCTGGAGGCGGTGCGTCTGCGGGACAGTCTGGCTCCGCAGGTGCTATTGGAAGCTTCAGGAGGAATTCGCCTGGGGAATGTGGCGGAGATTGCCCGTACCGGGATTGATCGAATCAGCGTGGGGGCATTGACGCATTCCGCTCCAGCGCTGGATATTGGCTTTGACTGGGACGACTGACCTCTGCGAGATGCCGTCGGAGTGAAGACAGGTTGAATCACCTCGTCCGGTAACGCAAGCCGCTTGGCAAGGACGCGTTCAGTCTAGAAGCAGCGACGCAGCAATGGTCAATGAAATCCTGAAATGATTTTGAGGAGGCTCCGATCATGACTTCCCGTTCATTCCACAACCTGTTTCTCGGGCTGCTGGTGGCTTTCAGTTTCCATCTGTCTGCCTTGGCGGGGCCGCCCCGGGTCGCGCGGGGACGTCAGGGAATGGTGGTCACCGTTTCCGCACCAGCCACGGAAGCGGGCCTGAAGATTCTGCAACAGCACGGGTCTGCTGTTGATGCGGCGGTGGCTGTCGCACTGGCCTTGCAGGTGACATGGCCGGAAGCAGGAAACATTGGCGGGGGCGGATTCATGATGGTCCATCCCGGTCCGGGTCAGGCTCCCGTCTGCATCGTGTACCGCGAGACCGCCCCGCAGGCGTCCCCCTTGGACGTGGCGTCCCTGACTGATTCCGTGTTGAACGCGAAAGCAGCAGGGGTTCCCGGAACAGTGCGCGGACTCGAACTGGCGCATCAGAAGTATGGACGGCTGCCCTGGAAAGACCTGGTCGCGCCCAGTATTCAACTGGCCCGCGACGGTTTTTCCGTCGATGCGGGACTGGCCCGGTCTTTGAACGGTGTCCTTTCCCGGACCGACAAAGAGAATCCGTTGTTCGCAGAACTGTTCCACCTGTACGCCAAGCCGGATGGAACTCCCTGGCAGCCGGGAGACCGACTGGTTCAGCCGGAGCTGGCCGATACACTCGAAGAGATTGCCCAGCACGGTGCCGCGGCCTTCTATGAAGGTTCCATTGCTGAGCGGATTGTGGAAGAAATGCAGCACAGCCAGGGAATCATCACCCGGGAGGATCTGAAGAGCTATCGCGCCCAAATGCGGGAACCGATCCAGATCCGTTACCGGGATGTGGACGTCTATGCCCCGCCTCTTCCCAGTTCCGGAGGCTATTGTCTCTCGGAGATGCTGCATATTCTGGAACGGTTTCCTCTCGGTCAGGGGCCGCGCTGGTCGGCTCGAACCGTGCATCTGGAAGTGGAAGCGATGCGGCGGGCCTATCTTGATCGGGCGTTGTATCTGGGTGATGCCGATTTTGTCACCGTGCCGAAGAAGCTGCTCACGCCGGCTCATGCGGATGAGCTGGCTGCCAGTATCAATCCGGACCGCGCGACCCCCAGCCGGGATCTGGCGCCGGACTTACCGGTGATCGATGAATCCCCTTCGACCACGCATTTCTCCATCATCGACGGCACCGGGATGTCCGTCTCAAACACCTATACGCTGGAATACAGCTTCGGGTCGCGGGTCGCTGTTCGGAACGCGGGATTCTTGCTGAACAATGAAATGGGCGATTTCAACTGGAAGGCAGGCCATACCGATACTCGCGGGCGGATCGGCACGAAGGCGAATCTGATCGCTCCCGGAAAACGCATGCTCAGCTCGCAATCTCCGGTCATCGTTCTGAAAAATGGAGAAACGATTCTCGTCATCGGCAGCCCGGGAGGACGAACCATTATCAACACCGTGCTGTGCGTATTACGCAACGTGCTGGAATATCAGATGGATCTTCCGACAGCAGTCGCCCAGCCCCGACTGCACCACCAGTGGCTGCCCGATCAGATCCGAATTGAAAAATCCATTGAGCAGGTGGCGCCGAATCTGATTCCGGAGCTGCGGGCCATGGGGCATCAGGTGGTGCTCTCCACTTCTCAGGGAGATGCCCATTCGATTCAGCGAACCCCCGACACCGGAGAGCTGGTGGGCGTGGCTGACGGACGCCGCAGCGGCAGCGCCCAGGGATTTTAAGGAGTTCCCGAATAGAGATTTTCGGAATGTCTGGAATGACGGTCAGTGCCGGTCAGGCATTGTGAGACGGCGAGCTGTGCTCTATCGGGCGGGGGGAATGTGTCCCATGTCTGCCATCAGGAATTTCATGTCGTCCCAGACCGGCTTTTTCGCAGCGGGATTCCGGAGCAGGTAGGACGGGTGATAGGTGCAGAGAACCTTGGCGCGGCCATGTTGAAAGATGCGTTGCCGCATTCGCCCGATGGCTTCTTTCGTTCCCAGCAGGTTCTGCGCAGCACAACTCCCCCAGCAGACAATGTACTCGGGATCAACGATGGCAATCTGGCCGTCGAGGTATTCCCGGCAGTTGTCGGCTTCTGTTTCGGTGGGAGTACGGTTCTCGGGGGGGCGGCATCGCAGGATATTGCAGATGTAGATATCCTGACGCTGCCAGCCGCAGGCTTCGATGATCTTGTCGAGCAGTTGTCCCGCTTTCCCGACGAACGGTTCCCCCAGTCGGTCCTCGTCCGCTCCGGGGGCTTCTCCGATAAACATGATCTTCGCCTGCGGGCTTCCGACTCCAAAGACCGTTTGCGTTCGGGTTCGTGCCAGTTGGGGACAGCGGTCGCAATTGACCACGCAGGCTGCCAGTTGCTGGAGTTTTTCCGCTCGAACGGGCAGCGGATCATTGTTCGGGTTGGTATTACTCACCGTCCGGGAGCGCGGCGCAGCAGCGGTTGGTGAAGGTTTCTTTGAAAGTGCGGGCGGTGTGGAGCGCGCAGCAGTTCCTCCTCCTCGCGCGGCAGCGATTTCCGCCATGGTGTCCCGTGTGTGGGGAGACGATCTGACGGGAGAATGTGAAGCAGGCGATTTCTGTTCCACAGGTTCAGCAATTTCGCAGCGTGGCACGTGCGTCAGACCGGCGGCCTGAAAGTCCTGAAGCAATTGACGTGCTGCTCGTGAAAGGTTTGCCATCTGATCAGTCCGGCAGCTTTCGAACCCGGAGATTTTTGAAGTGAACAATGCTTTCCGGGTCATGGGCCTGCAGGGCGAACGTCCCCGAGGAGAAGCGGCGTTCGGGGGCCTTAGGGTCCGGCTGAAAATCGTCCGGTTCGGTGTAGTCCATGGCCACTTTTCCATCCACTTGAATCACCACGTGCTTGCCTTGAACGGTGATGTCCTGCGTCCACCAGGTATTGTCGGGAATCATCTGCACGAGTTGATCTGCGACGGCGTAGAGGCTGCCGGTTTTGCGAGGATCGCGTGAAAAGGTGTTGTTCACCTGGGTTTCGAAGCCCTGGTCCGGCCAGCCTTCTTTCTGGAATTTCGTATGGAAGTAAATGCCGCTGTTGCTGTGCGGTTCCGCCTTCACATCCACGCGCAATTCGAAATTCCTGAACGGCGCCAGGTCTCCCTCATAGAACAGGTGACTCCGTTTCCCGTGGGCGATGATCTCTCCGTTTTCGATCTTCCAGCTTTCGGGAGACTCATTGATCTTCCAGCCGTCAAACGTCTGGCCATCCCATAACGACACAAATCCTGATTCATCCCGGCGGTCGAGGTATTCGACCGCATGCCGCGTGGCGGCCAGAGACAGTTCCAGATCGGACAGTGGGTTTTGCGGATTTTCTTCGTATTCGATGGACAGGTTTCGGGAATAGCCCAGAGTCCGTAATTCCCGCAGCAGACCGACGAGATTCAGATCGCCTTCCCCCACGATGGTGAATTGCTTCTTTCTGCTCTGGCCGGCGGCATCGCGAACGGTGCGCACATCTTTGAGGTGTATGCCGAAGACCCGGGGCCCGAGTTTTTGAACGACTTCGACCGGATCTTCATCGCTACGGAGATAATGTCCGGTATCCACGCAAGCCCCGATCAGCGGATGGCGATTTTCCACCATCGTCAGGATGTCCGAGACCTTGTCGTAACGGTGACCCGGACCGTGATTGTGGATGGCAATGGGGATCTGGTATTCCTCGACCAGCTTTTCCAGCAGATCGAAAGTGGCATTGTCCTTGACGGGATTGGCGCTGATGGACCACAGGCCCATGGCTTTGGCGAAATCGAAGATTGCCCGCGCTGTCGATTCGTTGGCGTCAAAACCGATGACCCCGTAGCTCACAAGCTGTACTTCCGCTTGTTGAAACTTTTCCTTCTGGCTCGCCAGGTAGCTGGGAACCGTCCCCAGCGGGACATGTCGAGGATAGGCTTCCCAGTAATGCAGACCGAGCTTCTTCGTCTGTTGCAGTGCGGTCTCTTCGTCGAAATTCCGCAGGCTGTAGCTCTGCAGACCGATCTTGAACCCGCCATAAGGATCGGCAGCCTGATCAGCGGCGTGGATCCAAAACGGTCTTCCGGCCAGCCCGGTCGCCAGACCGGCAAGGGAGACCTGCAGAAAGTTTCGGCGAGACGGCAGCCAGAAGGAGGGGAAAGCAGCCATGAGCATCGAACTCCCAAAACCGGAATAGAATCATTTCTGGAATGATGAGTATCGTCTGATGGCCTGTGGAGATTCAAGCTTGAGGCTGGAAGAACCGGAGGAACCGATGTTTTCGTTAAGTTCGACGCCTCGCTTGCCGATGCTTGAGAGAAGGCGAGTCGTCCATTGCAGCTCAATCGTCGGTTCGAAAAACGTGAAGCAAGCGACAACCGAGCAGAATTTTCCAGAAACCACCGCGAATACCAGGCTGCGGTGCAGCTCCAGCCGTGCCTGAACTTCAAGAGGGATGCCGGGAATGATTCGGATACGCCAGCAGCACTGGTTCTGCCTCGCGGCGGTCTCCCTGGTCGGATCGTTGCTGACGATCTGGTCAATTGAGATTCCCGTGGCGGAAGAGGAAGCAAGCCTGTCTGCCGGGCTGGCGGAGCGTCCTGTTCTTCGCCGCCTGAGTGATCTGCCGGAATCATCGAGTCTGCTTCCCGCTCCCGCAGGTCCAGCCCCACGAGAGAGACCATCGGGAGCAAGTGTGTCGGGGGATGTTCTGATTCAGGCTCCGGCGGGCGTGGCGGGCCGGACGGCGTCTCCGCTCAATACCACCGGCCGGGTGATTCCCCGGGAAGGAATTGCTCCCGCAGCCTTTCAACAGATTGCTGCGGTGATGTCAGAGCCGGTCCGACTGACCGGCCAGATCGAGCCGATCGACTCCGCGTTCAAGGGCTTTTGAACTGCCCGATCCATTTTGCTCATTTCGAGCCTGTCTGTCCGACCTGAAATCCCCATCATGTACGAATCTCACTGGAAACTCAGCCAGCGTCCCTTTGAGGACGGCGCACGTCCCGAGTTCTACTACGCCAGCCAGACTCATCAGGCCGCCCTGCTGAAATTGCGTTACCTGATCGACCAGCAGAAGGGGATCGGCATTCTCGCCGGAGAACATGGCCTGGGAAAAACCTACCTGACGCACGTTCTCGAACGGGAATTTCTCAAGGGGGCGGGCGAGCCATTCGTTCGCCTGCTGTTTCCTCAACTGAGTCCTGCCGGCACGCTGGCGTATTTTGCCAGCCGGCTGGGAAGTGCTGTGACGTCCCGGGATTCCGATGATGTCGTCCTGCGCGGTCTGGAACAGCAACTTGCTCAATTCCGGCAGCAACAGCGACGGATCGTCCTGATGATCGACGATGCCCATTTGCTCGAAATGCCGCAACTGCATTTGCTGCGTCTGCTGCTGAATCTTCGGGAAGAAGGACGAAGCGACTTCTCCCTGATCCTGTCCGGACGAACGGAGTTGCTCTCCCGGTTGCAACGACTGTCTGCCCTCGATCAGCGAGTGGTTGTGCGAACAGCACTGGAACCGCTGCCGCAGGAGGAAGTGCTGCCCTATCTGCAACGGCGATTGACCGTGGCAGGTCGCCAGGAAGGAGTCTTCGATGCAGCGGCGGCGCGCACGATCTGGGAACTCTCGCAGGGAATCCCGCGCCGCATCAATCAGCTCTGTGATCTGGCCCTGCTGGTGGGCTATGTGGATGATCTGAAGGCGATTCATTCCGTGGAAGTGGAAGCGGCTGCTGAAGAACTCATGAGCGTGGCTGCCTGAGCCGATGCCGGTGTGCGTGTCGCCAGCCCTGACTGAGTTTTTCATGGCGGCGTTTTGGCACCGACTGCATGGTCCGGCAGCTTCTTTGCCGGAGTCTTTTCCAAAGGGACGTCAACCCCGGATTTGCGATTTCGTGCTCTGAAAAAATCCGTCTTGTTGAAATTGCAATCACCTGATAGTTTTTCGCCGGTCCCGATGGAATCGGGGAAAACCAGGGATGGATGCTGCTGATTCAGTGCCAGACTGGCGGATCACCTCACTCGTGTGATCGTCATCACTGTCCCAGCGGCCGCATGGAGGCAAACAGATGGGGAGCGCCCTTCGCGTTCTTCAAGCGGCGGACCTTTGTCTGCATGAACCGCTTGAACCAGTCGGCAGACTGCCGGCATCGTTACGGGAAATTTTCAATCAGGCGCGGGAGCGGACCGCCCTGAAAATTCTGAACACCGCCCTCTCCGAACAAGTCGACTTGCTTTTGTTGACCGGAGTGCTGGCGGATTTTCAGGCCGAGCCTCGACT
>Ga0182739_1003416_pt1 | contig 13936 bp, 10 predicted proteins | sample eDN5th30CBELigBY_FD_128873 | JGI IMG/M metagenome (GOLD analysis project Ga0182739, IMG submission 128873) | Enriched backyard soil microbial communities from Emeryville, California, USA - eDNA 5th pass 30_C BE-Lig BY (version 2) (version 2) | ecosystem: Environmental > Terrestrial > Soil >... | reverse complement strand
TCGGCCCATCCGGTCAGTCCGGCCAGGTCCAGCCGCGTCCCGTCCGGGGCGGCGGCCCAGCCTGACCACTGCCCAAACGCCTGGCGGGTGGTTCCGGAGACCAGGAGTGCGCCCGCCGTCGCGTGGCGCACGTGGAAGGGGTCCAACCTCGCTTCGATCCAGTCCCCGGAGACGGTCCAGGCGCCCTTGGGGTCCGCGGGGTCGTGGCTGAACGCCAGTTCGCCGCCGTGGTGGTGGACCTGCCCGTCCAGGAACAGGGCGTTTTCCGTGGCTCCGGTCCCTTCGGTCCATTTGCCGCCCAGGTGCAGGCCCAGCCGCCGCCCGTCCGGCAGGGTTCCGGCGGCCACCGCCCTGCTTCCGCGCAGGGAGGAGGGCCAGCGTCCCCGTCCGCGGTCCAGGGTGGCGAATGCGTCCGGGCCTTCCACCTCCAGCTCCTCGCCGTCGACCTGGAGGATTCCGGACACCGGCCGTCCCACGTCCGTGAGCGTGTACTGGAAGCGTTTGCGGCTCCACGGAACCACCACGCCCAGCGACTCCCCGCCCGGGACGACCTCCAGCACGGCCTGGACGCGCGGGGATTCCAGCCACAGCACCACGCGTCCGTCCGGCTGGTCGGCGAAGCGCAGCCGCAGCGGCTCCAGCCGGCCGCCCACGCTCAGCGGGGGAAGCGCATCCGGCAGCCTCACCGTTCCGGCGGGCGGAAAGGCCTTCCGCCCGTCCTGGACGATCTCCTTGCCGGTGAGGCGGTCGTGGAAGTAGGCCTGCATCGCGGCGGCACGGTCCAGGTGCGCGACCGTCATCCCCAGCACGAACCGTTCCGTGGTGATCCCCCAGTGGTCCCAACGCTTGGTGCGCCACAGGTGCAGCGGTCCGGACGGCAGGCCCTCACTGGTGTGCAGGGGGTGGCGGGTGAAGCCCGCGGCCTCCGGATTCAGCCTCCCGCCGGGCAGGCACAGCGGAACAGGACGGATGATCTCGCGCATGCGCCTCAGTTTAGGCGGCGAGGGTCCCGCACCGAGCGCCAGCGAGGACGGGGAGGCTCAGGGACGTTAGGCGGCGGAGCTGCGTCGTCGTTGGCAGGCCCGTGCGTCGGATACGGGCGACGCGTCGCCATGCAGGCGACGCAAGGGCATGCAAAAGGCCGCCGCGTACGACGGCGGGAGGCGGGCCGGGTGTCCGGCCCGCCTCCCGCGGTGCTTCGTGTGGCCGTTTCCTAGTGGAGCTGGCGCTTGGAGCTGATCACGCCGGTATTGAAGCCGGCCAGGTGCAGGCCGCCGTGGAAGCGCGCGTGTTCGATCTTCACGCAGCGGTCCATCACCACGTTCAGGCCCGCGGCCTCGCCCTTCTCGGCGACGCCCTCGTGCCAGGAGCCCAGCTGCAGCCAGATGGTCTTGGCGCCCACCGCGATGGCCTCGTCCAGGACGCCCGGCAGGTCATCGTGCTTGCGGAAGACCTCGACCAGGTCCGGCACCTCCGGCAGGTCCGCAAGGGACTTGTAGACCGGCTGGCCCAGGATCGTGTCCACCACGGGGTTCACGAAGTAGACCTTGAACCGGGTGGAGGAGAGCAGGTAGGTCGCCACGAAGTAGGACGCGCGGGACGGCTTGTCCGAGGCGCCGACGATGGCGATCGAGGTGGTGTTGCGCAGGATGTCCAGGCGTTCGGGGGCCGTCGGGCCCACCCAGGTGCGCTCTGCGGTGGCGGTCACTTGGAGGCCCCTTCCTCGGCTGCAATGGATTCCTCGACGGATTCGACCACCCGGGTGCCCGGCTCCGTCGCCTTGGCGCGGGCTGCGGGAATGGTGCAGGCCTCGCCGTCGTAGGTCGGCGCGGCGAATTCGGTGGTGTCGAAGACGTGGTCCTCGTGGTCGCGGCTGGGGCCGTGCTCGGCACCGGCCTGCTGGGAGGCGGTGAGCGCCTGGTCCAGGTCCCACAGGATGTCCTCGAGGTCCTCCAGGCCCACCGAGAGGCGGATCAGGTCCTCCGGAACGCCGCCGGCGACCAGTTGGTCGGCCGTGAGCTGCTGGTGGGTGGTGGACGCCGGGTGCAGGACCAGCGTGCGGGCGTCGCCGATGTTGGCCAGGTGGCTGGCCAGCTGCAGCGCCTCGATGAACTTGGCGCCGGCGGCGCGGCCGCCCTTGACGCCGAAGCTGAACACGGAGCCCACGCCCAGCGGGAGCAGTTCCTTGGCGCGCTCGTGGTGCGGGTGCGTGGGCAGGCCGGCGAAGTTCACGTAGGTGACGCGCTCGTCCTGATCCAGCCATTCGGCGACCTTCTGGGCGTTGTGCAGGTGGGCGTCCATGCGCTGGGGCAGGGTTTCGACGCCGATCAGCAGCTGGAAGGCGGACTGTGCCGGCAGCGACGGGCCGATGTCGCGCAGCTGCTCCGAGCGCAGCTTGGTCAGGAAGCCGTACTCGCCGAAGTTGCCCCACCAAGAGACGTTGCCGTAGCTGGGCACCGGCTCGGTCATCTGCGGGAACTTGCCGTTGCCCCAGTTGAAGGTGCCGGATTCGACGACGACGCCGCCCAGGGTGGTGCCGTGGCCGCCGAGGAACTTGGTGGCGGAGTGGATGACGATGTCCGCCCCGTGCTCGATCGGGCGGATCAGGTACGGCGGGGTCAGCGTGGAGTCCACGACCAGCGGAATGCCGGCCTCGTGCGCGACGGCGGCCAGGCCCTTCAGGTCGGCGACGTCGCCGGAGGGGTTGGCCACGATCTCGGTGTAGACGGCCTTGGTGTTCTCGCGGATCGCGGCCTGGTAGTCGGCCGGGTCCGTGGAGTCGATGAAGGTGGTGTCGACGCCGAAGCGGCGCAGTGTCACGTCCAGCTGCGTGATGGTTCCGCCGTACAGCTTGGAGGAGGCGACGATGTGGTCCCCGGCCCCGGCCAGCGCGGCGAACACGAGGAACTCGGCGGCCATGCCGGAGGCGGTGGCGACGGCGCCGATGCCGCCCTCCAGGGAGGCGATGCGCTCCTCGAAGGCCGCCACGGTGGGGTTGCCGATGCGCGAATAGATGTTGCCGTACTTCTGCAGGGCGAACAGGTTGGCGGCGTCGTCAGCGTCCTTGAAGACGAACGACGAGGTCTGGTAGATCGGGACCGCGCGGGCGCCGTGTTCGGCGTCGGGGGTGCCCCCGGCGTGGAGGGCGCGCGTGCGGAAGCCGAACTGGTGTTCTGCCATGAGGCGGGGGCTCCTTCAAGGTTGGTGGCGGGGAGTAGGTCAGTGTTCAAGTCGGTGCCGCTGCGGCGGACAACGGCGGCCCACGGCACCGGGAGGACCCGGCGCCACCACGGCCGAAGAAAAGCTCGCGCCTTCCCCAGCGTGTCGGGCGGTAGCACCTGTCCGGCGGAGTCCGGAAGGTTGCTGCGGCGTCAGGGAGCCAGATCTCTCAGCCACTCGGGATGGACCGAACCATCCTCCCAAAAACCGGGCCCCCGATCAAAGAATGTTGACCACCGTTGCGTGTGGCCGCGGTTCCGCCGAAGATCCGGCGGGCCCCTAGACTGGGGCGCATGCAGGCACGGATCGCCTTGGTCAGGCACGGGGAAACCGATTGGAATGCCCAGGGACGGCTGCAGGGCAGCCGGGACGTTCCGCTGAACGACGCCGGCCGCGGCCAGGCGCGCGAGGCCGGCCTGACGCTGCGGCGCGGGCGGTGGGACCTGCTGGTGTCCTCGACGCTCAATCGCGCCGCCGAGAGTGCGGACATCATCGGAGCGCTGATCGGGCTGGAGCCGTCCCTCCGGCTGCCCGACCTGGTGGAGCGGAACTACGGCGCCGGCGAGGGCCGCATCGTGCAGGGCCTGCCCCGCCCCGAGATCGACGCCCTGCTGGCCACAGGCGAGCCGGAGGCCGCCGTCGCGGCGCGCGGAGTGGGCGCCATTGACCGCTTGGCGGTCGAGTATCCGGGGCGGCGGATCGTGGTGGTGGCCCACGGCACCCTCATCCGCCTGACGCTGAACGCGGTGCTCGGCGGCAGCCACCCGCACGTGGAGAACGGCCAGGTCCTGGAACTGGACTGGGACGCGCGCGGCAGGCACGCCCTGCCGCGCGCGTTTATGCCGGGACAGTAGGCGATACCAGAGGGCGACCCCCTCTTAAGGCCGGCGGCTTTAGCCCCTCCCCGGGGCGGGGCCACCGGCCTTTTCATGCTCCACCCTTGGACGGCCACTTATTCAAAACTATTGACGATCGTCTTCTATATGAAGACAATAAACGGGCGGGGTGCGCGGTTCACGGCGGTCCGGCAAGGGCAGGCTCCCAGTCGGTTCCCTTGCCGCCCGCCGCGAATCATTCCGCGCTGGAGCCGTTCCCTCCGCGCTGCGAATCCACACGCGCTACAGACCTCCCCGCCCGGAAACGAGTTGGAGGCATTCAATGAAGAACCGTCCACGCCCTTCCCGACTGCGCGCGCTGGCCGCCGCCGTCGCCCTCGCGGCAACGCCGCTGGCCCTCGCGCCGGCACCCGCCCTCGCCGCCGAAGATGACGCCCACCAGGTCAAGGGGGTCTTCCATCAGGGCGAACCCGGCGAGGTGGTCTATGAGGCGGTGACCCCGGAGGACTGGAACGGCACCCTGGTGCTGGACCTGGACTTCAACCGCTGGACCGGGGAAAAGCGGGAGTGGTTCCTCTCCCACGGCTACGGCATTGGGGGCATCCAGCGCACCCAGAACCAGACCGCCTATGAGATCAAGAAGTACGTGGACGACCTCGTGGCCACCCGCGGCGAACTTATGGAGGCCGGAGCGGAGGAGCCCGCCCGGACGATTGCCGTCGGGGCCTCCCGGGGTGGCTTCGTGGCCCGCATGTCCGTCGAGCACCGCCCCGACGTCTTCGACGGGGCGCTCGCCTTCGCCGGCGGCGGAGCGGGGGTGCTCGGCTCCTGGCTGAGCAAGGCCGACGCGGTATGGGCCCTGAAGACGCTGGTGGACCCCGCGGCCCCCCTGGCCATCAACGACCTCCCCGACATTCCCGCCGGGTCCAGTTACGGTCCCACTTACCAGCAGGACGTCGCCCTCGCCGCGCTGGTGGACAAGGCCCGCGGGGACGACGCCGGCATGGCCCGGCTGATGCTGGCCAGCGCGCTGGAACAGGCCACCGTATGGCCCTCCGGCGCGGAGGCGCCCGGAGCGGACGACTACGAGGACCAGGCGCAGCGCATCGCCGACAGCTTCGCCTGGGCGAACCCGCAGTTCGTCCACAAGGAGATCGAGGACATGGCGGGCGGCCCGGTGGTGTGGAACCACGGCGTCGACTACGCCGCGCTGCTGGCCGATTCCGGGGCGATGGAGCGGGTCAGCCACTGGTACGAAAAAGCAGGCCTGGACCTCGAATCGGACCTTGCGACACTGGCGGGGGCCCCGCGCTACTCCGCCGATGCGACGGCGATCGGCACCCTGGATGAGAAGGGCACCTACACCGGGAACACCCACCAGCGCCCGGTGCTGAGCATCAAGACCATCGGCGACGGTGCCGACGCGGTGCCGCTGGATGCGGCCTACGCCCAGACCTTCGCCGCCGCCGGGAACTCCGCCCAACTGCGCACCGCCTTCATCGGCCGCGCGGGGCACAGCACCCAGACCTTCCGCGAGTACCTGGCGGCGTTCGCCACGCTGGAGTCCAGGATCGGCACCGGCGTCTGGCCGGAAACCTCGGCCGCGGCGCTGAACGGGCGGGCGGCCGGCATCGACGGGGCCGGCGTGGAGCCGGTCCCCGCGAACTTCATCGAGCACTCCGACGCCGCGCCCCTGCGCACCTGGGACTTCACGAACCGCCACAGCTACTTGGGCCTGTATGCCGATGACCTGGCCGCCGGCCGGGCGCCCGAACTGGTCAACGGCTTGCGTAACGCGGCCAAGCACCTCAGCGCGGGCCGGACCAAGCAGGCCTGCGCCGCCCTGGATTCGGCGGCCCGGAAGGTCCACGGACACCGCGCGCTGAGCCCGGCGCAGGAACGGGAACTGGGTGGGCAGATCGACGCCTTCAGCCGCTCTGCCGGCTGCTCCCTGCCCTGATAGGCACCCCGCCTGACGCCCTCCACGCGAACGGATCGCGGCCGGTCCCGGCCGCGATCCGTTCTGTTAGTGATGCGTTTCTTGGAAAACTGCCTCAGGAGGCCCAGAGGCGGGTGCGCAGCATGTGCCCCGCCACGAAGTCGGCGTGTGCGGGGGAGTGCCTGGCCACGGTTTCGCGCACGTGCGCGACGGCGGTGGGGGCCAGGCCGTCATAGATGCGGGCAAACAGCACCTGCGCCTCGGTGCGGCGCCAGTGCGGGGGCAGCAGCTCCAGCGGCAGCTCCGGATCCAGGCGCAGGAACGCGCGCCAGACGTTGATCAGCGCCGTGCGGCAGGCCAGCGCCGTGGCCGGCGCAAAGGGGCCTTCCTCCAGTGCGGCGAGGACCGGGCGCAGTTGGGCAATGAATTCGCCGTAGAGTTCGTGCACCTCCGCGGTGTCCCAGGCGTCCGTGGGGTTTCCGTGCGCGGATCCGATGCCGTCGATCTGGCCCTGGAAGACGGACGCCGACTCCAGCCCGAGCTTCGCGCACAGCGCCGTCGCCTCCCGCGCCACGGGCCGCGGGGTGATCCACAGCCCGTCGTAAAGCGGGGCGAAGCCCAGCCAGGAGAGCCCCTTGCGCAGCTGCTGGCGCGTGGTCCGGCGGTTCTCGGGAATGGAGAACGCGACGGCGGTCCACACTCTGGAGCCGGGACGGTCCGAAGGCGTGAATTCGGAGATCTGGCGCAGGCCGGAGGCCAGGCGCGTGCGGGACGCATCAGACAGGCGGTAGAAGGTGCGCCGGCCGTCGCGGACCGCGATCAGCCGTTCCTCCTTGGCCAGCCGGTTCAGCAGCGTCCGGGTGCCGGACTCGGGCACGCCCAGGTCGGCCATGAGGTCCACCAGGGCTCCCGACGGGGCGACCGCGCCCTCGGCCAGCCAGTAGTCGGCCATCAGCGTCACCAGGAGCTGCCGGGGCCGGGGCCCTTCCACCACGCGGCCGCGCAGCGGCTCCAGAAAACCCTGGGCCTCGAACTGTTCCATGTGCGCTCCATGTCCTGACTTTTGGTGACCTCACCAGCTTAATAGACCGCGACTTAACAATAAATCTTGACGATCGTCCTTGATTTGAAGAGAATCAACACCGTGATCCACCTCTCATCGGTGGATGTGCCCAACCCCCGAAGAGGATCCCCACCGCATGGACCACTCGCTTTCCATCCGCCAGCTGACCAAGCACTTCCGCCGCCGTGACGGTGCCGTCGTGGCGGCCATCGACGACGCCAACCTGGAGGTGGAACCCGGCGAGTTCGTGGTGCTGCTCGGCCCCAGCGGATGCGGCAAGACCACGCTGCTGCGCTCCGTGGCGGGCCTGGAGACCCCCGACTCCGGCTCCATCCATGTCAACGGGACCCCCGTGTTCGACGGCGGGCGCGGCACCTGCGTGAGCCCGGAACGCCGCAACCTGAGCATGATGTTCCAGTCCTACGCGCTCTGGCCGCACATGACCGCGGAGCAGAACGTGCGCTATCCGCTGGAGAACCGCAAGACCGACCGGCTGGGCCGGCCCGCCATGAAGGACAAGGTCGCCGCGGCGCTGTCCATGGTGGGCATCGGGGAACTCGGCGCCCAGTACCCGGCGCAGCTCAGCGGCGGGCAGCAGCAGCGCGTGGCGCTGGCCCGCGCGCTGGTCAACGACTCGACCGTTGTCCTCTTTGACGAGCCGCTGTCCAACGTCGACGCCAAGGTGCGCGAACAGCTGCGCATCGAACTGCTGGCCACCCAGCGCCGGCTCGGGTTCACCGCGCTTTTCGTCACGCACGACCAGGCGGAGGCGATGGAGCTGGCGACCCGGATCGCGGTGCTGGACCGCGGTAAGGTCCAGCAGATCGGCACCCCCACCGAGGTTTATGCCCGGCCCGCCACCGAATACGTGGCCAAGTTCATCGGCAACACCAACCAGATCACCGGACGCCAGCACGGCGCCGGGGAGGGTTTCGAGACGGAACTGGGAACGCTCCATGCCGCGCCCGGCGCCCCGGCGTGCACGGCCGCCAACCTGCTGTGGCGGCCCGAGAAGGGGCAGTTGAGCCGCGAACGCCCCGTGGGCCGGAACGCGCTGCCGGGACGGATCGTCGCCTCGCTGTTCCTGGGCACCCACACCGAGTACCTGGTGCGCAGCGGGGAGGTCCGCTCCCGCATCTGGACCAGCGGCCCCGACCGCTTCGTCCAGGACGAGGACGTGTGGATCGGGATCAACCCCGAGGACATCATGGTCTTCCCCGCTGGGGACGCGGCCGTGACCGAGCCCGACGCCGTCAGGGTCGGCGCATGAGCACCACCGAAGCTGCCCGCGCGCCCAAGCCGCCGAACCTGTCCAAGCCCCCAAAGCTGTCCGGGCGCCCCTCCACCTTCAACGCCGTTTCACTGTCCATCGCGGTGGTGCTGGTGACGCTGGTCAGCCTGCCGCTGCTGAAGGTCCTGGCCGACCTGTTCATCAAAGACGGGGCGCTGACGCTGGACCCGATCCTGAACACGCTCGCGATCCCCGACCTGTGGAAGATGATCGGCGACACGCTCCTGGTGGTGCTGGCCAGCAGCCTGCTCGCCGTCGTCATCGGCTTCGCGGTCGCCTGGGCCAACGAGCGCACGGACGCCCGCTTCGGGCTGCTCAACGACGTCCTGCCCTACCTGCCCTTCCTGCTGCCGCCGGTGGCGGGCGCGGTGGGCTGGACCATGCTGCTCTCCCCGAACGCGGGCCTGCTCAATGCCTGGATCCGCGGCGGCCTGGGGCTCTTCGGCGTCCAGCTGGAGTCGGGTCCCTTCGACATCAACAGCTGGTACGGCCTGATCATGGTCTACACCTTCTACGCCGTCCCTTATGTGTACATGAACGTCTCGGCGGCAATGCAGTCGATGGACTCCAGCCTCGAGGAAGCGTCCCGGCTCAGCGGTGCCAGCTATTTCACGACGCTGCGCCGGGTCACGCTGCCGGCGCTGGCACCGTCCCTGGGCGCCGGCTTCCTGCTGTGCACCTGGTTCGGCTTCGGCATGTTCTCCATCGCCGCCATCATCGGCACCCCCGCGCACATCGACATGATCGCCGTGCGGATCGTGAAGCTGCTGACCTTCTCCTACCCGCCGCAGGAGGACCTGGCGATCGGGCTGAGCGCGATCGTGATGCTCTTCGTGGGGGTCTCCTACTACGTGCAGTTCCGGATCCTGAAGAACTCCCGCTTCAGCAGCATCGGCGGCAAGAGCAGCGCCCGCAACATCACCCGGCTCGGCCCCTGGCGGCCGGTGGTGCGCGGCGCGGTCATGCTCTACGTGTTCGTCTCCACCATCCTGCCCATGGTGGGCCTGTTCCTGGTGGCGCTGAACGGATACTGGACGCCGAAGATCAAGTGGGACTCGCTCAGCCTCACCGCCTTCCGGACGGCCCTGGTCGAGGACTCCCAGACCAGGGAGGCTTTCGCCAACAGCATCACGCTGGGGGTGGCGGGCGGTTTGATCGGCATCGTCGCCGCCGCCATGGTCTCGCTGTACGTGGCCCGGCGCCGCAACGCCTTCACCCAGGGCCTGGATGCGGCGATCAAGCTGCCGGCCTCCATTTCCCACATGGTCATCGCCGTCGGCATCCTGCTGCTGCTGGGGCGCGAACCCTTCAACCTCGGAGGCACCTGGCTGATCCTGCTGCTCGGCTACCTGGCCCTCTACCTGCCGCAGGCCTCCATCGCCTCGGACGCCGCCGTGGCGGTGGTGGGCCGCGAACTCGACGAGGCCTCCAAGGTCAGCGGCGGCAACGACTGGAAAACGTTCTTCAGGGTCTACATCCCCCTGATGACCCCCGGGCTGGTGGGCGGGTGGGCGCTGCTGTTCATCCGCATCGTGGGGGACCTGACGGCCTCGGCGATCCTCTCCGGAACCAGCAACGTGGTGCTGGGCTTCCGCATCATGGAGGTCTTCAACGGCGGCTCCTACGCGACCCTGGCCGCCCTCTCCGCCTTCCTGGTGCTGGTGACCGGCACCGTGCTGGTGGCCGTCCTCTGGATCTCCAAGCGCTTCGGCATCAGCAAATCCCGCATTGGCTAGCGCCACCCGGCGCCTTCGAAAGGACATCCCCGTGAAGAAAATCCTGCAATCCACCCTGGCCGCCGTGGCCGGACTTTCGCTGCTGACCGCCTGCGCCGGCGGGGGCGGCACCGCCGAGCCGACCGCGGCCGCACCGAGCTTCGACGCCGAAACCCAGGCCCTGATCACCGAGGCCAAGTCTGCCGGACCGGTGACCTTCTACAGCATGATCGACGAGGCCTCGCTGCGCGTGGTCTCCGAGGATTTCACCGCCCGGTATGGGGTCCAGGTGGAACCGGTCCGCCTGGTGACCGGAGACCTGATCCAGCGCTACTCCGCCGAGGCCGCCTCCGGCAAGGCAGCCGCCGACATCGTGTTGATGACCGACTCCCCGTTCTTCGACGATGCCCTGGCCAATGGCTGGATCACCCCGCTGCAGGACGCCGGCGTCCCGGGGGCCTCCGGGTTCCCGGAGGAGCTCTACACCCACGACGGGGCCACCCCGATCGTCTCGCTGATCCCCAGCGAGGTGGTGCTGAACTCCGACGCCATCACCGCGGCCCCGGCCGACTGGAAGATCTACGCCGATCCGGCCTACAAGGGCAAGATCATGCTGGCAGAGCCGGATTCCTCCCCGGCCAACATCGCCTTCTGGAGCCTGATGAAGGAGAAGTACGGCGACGGCTTCCTCCAGGAGATCGCGGCGAACGAGCCCAAGTGGATGGGCGGGGCCGTCCCGCTGACCCAGGGCATCGCCGCGGGGGAGGCCGATCTCGGTTTCCCGGGCGTGGCCGCGATCGTGAACAACCTGCAGAAGTCCGGCGCCCCGGTGCAGCTGGTCGGGCTCGCCCCGACCACCGGGCCGGAGGCCGCCGTCGCGCTCTCGAAGAGCTCGGCGAACCCCGCCGGGGCCAAACTGCTGGCCAGCTACCTGATGTCCGCGGACGGCAACAAGCTGCTCAACGACGACACCGCGGCCATCTCGCCGCTGGACGCCGCCGCCAGCGAGCGCTTCACCCGCGTCTCCGACGTGCAGCTGGCCGACGTCGCCGAGATCCGCTCCCTGCTGGGCCTGAACTGAACTGGGCCTGAACTGAACTGGGCCGAGCCCCCTGAGTCGAGCCCCCTGAACCAATCTCCCTGACCCCATCCCCAGGCGGGCGGTGGCGGCCCGCGCCGCCACCGCCCGCCGCGCCCATAAACCACTTCCTGCAGCGAGGACCCCATGGAACCGACCACCGAACCGATCACCCGAGCAGAAACCGCCACCGCCCTCCCGCCGGCCGGATGCCCGGCCCACAGCCGGCGCGATGACCACGACTTCGATCCGCAGGGCCCGGAGACCTTCGACAGCGCCCACGCCCAGTTCCGCGAACTGCGGTCCCAGTGCCCGGTGGCCCGCAGCCAGGAGTTCGGCGGCTTCTGGGCCATGCTCGGCTACCCCGAACTGCTTGAGGTCATCACCGACATCGACAGGTTCACCACCTCGAAGCAGAACGCGATCCCGAAGTTCGCCTTCACCGGAGTGCGTCCCCCGCTGCACCTGGACCCGCCGGAGCACATGGCCTACCGGAAGGTCATCAACAAGTTCTTCACCCCGCCGAAGATGCGCGCCATGGAACCGCGCGTGCGCCGCAGCGTGCGCGAGCTGCTGGATCCGCTGGTGGCCCGCGGCGGGGCCAACATGGCGCTGGAGTACGCGCAGAAGCTCCCGGCCCACGTCTTCGCCGACTTCTTCAACCTCACCGTCGAGCTGAGCACCGAGATCAAGCAGGTCTCCGGCACCTACGTCGACGCGATCCAGGTCCTGGACCACGAGACCGTCAAGAAGCTCAGCGGCCGGCTGTACGAGATTGCCCAGCTGATCATCGACGAGCGCGCGGACGGGTCCTACAGCCCCGAGGAGGACCTGACCGCGGCGCTGATGGCCACCGAGTACGAGGGCGGTCCGCTGCCGGACGCGATGGTGCTCGGCTGCGTGCGCCAGCTGATCGTCACCGGCATGGTCGCCCCCAGCGTCTTCATCGGCAACATGTTCGTCCACCTGGCGCGCGATCCCGAACTGCAGGAATTCCTGCGCGCCAACCCCGCGAAGATCCCCGCCGCGGTGGAGGAATTCCTCCGGCTCTACAACCCCTACCGCGGCATGGCCCGCACCGCCCGGCAGGACACCGTCGTGGGAGGCCAGGAAATCCTCCAGGACGATCCGATCGCGCTGGTGTACACCGCGGCCAACCGCGACCCGCGTGTCTTCGCGGACCCGGACACGTTCGTCCTGGACCGGGAGAACATCAAGGACCACATCAGCTTCGGCCGCGGCACCCACAGCTGCCCCGGCGCGCCGCTGGCCCGCATCATGCTCGTCGCCACCCTGGAAGAGGCCCTGGCGCGGGCGGAGTTCCGCCTTACCGGCGACCCCGGGATGGCCAAGTGGGCCGAATGGGGCACCAACTTCGTCCCGCTCGAATTCATCGCGCTCTGAGGAGTGGAGATAGTGAGCCGTGCGATCCCTGAGGATTTTTCATTGGCGGGAAACGACACTCCGGCCCACGCGTTTGGCACCTATGCCGAGCTGCGCGGCCGTTGCCCCGTGGCGCACACCGAGGACTACGGCGGTTATTGGGCGTTGACCCGGCACGACGACGTGCGTGCCGCGGCCACCGATGCGGAGCTGTTCATCTCCTCGGTCAAGGCGGTGGTCCCCAGCGACCCGCGCGGAATCCGCCGGCCGCCGCTGAACTTCGATGCGCCCCGGCATACCCCGTTTCGCCGGGCGCTGGCCCGCACGCTCTCCCGGAACCGGGTCGAGCAGATCGTGGCGCAGTTGCGCCCCCGCGCCCGCGAGCTTTTCGCCGACTTCGCGGCAGGGAAGGACCGCGACATCGCCAAGACCTTCGGGACCCTCCTGCCGGCCTACGCCGCCTCGTTCTGGCTGAATCTGGATCCCGAACGCGTCGAGTGGCTGGCCACGACGGCCACGGCCTGGGTTGATGCGTGGCGCCGTCAGGACGGGACCGAGGTGGGCCGGCGCAGCGAGGAGATGTACGGCGTCGCCCGCTGGCTGGTGGCGGACCGTGCCGCGCACCCCCAGGACGCCAAGCTGGACCCCGCATCCTCGCTGCTCGGCGAGCGGCCGGGGGGCGAGCCGCTGGATCACGAACTCGTCGTCGGGGCGCTGCGCCAGTCCCTGGTGGTGGGGATGGTCGCGCCGCCGCTGCTGATCGGGGCGATGGCGGGACATCTGGCCGGCGATCGCGAACTCCATGGCGTGCTGCGGGCCGACCCCACCGCGCGACCCGCAGCAGCGGAGGAATTCATCCGTCTCTTCACCCCCTACCGTGGATTTGCCCGCACGGTCAGCCGCCCCACCCGCATCCGAGGCACCGAGATCCGTCCCGGAGAGCCGGTCACCCTGGTCTATGCGGCGGCCAACCGGGATCCGGAGGTATTCGAGAACCCCGACGAGTTCATCCCGGGCCGGCCCAACATCGACCAGCATCTGGGCTTCGGCAAGGGACGGCACCAGTGCGTGGGCATGCATCTGGCCCGGGGTGTCATCAACGTTGCACTCGAAGCGATCGTCGAGGGCTGTACGGGACTGGAGCTGGTGGGGGAGCCGGTTCCCACCCGGATGCCGGAACTGGGCTACCAAAGCGTGGAGGTCGCCGTCGTATCCTGAGTCCGCGGAAGGTTCCGAGGCCGCAAGAGCCCATGCGTGAGGCCCGCGCTCCAAGGGAGCGCGGGCCTCACGCATGGGCGGTCCGGCGGAGCGCGGTCCGGTCAGCCCTTCACGCGCTCGACGATGAACCGCTCGATGTCATCACCCAGCCGGGCCGCGGCGGCCGAACGCGGATCGGCGTTGCTGGCGTGGAT
>Ga0182739_1003415_pt1 | contig 13940 bp, 14 predicted proteins | sample eDN5th30CBELigBY_FD_128873 | JGI IMG/M metagenome (GOLD analysis project Ga0182739, IMG submission 128873) | Enriched backyard soil microbial communities from Emeryville, California, USA - eDNA 5th pass 30_C BE-Lig BY (version 2) (version 2) | ecosystem: Environmental > Terrestrial > Soil >... | reverse complement strand
GGCGCCGACCTGATCGTGAACGATTACTGGCAGGTCGCGATCGACGAAGGCTGCGCCTGGGTGCATCTCGGCCAGGAGGATCTGGTCGATGCCGACGTGAAGGCGCTGCGCCGTGCCAACATCAGGATCGGCGTCAGCACGCACGACCATGCCGAGCTCGACAAGGGCCTGGCCATCGATCCCGACTATGTCGCGCTGGGGCCGATCTGGCCGACCAAGCTGAAGCAGATGCCGTGGGCGCCGCAGGGTACCGAGCGTCTGGCCGAATGGAAGAAGCTTGTCGGCAACCGGCCGCTGGTCGCCATTGGCGGCCTGACACTGGAACGGGCGTTGCTGTGCCTCAAGTCGGGCGCCGACATCGCCTCGGTCGTGGGCGACATCGTGAACCATGCCGATCCGATCGGTCAGGCCAGGGCCTGGATCGACGCGACGAGAAGGCCGTGACCGACCGCTACGCCCGCCAGGCCGTGCTGCCGGAGATCGGTCCGACCGGGCAGGCGCGTCTTGCCGCCGCGTCGGTGCTGGTGGTCGGCGCGGGCGGCCTCGGCTGCCCGGTGCTGCAGTATCTCAGCGGTGCCGGCGTCGGCCGTCTCACCATCGTCGATCACGACACGGTCGAGGAGACCAACCTGCATCGCCAACCGCTCTATGGCATGCCTGACATCGGCAAGCTGAAGGCCGAGGCGGCGCGCACCACTCTCCAGCGGTTCAACCCCCATGTTCGCATCGACGCGGTGGCCGAGCGGCTGACTCCGCAGAACGCCGCGAGGCTGGTCGCCGATGCGGATATCGTGGTCGACGCCGCGGACAGTTTCGCCGTGACCTACATGCTGAGCGACGTCTGCTTCGCGACAACCAAGCCGTTGGTCAGCGCCTCGGTGATCGGCATGACCGGCTATGCCGGCGTCTTCTGCGGTGGCGGCCCCAGCTACCGCGCGGTGTTTCCCGAGGTTTCCGTCGATGGCGGCACCTGTGCCACGGTGGGCGTGATCGGCACCGCGGTGGCGACGATGGGCAGCCTGCAGGCGCATCTCACGCTGCATCACCTGCTCGGCCTCGAACCGGCAGTGCTGGGCCGAGTCGTCACGTTCGACGCGAAGCGCTTGGCCTTCGGTGGCTTCGACTTCGCCGGCAGCCCCGAACCCGAGGATCAGGTGGCGTTCATCGCGCCAGAGCAGGTGCGATCCGACGACATCGTCGTCGACCTGCGCGGTCTCGACGAGGCGCCGGTTTCACCCTTCGCCGGTGCGCGGCGGCTGGTCGTCGACACGATCGACGAACTGGGCGCGCCCTCGAAGCGGGTCGTGCTGGCCTGCCGCAGCGGCCAGCGGGCGTTGATGGCGGCGGACAGATTGCGCGAGCGCGGCGTCACGAATCTTGCTCTAGTTGCGTTGGGCTGAAGCGCCCGAGCCGGAGAGGAGTTTCGCGTGGCCGATCCCGTTCCGCCGACCATGGAGGAGACCCGCCGCCACCAGATGTATCCGGTGCTGTCGGCGGTTGAGCTGAAGCGCATGGGCCGCTTCGGCGAGACGCGGCATTTCAGGACCGGCGAATTGCTGGCGCGTACGGGCGGGGACAGTCCGGGGATGTGCGTGATCCTGTCCGGCCGGATCGCCATCCTGAGCCATGACGGGCTGGGTCACGTCTCGCCGATCGTCGAGATGGGGCCCGGCGAATTCGCGGCCGAGCTGGCCGAGCTCTCGGGCCAGCCCGCGATGGTCGATGTCCGTGCCGAGGAGGATGTCGAAGCGCTGATCCTGCCGCATGACCAGTTGCGGGCCCTGATGGTCGCCGACGCGGAACTCGGCGAACGCATCATGCGGGCGCTGATCCTGCGCCGGGTGCGTCTGATTGAGGTCAACCGGGTCGGTCCGATCCTGGTTGGCGAACTCACCCAGCCGGGCATGATCCGCCTGCAGGGATTCCTCACGCGCAACGGCCAGCCGCACACCATCCTCGATCCCGAAACCGATCCGGACGCGGCGAAGATGATCGAGCGGCTGTCGCCCGACGCCGCCGACTATCCGCTGGTGGTCTGCCCCGACGGTACGGTGCTGCGCAATCCCAGCGACCAGGAACTCGCGCTCTGCATCGGCCTCTTGCAGGAAAGCGCCGAGCCGCCCCTCTATGACATTGCCATCGTGGGCTCCGGACCGGCCGGCCTCTCGACCGCCGTCTATGCCGCATCCGAAGGCCTTGCGGTGCTGGTGGTCGAAACCCGTGCCTTCGGCGGCCAGGCCGGCGCCAGCGCCCGCATCGAGAATTATCTCGGGTTTCCCACCGGCGTCTCGGGTCAGGCACTCACTGCGCGCGCCTTCGTGCAGGCGCAGAAGTTCGGTGCGCAGTTCGTCATCCCTCTCGAAGTGGCGCGGCTGGATTGCGGCGGCGGCCTCGAACGCCCGATGACCCTGGAGATGACCGACGGTTGGAAGGTGCAGGCGAAGACCGTCGTGATCGCCTCGGGCGCGCGCTATCGCAAGCTCGCCCTGCCCAACCTCGGCGACTTCCTCAATCGCGGCCTGTGGTACTGGGCCTCGCCTATCGAGGCGAAGCTGTGCGCCAACGCCGAAGTGGTCATCGTCGGCGGCGGCAATTCGGCCGGACAGGCGGCGGTCTTCCTGTCGGGGCATGCCGCGAAGGTCTGGATCCTGGTCCGCGGCCCCAGCCTCGCCGAGACCATGTCGCGCTACCTCATCGATCGCATCGCGGCGGCTCCGAATGTCGAGGTCCTGGCGGAGACGGAGATCGTCGAACTCGTCGGAACCGAACAAAGTGGTCTGCGCGGCGTGACATGGCGGCACCGTCCCAGCGGGACCGAAACGCACCGGCCGATCCGTCACGTCTTCCAGTTCCTCGGCGCCCAGCCCGCAACCGAATGGATGCAGGAGTGCGGCATCGACGTCGACAGGACGGGCTTCATCCGCACCGGCGCCGATGTCGAGGCGCCCTGTCCCAAGCGTCCGCCGCTCGCCTACGAAACCAACGTGCAGGGAGTCTTCGCGGTCGGCGACGTTCGCTACGGCTCGGTGAAGCGGGTGGGCGCGGCAATCGGCGAGGGCGCGAATGTCGTCGCCCAGATTCATGGTGTGCTCGAGGCGATGAACGAGGCGGCCGAGAGGGCGCAATCGTAAGTAGATCCGTCGTCTCGACCGGAGCACCGAAGGTGCGGAGTGGAGAGACCTTCTTTCCGCCAAAAGCCGGCCAATCGTTGAGAGAAGGTCTCTTGCTACGCCGCGCTTTGCGCGGCTTCGGTCGAGACGACGGGCTCTATTGCGCTACTTCTTCTCCCAGCGCGCGGCCGCGGCGTCGTCTTCCTGATGGGCGCCGACCCATTGCTCGCCCTTCGGCGTGTCTTCCAGTTTCCAGAACGGCGCCTTGGTCTTCAGCCAGTCGACCAGGAATTCGCAGGCCTCGAAGGCGGCTTCGCGATGGGGCGAGCCGACGGCCACCAGCACGATCCGCTCGCCCGGCTCCATGCGGCCGTAGCGGTGCACGATCAGGGTTGCCTCGAGCGGCCAGCGCCGGTTGGCCTCGGCCTCGATGTCCTGCAGCGCCGTCTCGGTCATGCCGGGATAGTGTTCGAGCGTCAGCGCATCGATCCGGTCGCGATGATAGCCTTCCCGCACATGCATCTCGCGCACCAGGCCGACGAAGACCGCCAGGCCGCCGATGCGCTTGTTGCCGTCGGTGAGGCGGGCGAGTTCCACGCCGACGTCGAAATCCGCTTCCTGGACACGCACGCTCATCGCATCATCCGCCGGTGAAGGGCGGGAAGAAGGCGACTTCGCGCGCGTCGGCGAGCCTCACGTCGAAAGTCGCGGTGCGCTGGTCGACGGCGGCACCGAACGCGGCACCTTCCGCCAGCGCCTCGGCATGGCCGGGGCTGCGGCTGCGCAGCCAGACGACGAGATCGCCCACCGTGTCGATCCCGGCGGGCGGCGTCACCTCTTCCTCCGGCACCCCGACGGTGCGCTTCATCCAGGCGAAGTAGCGAATCTTCACTTCTGGCCGCCCGATGCGGGAGTGTCTTCCGCCATGTGGCGCAGGCCGGTGCGCAGATAGTCGTAGCCGGTGATGAGGGTCAGGGCTGCGGCGATCCAGATGAGCACGATGCCCGCCTGGGTGACCCAGTGCGCCGCGGAGTCGCCGACCAGCAGCGCGGCGATCGCCACCATCTGCACGGCCGTCTTCCACTTGGCGAGCGCGCTGACCGGCAGGCCGACCCGGAGCTCGGCCAGGAACTCCCGCAGCCCGGAGACCAGGATCTCGCGCGCCAGGATGATGAGGGCGGCCAGCACGTTCAGGCCGGTCAGGGTACCGTTGTCGACCAGCATCACAAGAGCGGCGGCGACCAGCAGTTTGTCGGCGATCGGATCGAGGAAGCGGCCGAACCGCGAGATCTGGTGATAGCGCCGCGCGAAATAGCCGTCGAACCAGTCGGTCACCGCAGCGGCCACGAACAGTCCCATCGACAGCCACTGCGCCCAGCCGCGATCGAGCCAGAAGCAGGCGACGACCAGCGGAATCGCGACGATGCGCGACAGGGTGAGCACATTGGGGAGATTGAACAGCATCGACCCGGACCTTACCGGCCGCCCCGGAAGTGGTCATGGATTTTCTGGGCGAGTGCGCTCGAGATTCCCGGTACCGACTTGATATCCTCCAGCGTCGCGCCCGATACCGCACGGGCGCTGCCGAAATGATTGAGCAGTGCGCGCTTGCGGCCCGCGCCGATGCCCGGGACCTCGTCGAGCGCCGAGCGTGTCAGGTCGGCGGCGCGGCGCGTGCGATGCGTGCCGATCGCAAAGCGATGCGACTCATCGCGAAGCCGCTGCAGGAAATAGAGGACGGGATCGCGCATCTCGAGGGAGAAGGGCGGCTTGCCGGTCATGAAGAAGCGCTCGCGGCCCGCATCGCGGTCGGGGCCCTTGGCGATGCCGACCAGAGGAATGTCCTCGAGCCCGAGTTCGGCCATCACGCCGCGAACCGCTTCGAGCTGGCCCTGGCCGCCGTCGATCAGCAGCAGGTCGGGCCAGTGCTCGTCGTCGCGCTCGGGGTTTTCCTTCAGCGCGCGTCCGAAGCGGCGGGTCATCACCTCGCGCATCATGGCGAAGTCGTCTCCCGCCGCGCCCTCGGTCTTGATGTTGAACTTGCGGTAGGCGTTCTTGTTGAAGCCTTCGGGCCCCGCGACGATCATCGCGCCGATCGCCGCCGTCCCCTGGATGTGACTGTTGTCGTAAACTTCGATGCGCTCGGGCGGCGCGTCGAGCCCGAACACGCGGGCGACGCCTTCGAGCAGGGTGCGCTGCGTGCCGCGTTCGGCCATGCGACGGGCCAGCGCCTCGCGCGCGTTGTTCACCGCCTGGTCGAGTACGTCCTTCTGGTCGCCGCGCTTGGGCTGGCGGATCTCGACCTTGTGGCCGGCCGACAAAGCGAGTGCGTTTTCCATCAGCTCGCGCTCGGGAATGTCATGGCTGGTCAGGACCAGCCTGGGTGCTTGGCGCGCTTCGTAGAACTGACCCATGAAGGCTTCCAGCACCTGGGGCTCGTCGAGGTCTCGTCCATGGCTGGGGAAATAGGCGCGGTTGCCGAGATTCTGGCCGGCGCGCAGGAAGAACACCTGGATGCAGATCTGTCCGCTATCGGCGTGGGCCGCGAAGATGTCGGCTTCGTCGATCGACGGCAGGCTGATCGACTGGTGCGAGGTGATTTGGGCCAACGCGCGGATGCGGTCGCGCAGGATGGCGGCACTCTCGAACTCGAGATTGGCCGACGCCTGCTCCATGCGCTGCGACAGGGCCTGCTGGATCTCGCGATTGCGGCCGCCCAGGAAGCCGCGGACATCGCCGACGATGGCGTCGTATTGCGGCTTGTCGATGCGCCCGACGCAGGGCGCCGTGCAGCGCTTGATCTGGTACTGCAGGCAGGGCCGCGTGCGCGTCGAAAACACACCGTCGGAACAGGAGCGCAGCGGAAAGGCGCGCTGCAGGGCATAGAGCGTGCGGTTGACCGCGGTGGCCGAGGCGAAGGGGCCGAAATACTCGTTGGCCGGTTCGCGCGTACCGCGATGCTTGGCAAGCTGCGGCCATTCGGTGTCGCGGCGGATGACGATGTAGGGAAACGACTTGTCGTCGCGCAGCAGCACGTTGAAGCGCGGCCGGAAGCGTTTGATGAGGTTGTTTTCGAGAAGCAGCGCCTCGGCTTCGCTGTCGGTGACTGCAAATTCCATGGTCCGCGTCGCGGACACCATGCGAATGAGGCGCGTGGCGAGCCGTGTCGGCTGCGTATAGGCGGCCACCCGGCTGCGCAGAGACCGCGCCTTTCCGACGTACAGGACCTCCCCGTCGGCCGCGATCATGCGGTAGACGCCCGGCTTGCGGGGCAGCGTCCGCACGAACTCCGCGATGATCCGCATGCCGTCGGCAAGGGAGCCTTCGCTGGGAGGCTGGTCGAGGTCGGTTTCGTCGCTCACGGGGCCGGAGAATGGTGTCGCCGGGGCCTCGGTACAAGCCAATCCAGCCCATGTGGGAAAGTCTGTGAGAAACCCGGCCGGCAACCAGATGTTACCGGGACGTCACCGTATTGACTCAATCCGGGAGGGGTGACAATCGCTCGCCGCCCCTCCCTTAACCCCATATGGCGAAGAGAGTTTCTGCCGATTCGGCTTCCTGCAGAAAATGCTAGCTATCGCCTTTGTTCTCGTTCCGATCCAATTGGTTGCTTCACTGCGATCTGTGGATAAGTTTGGTGGCTTTACAGCACTGACAGCATGCGGCCGACGAGCGGATGGCGGACCACGTCGCCCTGCGTGAGGCGCACTACGGCCACGTCCTCGAGCCCGTCGAGCTTCGTGGCGATCGAGGCCAGTCCGGACAGTTCCGGCAGCAGATCGGTCTGGTCCGGGTCACCGGTCATCACCATCGTGGAGTGCCAGCCCAGCCGCGTCAGCAGCATCTTGAGCTGGCCGTAGGTGCAGTTCTGGGCCTCGTCGATCAGGACGAAGGCGTTGTTGAGCGTCCGTCCCCGCATGAAGGCGACCGGCGCAATCTCGATCGTGCCGTCGTCCAGATGCTGGCTCAGGCGCTTGGCACCCAGCCGGTCGTTGAGGGCGTCCCAGAGGGGGCGCAGATAGGGGTCGAGCTTCTCGCGCATGTCGCCGGGCAGGAACCCGAGATTCTCTCCCGCTTCGACGGCCGGCCGCGACAGGACGATCCGCGAGACGGTGCCGCTTTCCAGGGCTTCGACGGCGGCGGCGATCGCCAGATACGTCTTGCCGGTGCCGGCGGGGCCCAGCGCCACGGTCAGCGGCTTGGAGTCTATCGCCTCCATCAGCAGTCGTTGGTTGTCGCTGCGCGGTCGGACTTTCTTGATGTAGCTCTGGTCGCGGTCGTTGGCCGGAGTGTGGTCGAAGACGACATTGTGAATACGGGCACCATCGATGGCGTGCAGCTTGGCTCGGCGTGCGGCGCGTTTGGCCATATTCTTACTCCGGTGTCAGGGTCAAAGGAGCGTGATCGATCGCCCAGAACAAAAAACGCCCCCGGCGAGCGGAGGCGTTGGCGATCGGTGGTCTGGCTGCAAGGTGAGGCCGTCGGGCACGCGGTGGGAGTTCCACCGGTGAACCATTTTCCGTCGGGGGACATGTCCTCGAACGGATAAAAACCCTCCTTCAGCTACCTGTGGAAGGCTACCGGCAATCCAGCCCTCCTTCCACCATATTTATGGTCTGCCACCGAAATTTAACCCAAGGGAAAGCAATTCATCTTCAACGCGCGTGAGCCAGCCGGCCGCCCACGTAGGTCGCCCGGACGGCCCGGTCGTCGCCCAGGATCATCTGGATGAAGAGCTGTTCGGCGAAGTCGCGCGCCTCGTCCATGCGGAACGCGATCAGGGGTGTCGAGCGCATGTCGAGGACGACCAGGTCGGCTTCCATGCCGGGCGCGATGCTGCCGACCTTGTTCTCGATGTGCATTGCGGCCGCCGAACCGCGGGTGGCGAGATAGTAGGCGTGGGCAGCCGACAGGGGATACCGGTTGAGTTGCGCAGCCTTGTAGGCCTCGTTGAGCGTCTGAAGGATCGAGAAGGAGGTGCCGGCGCCGATATCGGTGCCGAGGCCGACCCGGACCGGGCGGTCGGCCTGCTTGCCGCGCGCGATGTCGAACGCGCCGCTGCCCAGGAAGAAGTTCGAGGTCGGGCAGTGGGAGATCGCGGCATCGGCCGCGTGCAGGCGCTTCAGCTCCTCTTCCCCCAGCCAGATTCCGTGCCCGAACACCGCACCCGGGCCGCACAGCCCGTAATGATCGTAGACGTCGAGATAGTTGGCGCGCTCGGGGAACAGTTCCCGGGTCCAGGCGACCTCGGCCTCGGTTTCCGCGATGTGGGTCTGCATCAGGCAGTCGGGATGGTCGCGCCACAGCGCCCCGGCGGCGGCGAGTTGTTCGGCCGAACTCGTGCCGGCGAAGCGCGGTGTGATCGCGTAGAGCAGGCGGCCGCGCCCGTGCCATTTGCGGATCAGCGCCAGCGACTCGTCGTAGCCCGCCTGGGCATCGTCGCGCAGACCCTCGGGGGCGTTGCGGTCCATCAGTACCTTGCCGGCGGCGAGTCGCAGGCCGAGCGCTTCCGCCTCCTCGAACAGGATATCGGCCGAATGGGCGTGGACGGTGCAGTAGACGCAGCTCGTCGTGATTCCGTTGCGCAGGTTCTCCTGCAGGAAGGCGCGGGCCACGCGCCGCGTATAGGCGCGGTCGGCGAACTTCAGTTCGGTTGGAAAGGTGTAGCGTTCGAGCCAGTCGAGAAGCTGGGCGCCGTGGCTGGCGATCATCGGCATCTGGGGGAAATGCACGTGGGTGTCGATGAACCCCGCGGAGATCAGCGCATCCTTGCCGAAGTCCCTGACCTCTGTGCCGGCGGGGAGCATCGGGGCGACCCGCGCGGCCGGTCCGAAATGTGTGATGTGCCCGTCCTGCATGGCCACGATCGCATCGGGCTCGTGGACGAGGGTGCGCTCGAGTCCGTCGCGGAACGGATCGCCGGTGAAGGTGAGGGCGGGGCCGCGGATGGCGGTCGGTCGGGCAGCGGAAGACATCGCGGCGACGTTCGCACCGAACGGCAAAGCGGGGAAGGGCTGTGCTACAGGAGACGTCTGCAACGGGAGATCGGCGATGGGTGAGATCGTGTGGCGCGGCATGACGCGGGCTGAACTCGACAAGGCTTACGACAATACCAATGCGGTGGCCGATTCCGGCGCGCGCCGCGACGGCTGGATCGAACGCAGCGAACGCTTCCGGGCGAGCCATGGCGAGGGACTCGACCTTGCCTACGGTCCGCGTCCCCGCAACAAGCTCGACCTGTACCGTTGCGGCCGTGCAAAGGCGCCGCTGTTCGCCTTCATCCATGGCGGGTACTGGCAACGTAACAGCAAGGAAATCTTCGCCTGCATGGCCGAAGGCCCGCTCGCGAACGGGATGGACGTCGCCTTCCTGGGTTACACCCTGGCCCCCGAGGTCACCCTGTCGGAAATCGTCGAGGAGATCGCCGAGGCGGTGCGCTGGCTGCGACGCGAAGGACCACGTCGCGGCGTGGCGCAGGATCGGCTGGTCGTATCGGGCTGGTCTGCGGGCGGCCATCTGACGGCGACGACACTGGCCATGGACGAGGTCGATGCCGGCCTCGCCATCAGCGGCATCTACGACGTCGAGCCGTGCCGTCTGAACTACCTCAACGAAAAGCTGAATCTGACGGCGGAGGAGGCGGCCCGAACGAGTCCGCTGCTGCATCTTCCGAAGAAGAGCGCTCCGGTCGTGCTGGCCTACGGCACCGCCGAGCTGCCGGAACTCCAGCGCCAGTCCGTCGCCTATCACGAAGCGCGCCGCGCGGCCGACCTGCCCAGCGAGTTGCTGCCGCTCGCCGGCCTCAATCATTTCTCCATCATGGACCAGCTCGAGGCCCGCGACGGAGCGCTCGCCGTGGCCGCCAGGCATCTTGCCTTTCCGTCAGATTCCTGACGGAAAGGCGGCATTTTCCGGCGGTTTTGGCCCGTCCGCGTGCATCCTACGACCGGTCGTCACATTCCCCTTCCCATCGCTCGAATGGTATTTTGGGCGTTCTGGGAGGTGACTGATGAGCGTCGATCGAGAGGCAGCCGGCGCTGCCCCGAAAGGCGAGCGTGAGCTCGGGTCGAAGACGACAAGTTGGGTGGCGCGCATCGCTCTGGTGACGGCATCTCTCCTGATGTCGCTGGCTCTTCTCGAAGTGGGGTACCGGCTGGTGCAATGGGGGCCCGAGAGGCTCGTGCATTGGCCCAACCTGGCTCACAAGCGCATGGGGACCGGCCCCGGCGGCGAAAGGTGCCAGTACGCCTATAATGCGGCGATCGGCTGGACGTCGCCGGCAAACTGTACGTCGAACAGCTACAATTCCGACGCCGACGGCTTTCGCCGCGCCTCCGCTCAGGCATCGCTCGCCGAGCCTCCCATCCTCGTGACCGGCTCTTCCTTCGCCAAGGGTGATGAGGTGAAGGATGATGAGACCTGGCCTGCCTATCTCCAGGACATGATCGGCCGGAAAGTGGTGAATGCCGGGGTCAGCGGATATGCGTTCGACCAGATGGTGCTCGCCACCGAGCAGCTCGTGCCCAAGGTGAAGCCGCTTTTCGTCATTGCAAGCTTTACGCCGGGCGATATCCAGCGCGCCGAGCTCAAGGTCGCGTGGAGCCGCGAGAAGCCCTATTTCTCGGTCAGGGGCGGAAAGCTCGATCTCAACAACGTGCCCGTTCCGGGAAGGCCGGGGGCAGCGGTCCCCTTGCCCGCGGTGGCGGAATGGCTCGGATGGTCGGCGCTGGCCGACCTCGTGGTGCAGCGTCTCAGCATCCAGCAGGGCTGGTACTTCACCGAGGTCCAGGCCGTGCCCCGCGGCACCGGCGAGACGATCGCCTGCCGGCTGATGCCGCGGCTTGCCGCCTTGGGTGTGCCGGTCGTCGTCATGGCGCAATACAGTCGCGGCTACTGGAACGGCGATGGCCCGCAGGGGTCGGCGCATCATCGATCCCTCCGGAAAGTGCTGGACTGCGCCGCTGCGGCCGGACTCATCCCGTTCGATCTTTCCGATACGCTGAAGGCGGCCGTGGACTCCCGCGGCGTCAATGCACTCTATCGCTCCGATCACCATTCGGCCGAGGGCAATCGAGTGGTTGCCGACCTCGTGATGCGCGAACTCGTCAATCGGCGGCTGCTCACGAAGACGGCAGACCGCTGATAGGGAGCACTCGCAACGGTCGGGCGGTGGGCGGGTTAACGAGGTTCTGATCTTCCCGGAAAGGACCCGAACCATGGATCACAACAAGCATGTCCGCCTTGCAGGCAGCGAATTGACCCCCGAAATACTCGCAGACGCCACGATCTACGGTCCCGGCGACGAGAAAATCGGCACGGTGGCCCATCTCCACGGCACCGGCCCGGCAGCCCAGATCGTGATCGATGTCGGCGGTTTCTTGGGCATCGGCGCCAAGCCGGTGGGCGTGCCGGTCGGCGACCTCGAGTTCATGCGCGACGAGGACGGCGACGTCCATGCGGTGACGAGTTGGACGAAGGACCAGTTGAAGGCGATGCCCGAGCATCGGGATCGCTGAAGGCGAAGGCTGGCACCAAGGGCCAGCTGAGCCGGCCGAGATTCGCGCCATATAAGTCGCCGATGGAAAAACAATGGCACCATTCCCGCGCTTGATTTAAGGGAATGGCGGGAAGCACCTGAGCCGCAAATTGCAGAGCTACTTCCGTGACTGGCCGACATTATGCAATTGATTTCTGCCCATAACTGGTCGGGTGCAAATGTTCCAACGGATGCTGCGAGCTTTCACGCCACCTGCACATCATCCTGTCGGGATTCTCCCCGTCGTGGCCTGTGTCCCCGGCGCAGACGTCTGGTTTCTGCGCTTTACATTCGCGTTCCTGTCGCATCTTCGGCAAGGCGGCCATGTCGTCGACCGGCTCACCGGTGAGACTGTCGGAGATCCTGCAGGCCCACCATTCAACTTCGATCATGTGAGCGGAGGACCGCTTCTTTGGGCGCCCGATCTCGGTCCGTCCCGTCATCTTTTCATCGGGCATACGATTTGTCCGGGGTTCAACAGAATTTCTTCGGAATATGGCTGGTGGGCAGGCACACCGTTTTCTGCGCCGGGCTATGACTACTTCCATGATGCAATGAATTACGCCCATGTGCCCGTCGACCTGGCGCCCCATGCGTTTATTCCGGTGTCTGTTGGGGATGTGGATGCTGCTGCCTGGAACGACGCCAGACAACGCATGGTTCTCGTTTACGGCGATCCCATCGAGAAAGCTTTGCCGAGTTTCAACCTGAGGCAGAGCCAGGTGCGTCCGGTGTATGGCCGATCGGGCGAGCGGCCAGCCGCGGATCGGTCGTTCGACGAGTATCTGTTCAAGCACTCACTGCCTGCTTACGCCAAGATGATGGTTTCCTATCAAGCGATGGCGCGCTCGGTGCCAGGCGCGGTTCAGATCGTATCGGAAGACGCTCTACGAGCGGAGCCCGTCCGAATCCTGTCTTCCGTGCTCGGGCACCTGAACCTTGATCGCTGGAAATCGCCGCTGATCGATGCCGTCGTCAACCTGGCGCGGCGAGAGCACATCGTGGCAATCGAGAGGGAGCTCGGACGAAGCCTGATGGGTTCGCGGCGCAGCCGCAAGATTGCGGCATCGTCTGTGTCCGAGCCGGTCGTCAGGGCTGCGAGGGATCCGGGCCTGCGGCGCAAGGCCTTGACCTTGCTTGCTTCGATGGGTGTGAACCCGACGTACTTCGAGGTGCCGCCGGTAGCGGTACCCCTTGAGGCGGGTGCTGCAACCAGGCGTAGTGTGTACTCGGCTTGAAGTGTGTGCCGCCGTCCAGGCAGGATATTCAGTCATCGTCGCGTCCCCGGTGGCAGGTTGCTGCCACCATCTGGCAGGGCGATCGCTGCTGGAGACCTGGATTCGTCGCCCAGGCGTGGAGGAAGGCTTGAAGCAGAATGTTGTGGTTGCGACGCATCACAAGACGGGCACGGTCTGGATGTCCACGGTGTTCAAGGCGATCGCGCGAAGACTAGGGGCGAACTACGTCGACTTCTGGTCGCACTATGGGCGGCTCGATCGGGTTCTGAAGACACCCTTCATTCTTATGAATCACAACTCGATATTCGCGCGGCACGCGAGCGAGCTTCGCCGGGAAGACGTCCGAATACTTCATCTCATTCGTGACCCGCGCGACGTGCTCATTTCGGCCATGCACTACCACAAGAAGGCTGACGAGCCGTGGCTTCATGAAAGGATATCGGGCAGCCACGAGTCTTCGTATCAGCAACGGCTCAATTCGCTCGCTACCATGTACGAGCAGTATGTGTTCGAGTTGGAGAACGCGACGGGCAGCACCATAGAAGCCATGCTCGATTGGCAATACGACAGGCCGAACTGTCTGGAGGTCCGCTACGAAGATCTGTGGAGCGACCGGTCGCTGTCTCTGTGGCGGCAGGCGGCGTCCACGCTGGGATTCGAAGGTTCCGAACTGGAAGTTTGCGAGAAGTGCTTCTGGGACCACAGCCTGTTCGGCCAGGCTTCCAGAGCCAATCGGCGTCATGCCCGTTCCGGCGAAGCGGCGCAGTGGAAGAGCGAGTTCACTCCGGAATTGGCAGAGGCTTTCGTCCATCGCTTTCCCGACGCCTTGCAGGCACTCGGATACGAGGAGGACGACCGCTGGATCGAAAGCCTGACCGTATGGCCGAAGCTCCAGGCACAAGGTTGTACAGCGCGCTGAGGACGAGCGATCGCTGCCATGATCAGGCCGATCCGAAAGTCTCCCCAAAAACAAAGGGCCTGACCGTTGCCGGCCAGGCCCTTGTCGATTTGGTGGAGCCAAACGGGATCGAACCGTTGACCTCTACAATGCCATTG
>Ga0182739_1003414_pt1 | contig 13940 bp, 15 predicted proteins | sample eDN5th30CBELigBY_FD_128873 | JGI IMG/M metagenome (GOLD analysis project Ga0182739, IMG submission 128873) | Enriched backyard soil microbial communities from Emeryville, California, USA - eDNA 5th pass 30_C BE-Lig BY (version 2) (version 2) | ecosystem: Environmental > Terrestrial > Soil >... | reverse complement strand
GGGACGGACGCCGCGCCGGCCACGCCACGCGACGCAGCCGCGAGCCGCGCCGAAGCCACGTTCGATCGCCCGGTGTTCATCGTCAGCCCGCCGCGTTCGGGTTCGACCCTGCTGTTCGAAACCCTGGCGTCGGCGCCGGGCGTGTTTACCATCGGCGACGAGAGCCACGGCCTGATCGAAGGCATCGCCGCGCTGGACCCCGCGCAGCGTGGTTTCGACTCCAACCGCCTGCAGGCAAGCGATGCCGACGAGCACGTGGCCGCGCAGCTGCGGCAGCGCTTCCTGGCCGCGCTGCGCGATCGCGAGCGCCACCCGCCCGCGCCTGCGCCCGTGCGGATGCTGGAGAAGACGCCGAAGAACGCGCTGCGCATCCCGCTCCTGCGCAAGGTCTTCCCGGACGCACGCTTCATCTACCTGCATCGCGACCCGCACCAGGTGCTGGGCAGCATGCTCGACGGCTGGCACTCCGGCGGTTTCCGCACCTATCCCGCGCTGCCGGGGTGGCAGGGACCTGCGTGGTCGTTCCTGCTGGTGCCGGGCTGGCGCGAGCTGTCGGGCAAGCCGGTCGAGGACATCGTTGCCGCGCAGTGGGCACGGACGAGCCAGATCCTGCTCGATGACCTCGATGCCTTACCCGGCGAATGCCGGATCGGCCTGGATTACGACCGCTTCGTGCGCGACCCGCAGGGCGAAACCATGCGCCTGTGCGAGTGGGCCGGGTTCGGCTGGGACCGCACCCTCGGCGAAGAGTTGCCGCTGTCGCGCTACACCCTGACCCCGCCGAGCGCGGACAAATGGCGCCGCCACGCCGCACTCATCGAACCCAGGCTCGCCGCGCTGCAGCCGCTGGTCGAACGCGCCCGCGCCGCCGCGCGGCACTGACGCCTGGGCCAGCACCGGGCGGCAGCATGCGTGCAAATGCCTCGTAAAAGGGGCAGGATCGGGTTTACGCGCCGACAGGAGGTATCCATGAAAGCCACCGCATCGATCGCCTGGCTGCTCGCAGGCCTGCTGGTTACCGGCACCGTTCCGGCAAAATCCTCCAACGTCACCGATCCCGACGCGCCCCGCAGCCTGCCAGCCGACGGCGCGGTCGCCGTACAGTGGACGGATCCTGCGCAGTTCAACGAAATCCTGCGCAGCAGCAACCCCTGGGAAGCGCGCCGCGGCACCTGGGTGGCCGACCTGGCCAAGTACCTGCGCAAGCGCGCAAGCACCCGCCTGCCCACGGGCGAGCGGCTCGAGGTCACCATCACCGACATCGAGCGTGCCGGCGAGTTCGAGCCGTGGCACGGCGCGCAGGCCAGTTCGATCCGCTACATGCGCGACATCTACCCGCCGCGCATCGCGCTGGACTTCAAGCTCGTCGGCGCCGACGGCGAAGTGCTCGCACAGGGCTCGCGCAAGCTTTCAGACCTGGGCTACCTGCAGCGCACCATGCGCCCGACCAACAGCGACTCGCTGCGCTACGAAAAGCAGCTGATCGACGACTGGCTGCGCGAGGAATTCGGCAAGCCGGCGGCGTGACCGGGCAGCAGTCGCGTGGCATGCACGTTGCCACGCGACGAGCGGGCGCGACGCTGTTTCGCTAAAGTGTCGCGACCCGTTCCTGCGCCAGGTCGATGAAAAGCGGCCCCGACTCCAGCCCCAAGCAAGCGTCCGCGCACGCGACGATCTACCGGCTGGCGCTGGCCAGCATCGGCGTCGGCATGCTGGTGCTGGGGCTCAAGTTCCTGGCTTGGAAGCTGACCGGCAGCGTGGCGCTGTACTCGGACGCGCTGGAAAGCATCATCAACGTCGCCACCGCGATCGCCGCGTTCATCGCGATCCGGGTCAGCGCGATGCCGGCCGACGACAACCACCCCTACGGCCATACCAAGGCCGAATACTTTTCCGCGGTACTCGAGGGCGTGCTGATCATCCTCGCCGCGCTGGCGATCCTGCGCGAGGCGTGGCGGGGCTTCTTCGCACCCGAACCCATCGACGCACCCGCGCTGGGATTGGCGATCAGCGGCGCGGCAACGCTGATCAACCTGGCCTGGGGCGCGCTGCTGATCCGTCGCGGCCGGCGCCTGCGCTCGCCGGCACTGGCCGCCGACGGCCAGCACCTGATGACCGACGTGTGGACGTCGGCGGGCGTGATCGTGGGCGTCGCGCTGGTGGCGCTGACCGGCTGGACCCGGCTCGACCCCGCGATCGCCGCGCTGGTCGCGCTCAACATCCTGTGGGCGGGCTGGAAGATCATGCAGGCCAGCGTCGCCGGGCTGATGGACGCCGCGCTGCCGCCGGAGGACGTCGCCCGCATCGAGGCGATCATCGCCGCCACCCGCGGCCCCACCAACGATGTTCACGAGCTGCGCACGCGCCACGCCGGGCGCCTGACCTTCATCGACTTCAGCCTGCGCGTGCCCGGCACGATGAGCGTCGACGATTCGCACGCGGTGTGCGACGACCTCGAGGATGCACTGCGCCGCGAGTTCCCCGAGTCGTCGATCACCATCCACGTCGAACCGCGCGGACACGCGGATTGAACGCCGCGCCGTGCATCGCCGGCGGCCTCGAATCGCACCCGCGATGACGGTCTACGTCGACGACGCGGTCACCCTCTGGCGCGGCCACCGCTGGGCGCACCTGATGGCCGACACGCTGGAGGAGCTGCACGACTTCGCCGCGCAGCTGGGCATCCCGCGGCGCGCGTTCCAGGACAAGACCAGCGGCGCGCATTACGACGTCACCGCACAGCTGCGCGAGCGCGCGATCACGCTTGGCGCCGTCGCGATCTCGCGCCACCACGACCGCGCGCTGATGCGGCGGGTGATCGCCAACGCGCGCGCACAGGGGCGGCGCGAAGCGCGCTGAGGCCGCAGGCAGTCGAAGCAGGCGGCGGAGCAGCCATCGCCGCCTCCGCGGGGCCAGTCAGGTGCAGCGGAAGATCGGATCGACGTGGCCGTCGACGTAATGCAGGTCGGTTCCATAGCCGCTGCTGTTGCCATAGCCGATGCCGAAATCGCGCTGGCGATGCAGGTGCGTCACCGGCTCGGCAGTCGGCACGGGCGGCGGTTCGGGCCGGGGCCGGCGGCCCTCGGGAAGCGGCTTCTTGCTGGATGGTCGGCGGGCGTTCATGGCGGACACTCCGTTGGGGGAAGGAGCGTGGGCAGCTTGCGCCTGTCGCGCGCTTCCGGCGCGTGCCAAGCGTCATGCCCCTCGACGCGCAGACGGTCGGTATGCCTCTTGCGCCACCCCGAATGCATGCCCAATCACCCGGATGCCACGGCCAACAGCGCCTGCGTTGCCCGCACCCGGCAAGGCCACGTGCGCACGGAGCGGCAATCGGCGGCATCCGCATGAGCAGCGATCCGCCGACGCCGGCGCCCATGCCAAAGGACTGTCCGCAATGGATTTCACAAAGCGCGAGTGGAGTGGGAAGATGAACATGCAAACCACGCAGCAGGAGTTGCTGCACGCCGAAGGCAGCGCGATGCCGATCAAGGGCTGGGTGCGCGGCGTGCAACTGGAAGAACAGGCCCACGCGCAGCTGCGCAACATCGCGTCAAGGGATGAGGCGTGCCTGGACCTCGGCCGCCCCCCGCGGGGGCGGCCTTTTTCATGTGCCGGACGTGACGACAGCGCTTATCCTTCCCGCTTCGCGGCGCTGCCGCCGTGCGGAGAATCCAGATGAGCCAGACCCCTCCCGACCGCCTGTCCAGCGATCCGCGCAGTCCATTCCACGATGCCGCGGCGCTCGAACGCGGCGTTGGCGTGCGCTTCAACGGCGAGGAGAAAACCAACGTCGAGGAATACTGCGTGAGCGAAGGCTGGGTGCGACTGCCGTTCGGCAAGACCCTGGACCGCCGCGGCAACCCGATGACGGTGAAGGTCAAGGGCACGGTGGAACCATGGTTCAAGGACGGCGCACCGCCTACGACTTGAGCTTCCAGCCGGTGCGGAAGATCCACCACACCACCAGCAGGCACAGCGCGAGGAAGCCGAGGATCGCCGCGACGCTGATCGCCACGTTGACGTCGGCGATGCCATAGAAGCTCCAGCGAAAACCGCTGATCAGGTACACCACCGGGTTGAACAGGGTGATCTTCTGCCACACCGGCGGCAGCATCGAGATCGAGTAGAACGCACCGCCCAGGAACGTCAGCGGCGTGACCACCATCAGCGGAATCACCTGCAGCTTCTGGAAGTCGTCGGCCCACAGCCCGATGATGAAGCCGAACAGGCTGAAGCTCACCGCGGTGAGCACCAGGAAGCACAGCATCCACAGCGGGTGGGCGATCTCGTAAGGCACGAACAGGCGCGCCGTGGCCAGGATCAGCACGCCGAGCATCACCGACTTGGTGGTGGCCGCGCCAACGTAGCCGATGATGACCTCGATGAACGACACCGGCGCCGACAGCAGCTCGTAGATGGTGCCCGACCATTTCGGCATGTAGATGCCGAACGACGCGTTGGAGATGCTCTCGTTGAGCAGCGACAGCATGATCAGGCCGGGGATGATGAAGGCGCCGTAGCTCACGCCGTCGATGTCGCCCATGCGCGAGCCGATCGCCGCGCCGAACACCACGAAGTACAGCGAGGTCGACAGCACCGGGGATGCGATCGACTGGGTGATGGTGCGGAAGGTGCGCGCCATTTCGAAGCGGTAGATGGCGCGGATGGCGGGCCAGTTCATGCTCATTGCTGGCTCCCATGCTTGTCTCCTTCCCCTTCAAGGGGAAGGCGGGGATGGGGATGGGTTTCGATGGGGCTTGGGGGAAACCCATCCCCACCCAACCCTCCCCTTGAAGGGGAGGGCTTCAGTGCCGAGGCGTCGGCACGGCTGCCGTGCACCAGGCTCACGAAGATCTCCTCCAGCGAACTCTCGCTCGAATGCAGGTCCTTGAAGTCGATCCCGTGCGCGCCCAGCTGCCGCAGCAGCGCGGCGATGCCGGTCTCGTCGGTCTGGGTGTCGAAGGTATAGACCAGCGACTGGCGGTCTTCGGACAGCTCCAGCGGCAGCCCCGAAAGTTCAGCCGGAACGCGTTCAAGCGGCGCCTGCAAGGTCAGCGTCAGCTGCTTCTTGCCCAGCTTGCGCATCAGCACGTCCTTGTCCTCGACCACCACCAGCTCGCCCTTGTTGATCACGCCGATGCGGTCGGCCATGTCCTCGGCCTCCTCGATGTAGTGCGTGGTCAGGATGACGGTGACGCCGCGCCCGCGCAGGTCGCGCACCATCTGCCACATGTCGTGGCGCAGTTCGACGTCGACGCCGGCGGTGGGTTCGTCGAGGAACAGGATCGAAGGCTCGTGCGACAGCGCCTTGGCGATCAGCACGCGCCGCTTCATGCCGCCCGACAGCGCGAGGATCTTGCTGTCGCGCTTGTCCCACAGCGACAGGTCGCGCAACAGCTTCTCCAGGTAGGCGTCGTTGCGTGGCTTGCCGTACAGGCCGCGCGAGAAACGCACCGTCGCCCACACGCTCTCGAACGCGTCGGTCGACAGCTCCTGCGGCACCAGCCCGATCTTCGCCCGCGCGGCGCGGTAGTCGCGGACGATGTCGTGGCCATCCGCCGTCACCCGGCCGCTGCTCGCGTTGACGATCCCGCAGACGATGCTGATCAACGTGGTCTTGCCGGCGCCGTTGGGCCCGAGCAGGGCGAAGATCTCGCCGCGGCGGATCTCCAGGTCGATCGACTTGAGTGCCTGGAAGCCCGAAGCGTAGGTCTTGCCGAGTTGCTCGATCGAGATGATGGGTTGCATGCGGGAGCGCGCCGTCAGGGGGACACGAATCCTACCGGAGCGCGCGCGCCGCGACTGTCCCGAATGCGGGAAGATCCGGTCCAACCGGCGCGGCCCGCGCGCGGACGCCATAATGCACCCTCTCCCAACCCCGGAGCACGGCATGCAGTTCCTGGCCCTGGTCTACATCGACAACGCACTGCTCGAAGCCCTGCCCGCCGGCGAACCCGACGCGATGATGCGCACCTGCCTCGGCCATGCCGACGAACTGAAGGCGGACGGCAAGCTGCTCGGCTTCCAGCAGCTCGAGGACGCGTCGACCGCGAAGTCGGTGCGCATCCGCAACGGCCGCACCAGCGTGGTCGACGGCCCGTTCGCCGAGACCAAGGAAATCCTCGGAGGCTTCAACCTGATCGAGGCAGACAGCATGGACGAAGCCGTGCAGATCGCCTCGCAGTTCCCGTGGGCGCGCGTGGGTTGCCTGGAAGTGCGCGCAGTGCGCGACGTGGACGCGGTGCGGCGCCGCGTCGGCGCCTGAGGCGGCAACCGGCCCCCGCGCACGACGCGCATCGAGGCCCCTGAATGCGCGAATGCGCGGCTTGGCGCCGGCACCGGCGAGCCGCATCACGCGTCCTTTCCATGCCGGCGCCTAGCCTCGCCACAGCCGATTTCATCTTGCATCTCCCACCGGCCTTGGCCAGGAGGAATCGATGAAGACGCGACACGTATTCGTGACCGGCTCGGTCGCGCAGGCCACCGCCGCGATCGCCGCCGCCCGGCGCGCCGGCATCGGCGAGCACGACATCTCGCTGATCGCCGACTCGGCCATCGAGATGGAAGAAGTCCCCGCCGACCTGCGCAACGCCGAGAACGACTTCATGCCTGCGGCGGCGCGCGGGGCGATGGCCGGCGGTTCGCTCGGCCTGGTCGGCGGCCTGGTCGGCGTGGTGGTGCCGGCGATCGGCCTGACCATCGCCGGTGTCGCGATCACCACGCTGATCGGCGCGGCGGTCGGCAGCTGGGTCACGGCGCTGATCGGTTCGATGGTGCCGGACGAAGTGCATCGCCGCTTCGAATCCGAGATCCGCGCCGGGCGCGTCCTGCTCGTCGTCGACGAGACGCCCCGGGTGATGGCCGCGGCCGAAGCGGCGCTGCGCGAAGCCGGCGCCGAGCAGCTGCCTTACGAAGCGGCCAGCGCAATGCATCGATGACGCGCGCGCCAGGAACATGCGCGTCGCGCTGCGCAAAGCCGCGCGGCAAGCGCAACGCGGCCTGCCGCGCGTCGAACTGCGAACGAGGCGCGCCCCGCGGGGCGCGCCCCTGGTGCGTCAGTCCTTTTCCTTGCCCATCACCGCGCCGGTGACGGGATCGATCTTGAGTTCCACGTCCCTGCCGGCCGGGTCGTCGGCCTCGGCATTCCAGATGCCGTCCTCGTAGTCGACGTCATGGACGTTGATGTAACCGGCGGTCGCGAGTTTTGCGCGCACGTCGGCTTCGGTCAGGTTGGCGACCAGCTCGTCGGGGCGGATCGTGCCGGTCTCGGCGTCGATGCGCACGTCGACCCGGTTGCCGTCGGCGCTGCGGGCGTCTGCCTTCCACACGCCGTCCTCGAACTTGATGTCGTTGACCTTGGTATAGCCCTGCGCTTCGAGCTTCGCGCGGACCTGGGCCTCGGTCAGGCCGTCCTGCGCGAGCGCGAATCCGGTGGCGCACACCAGCGCGATGCCAAGCAGCGATGCAGGTTTCATGTCGTTCGGCTCCTGTGGAGGGAACTGCAGTGTTGGCGCCGCCGCGGCAACCTCGGATGAAGCGGGGCATCCATGGTCACGCGCGGTTCCGGGTCATGGACGCGGCGTGAACGCGGGGCGCAGGTGGGGATTTCCCGACCCCCGATTGCGGCGATCGCCGGCATGCGCAGCGCCATGGGCCGACTGTCTGCTGGCGGCCGCCCGGATAGCCTTGTTGCTGCGCCCGCGGCGGCGCGACCACCTCCCGCATTCCAAGGAAGGAACCATGCGCCTGACCTGTTTCCTGCTGCTCGTGCTGCTGCCCTGGCTGGCGCCAGCGGCCGCGTTCGCCGAAGGTGCGGCGCCGCCCCGACTGATGCTTGCTACGGGCTACCACGCCGGGCTCGACGTCGGCGACTATTTCGTCAGCGAGAAGCTCGACGGCGTGCGCGGGCGCTGGGACGGTCGCGCGCTGTGGACGCGCGGCGGCCAGCGGATCGATGCGCCGGCGTGGTTCACCGCGGGCTGGCCACCGGTGGCGATGGACGGCGAGCTGTGGATCGGCCGCGGGCATTTCGAGGAGGCCAGCGGCATCGTGCGCGCGCAACGCGCCGATGATCACGACTGGCGGCGGATGCGCTTCATGGTCTTCGACCTGCCGGACGACCCGGGCCGGTTCGAATCGCGCGTACGGCACATGCGCACGCTGCTGGATAAGGCGGACATCGCCTGGCTGCGTCCGGTGGAACAGTTCCGCGTCCGCGACGCCGACGCGCTCGACGCGCGCCTGGCAGCGGTGGTGGCCGGCGGAGGCGAAGGGTTGATGCTGCACCGTCGCGATGCCCGCTACCGGATCGGCCGCAGCGACGACCTGCTCAAGTACAAGCCGTACAGCGATGCCGAGGCGCGGGTGGTCGCGCATACGCCGGGCAAGGGCAAATACCGCGGCATGCTCGGCGCGCTGGTAGTCGAGCGCGCGGACGGGCTGCGCTTCCGCATCGGCTCCGGATTCAGCGACGCCCAGCGCGCCGCGCCGCCGCCGGTCGGCAGCTTCGTCACCTACCGCTACAACGGCGTATCGGCCAGGGGCGTGCCGCGCTTTGCCCGGTTCCTGCACGTGCGCCACGAGATGCCGCCGCCGGATCCGCGCTGACGGGGCATCGAGACTGCACGCGCGGATGGGCCGCGCCGACCGGATGAGCCGCGATCGCCGTCGCTGCTACCATCGGCATCAGCCGAATGGGCTCTCTCCACGGGTATGCCATGACACGCCTTGCCGCCTCGCTGCTGTCCCTCTCGATCACGCTGGCGCTGTCGCCGGCGATCGCCGCGCCCCCCGCGGACGCGCCCACGTTCGATCCGCAGCGCATGTCCGACATGGTCAGGACGCTGTCATCGGACGCGTTCGAGGGCCGCGGCCCGGCGACCGCGGGCGAGAAGAAGACCATCGACTATGTGGTGGCGCAGATGCAGGCCGCCGGGCTGCAGCCGGGTGGCGACCTGGTCGACGGCAAGCGCAGCTGGACCCAGGCGGTGCCGCTGCTGCGCGCGCAGATCAGCGGCGAGCCGGCGCTGTCGGTCACCATCGACGGCAAGCCGCAGCCGCTTTCGCAGGGCGAACAGGTCGCGATCCGCGCGGCGATGGACGGCTCGACGTCGGTGGAGATCAAGGACGCGCCGATCGTCTTCGTCGGCTACGGCGTCACCGCCCCGGAACGCGACTGGGACGACTTCAAGGGCGTCGACCTGAAGGGCAAGGTCGCGCTGGTGCTGGTCAACGACCCGGACTTCGAAACCGGCGACGGCGATTTCGGCGGCAAGGCGATGACCTACTACGGCCGCTGGACCTACAAGTACGAGGAAGCCGCGCGCCAGGGCGCGACCGGCATGCTGGTGATCCACGAAACCGAACCGGCGTCCTACGGCTGGGCGACGGTGAAGAATTCCAACACCAACACCATGTTCGACGTCGTGCGCGAAAAGCCATCGGACACGCATCCGCAGATGGAAGGCTGGATCCAGCGCGACCTCGCGGTCCAGCTGTTCAAGGACGCCGGCCTCGACTTCGAGGCGCTGAAGAAGCAGGCGCAGACTCGCGACTTCAAGCCGGTGGAGCTCAAGGACCAGACGTTCTCGGCGAAGTACGCGGTGGATTCGCAGGTCATCACCTCGTACAACATCGTCGGCCGCATCGACGGCAGCGAACGCCCCGACGAGACCGTTGTCTACAGCGCCCACTGGGACCACCTGGGCGTGGGCGAGCCCGACGCCAAGGGCGACCGCATCTACAACGGCGCGGTCGACAACGCCACCGGCACCGTGGCGCTGATCGAAATGGGGCGCGCGTTCGCGAATGCCGCGGAGAAGCCGAAGCGCTCGCTGGTGTTCCTCAACGTCACCGCCGAGGAGAAGGGCCTGCTCGGCTCCGAGTACTACGCGTCGAAGCCGCTGTACCCGCTTGGCAAGACGGTCGCGGTACTCAACATGGATGCGCTCGACCCGCACGGCCCGGCGCACGACTTCTCCACTTCCGGCAGCGCGAAGCAGGACCTGCTCGACCAGCTGGTCGAGACGGCGAAGCTGTGGAACCTGCGCTACGCCACCGATTCCAAGCCCGAGGCCGGCTACTTCTTCCGCTCCGACCACTTCCCCTTCGCCAAGCGCGGCGTGCCGGCGGTGTCGTTCGGGTCGGGCGAGGACATGGTCGACGGCGGCGTCGCCGCGGGCAAGGCAGCGGCAGCGGAATACACCGCGAACCGCTACCACCAGCCGGCGGACGAATGGGAAGCGGGCTGGGCCTTCACCGGCATGGCGCGCGACCTGCAGCTGCTCTACACGGTGGGCAGCGACCTGGCCAACTCCGACCGCTGGCCGAACTGGGACAAGGCGTCCGAGTTCCGCGCTGCGCGCGACGCCACGGCGGACGAGCGCAAGTAACGCGGCCGTCGCGCGACACCGGCAATCCGTCCGCGGGTGGGGCTCGTGGGTGAGCTGCTCCGCATGTGGAAGCGAATTTTGGGGGAGCGGCTTCAACCGCGAGCTCTTTGCTTCGGCCACTCCCCCTGCGACGGCAGGGCGAGGTTGAGCGGGTGCCCACGGTCCGCGGTGCTGCTGAAGGCACCCCTCCCCAACCCTCCCCTGCCTTCGCAGGGGAGGGAGCCAAAGCTCGCGGCTGAAGCCGCTCCTACATAAAGCTGCAAGTTGCTCTACGGGCGAAGCCGCTGTGGCGGCTGGTTTACGGCACCCCATCGCGGCCGCCATGCTATGCAACTCCGGCGCTCACGCCGCCCGCCAGTGATTCGATGACCGAAGCCCCCAGGCTGCGCGCGCAACGCAGCGACGATCGCCAGGCACTGGCCTTCCACCACCCGCTCGCGTTCTGGGCCGGTTGCGCGCTGATCATCGCCGGCGTCGCCTCGCACATGCCCATGTTCATGATGGGCCAGCACACGCACTGGCAGATGGTGGGCATGCCGATGGACGCGTGGATGCTGTGGGGCATGGCGATGATCCCGGCCGGCGTGCTGCTGGCCGGTTTCGGCCTGATGCCGCGCCTGGACCAGCTGCGTGAATCGCTGCTTGGCAGCGGCCAGCTTCCCGGGCGCCACGCGCATTTCCATGTCGCAGACGGCGTACCGCTCAACCGCGAGCACTGGAAGCTGGTGGTCGTGCTGGTGGTGGCACTGGCGGTCGACGTGATGAAGCCGGCGACGCTCGGCTTCGTCATGCCGGGGATGAGCGCGGAGTATTCGATCACCAAGCCCACCGCCAGCGTGCTGGCACTGGTGGCGCTGATCGGCACCACGGTCGGCTCGATCGTCTGGGGGCGGCTGGCGGACGTGTTCGGGCGCCGCGCCGGGATACTGCTCTCGGCGCTGATGTTCATCGGCACCGCGATCTGCGGCGCGATGCCGACGTTCGAATGGAACCTGGTGATGTGCTTCCTGATGGGCGCGTCGGCCGGCGGCATGTTGCCGATCGCATTCACGCTGATGGCCGAGACGGTGCCCGCGGCGCATCGCGGCTGGCTGCTGGTGGCGCTGGGTGGGGTCGGCACGTCGGCCGGCTACCTGCTCGCGGCGGGCGCGGCGGCGACGCTCGAACCGCTGTTCAGCTGGCGCGTGCTGTGGCTGCTCAACCTGCCCACCGGACTGCTGATCCTGCTCCTCAACCGCTACATCCCCGAATCGCCGCGCTTCCTGTCCAACGCCGGACTCGAACGCCAGGCGCACGCGGTGCTGCGCAAGTTCTCCGGCACCGCCGCCGCGGTCGAGCACGACGACAGCCACCATCCCGGCCCGCCGGTGCTGGACGATCCACGCGTACTCACCGGCATGCGCGCGCTGCTGCGCGGCCGCCACGCCGGCATCACCTGGGGGCTGGTGGTCTGCGGCGTGGCCTGGGGGCTGGTGAACTTCGGCTTCGTGCTGTGGCTGCCGGTCAACCTGGTGCAGTTCGGCGTCGATCCCGCCGGCGTCAACGCAGTGCTGGCCGAATCGGCATTGCTCGCACTGCCCGGCATCGCGCTGGTGGTGTGGCTGTACCACCGCTGGAGCTCCGTGCGCACGCTGGTGTTGTTCATCGCCCTGACCACGGCGTCGCTGCTCGCGTTCTTCGCCATCGCGCTGTCCGGGCTGCAGTCGGCGCTGGCCACCACGCTGGCGACGGTCGCGCTGCTGGTCAGCGTCAGCGGCGTGATCGCCACGCTGATCCCCTACGCCGCGGAAATCTACCCCGTGCAGCTGCGCGGCACCGGCTCGGGCGTGATCGCGGCCAGCTCCAAGTTCGGCGGCATCCTCGGCGCGGCGTTCGGCGTGGTGGGGCTGCTCGAACACTTCATGCTCTCGGCGCTGCTGATCGCGGTGCCGATGGCGGTTTCGGCGGTGATGCTGTTGCGCAGCGGCATCGAGACCCGCGGGCAGGGGCTGGAAGACATCCAGCACGTGCTGGCCGCACGCGACGACGCATGAGCTGAACAGCGCCGCGACACCCTGATGGCCCGTTGCCAGCGCGCAGGCCGTTTGCCTTGGCTGCCGGCGCCCCGCGACGCCGCGATGCATCGCCACCATGAACCTTTCCCCGACCGGCCCGGTTCCGGGATCACAGCGGCTGGACCTGCTCGACGCGCTGCGAGGCTTCGCGCTGGCCGGCGTGCTGCTGGCCAACCTGGAGGCGTTCAGCCTCTACTACTACCTGTCCCCGGATGCCGTGATCGCGCTGCCGACACATGCCGTGGATCGCTGGCTTGATGCCGCCAGCGGGCTGTTGGTCAGTGGCAAGTTCATCACCCTGTTCTCGATCATGTTCGGCATTGGATTTGCGCTGCAGATGCAGCGCATCGGCCAGGCCAATGGCCGGCGCTGGTACCTGCGCCGGCTGGCGGTGCTGTTCCTGATAGGCCTGCTGCATTCGGCGTTCTGGTGGGGCGACATCCTGCGCGCCTACGCGGTGGTGGGACTGCTGTTGCTGCCGCTGGCGCGCGTGCGGCCGCGCAACCTGGCGTTCCTCGGCGTCGTGCTGGTGTACCTGCCCCACCTGCCGTGGCCGCAGGACGAGTCGCTGGCGTCGCACGCGCAGGCATTCGCCGATGCGCTGGTGGCATTCTCAAGCCACGACGCGGCCACGATGCTGCTTGGCAACCACGTGTTCAACCTGTGGTGGTGGCAGTCCGGCTGGCGCGTGCCGGCGTCGCTTCCGGGCCTGATGCTGATCGGCGTGGCACTGGGCAATGCCCACGTGCTGCGCGATCCGGCCGGGCATGCCCGGTTCTGGAAAAGGCTGCTTGCCTGCCTGCCCATCGGGCTCGCGCTGGCGCTGCTGGTGGTCCTGGCCGACTACGGCCGGCTGGGCTGGGTGGGCGACGCCACGGCGTCATGGCGGCACGCACTGGAACCCGGCGCCGTGCTGATGATCGCGCTCGGTTACATCGCACTGTTCGTGTCGCTGTTCATGCGTCCCGCCTGGCATCGCTGGCTGCGCCACCTCGCGCCCGTCGGGCGCATGGCGCTGAGCAACTACCTGGTCCACAGCATCGTTGGCATCGGCGTGTTCTACGGCGTGGGGCTCGGCGTTGGCCCGCGCTACGGCATGGTCGCTGTCGTGTGCGCGTGGAGCGTGCTGTTCGGCGCGCAGATCGCCTTCAGCCGCTGGTGGCTGGAGAGGTTCCGCTTCGGTCCGGCCGAATGGGCCTGGCGCAGCCTGACCTACGGCCAGCGGCAGCCGATGCGCCGCCAGCCCGGCGAGGACGCGGCCTCGACGCTGGCCGCGCGGTCGTAGCCACTCGCACGCGGCGCGCAGGCCGCCTTCGAAGACGCTTCAGCCAGCGGCCACGCAGGCTCCGGCGCGGCGCGCATCGTGCCGCGCCCACGCGTACACGAGCAGGCCGGCGACCGCGGTGGCCGCGCCGACGTAGCCGGTCGAGGTCCAGCCCAGGCCGGCGCTGATCGCCATGCCGCCGAGCCACGGCCCCAGCGCATTGGCGGCGTT
>Ga0182739_1003410_pt1 | contig 13944 bp, 14 predicted proteins | sample eDN5th30CBELigBY_FD_128873 | JGI IMG/M metagenome (GOLD analysis project Ga0182739, IMG submission 128873) | Enriched backyard soil microbial communities from Emeryville, California, USA - eDNA 5th pass 30_C BE-Lig BY (version 2) (version 2) | ecosystem: Environmental > Terrestrial > Soil >... | reverse complement strand
TGAACCCCTGTTTATTTTAGATAAAAAGAGAGATTCGTGCATCTTTTATTTATCCCACACTTAACGGGCAGTAAGACCCCTACCTCAAGCTTATGAGGAATCAAAGAAGATAGGTGGGGGACAACTGCCCGTAAAGGTCCGATTGGTTCAACTAACCATCAGTGGGGGATGAAGGAACCCCCCACTGATGGAAGTTTCACTTTATTTTAAATCATTTTCTAACTCATTGATCGTAGATTGTAATTCATCAAGTTCCTTCTGAAGCAATTCTTGATGTGGCTTTACTTCTTCTTTCCACGTTTCTAATGATAGCTTAAGATCTTCAATAAAAGTGCTAAATACGGTTTTACCCTCTACTGTAGCTGTTTTTACAGAATCTTTTATTTCATTTAAATCCAATTTTAGTTCTTGGATATGTTGAAGAAAAGCTTTTCCATTTTCGTTGCAGACTTTTCTTACTTCTTTTCCTGAGTAAGGAGTAGTCAGTAAGGTAGTGATTCCCGCTGCAATTCCTCCGATTAAAAATCCTGATAAGAATGATTTTGCGCTCATTTACTTACACCTCGCTCTTTTTTCCATCATTATAACGTATTCAAGCGATCATTACTATTTTTTAGGTTCTCCTCTTATACTTTGTCATAAGTTATTGATTTTTGCGTTGGAATTCCTTCATGAATTTAGTAAGCTCCATTACATGTTCAAGAGGAACAGCATTATAAATGGAAGCACGGCAACCACCGACAGATCGATGTCCATTAAGACCAACAAATCCTGCTTCCTTTGCCTCTTGTAAGAAAGCCTTTGTGAGGTTTTCTGACTGTAAAGTAAAGGTAACGTTCATTTTAGAACGGCTTGTTTCTTCTGCATGACCACGATAAAAACCATTACTTTGATCGATTACATCATATAAGTGTTTTGCTTTTTCATTATTGAGGGCAGCAATTCCTTCCACACCACCTTGTTTTTTTACCCATTTTAAGACAAGGGATAAAAGATAAATTGCTAAAGTTGGTGGTGTATTGAATAAAGAATTACTTTTAGCGTGTGTATGAAAACTTAACATGGTCGGTAAAGCAGTATCTTCTTTTATCAAATCTTTTCGAATAATGACGACAGTCACTCCAGATGGTCCAAGATTTTTTTGAGCACCTGCATAAATCAAGCCGAACTTCGAGACATCTATTGGAGTACTTAAAATATCGCTGGACATATCAGCAATTAAAGGAACAGATACATTGGTAGGATAGCTGCTCCATTGGGTGCCATAAATCGTATTATTACTTGTAATATGAAGATAAGCAGCATCTTTTGGTACTTCAATCTGTTCTGAATTAGGAATATATGAATAATTTTCATTTTTGCTTGAAATGGAAATAGCTGTATTACCAAGTTTAGAAGCTTCCTTTAATGCTTTTTCTGACCATATGCCAGTGAGTGCGTAATAGGCAGTTTGATTTTTAGGAAGCAAATTCATTGGGATCATCGTAAATTGAAGACTTGCGCCTCCTTGTAAAAAAAGAATTTCATAATTATCTGGTATAGAAAGTAAAGATGTAAGGAGCTCTTTTGCTTCATTATGTACAGCCTCATAGTCAGCGCTACGATGACTTAATTCCATTAAGGACATGCCTGTATCATTAAAGTTCAACCAATGCTCCTTTGCTTCTTGTAGAACCCATTCTGGTAAAGCTGCAGGACCTGCGTTAAAGTTATATGCTCTTTTCAACGTGCTTTCCTCCTAAATTAACTTGTTCAAATTGTAATGCGGTAAAGACAAAAAGAATACCCTTATACTAACAAATTCAGCTGATTTGTACAGATTAAAAAAACACCTTTTTTGAAAAAATTAGAATTTTTCAAAAGGGTGTTTAGTAATTTTGTACTATTAAAAAAGTATTTCCCCCAAGCTAAAAAATTTTGATTGTTGATAGGTAAGGGGGAAGGAATTAGTGGAATAGAATTGAAACTATTATCAAATAGCTTTTTGGAAAAAGTGAATTTTTTTAGAAAATTCTTTTGTCTAGGTATGTTTGGTAGGTACTTATCTCACTTTTTCTTCAATTTTCTTCGCAATCTCTGTCAATTCTTCATTTGAATATCCATCAAAGTTTGTTTTCCATACTGCGCCAAAACCATCACCTTTTCCATAACGTGGGATAAGATGCATATGATAATGGAAAACAGATTGTCCTGCTTTTTCGCCATTATTATTAAGGAGATTTAAACCAACTGGTTCATATGTTTCTTTAATTGCAGATGCAATGCTTGGCACGACTTCAAATAGATTGCTTGCAATTTCAGGTGTTAATTCATAAATATCTTTCACATGTTGTTTAGGTACAACCAATGTATGTCCTTTTGTAACTTGGCTAATATCTAAGAACGCCATAACATGTTCATTTTCAAAAACCTTTTTAGACGGAATTTCTCCAGCCATTATTTTGCAAAAAATACAATCACTCATAAAAATACCTTCCTTCATTATGTATTACCAATATTTTAACACAGGAGCTATTTTAGTGAACACCAAAAGGAAAGAGGGTGCCTAGTAAAGGCTGTTCTTACATGAATTGTCCAAGTAAGAAGTTTAAGCAAACTCCGTACATTTCTGGCAATACATGTTAAGAAAACCTTGTTAGGACACCCTCTTATTGAAGGAGAGAACTTCTTCATGTTTTAGGGTTCTTCTCTTTGATAAACACCTCATTTAAAAATGAATTGTTATTATGAGAAAAATCGATCATTGTTCAAACGAACCATCCCCTTAAAATGTCTTTATATGTTCAAAAACTTATAAAGAATGGATGACTGTCTGCGACAAACACCTCATTTCAAAGTGGAAATGATTTATAGGGCTGCTTTTGATAGAAAGCAACTTGGTGTTACTGATCTCATGTTTATATCTCGCTTATGCAAGGCAAACATCCCCTTTTAAAAACGAATGGAAGTTTATTTTAAAAGATCTTTATAGAATCTTTTGCAAACACCTCATTTAATATTGGAGTTATACTGCAATATTTCTTTGGTGCTCCCCTTCAATAAATAGAATGTCCCAGAACTGAAATTAATATACAAAAGAATAAAAAATTTTTCTGTGCAATCATTTTTAATTAAAGAAGAATGTTGTTAAACTATAGATAATACATATTGGAGGTACAATAGATGGCATTATTAGAAATAAAAAATGTTACTGGAGGCTATACGAAGAATCCTGTTCTAAAAGATATTTCTTTTTCCATCAATAAGAATGAGATGGTTGGTTTGATTGGTTTAAATGGAGCTGGGAAAAGTACAACAATCCGGCATATAATCGGGTTAATGGAGCCACATAAAGGAGAAATCCTTATTAATGGAAAGACGTTTGAGGGAGATAAAGAGGCGTATCGAAAAGAATTTACCTTTGTACCAGAAACACCTATATTATATGATGAATTAACATTGGAAGAACATTTGAAGATAACGGCAATGGCATATGGTTTGTCTGAATCAGAATATCAAAAACGAATGGACGTACTATTAAAAGAGTTCCGTATGGAGAAAAGATTAAAATGGTTTCCTGCTCATTTTTCCAAAGGAATGAAGCAAAAGGTTATGATAATGTGTGCTTTTCTAGTCGAGCCATCGCTTTATATAGTTGATGAGCCATTTGTTGGTTTAGATCCTCTTGGAATTCAATCATTATTAGACCAACTAAAGAAAATGAAGGAAAAAGGTGCAGGTATTTTAATGTCCACTCATATTCTTGCTACAGCGGAAAGATATTGTGACCGGATTATTATCATTCATGAAGGGAAAATAAAGTGCCAGGGAACGATGGATGAGTTAAGGGCAGCATTTAATATGCCAGGTGCAACATTAGATGATTTATATATCCTTCTAACAAAGGAAGAAGAACATGTTTGAATTTAATGAAAAGCAACTGTGGAGAGCGCGAGCTGGACAAACAGCTAAAGAATATGGCCAATATTTAAAGTATATTTTTAATGGACATCTTGTCATTGTTTTAGTTTTTTTACTAGGAACTGCTGCCTACTATTATCAAGCATGGTTAAAAACGATTCCTAATGATTTTCCTGTTGCTCTTATCATGAGCCTTATCCTTACTCTTTTTATGACGAATAGTCCAACTTACACCTTTTTGAAGGATGCTGATCGAATCTTTTTAATTGCAGTGGAAACAAAAATGAAAAGGTATTTTCTGCAATCGATGATTGTTAGCTTTGTCATTCAAGGGTATGTACTGGTTATAATTCTTGCTGCTTTAATGCCATTATATGCGCAAGTACATGGCGGAGATTTTAGTCAATTTTGGTATTTGCTTATTGTGTTACTAATTAGTAAAGGAGCTAATTTACTGATTCGTTGGCATATTCAATACTATGTAAATGTTCGCTATCATTATATAGACACGGTTGTGCGTTTCTTGATTAACTTAGCTATCCTGTATTTATTATTTGCCGATTCTTCTCCGCTTTTTATACTTGCTTTGCTCCTTATCATGGCATTCTTGCTTATATATTTTCAGAAGGCAACTAGCAACAAAGGAGTAAAATGGGAATATTTAATTGAGCAGGATGAAAAAAGACTAGCATCTTTTTATCGTTTCGCTAATATGTTTACAGAAGTACCAAAGCTAAGAAACCGTATTAAACGAAGACGTTTTCTTGATGTATTGTTTAACCGTGTTCCTTATGCGAAAGAAAAAGTATTCACCCATTTATACTGGAGGACCTACGTTCGTGCAGGTGATTATTTCGGATTAACGATTCGGCTTACAGCAATAAGTGGAATTTTCATCTTTTTCTTGTCTTTTGGACCTGGACAAGTATTCATAAGTGTATTGTTTGTTTTTTTAACAGGATTGCAGTTACTGCCCCTTTGGAATGCATATGATAATAAACTGTGGATTACTATTTATCCGGTGGAATCTTCTTATAGAGAAAAATCATTTAAGCAAATTATGGCATCTATTTTAGGCTCCCAAGGGATTATTTTATCTCTTATTATTGCCTCAAAAGGGGACTGGATGTATGCATTGATTTCTTTCATTGTAAATGTTGTTTTTATTATCTTCTTTGTGCTGTTTTACATAAATAAAAAAGTGAAAAACGGATAATTGTGTCAGGAGCTTTAAACCTTTGTGTGTTTATAGAAGGTACTGAGGCTCCTTTTTTGTGATTAGAAACAAAGAAAAAAGGGAACCATTCTTTCTATTGTACGTAAGAATAAGCATAAGGAGGAAGGGAAATGAATGAATATGAACAAAGAGCTTTAGAAGAAGTAGAGGAGTGGAAACGTAAAATTCAAAAGCGTTCGTCCATTTTAAATAGAGTGTCTAAGAAAGCGCAAACCAAAATAAATTCTTATATACCAGACAAAGTTCACCAAACAATCACGGAAGCAATCAAGCAGATGATTCAAGCTACCTTAGCTGGCAGTAATATTATAAAGAAAAAGAATCCGCCTTTCTTTCATTCTTTACAAGGAAAAGATGAAGAGTTAACTAAAAAAATTAGTCAATACAAAAAAGTTGCTGTTGTGGAAGGAGCGGGAACAGGTGCTGGCGGGCTATTGCTTGGTTTGGCGGATTTTCCGCTGTTACTTTCCATTAAAATGAAGTTTTTAATGGAGGCAGCAACTACGTACGGATACGATACAGACCAATTAGAGGAAAGAATCTACTTACTGTATATTTTTCAGCTAGCTTTTTCGAGTGAAGAAAAAAGAAGAGAAACATTAGAGGTAATCGAAAATTGGGAAGAAGAAAGGCATAAAATTGCTTCTCTTAATTGGCAGGAGTTACAGCAAGAATATCGCGATTTTATTGATTTTGTAAAAATGCTTCAATTAGTACCAGGTATCGGGGCAGCTGTAGGTGCATACGCCAATTATAATTTAATGGATCAATTAGGAGAAGCAGTTAGAAACGTTTATCGCTGGCGCTATTTTCAAGAACAGAATCAAACAAAATAAACGGAATGGGTTCATTAAGATGAATCCATTCCGTTTTCCATTCGGAAATTTACGAATTTATTGTTGTATTAGTTTTTTCTTTCGAATAGGAAAGGTCGTATTGGACAGCGGCAGAGCACAAAGTTTTTGCAGCAATAAGCATGGCCTTTTCGTTAATATCGAATCTTGGATGATGATGAGGATAAGTTGGCTCGTTCGTATCAGGCATTGCACCTGTGAAGAAAAAAGTTCCTTTAACATGCTGAAGATAATAGGAAAAATCCTCCCCGGTTAATTCTGGTTCGCTTTCTTGTACAAGCAATCCTGGAATAGTTTGTGCACAGCGAGCTAAAAAGGAAGTCTCTTCTGGATGATTTACAACAGCAGGATAGCCATCATCATAAATAAATTCATACGTACTGTTTGCAGTATAGCAGGTTCCCTTGATTACTCTTTCTAGTTCTTCTTTTATTAATGCTTGCGATCCTAAATCAAATGTGCGAACTGTTCCGCCAAGTGTTGCTGTATCGGCAATTACATTAAAAGCATTACCGGATTCAAGATAACCTACTGTTACAACAGCATGATGAATAGGATTAACTTTTCTGCTGACAATTTGTTGGAGATTTATGACTAGCTGAGAAGCGGTCACAAGAGAATCTTTTGTTTTATGGGGCTGTGCTCCGTGTCCGCCTTGGCCTTGAATTTTAACTTTGAATTCATCTGCAGCAGCCATCATTGGACCAGCTTTGTAGGCGACAGTACCTGTCGGGAGTGTCGCCCATAAATGCGTTCCAAAAATTACATCCACGTTTTCGAGGCAGCCTGCTGCAATCATTGCTTTTGCTCCGCCAGGGTTTGATTCCTCTGCATGCTGGTGGATAAATACAAAATTTCCTGATAGCTCTTCTTTATATTCATTTATTACTTTAGCAAGTATTAATAATGTTGCTGTATGTCCATCATGACCACAGGCGTGCATCACACCTGGAATCTTTGATTTATAGGGTACTTCTTTTTCATCTTGTATCGGAAGGGCATCAAAATCAGCACGTATTGCTACTGTTTTTCCAGGCTTTCCTCCATCTATTTTTGCGACAACTCCATTCCCACCAACATTTCCAGTAACATGAATTCCTAATTTTTCATAGAAAGAGATGATATATTGAGCGGTTTTATGCTCTTTAAATGATAATTCTGGATATTGATGAAGGTATCTCCGTATTTCGATCATCTCGTCGTAATAAGTTTCTAATCGTTCCCACATAGTTTGTAGCATCTCTTTCACCTCGTTTTACTATTTAGAATATTTTCATTATAGCATGGAAAAAGTAAGAAGATAGGAGAAAAGAGAGCAAAGTAAATACCGTTCATGTGAATTTTTCCTATCCTAATAAGGTTGATGTTGCTAAAATAAGGATAATATGGAATATCATTTAGGAGGAAAATATGGATATTAGAAATTCAAAAATGGCTTGGGGATTACTAGTTCTATCATTCCTGTTCTTTATAATTCTAATTGTCGCTGTCAATGGACAGGAGAATTTATCGTTTGAAACAGGGCTAACTGAGTTTATAGATACACTTTTTCCAGCTAGTTTCAATCCTTTTTGGGAAGGAATATCTTACTTAGGAGATAAAATGGGAATTGGGATTATTGCTTTGTTATTTATCCCATTTCTTTGGTGGAAAAAGAAAGATTATACGGGGATTGCAGCATTTGTCTTATGTGTGGGACTTGGAAATGAACTGAATAAATGGGTCAAAGATTTGGTGGCAAGACCCAGACCAGTAACTGCTGATGCCATGGAGGCAGACAGTTTTAGCTTTCCTAGTGGGCATGCGATGGTAGGTTTACTTCTTTATTTATTTATTGCTCATATTCTTGCGAATGAGATAAAAAGAAATGTAGGAAAGCTAATTTTAGCAGCTGCTTCATTTTTGTTAATTATTCTAATCGGAATAAGTAGAATTGTTTTAGGTGCTCATTACCCAACAGATGTTATTGGTGGTTATTTATTAGGAGGTATCTGGTTGTTTTTATGGGTTAGCTTGTATGAAACTTTTAAAGATCGACTTAATAAACAGGAGAAAAAGGTTGGGACATAACTAAATAGATACTTTGTAAAAACGAACAATCTCTAATTTAGCTAGTAAATAGTGGCTGTTTTTGCACGTTTTTTACAAGAGGAAATATAATTAGTTGGGAAAACACAGCAGCCGGAATCGCACCAAACTTCATGGAAACATCCTTTAAAAAACCAAACAAAAAACCAAACAATTATACGGAACTTTCATTAGTATCGTCGTATAATTGCTCGGATCTATCCTTGGCTGGAATACTTATGACCCAGCCTTTTTGTTGGTTTCTAAGTGTTAGTAACTAGTTAGATAAGGAACATGGCAAAAATAGTAGTTACCACTAATCCAATACAGACGGGAAGAAGATTTCTTCTTGCTAATTCGAATGGATCGACGTTACAGATTGCAGCGGCGGGTATTAGTGCCCAAGGAACTAAAGTTCCGCCTCCAACCCATATAGCAGCAATTTGCCCTAAAGCAGTTAATGTACTTATCCCACTGCCAATCGCATGTGCAAACAAACCTGCAATCGATCCTGCTAACGAAATTCCTGAAAAGCCAGAGCCGTCTAAGCCTGTAATAACTCCCACAGCTGTTAATGTAATGGCGCCGATTTCTTTTGTTAATGGAACAGTTGAAGCCAAGGCTACGCCGAGATCATTGACGATTCCATGGGATTCTTTTGGAAGAAAGTCACCGATGATCGTACTAAAACCTGAGTCACCTAAATAAAAGAAGGCGGCGATTGGAATAACAGGACCAAAAACTTTAAAGCCAAATTGGAATCCTTCGATCAAATAACTTGTTGTTTTCTCCAACCCTTTATTTTTATAACTTACTAATGTTATTAAAAGTAGAATGAAAATCGATGTTCCGCCAACTAGTGCCGTAGCATCTCCCCCTTGTAAATCTAAAAGAAACATGGCAACGACATCAAGGATAAAGAGAATCGGAATAAGGATAGCAAACAATTTCCTTTGTGTGCTGCTAAGTAGTAATCTATTTACTTGCGGAAGAATATCCGATTTATTAGCAGAGGTGGCTCCAGTTGAAAACGTAAGAGTTCCTCTTTTCATATCGCGTTTAATAAAATAGAACGCAGTAATAGTTGTCACAAGCCCCATAACAATGACAAGTGGAATGCTTGCATGCATGACATCTTGGACTGGTATACCAGCTGCATCTGCTGTAAGCTTTGGAGCAGCTTGAATGATAAAATCTCCTGATAATGCTATGCCGTGACCAAATAAATTCATTGCCATGGCAACTGCTATTCCTGGCAGACCGACACGTAAAGCTACTGGCAACAGTACAGCCCCGATTAATGCCACAGCTGGTGATGGCCAGAAGAAGAAAGAAATCAACATCATTACTATCCCTATCGTCCAATAAGCGAGACCAGGTGAACGAATGAGTTTGGAAAAGGGAGAAATCATCACATCATTAATACCAGTTTTCGTCAGAATTTTACTCATTGCCACAATAATAGAGATGACAACGATAGTAGGTAACAATTCTGTAATCGCAAAGATGAAGCTATTAAAAATGCTGCTAATCGAGGTACTTAGGGAACCTGTCGCTGTTATCGCCAAAAGAAAGATTCCGACGATACAAATAAAGGTAGTATCTCTTCTCATTACCATAAAGCCGATGATAAAGACAATGAATAATACATATATCCAATGAAGTGCTGTTAATTCGATACCCAAATAAATACAGCTCCTTTCCCGATTTAAAGTCGATGATGCTATAGGCATCTATCACAATTCGGTTAATACAGATTATGTCGCTGTATGTAAAAGGTGATTGGTTCTCCTGTGAAAAATGGGGAGTTTACCTTATTCCTTTTGAAGCAGATGAAACGTTCATGTTAAAAGAATCAGGAAAGAATAAAGGAGGTGTAATAGACTCCTTCTCAAGATGGAGAAAAAAACATCGAAAGAAGGAGCAAAAAAATTCATAATGGTAGTACAATAGGTTTATATTTTAAAAATGTAATACTTTTTAGAATTATACGAATACAAAGGATGTTTTGTTTGTTGAAACCCAATATTCTAGATATAGATGTCTAAAGAAAGAAGGGGAGTTTTTGAGAAAATCTATCTCCAAAATAATGTTTTCTATTAGTTTACTGATTGTGGGAGTAATTTTATTACTTGTTAATATCGGTGTCATTTCCTTGGAAATAAAAAAATTATTTGTCATAATATATCCGTTTTTGTTGCTTATTTACGGGCTGCTTTCTCTCTATCAAATAGCGATTAAGCGAAAAAGTAATTTGTTTTTCACCTTGTTTCTTCTTACCTTCTCCAGTCTCTTAATATTGGATCGTTTTCAAATATTAGAATTCAAATTTATGGATTTTTGGAGGTTGTGGCCATTAATTATTATTTTAATGGCATTAGGATTAATAAAACCTAAATTTACCTTTGAAATAAATAGTATGGGAAAACGGTATACTACGAAATCTTTTCGAATCGGAGATGTTAAATATAACACAGACAATTGGGCTGTTGAGCCGATGGAGATTTCGCATGGGATAGGAGATGTCTATCTCGATTTTAGCAAAGCTTTTATTCCTGAAGGGGAAACAGAACTATTTATCCATGCAAGAATTGGTGATGTGAAAATTATTGTTCCAGATGATCTAGCGATTTATGTGCATGCAGAAGCAAAGATTGGAGAAGTACGAATTCTCCAGTCGATTAAGGACGGGATAGGAAATAGCATGGAGTTTAAATCTGCTGATTATGAAGAGGCCATAAAAAAGATTAAGTTAAATATTTTACTTAATATAGGCGATATTACAGTGCAAAAAGTATAAGGGGGAAACATGAAACAGACAAGTAGCCGCTACGGGTATTACCGAAATGTAGTGTTAACAAGTTTAATTAGTTCATTGTTGTTATTTATAAGTATGTACACATTTCCATATTATGTAATGTCGACGATAGGAAGTTTTGTTTTAGCTGTAATCTGGTTTTTCCTCACAACAATGATCGGTTTTTATTTTGCTTTTAAATGGAACAGCACGCTAAAGAAACAGTTAGATGAAGTATTTTGGTTTACATCCTCTTTAAGGAGAGGGAAAGTACCGCAAAAAATGCAGCTTGCAACAAATGAGTATGTGTATGATTTAAAAGAAGAACTTAATCAACTTGCTGATTATCAACAAGAGCAAGTGCATTCTCTGCAGAGATTAGCAAATGAAAAAACAACACTAGGTCAAACAGCGCACAATGCTGCAGTAATAGAAGAAAGACAACGACTGGCAAGGGATTTGCATGATGTAGTTAGTCAACAATTATTTGCTTTAAATATGATGTCTTCTGCTGCTTATAAAATTTTTGATAGTGATCCCATATTAGCGAAACAACAGTTAAAGGAAATTGTTTCGATTGCTGGAAAAGCTCAAGGAGAAATGCGAGCGTTATTACTTCATTTAAGACCTATTGAATTAAGCAATGATACACTGTGCGATGGCATTATTAAACTTATTCAAGAGCTGAAAGGAAAAACAACGCTTCATTTTTCTGCAAGTATTGATGAAATAGAAGGCTTATCTACAGCTGGACAAGAACATTTATTTCGAATTGTTCAAGAAGCTTTGTCAAATGTGCTTCGTCATTCTCATGCAGATAAAGTAAGAATCATTTTGGAAGAACGTGGAGAATATGCTTCTCTACATATAAGTGATAACGGCAAAGGCTTTGATCCAACTATAGAGAGGATTGCATCATATGGATTAAAAACGATGAGAGAACGATGTGAGGAAATTGGTGGTGTGATGGAAATTCGTTCGAAAATTGGTGAAGGCACATATATCGATATTAGAGTTCCGATAAAGGGGTGGGAGAAATGATTAAAGTGGTAGTAGTAGATGATCATGAAATGGTGCGAAAAGGAATCATTTCTTATTTAATGACAGAGTCGAATATTCAAATTGTAGGAGAAGCAAATAGTGGGCAAACGGCTGTTCAGCTTGTCTTAAAAGAAAAGCCAGACACTGTGCTAATGGATTTATTGATGGAAAATGGGAATGGAATCGAAGCGACTAAAGCTATCCTTACAGAATATCCTAGCTGTAAAATCATTATTATTACTAGCTTTTATGATGAAGCTCAAGTAATTCCGGCGATAGAGGCAGGTGCTTTTAGCTATCTATTAAAAACGGCAAGCGCTTCTGAAGTTGTTCATGCCATTAATAAAGCATATAGTGGGGAAGCAGTGATTGAACCGAAAGTTGCTAACGTAATGGTGAAAAAATTGCGAGCAACAGAACGAAAACCTCATGATGAGTTAACGGAAAGAGAATTTGAAGTACTAATGTGTATTGGTGAGGGGATGACAAATCAAGCAATTAGTGAAGAACTTTACATAGGGATAAAAACAGTGAAGACTCATGTTAGCAATATCTTATCAAAATTAGGAGTAGCCGACCGAACACAAGCAGCTGTGTATGCGAATAGAAATGGCATTATTAAAACAAGGTAGTCATTTGTTCATAGGCTACAAGGATTTTTTTATTCCACACTTAACGGACAGTAAGACTTTGGCAGTAAGCTTAAGAGCATTTGAGGAAGAGAGGCGGGAGATCAACTGTCCGTAAAGGTCCGAATGATTCAACTAACCACCAGTGGGGGTGAAGAAGAACCGCCACTGATGGAAATTTCATTTTATGACTCCACTTCTTCAGGAATAGTTAATTGGACAAAGTAGGGTTTTCCATTAAAGATAGAGTGTTGGGAAGAATTCCAGCTCTTTTCACTGTTTTTGCCAATTGGCGCATTAGCATTTTCTGGCTGTTGCTTCCACTTAATATAACTAGCTTTTTCTTCCCATAGGCAAAAGAGAATATAAGTGTCTCCCTTTCTAGGGCGAAGAAATCGAATAGCCGTCATTGTTCTGTTCGGGTGAGAAGTAAAGTAATGGAGCATATTATGCTCGAAAATAGGTTTATTCTCTTCATTTACTGGAATGTGATTCATTGTAATAAAACCTTTGTTTTCTAACACTCCATCGCTGAATAAAATATCATAGCTTCTTGGCTCTTGAAATAAAGAAGGGGTTTGGCTTTCATGAAGCAGTATCGCCCGATCGCTAGTTTCATCTTGCATTAACAATAATGTTTCTTTAGAAAATTCACTCTCGTATTTTTTCCTTAAATAATCATAGGTTCCGCTTGTAAGATAGATATTCAATAATCTCCCTCCAATATAACAAGGATTTTAAGCATACAATAGAAGGGGAAGGTTACGATGAAATCCCCTTAAACTTCTACATAACTAATTATATAACCTATTTTGTATATCCTTATAATAAAAATTGTTTTATTTCACAAATTAATATTATAAGCATACCTCTTTCATTGTAACTTATTTTTACCTATAACCTATTCAAATAGGTTTTCACAAAGTAAATTTTTTTCGCATGCTTTCAGTATAATTGTTAGAGTAAAGGTGTTATCTTCGGTTTTTTCGGGTAAAAATGTCTAAATTGTGACAAAGTGATAAGTTATCTATGCAAAGGTAGTGAAAAAGATATATTATTAAAATATATGTATATGGAAAATGAATATTTTTACATTAAGTAAAGAGAGAGTGGGGTGTCTAGATGTGGACATTCCTTTTTAGCCCACTCTTAACGGACAGTAAGACTCAACCGTAAGCTTATGAGAATACGAGGAAGCTAGGTGGGAGATCAACTGTCCGTAAAGGTCCGATTGGTTCAACTAACTATCAGTGGGGGAGGAAGGAAAACCCCCACTGATGGAAGTTTCACTTTATTGGTAATGGTATGGCTATAAGAAGAGGGATAGGTAGTTTCTTTTTATAAAAAATCCTCCCCACAAAACTTTTTACTTGCATATTATTTATAAATATTATAACTTAATAATGATTATAAATAAAT
>Ga0182739_1003409_pt1 | contig 13947 bp, 11 predicted proteins | sample eDN5th30CBELigBY_FD_128873 | JGI IMG/M metagenome (GOLD analysis project Ga0182739, IMG submission 128873) | Enriched backyard soil microbial communities from Emeryville, California, USA - eDNA 5th pass 30_C BE-Lig BY (version 2) (version 2) | ecosystem: Environmental > Terrestrial > Soil >... | reverse complement strand
TCGAGACGGCCGCCGTCCTCGTCACCAGCTCGTCCGCGCTCGACCCCACGGTGTGCGCGCCGACGGAGCGCCTGTCCAGCGCGGCGTACTCGATCGAGGGCGCCCCCGACCCGTACAAGGCGAAGGATGCGTTCGCGTGCGGCGACTGGACCGTCATCGCCTCGGCGGATGGATGGTTCGGCTGGACGCCGAACTCCCCCACCGAGGCGGAGCACTCGCCCTCGGCGGCAGCTGACTAGGCGCCCGACTTGTAGATCGGCGCGGCGCCGTGGACGGCGTCCCCGATCTTGTGGATGCGGATGTCGTTGGTCGACCCGACGATTCCGGGAGGCGATCCGGAGATGACGACGACCTTGTCGCCGACCTTGGCGAGGTCGTTCGACAGGAAGTAGTCGTCCACCTGGATGAACATGCGGTCGGTGTGCGGCACCGGCTCGACGAGGGCCGACTGGATGCCCCACGTCAGCGCCATGCGGCGGCGGATCGCCGGCTCGGTGGCGAAGGCGACCATGGGGATCTTCGGCCGCAGGCGCGACATGCGCCGGGCCGTGTCGCCGGACTCGGTGAAGATGCAGAGGTACTTCGCGTCGACGAATTCGGCGACCTCCATGGCGGCGAGCGTGATCGCGCCGCCCTGGGTGCGCGGCTTGTTCGTGAGCGGGAGGATGCGCTCGAGACCGTGGTCCTCGGTCGAGGCGACGATCCGGCCCATCGTCTCCACGACGCCCACCGGATACTTGCCGACGCTCGTCTCGCCCGAGAGCATGACCGCGTCGGCACCGTCGAGCACCGCGTTGGCGACGTCGGAGGTCTCGGCACGCGTGGGCACCGGGTTCTCGATCATCGACTCGAGCATCTGGGTCGCGACGATCACCGGCTTGGCCATGCGGCGGCACAGCTCCACGGCGCGCTTCTGCACGATCGGTACGGCCTCCAGCGGCAGCTCGACGCCGAGGTCGCCGCGGGCGACCATGATGCCGTCGAACGCGTCGATGATCTCCTCGAGGTGGTCGACGGCCTGGGGCTTCTCGATCTTGGCGATGACCGGGACGTGACGCCCCTCCTCCGCCATGATCACGTGCACGCGCTGCACGTCCTTCGCGTCGCGCACGAACGACAGGGCGATGAGGTCGGCGCCGGTGCGCAGCGCCCAGCGCAGGTCGGCTTCGTCCTTCTCGGACAGCGCCGGCACGTTGACGGCGACACCAGGGAGGTTGATGCCCTTGTTGTTGGAGACCGGACCGCCGACGATGACCTCGGTCGTCACGACGGTCTCGTCGCTCTCGATGACCTTGACGCGCACCTTGCCGTCGTCGATGAGGAGGAAGTCGCCCGGCTTGACGTCGGCCGGAAGGCCCTTGAAGGTCGTCGAGACGATCTCCTTCGTGCCCGGGATGTCTTCGATCGTGATCTTGAAGATGTCCCCGGGAGCGAGCTCGTGCGGCCCGTCGGCGAACTTGCCGAGACGGATCTTCGGGCCCTGAAGGTCGACGAGGACCGCCACCGCGCGTCCGGCATCCTCCGCCGCGCGTCGCACGTTGGCGAAGTTCGCGTCGTGCACGGAGTAGTCCCCGTGGCTGAGGTTGAGTCGGGCGACGTCGACACCTGCATCGATGATCGCGCGGACCATCTCGTAGGTGGAGGTCGCAGGTCCGAGCGTGGCCACGATTTTGGCGCGTCTCATCGGTTATGTGCTCCGAAGGGGATTTGTTGTGAAAGCGGCGGAAAGCGCCTCTGACAGCCTACGCGGGCTGAAGGCCGATCGCGACATCGGTCGGCTGCACCGGTGCCGGGAGGTTCGTCGTGCCCATGAGGTACTCGTCCACCTTCGCGGCCGCGGCACGGCCCTCGGCGATCGCCCACACGATGAGGGACTGTCCGCGCCCCGCGTCGCCGGCGACGAAGACGCCGGGCACCGTCGTCTGGTACTGCGCGTCGCGCTCGACGTTGCCGCGAGCGGTGAACTGCGCGCCCAGCTGCTCGCCCAGCTCGGTGCGCTCGGGACCGGTGAAGCCCATCGCGATGAGGACGAGGTCCGCGGGGATCTCGCGCTCGGTGCCGCTCTTGGGCACGCGGCGCCCGTCGGCGGTGTACTCGGTCTCGGCGACGCGCACGGCGCGCACCTCGCCGACCTCGTTGGCGAGGAACTCGACGGTCGACGCGAGGTAGGCCCGCTCGCCGCCCTCCTCGTGCGCCGACTGCACCTCGAAGATCGTCGGCGCCATCGGCCACGGCTGGTGGTCGGGGCGCGACGACGGCGGCTGCTTGCCGATCGCGAGGTTCGTGACGCTGAGCGCGCCCTGGCGGTGCGCGGTGCCGATGCAGTCGGCTCCGGTGTCGCCGCCGCCGATGACGACGACATGCTTGCCCTCGGCGGTGATCTGGTGCGGCACCTGGTCGCCCGCCGTCGCCTTGTTCGACTCGACGAGGTACTCCATCGCGAAGTGCACGCCGTCGTAGTCGCGGCCGGGGATCGAGAGGTCGCGCGGCACGGTGGCGCCGGTGGCGATCACCACGGCGTCGTAGCGGTTGCGCAGGTCGCTCCAGGAGATGTCCTTGCCGATCTCGACACCCGCGCGGAAGCGCGTGCCCTCGTCCTGCATCTGACGCAGGCGCGACTCGAGGTGGCGCTTCTCCATCTTGAAGTCGGGGATGCCATAGCGCAGCAGCCCGCCGATGCGGTCGTCGCGCTCGAACACGGCGACCGTGTGGCCGGCGCGCGTGAGCTGCTGGGCGGCGGCGAGGCCCGCCGGACCGGAGCCGACCACTGCGACGGTCTTGCCGGTGAGGCGTCCCGGCGGCTCGGGCTCGACCCAGCCGTTCGCGAACGCCTCGTCGATGATCGAGACCTCGACCTGCTTGATCGTCACTGCGGGCTGGTTGATGCCCAGGACGCACGCGCTCTCGCACGGCGCCGGGCACAGACGCCCGGTGAACTCCGGGAAGTTGTTCGTCGCGTGGAGGCGCTCGATCGCCGCGCGCCCCTCGCCGCGCCACATGAGGTCGTTCCACTCGGGGATGAGGTTCCCGAGCGGGCAGCCCTTGTGGCAGAACGGGATGCCGCAGTCCATGCAGCGTCCGGCCTGGCGGCGCAGGACGGCGGAGTCGCCCGGCTCATAGACCTCTTTCCAGTCCATGATCCGCACGGGGACGGGACGGCGGGCGGGAAGCTCCCGCTCGGTCGTCTTCAGGAAGCCCTTGGGGTCAGCCACCGGTCACCTCCAGGATCCGGTTCCAGACGACGTCGCTGTCGGGGTCCAGCCCCTCTGCGACCGCCTCCTGGCGGGTCTGCAGCACTGCCGCGTAGTCGCGCGGCAGCACACGGACGAAGTTCTCCACCTCGGCGTCGAAGTCGTCGAGGAGGCGCTGAGCGAGTTCGGAGTCGGTCTCCGCGACGTGCTGCTGAAGCAGGTCGCGCAGGATCTCCACGTCGCCCGAGCCGAGCGGCAGCAGCTCGAGCTCGCCGGCCGCGAGGGCCTCACGGTTCACGAGCGAGCGGTCGAGGCGGTAGATGTACGCCGTCCCGCCCGACATCCCGGCGCCCAGGTTGCGGCCGGTCTTGCCGAGGATGACGGCCAGGCCGCCGGTCATGTACTCGAGCGCGTGGTCGCCCACGCCCTCCACGACCGCGGTCGCACCCGAGTTGCGCACGAAGAACCGCTCGCCCACGACGCCGCGCAGGAACATGGTCCCCTGCGTCGCACCGTAGCCGATGACGTTTCCGGCGATGACGTTCTCGGAGGCGTCGAAGGTGGCGCCGCGCGGCGGGCGGATGACGATCTGCCCGCCGGACAGGCCCTTGCCGACGTAGTCGTTCGAGTCGCCCTCGAGACGCAGCGTGATGCCGGCCGGCATGAACGCGCCGAACGACTGGCCGGCCGAGCCGGTGAGGTTCACCACGATCGAGCCGGACGGAAGCCCGTTCTCGCCGTGCGCGCACGTGACGCGGTTGCCGAGCATCGTCCCCACCGCCCGCGCCGTGTTGCGGATCGGCAGGTCGATGACGACGCGTGCGCCCTCCGCGCCGGTCGTCTTCTGCTCGATGACGTCCTGCGCGCGCTCGATGAGCTGCACGTCGAAGTGATCCTCGAGCTCGTGCTCCTGCGGCCGCATGGCGCGACGCGGCTCGGACTCGTCGAACGCGGGACCCTGCAGGATCGGCGTGAGGTCGAGACCGCTCGCCTTCCAGTGCTGCACGGCGCCGTCCACATCGAGGACCTCGGTGTGGCCGATCGCCTCGTCGAGCGAGCGGAAGCCGAGCGCGGCGAGGTGCTCGCGCACCTCCTCCGCGATGAACTCCATGAAGTTCACGACGAACTCCGGCTTGCCGGTGAAGCGGGAGCGCAGCACGGGGTTCTGCGTCGCGATGCCGACGGGGCAGGTGTCGAGGTGGCACACGCGCATCATGACGCAGCCCTCGACCACGAGCGCGGTGGTCGCGAACCCGAACTCCTCGGCCCCCAGCAGCGCCGCGATGACGACATCCCGACCGGTCTTCAGCTGGCCGTCCGCCTGCACCACGACACGGTCGCGCATGCCGTTGAGCATGAGCGTCTGCTGGGTCTCGGCGAGGCCGAGCTCCCACGGGGTGCCGGCGTGCTTGAGCGAGTTCAGCGGGCTCGCACCGGTGCCGCCGTCGTGGCCGGAGACCAGGATGACGTCGGCCAGGGCCTTCGCCGTACCCGCCGCGACCGCCCCGATGCCGGACTGGCTCACGAGCTTGACGTGGATGCGCGCCTTCGGGTTCGCGCGCTTGAGGTCGAAGATCAGCTGCTTGAGATCCTCGATCGAGTAGATGTCGTGGTGCGGGGGCGGCGAGATGAGTCCCACGCCGGCCGTGCCGCCGCGCGTGCGCGCGATCCACGGATACACCTTGCCCGGAGGCAGCTGCCCGCCCTCGCCGGGCTTGGCGCCCTGGGCGAGCTTGATCTGGATGTCGTCCGCCTCGGTGAGGTAGAGGCTCGTGACGCCGAACCGGCCCGATGCGACCTGCTTGATGGCGCTGCGACGCTCCGGGTCCAGGAGCCGCTCGACATCCTCGCCGCCTTCGCCGGTGTTCGACTTCGCGCCGAGCCGGTTCATCGCGATCGCGAGCGTCTCGTGCGCCTCCTTGGAGATCGAGCCGTAGCTCATCGCCCCCGTCGAGAAGCGCTTGACGATCGACGACACCGGCTCGACCTCGTCGATCGGCACCGGCGGACGCGCGCCCTCGCGGAAGCGGAACAGGCCGCGCAGGGTCTTCAGCTCCGCCGCCTGGTCGTCGACGAGCCTCGTGTACTCGCGGAAGATGTCGTAGCGGCGCGTGCGGGTCGCGTGCTGCAGGCGGAAGACGGTGTCGGGGTTGAACAGGTGCGGCGAGCCGTCGCGGCGCCACTGGTACTCGCCGCCCGTCCACAGGCGCTCGTGCGCGCGCGCCGCGCCGTCCTCCGGGTACGCGTACGCGTGGCGCGCCGCGTTCTCGGCCGCGATCACCTCGAGGCCGACACCGCCGAGCTTCGACTCGGTCCCGGTGAAGTACTTCTCGATGAACTCGTCCGACAGGCCGACGGCCTCGAACACCTGCGCGCCCGCGTAGGACGACACCGTCGAGATGCCCATCTTGGACATGATCTTGAGCACGCCCTTGCCGAGCGCGTAGATGAGGTTCTTGACCGCCTTCTCCGGCGTCACGCCGGTGATGAAGCCGGCGCGCACCAGGTACTCGACGGTCTCCATCGCGAGATACGGGTTCACCGCGGAGGCGCCGTATCCGATGAGCGTCGCCACGTGGTGCACCTCGCGGACGTCGCCGGCCTCGACGACCAGACCGCACTTCATGCGGGTCTGGTTGCGGATGAGGTGGTGGTGCACCGCCGCGAGCATGAGCAGCGACGGGATCGGCGCCAGGTCCTTGTTCGAGTCGCGGTCGCTGAGGACGATGAACTCGGCGCCGTCCTCGATGGCGTGGTCCACCTCCTCGCACATCTGCGCGAGGCGCTTCTCCATGCCCTTGTGGCCGGCCTCGACGCGGTAGAGCCCGCGGATGGTGACTGAGGTGCGGCCGGGCAGAGCCGTGTCGATGTGCTGGATCTTGGCGAGCTCGTCGTTGTCGATGACCGGGAAGTCAAGTGTCACGACACGGGTGTGGTCGGGGCCCCAGTCCAGGAGGTTGCGCTCCGGGCCGAGACCGAGGCCGAGGGAGGTGACGACCTCCTCGCGGATGGAGTCCAGCGGCGGGTTGGTGACCTGGGCGAACTGCTGCGTGAAGTAGTCGAACAGCAGCCGCGGACGCTCGCTGAGCACCGCCACCGGGGTGTCGCTGCCCATCGCGCCGAGCGGCTCGGCCCCGTTCTGCCCCATCGGGGTCAGGAGGATGCGCACCTCCTCCTCGGTGTAGCCGAACGTGCGCTGACGGCGCGTGATCGACGCGATCGGGTGCACGATGTGCTCGCGCTCCGGCAGATCGGCGAGGCGCACGCAGCCCTTGTCGAGCCACTCCCGCCACGGATGCATCGTGGCGAGCTCGGACTTGATCTCCTCGTCCTCGATGATGCGGTGCTGAGCCGTGTCGACGAGGAACATGCGACCGGGACGCAGCCGCCCTCGGCGCTTGATCCGCTCGGGGGCGAAGTCGAGCACGCCGGTCTCGCTGCCGATGACGACGAGGCCGTCCGTGGTCTCCGTCCAGCGTCCGGGGCGCAGGCCGTTGCGGTCGAGGGTCGCGCCCACGAGGGTGCCGTCGGTGAAGATGAGGGCGGCCGGACCGTCCCAGGGCTCCATCTGCATCGAGTGGTACTCGTAGAAGGCGCGCAGGTCCGGGCTGATGTCGGCCTGCTTCTCGTACGCCTCCGGGACCATCATCATGATCGCGTGCGGGAGGCTGCGGCCGGTGAGGGTGAGCAGCTCGAGCACCTCGTCGAACGAGGCCGAGTCGCTCGCTCCGGGCGTGCAGATCGGCAGGAGCGGCGAGATGTCGCCGAGCAGCTGGGACTCCAGCTGCGACTGGCGCGCGCGCATCCAGTTGCGGTTGCCGTTGACGGTGTTGATCTCGCCGTTGTGGGCGAGCATGCGCAGCGGCTGCGCCAGCGGCCACGACGGGAACGTGTTGGTCGAGTACCGCGAGTGCACGACCGCGAGCTCCGACGCGAAGCGCTCGTCCGACAGGTCGGGGTAGAACGGCTCGAGCTGGAGGGTCGTGACCATGCCCTTGTAGCCGAGGGTGCGGCTCGACAGCGACACGAAGTACGCGTCGAGCTCGCGCTGCGCGCGCTTGCGCAGGCGGTACACGCGGCGGTCCAGGTCGATGCCGGACAGCGCGGGCACATCACCCGAGCCCGGACGCGAGACGAAGAGCTGCTCGAAGGCGGGGCGTGCCTCGAACGCGAGCTTGCCCAGGTGCGCGTCGTCGGTGGGGACCTCGCGCCATCCGAGGATCGTGAGGTTCTCGCTCTCCGCGATGCGCGCGATGCCGTCCTTGAGCGCGGCGCGCTCGTCGGGGTCCCGCGGCAGGAACGCGAGACCCGCGGCGTACTCCCCCACCGGCGGCAGCGCGAAGTCGACGACCTCGCGCAGGAACGCGTCGGGCATCTGGGTGAGGATGCCGGCGCCATCACCGGTTCCGGCGTCCGATCCGATGGCGCCGCGGTGCTCGAGGTTCCGCAGCGCCGTCAGGGCGAGCTCGATGATGTCGTGGCCTGCGGTGCCGCGCAGCGTCGCGACCATGGCCAGGCCGCAGGCGTCCTTCTCGAAGGCAGGGTTGTACATCCCCTGCTTGGGGGGGAATGCGCCCGGCGACGACTGCCGGGGGGCACTGTGACGGGGGCTCGAGGCCATACCTACCGTCCTCACGTTGAATGATCAGCTGGGACGACGTCGGCCCGGGGAAGTTACTTCGCGGAGACTCCGCGATCCGGAGCCTGACTCACGGCGGTGCTTGTGGCGCTGCCCTCACCGACGTCGGGTGCGTCGCCATCGTATGCAGGCGGCTCGCTCACATCGACGAAGTCATCGGTGTCCTGCGATTGTACATTCCGTTTGCCGGTCCACTCGCGGCCGGGCACATACGGGGACGGCTCGTAGCCGGGGTGGCGGCGCTTCTGGACGAAGAGGATGACCAGGCCCAGCACGACGCCGGCGATGGCCGCCCACACGTTGGAGCGCAGTCCGAGGAAGACCTCGCTGGGGTCGATGCGGAGCGACTCCCACACGATGCGGCCGGCGCTGTACCAGACGAGGTACAGGCCGAACACGCGGCCCCACTGGAGGCGGAAGCGACGCGCGGCCCAGAGCAGGACGAGGACGCCGAGGCCGTTCCAGATGACCTCGTAGAGGAACGTCGGCTGGAACAGCGTGTCGGCCGGGAGTCCGGGCGGGAAGGCGCTGTTGTCCGGGTCGATCTCCAGGCCCCACGGCGCGTCCGTGGGAAGCCCGAACAGCTCCTGGTTGAAGTAGTTGCCGAAGCGGCCCAGCGCCTGGGCGAGGAGGAGCCCCGGGGCGAGCGCGTCGGCGAACGTCCAGAATCGGATGCCGGTCCACTTGCAGCCGAGCCACGCGCCGATCGCGCCGCCGATGAGCGAGCCGTAGATGGCGATGCCGCCCTCCCAGATCGCCCACACCGAACCGGGCTCGAACGGGTTCCAGGGGTTGCTGCCCTCACCGAAGTAGAAGCCGGGGTGGGTTGCGACGTGGAAGATGCGCGCGCCGATGATGCCCAGCGGCACGGCGAGAAGGGCGATGTCGATGACGATCCAGGGCTCCGCGCCGCGCGTGGTGAGGCGGTGGTTCGCGATGAGCACCGCGGCGATGATGCCCGCGATGATGCACAGTGCGTAGATGTGGATGCGCACCGGGCCCAGATCGAAGTAGCTGATCGGCGGGCTCGGGATGCTCGTCAAGACGCTGGCAGCGGCAGTGATCATGGAGAGATCGTCCTTGCTCTGGGATCCGTCGACGTTCGCGCCGACCTGGAAAGTCTAGCCAGCGCGATGCCCGGTCTCCGACTCGAGAGGCGGTATCGTCGCCCCCGTGTCCGCCGACAGCCCTGTGAACCTGCCCCTGCGCCGCCGTCCCATCGACATCTTCTTCGCCGTCGTCTTCACGCTGTTCATCGTGACCTCGTGCATCAGCGACATGCTGCCGACGCTCGGCGTCGACTTCTCCGAGCCGAACGGGCAGTTCCTCGTGGACTCGAACTGGTGGTACGCGCACGACACCGACCCGCTGTTCATGCATCCGCCGGTGTGGATGCGGATCGTCACGGGTCTGTCGGCGTTCGTGTACATGGCCTTCTATCTGGTGCTCGTGCCCGCGCTGCTGCGCGGATGGAACTGGATCCAGCTCCCGAGCGTCATCTATGCGACCATGATCGCCGGCGTCACGGGCATCATCGTGTTCGGCGTGGAGTTCTTCGGCGAGCCGCAGTGGCAGACGCCGAACCCCGGGAAGTTCCTCGCGTTCAACCTGCCGTACGTCCTCGTGCCGCTGCTCCTGCTCGTCCGCATGCGCAAGCCGCTCCCCTTCACGCGCCGTTTCTGACCGCGCACGCCCTGCCTGCCCCGCGCACCCGGCGCATTCGGGTGGCGCATCGAGGTGGCGCACGGTGCGGCCTCCGTGGGAGCAGAGGGCGCCTTCGTGACACCCGAATCACGGCGCGCGCGATCGGGGTGGCAGGACGCGCTCAGGCGCCGGCGGGAAGACGCGTGCCGGCGGATATCTCCTGTGCGACCTCGACGAGGCGCGGAATGCCGCCGTCACGGAGCGCGCGCACGAGAGCGGTGCCCACGATCGCGCCGTCGGCGTACTCGAGGACGCCCGCGACCTGCTCGGCGTTCGAGATCCCGATGCCCACGCACGAGTACTCCGCGCCGTGCTCACGCAGACGGGCGACGAGGGTGCGCGCGGCGGCATCCAGCTGGGCGCGCTCCCCCGTGATGCCCATCGTGCTCACGGTGTAGACGAAGCCGGTGGAGTTCGACACGACGAGGTCGAGACGCTCCTCGCTCGACGTCGGGGCCGCGAGGAACACGCGGTCGAGGCCGGTGCGGCGGCTGGCCGCGATCCACTCCCCTGCCGCCTCGGGTGTGATGTCGGGCGTGATGAGCCCGGCCCCGCCGGCGGCGCGCAGGTCGTCCGCGTAGCGGTCGACGCCGTACTGGAACACCGGGTTCCAGTACGTCATCAGCAGGACGGGGATGTCGACGCGGCTCGTGATCTCCCGCACCGCGGTGAACGTGTCGCGCAGCCGGAAGCCGGCGGCCAGCGCCGCCTGGGTCGCCTCCTGGATGACGACGCCGTCCATGACCGGGTCGCTGTAGGGCGGGCCGAGCTCGAGCACGTCGACGCCGTTCTCGGCGAGGGCGACGGCGGCCTCGATGCTCGTCTCGAGGTCGGGGAAGCCGAGCGGCAGGTAGCCGACGAACGCGCCGCGCCCGTCGGCTTTCGCGCGGTCGATGGCATCGGCGACGGTCGTCACTGGGCGGCTCCCTCGTCGTAGAGGCCGAACCACCGGGCGGCCGTGTCCATGTCCTTGTCGCCGCGGCCCGACAGGCTCACGGCGATCATCGCGTCCGGCCCGAGCTCACGGCCGATGCGCAGAGCGCCGGCGAGGGCGTGCGCGGACTCGATGGCGGGGATGATGCCCTCGCTGCGCGACAGGAGCCGCAGCGCGTCCATCGCCTCGGCATCCGTCGCGGGGATGTAGTCGGCACGGCCGATCGACGCGAGCCAGGAGTGCTCGGGACCGACGCCCGGGTAGTCCAGACCGGCCGAGATCGAGTGCGACTCGACCGTCTGCCCGTCCTCGTCCTGGAGGACGAACGTCTTGGCTCCGTGCAGGATGCCGACCCTGCCCCGCTCGATCGACGCGGCGTGCTTGGGCGTGTCGACGCCGTCGCCGGCCGCCTCGACGCCGTACAGCCGGACACCCTCGTCGTCGAGAAACGCGTCGAACATCCCGATCGCGTTGGACCCGCCGCCGACGCACGCGACGACCGCGTCCGGAAGCCGGCCGGTGCGCTCGAGGAGCTCCGCGCGCGCCTCCTCGCCGATGATCTTCTGGAAGTCGCGCACCATCGCCGGGAACGGATGCGGACCGGCCGCCGTGCCGAAGATGTAGTTCGTCGTCTCGACGCTCGCGACCCAGTCGCGGTACGCCTCGTTGATGGCGTCCTTCAGCGTGCGAGACCCGGTCGTGACGGGGATCACCTCGGCGCCGAGGAGGCGCATGCGGGCGACGTTGAGCGCCTGGCGCTGCGTGTCGACCTCGCCCATGTAGATCGTGCACTCGAACCCGAACAGGGCCGCGGCGGTGGCCGTCGCGACGCCGTGCTGACCGGCCCCGGTCTCGGCGATGACGCGGGTCTTGCCGAGGCGCCGGGTGAGCAGCGCCTGACCGATCACGTTGTTGATCTTGTGCGAGCCGGTGTGGTTGAGGTCCTCGCGCTTGAGGAAGATGCGGGCGCCGCCGGCGTGCTCGGCGAACCGCGGCACCTCGGTCAGTGCGGACGGGCGACCGGCGTAGTCCTTGAGCAGCCCCAGGAACTCCTCCTGGAACGCGGGATCGGCCTTGGCCGATTCGTAGACGGCGGTGAGCTCGTCGATCGCGGCGATGAGCGATTCGGGCATGTAGCGCCCGCCGAACTCGCCGAAGAAGGGCCCCGCGACATCGCGCAGACCGGTCATCATCCCACCTCCAGGAATTCGTGCAGGGTGGCGACCGGGTCGCGCGTGACCAGCGCCTCTCCGATGAGGACGACGTCCGCGCCCGCCTGCCGATAGTGCGCGACGTCCGCCGGCGCGAGGACGGCCGACTCGGCGACCTTGATCACGTCGTCGGGGATCGTGGGGGCGAGCCTGCCGAACAGGTCGCGGTCGAGCTCGAACGTGGACAGATCGCGCGCGTTGACGCCCACGAGTCGCGCCCCCAGCTCGAGAGCCGTGTCGAGCTCGGCGGCAGAATGCGTCTCGACGAGCGGGGTCATGCCGAGGTCGAGCACGAGCTGGTGCAGCTCGGCGAGCACGGACCTCTCGAGGGCAGCCACGATGAGCAGCACGAGGTCGGCGTCCGCGGCGCGCGCCTCGAGCACCTGATAGGGCGTCGCGATGAAGTCCTTGCGCAGCACGGGCAGGCTCACGGCGGAGCGCACCGCGACGAGGTCATCGAGGCTGCCCTTGAACCGGCGGCCCTCCGTGAGCACGCTGATGGCGGACGCGCCGCCCTCCTCGTACAGCCGTGCCTGATGCGCGGGGTCGGGGATGGCGGCGAGGTCGCCGCGCGACGGACTGGCGCGTTTGACCTCCGCGATGATCTTGACCTTGTCGGACGGTGCCAGAGCCCTCAGGGCGTCGCGGGCGGCCGGACGCGCGAGCGCCGCTCGCTCGACGTCGCCGATCGGACGCGCCTGCGCGCGCTCTTCGGCATCCTGCACCGCGCCGGCCGTGAGGTCGGCGAGCATGTCAGTGCCCCTTGGGCTGATACTTCGGCCCTGCGACGCCGTAGCCGGCCTTCGAGAGGATCCAGCCGACGAGCGCGCCGACGACGACGAGGCCGGCCGACACCCACACCAGCCAGGGCAGGTCGAGCCAGAAGGCGACCGTGCCGAGGGTGATCGCCGCCAGCATGATGATCACAGCCGTCCACGCGGCGGGCGAGTGTCCGTGACCGGGGTCGGCGATGGGGTTGCTCATGGGTGTCCTCCGGGATTGCGCGGGCTGAACCAGTCTAGCGGGGTCGGTCAGGGCTCGTCGGCGCCACGAGCCGGAGCCGACGGCGGAGCGGTCGGATCCTCGCCGCGGCTGAGCTCGTCCCACGAGTCGACGGCGTCGACGGGGCCGTCCGTGGTGCGGTGCGCGGCGGCGGTCTCAGTGTCGTAGCGCCGTCCGACCCGACGCCAGATGCGGGCCGTCACGAGGGTGAACATCCCGCCCGCGAGCAGCAGGACCCATGCGACGAGGGTCACGGCCGGCCATGGCGTGGGGGTGATGTCGGCCACGAGCCGGGCGACGCCCTCCTGGCCGGAGATGCCGGTAGCCGTCGTCACGGTCGAGGCGACCGACGACGTCGGGCGCGTGAACAGGACGGTGCCGGTGAGCCACAGCAGGATGCCGCCGGCCAGCACGCTGAGCACCGCGAACACGTACCGCAGGACGACACCGACGATCGACAGCGCGCCGCCGAGAGCGAGCACCGCGAGACTCAGCGGCGCGAGGACCGGGATCGCCGCAGCACCCGGGACCGGGAGCGGATCGCCGCCGGCGCGGAGGGTCGCCTCCAGCCACGTCTGCGTGGACGAGATGATCCCGATCGCCCCGGCGAGCAGGAGGGCCGAGACGGACAGGACGCGGGCGCGACGCATCATGACGGGTCGGGGCCGACGACGGGAGCGAGATCGTCCGCGTCGAAACAGGTGCGGGTCCCGGTGTGGCACGCGGGGCCGACCTGCTCGACCTGGATGAGCAGCGCGTCCCCGTCGCAGTCCAGGCGCGCACCGCGCACGAGCTGGATGTGTCCCGACGTGTCGCCCTTGCGCCAGTACTCCTTGCGCGAGCGGGACCAGAAGGTCACCCGGCCGGTGGTCAGCGTGCGACGGAGGGCCTCGGCATCCATCCATCCGAGCATGAGCACCTCGCCGCTGTCGTGCTGCTGGATGATCGCGGGCGCGAGCCCCTGGTCGTTGAACACCACGCGCGCGATGCGCTCATCGATCGTCTCGCTCATCGGCTCACCGTCCGCACCTCGATGCCGTCCGCCACGAGCGCGTCCTTGACGTCGCCCACCGTCAGCTGACCGGAGTGGAAGACGGATGCCGCGAGCACGGCGTCCGCGCCCGCGCGGATCGCGGGCGCGAAGTCCGCCGCCTTGCCCGCTCCCCCGGACGCGATCACCGGGACGCGGGAGATCTCGCGCATGAGGCCGACGAGCTCGAGGTCGAAGCCTTCCTTGGTGCCGTCGGCGTCGATCGAGTTCACGAG
>Ga0182739_1003408_pt1 | contig 13949 bp, 14 predicted proteins | sample eDN5th30CBELigBY_FD_128873 | JGI IMG/M metagenome (GOLD analysis project Ga0182739, IMG submission 128873) | Enriched backyard soil microbial communities from Emeryville, California, USA - eDNA 5th pass 30_C BE-Lig BY (version 2) (version 2) | ecosystem: Environmental > Terrestrial > Soil >... | reverse complement strand
TCGCCGGAATTCTGATGCTGGTGAGTGCCGGTACGTCGCTGGTGATGAGATCCAGGGCTTCCTCGATCAACGTTAAGCAAAAACAGCAAGCTGCCGCCGCAGATGATGCGCCAAAATGGGACGAACTCTTGCGGGTCGCTCTCCTGGTCGGCTTGACAGCGCTTTTCATAGTGCTGGCGCCCCATGTGGGCATGATCGTATTGACCCCTTTCTATATTTTCGCCTGCTTCCTTGTGCTGGCTCCGGATTACACGCCATCTCGGCTGTTGATGGGCGTGCTGACTGCAGTCCTGTTCACTCTGGCCGCATGGGCAATCTTCGATAAGGGGCTAGGCGTCCCGATGCCGCGCGGTATTCTCTAAGGGAGCGGGTAGTGGAAATCTTCTCTGATCTTTTCTATGGCTTGTCGGTCGCCTCGAGCGCGCCGATGCTGCTTGCCACTTTTTTGGGTGTGCTGCTCGGTCTGGCCATTGGTGTACTGCCGGCAATGGGACCTCCGGCTGCGCTGGCGATCCTGCTGCCAATCGTCGTCTCGTTCCAGCCCGCCGTCGCTGTTGCCGGCCTGGCCGGCGTATATTACGGCGCGATGTATGGCGGCGCTGTCACGTCGATCCTGCTCGGCATTCCGGGTGAAAGCGCCGCCATGATGACGACGCTTGACGGCTATCCCATGTCAAAGAAGGGCGAGGCCGGACGCGCGCTCGGCATCGCAACCTTCGCATCTTTCGTTGGCGGCTTTATCGCCATCGTCCTATTCACGGCTATCGCTGCGCCCTTCGCAGAGTTTGCTCTACGCTTCGGGCCGATCGAAATGACGGCCTTGATGGTGATGACGCTGGTCTTCTCGACCTCGCTTGGCGGCGAAGACAGGGCCAAGAGCTTTGTTGCTCTGGGACTTGGTCTCTGGTTGGGGACCGTCGGACTGGATATCGTCAGCGGATCACCGCGCTTCAATTTCGGCACCTTCGAGTTGCTTGAGGGAATTGAGTTTACGGTTATCGCTATCGGTATGTATGGCGTGGGAGAAATTCTCGCCAGCCTTGGCGAAACCGCGCCCGCGGTCGAAAGAAAACGCTATGCCTTGAGGGCGCTGCTTCCGAGGATAAGCGACATCACGAAGACCTGGAAAGATCTGGGTGCCGGCTCGATCATCGGATTTGTCGTCGGCGTTCTTCCAGGAGCAGGAGCCACAGCGGCGACGATCTTTTCCTATGCCTTCTCGAAGCGGATATCACGACATCCGGAGACGTTCGGGCAGGGTGCGCCCGAAGGGATCGCGTCCCCGGAGGCGGCCAACAACTCAGCGTCCTACGCCGCCATGATACCTCTGTTCACGCTTGGCATCCCCGGCTCAGGTACCACGGCAATCATGCTTGGCGGACTCCTCATGCTGGGTCTGCAACCCGGTCCGCTCTTGTTCGAGCAACATCCGGACTTCGTCTGGCCCGTGATCGGAACCTTCTACACCGGCAACCTGATGCTGGTGGTGCTGACGATCGTCTTGACGCCAGTGCTTGCATCGTTGGTCTTCGTACCCACCGCTTACCTCTTTCCGATCGTCATGGGCATCGTGGTCTATGGGGTGTTTAGCGTCAACTACTCGTTCTTCGATCTAAGTCTGGCCATGGGCTTCGGTGTTCTGGGCTATCTGTTCCGGAAATTCAGCTATCCGTCTGTCCCGGTACTCCTCGGACTCGTGCTCGGTCCCATTCTCGAGCAGAATGTGCGTCGGTCCCTGATCATGTCGGACGGCGATGTGGGAATATTCGTGAGCAGCACGCTGTCAGTAATCTTCCTGCTTCTTTCGGCCGGCCTGTTGCTGCTACCGCTGTTCAACTGGGCCAAGGTGCGGCTGCTTCCCTCCAGGGCCACCCCATAGCCATGCAAGGACAGATGGCTCACGCTCACCTTGACCCTCGAGCGTGAGCCAAGTATCACCGCCGTTACGAACATCGAAGTCGATTTTGACCGTTGAAGGCCGGTGAGCATGGTCAGACCCGAAGCGGTTCACGATCTCAACAACGTAAATTTGAAACTGATCAACACCTTTGTCTGCGTTGCGGATCTAGGTTCTTTTCACGCAGCCGCCAAAGCGCTCAATCGATCTCAGTCAGCCATCTCGATGCAGATCCGGGAACTCGAAACCCAGATCGGGGTGCAGCTCTTCCTGCGGACCACCCGCTCCCTGGAGCTCACTTCACCGGGCGTGATGTTGCTCGAACAGGCGCGTGCATCGATTGCAACTCTTTCCATGACGTTTCGCCATATACAGGAAGAGATCGATTTTCGCAGAGGCCATATCCGCGTTGCATGTTCGCCTACTTACGCCGCCGCGCGCCTGCCTCTTATCATAAAGACCTTCAAGGACAGCTTTCCAAGCGTCAAGGTTACGATTGGGGAGTATAAATCAGCGGAGATCCTTAACGCCTTGAAAAAGGACAAGGCGGACTTTGGCGTTGGTCCGGCGCTCTCTGATCCCGAGATGTCATTCGAGTATGGCCGCGCTGAACCGCTATTGGCTGTCGTTCCGCACGAGATCGCTGATATTGCCGATGGTACCGAGGAGATTCCGTTCGACACGGTCCTCAGCCATCCTCTCGTAATGTTCTATCCCAACACGGTCGTGCATCAGATCGTCTCAAGTGTGGCCGAGGAAAAGGGCCTCTCTTTCACGGTCGAGTACCATTGCATCCAAGGCGAGACTCTCATCGCCTTCGCCAATGCCGGTATTGGCACAGCAATTCTCACCGCCTCGATCGCGGATCTCAGTCGCGTAAGAAACTGTAAGATACTCAAGATCGCGGAGCCGGAAATGAGAAGGCATTTTACCATGATTACGAGAAAGGGGATGATCCTCCCACCGGCAGCGAAACATCTTTATGATCTCATCGCAGCTGATATCACAGACTGAGCCGATGCGATGCGACTTCGCCTTCCAAGTTTGGACAAGTGTATCCGTTGGCCCACAGGTGCTTTACTGGTGAGGCAAAATTGACCAATAGACGGCTGGTTATTGTGGGTGCGGTGCTTGGCTGCCTGTCGGTCGTGCTCGGCGCGTTTGGGGCGCATGCCGTAAAATCACGCATTGGCGCGGAAGCTCTGTCCTGGTGGCAAACGGCTGTCCAATATCAGATGTGGCATGGGCTGGCTGTTCTGGGACTGGGTCTTTCCGGGCTGCCCTGGGTCAGGTTGCCGGCGTGGCTGCTGACGGCGGGAGCATTTGTCTTCGCGGCCACCTTTTACGCCATGGCGCTCGGCGCGCCGCGGTGGCTGGGAGCGGTGACCCCAATTGGCGGACTCTTGATGATAGCCGGGTGGGCCGCCCTCGCTTTGCGGGCATGGCGGGAAAGGGACGGTTGAAGGCGGCGACGGCTCTCTGTTCGGGGCAGGGGCCCATAGCGCCGCGACATTTCTGCGGGCATGAAAAAGCCCGCCAGGGAGGAGGATTGGCGGGCTTGATCTGAGATGCAGCGCGGGAGGAGGATACGCTGCATTCCGCGTTGGCCTTTCGTCTGGGAGGAGGAGACAGCCAACGGAGTTATATCTACAGCGGCCCGTTATGTTTGACCATTGTTAAATGTGCAATGCAGCAATGCGATTGTGCATTGCACATAACGTAGAAGTTGTGGGAAGCAACCGATTGCACGCTGGCGCCGATTCCATGGGGAACATTAGGGTGGTGCTGGTAAGTCAAGCTAGCCCTGTGACTTTTGCAGAAACGCTTCCACGGATGCCCGGTGCTCCGTGGTCGAGTAGCAGATGGCCTGCGCTTCGCGTCCAAGTGCAAAGACCTGCTCTTCGGAACTCTCGAAGCTCCGGTCCAGGATGGCTTTTGTAAGCGCAATGGCGGCGGGGGAGCCTTGCGACAGTTCGAGAGCCCATGCATGGGCCGCGACAAGCAAATCGTCGGCGGAGGCGATACGGTCGATCAGGCCGATTTCACGACCCTCCTCAGCTTCTACCACCCGGCCGGTCAGGATGAGTTCCTTGGCACGGACGAGCCCGACACGACGGGGAAGGAAGTAGAGTCCGCCACCGTCGGAAACCAGACCGCGCTTGATAAAGCTCATCGACATCTTGGCGCCCGGCACGGCGATGATGAAGTCGCATGCCAGAGCCAGGTCGAGGCCCAGGCCCACTGCCGCACCATTGACTGCCGCGATCACCGGCTTGGTCATTCCATGAATCACCGCGATGCTGCGATGGGTGCGCTTCTGCCGACGCCAGCCATTGAAGCCAATTTCACCGGGAGGCGCGCTCAGCCGTTCCTGCATGCCGCTAACGTCGCCACCGGAACAAAATCCCCGGCCTTCCCCGGTCAGTATGGCCGCGCGTACATCGGCTGAGGCGTCTGCCCATTCGAATGCCTCGATGAGCTCGGACGGGATTGTCACGTTAACGACGAGGCAGTTTTTTGCGAGATAAGCTGACAGCCATGAAGACCGTATCTGCCAGTGGTGATGTCACGGTAACCTTTGGTCAGAGGCTTCTACCTATGAGCTGTGGCATGACACAACTCATCAGCTACAAGCGCCACCGATTCCGCCCCAGATCATTGCCCATGCAGTTTCGTTGTAGTTCCGATTCCTCCGAGCCTCCGACTTGTCGAGGAGATACGGCTCGAGTGGCGCGCGTTCACGACCCTTCCGCGATCCTGTCCAGGTCGCAAGAGGGGTCTGCTGCCGTGTCGGAACTGTCCTGCCGGGGCCCATCACCGAAAGGGGCCCAGGCTGCAACATCACGGTCATTGTTAGCTTATATCGGAAATCCTCCGCCCATTCTAAGGCTGGCACTGCATGCTGATTTGCTCGCCACTCTGCTCATCAGCAGAAATGATTTCCGGACCTAGCGTGGTGCGGAGGCGCACTCGATCCCTATAGGCTTGCTCGTAGCTGAATTCGGCGACACCGCTTGTCAAATGCCCGCCAGAAGGATCACATCTGGCGGGGAAGACGATGGATCAGGTGCCGAACTGGCGGGCGAGCGTAACCTTGAAGGTACGGCCCTTGGCCGGCGTTCCCGACAGATATTCGCGATAGTCCTTGTCAAAGATGTTGTCGACGCGAAGGCTTGCCTCGAAGTTCTTGAACGTACCTTCGTCCGGCTTCCACGTCAGGAACGCATCGTGCACCTGGAAGGATGGCGTTGGCTGGCGTCCGAGCGGATCTCCGCTGGTGCGCTTCTGCGCTGCGACCAGTCGGGCCGTCCAGCCGAAGGTGAGGTTCTGGTCCGGCAGGCGTCCGCCTATGGTGGCGGAGAACTCGTGCGGGGCGATCGTGTCGAGCGGCACGCCCTCGGTCAGGTCGTCGCCACGCGTGTAGGTATAGGCGCCGTTGGCGAAGAACCGTTCCGCGTCATAGGCGAGCTCGAATTCCGCGCCATAGATGCGGGCTTCACCCGTGTTGGTGTAGCGCGGGTTTGCGGTTCGTCCGTTGTCGGTGATCAGGTCGCTCACGCGATTGTAAAAGCCGGTGGCCTTGAACTGCAGCATGTCGGAGGGCAGGGCGATGTCGTTGAGCGACACGGAGAAGCCCGCCTCGAAGTTGTTTGACTTTTCCTTCTCCAGGCTCAGCGTCAGCGCACTGCTGTCAAACACCTCGTCGATGGTCGGAACGCGCTCGGTATGGGCGATCGAACCAAACACCGCAAAAGTGTCGTTGATCTTGTAGTGCGCCGCGATCTTCGGCGAGAAGGCCGTGTGCTCGTTTACCCGCGCGCCGGCGATGTTCGTCGGCTCCAGCTTCTGGAAGTCAAGGCGCACGCCGCCGATCAGGGTCAGCCGGTCGTTCCAGAAGAACTCGCTCTGCGCAAACACGCCGGTCTGGAAGTCAGTGCCCTGCGGATGGGTGCCCGAAGTCGAGCGCAACGTCGTGCGTTCCTGATGGGCAGTCTGCGAGCCTATGGTCAGGTAGTTTTCGAAGTTCTCGCCGATATAATCGAATGTGTTCTGGATGTTGAACTGATAGGTCTTGTAGCCGAACACGCGGTTGAGGGAAGCCAGCGTGGCATTCGACTGGTCGTTGACGGTGTCGGAGAAGGAGGCGCTGATCCTGAGGTCGAGCCACGGGTTGTCCGTGGCCGGGTTCTCGTAGGTGATGGTGGCCGTCTTGTCGGTGACCTTGCGGTCCACGGTGCCGAAACCGCCGGTGATCGGATCGTCCACGCCAGTCTGGTTGTAGTACTGGTCGTCCGCGTCCGATTGCCAGTGCATGTAGGATGCGCGCAGCGTCTGCTCGTTGTTCTCACCGAAATGCGCGGTTCCTTTCACCAGCCCGGAGGGGGCTTCGATATCTGAGCCGGGTACGCGGGATCCGCCTCCGGTCTTGTACTCATCCGCCTTGCGGTAGTTGCCGGCGGCCAGGAATTCTAAGGCTTCGTTCGGCCGGTATGAGAGAATGGCGGAGCTGAGCCAGCCGTTCGGGTTTGAGTCGTAGGTCGATTTGAGGCGCAGGGCCGCGATCTGGCCGTCCTGCAGGAAGTCGGATGCATCCTTGGTCTCGAAGTTCACCACGCCGCCAAGCGCGCCTGAACCATAGAGCGTCGAGGATGCCGGACCGCGCAGGACTTCAACGCGCCTGAACAGTTCCGGATCGGTGAACAGGCCGCCCATTCGGTACTGTTCGAAGAACTTGCTTACACCATCGACGTTGATGATGATGCGACCGTCCTCGCCGCCGGTCTCGGGCCCGCCGATGCCGCGGATGTTCAGGCTCTGTCCGAGCACGCGGTCGGAGCCGGAAAGGTTGACGCCGGGCACATTCTGCAGCGCTTCCGAGATTGTGGTTGCCTGCTGGAGATCGAGCTCTTCTTGATCAACGACCGTGACCGACTGCGGCGTGTCGATGGCGACCTTTTCCACGCCGGCGCCCACAACGATCTGTTGTAGTACGGTCGCGTTGGCCGGCGTCGGGCGAGCGGCTTGTTCTTCCGTCTGCTGAGCGCTGGCTGCCTGAGCCGCGAGAAGTGTGAATGTCGCGATGCCGCAAAGCTTCGCCGCCGTGTTGCGAGCCAAAAGACTCATGCAAACCCCCTTTATGTGGCTTTGCTGGCTGGCCGGGAGGCTCGCTGGCTCAAATTGTAGGAATAAACATGATTGCTTTTATCATGTATTGCGTCTCGTATAAAAGGTGAGTAGAAAAGTCAATATTGAGTCACACACATAAACGCCCAGCAAGGTTCAGGTAGCCAGGCGCTAACATGAGGCACCGCACGTGAGCGCTCATATACCGCTGGACCATAGCCTGCCGACCCAATCGCGCCCGGATGCCGGGGGCAAGGGGCACACTTCTGTTCGTACTCTGAAGAGTGAAGACATCCTCCGAGGTTCAAAAGAGGTCGTGATCGAGCATGCCGGAACGGTCTACCGGCTGAAGCTCACGCGTCAGAACAAGCTCATTTTGAACAAGTAAGGGGGAGTACCCATGACAGGTACGTATTCGCCGGCAGAGATCCGGCAGAAGCGCATCGATCATCCGAAGATGCGTGAGAGGGAGCTGGCCCGCATCCTTGGTATCAGCGAAGGCGAGCTGGTCGCCGCCCATTGCGGCTTTGGCGCGACGCGGATCGAGCCAAGGCTCGCTGATTTTCTGAATGGCATGAAGTCGGTTGGCACGGTGATGGTTTTGACCCGCAACGATGGTGCCGTGCACGAGAAGATCGGGGTCTACGAAGAAATCCAGGTCGGAGCGCACAATTCTCTGGTGATCGGGGAGAACATCGACCTGCGCATCTTCCCGTCCCACTGGGTCCACGCTTTCGCGGTGGAAAAGCAGGTGGAGGGCGAGACGCGCCGGAGCCTGCAGTTCTTCGACAAGTCGGGCGAGGCGGTGCACAAGGTGCATCTGCGACCTGAATCGAACCTAGAGGCCTATCTGGCGCTCGTGGAGCAGCTGAAGTCCGAGGACCAGATCCCCGATATCAGCGTTCATCCCTACGAGCCGTACGCTACGACGGCGGACGAGGCCGTGAAGCCGGAACTGCGCCAGCGCTGGGCAGAGATGGAGGACGTCCACCAGTTCACCCGGATCCTGCGCTCGCTGAACATCTCTCGCCGCCAGGCTCTACACATGGCGGAAGAGGAATTTGCGACAAGGCTCGATCATTCGGCTGTCGAGGCACTGTTTGATCGCGCTGTCGAGACGGGCATCCGGATCATGTGCTTCGTCAGCAGCCGCGGTTGCATCCAGATCCACACTGGCTCGATCCACAACACCAAGCGGCTTGGGCCATGGCTCAATGTGATGGACCCGACCTTCCACCTGCACCTGCGGCTTGATCTGCTGGATGAGGTCTGGGCCGTGCGCAAGCCGGTGAAGGAAGGCTATGTCACCTCCATCGAGGCCTATGATGCCGCCGGAAATCTGGTTATCCAGTTCTTCGGCAAGCGACATGAGGGTCAGGACGAGCTCGCCGAATGGCGTTCGCTGGTGGCTAGCCTGCCGCGTCTGCAGCGCGCGACAGCGGCGTGAGAGGCTCCGGCGCAATGCGGGCACGGTTCCTTCTTCCATTTCTGCTGACTGTCTCCATCACAGGCGGCGCGCTGGCGGGGTTCATCTATCCCGCTGCTGCGGCCGACGACCTGCCGGAGCCGTTTGCGGACACCTCGCGGCTGGTTTCTATCGGTGGATCGCTGACCGAGATGGTCTTCGCGCTTGGCCACGGTCAAAACCTGGTGGGCCGTGACACGACCAGCACCTTTCCGCCGGAAGTAAGCGAGATTACTGACGTCGGCTATTCGCGCCAGCTTGCGCCTGAGGGCGTGCTGTCGGTTGCACCATCCGCCATCCTGCTGCTGGAAGGCAGCGGTCCGCCAGAGGCGATCGATGTTTTGCAAAAGGCACATGTGCCCATGGTCACGGTGCCGGAGTCCTTCAGCGGAGTGGGCGTGCTCGCCAAGATCCGCCATACGGGTTCAGCACTGGGCGAGAAGGAAAAGGCGGAAACGCTGGCTGCAAAGGTCGCGGCAGACATCGAGGCTGCCGAGAAGCTCACCGCTGATGTGGCTGAGCGGGTGAAGGTACTCTTCATCCTCAGCATGCAGGGCGGGCGCGTTCTCGCCTCGGGCTTGGGTACCGCAGCCAACGGCATGATCGAGATGGCAGGCGGCGTGAATGCCGTCGAGGGCTATCAGGGCTACAAGCAGATTTCCGACGAGGTCATCACCCAGATCGCGCCCGACGTCATCCTGATGATGGATCGGGGTGAGGATCTGGACGTCACCAATGCCGAGCTCATGGCCAATCCGGCGCTGGCGGCAACGCCCGCCGTCGCGAATGGCAGGATCATCCGCATGGATGGAAGCTACCTGCTGGGCTTCGGTCCGCGCACTGGCGCGGCCGTCAAGGATCTCGCGCAGCAGCTCTATGGGGATCAGGTGACCCGGTAGGATGGCAGCGGGTGTCGATGTTCTTGTCAGTCCATCGCCAGGGGAGCGGTCGCAGATGTCCGGGGTCAGCCGGTTTTCCACCTTGCCATTTGGGTTGAACGCTGTCGTGGCAGCGCCTGAAGGCGATCGTTCCGCCCGTGCGCGCTTCGTGCTGGCATTGCTGGCGGTAACGCTGGTGGTGGTTGCCTTCATCAGCGTAGCCACCGGCGCTTCCGAGGCTTCGGCGCTTGGGTTGATCCGCAACTGGTTCGGGGACGGGCAGGACGCGGCACTTTCGGCACGTGATCGGCTCATCATCTACGACATCCGAATGCCGCGCGTGGCGCTCGGCATGCTGGTAGGCGCGGCACTTGCCGTATCCGGCGCGCTGATGCAGGGCCTCTTCCGCAACCCGCTGGCCGACCCCGGCATCATCGGCGTTTCGGCGGGCGCGGGACTTGGCGCGATCGTGGTGATCGTGCTCTCCGGCAGCATACTCGGTCCCGTGGTTGCGCTGTTCGGCATCTACGCACTGCCGCTTTCAGCTTTCTTGGGCGGCCTTGTCATGACGCTTTCGCTCTACCGGATCGGCACGCGCGGCGGCGAGACCTCCGTGGCGACAATGCTGCTTGCGGGCATCGCGCTGGCGGCGCTATGCGGGGCGCTTTCCGGCATCCTCATCTTCATGGCGGACGACCGGCAGCTGCGCGATCTCACCTTTTGGGGCCTTGGCTCACTCGGCGGCGTAACCTGGGTGAAGGTGACGGCCGCTGCACCCTTCGTCCTGGTCATTCTCGCCACCTCGCCGTTCCTCGCGCGCGGGCTCGATGCACTGGCACTTGGCGAAGCCTCGGCCCGCCACCTCGGCATTCCGGTGCAAAAGCTGAAGACCACGGCAATCCTGTCCGTGGCTGCGGCAACGGGTGCGGCCGTGGCGGTTTCGGGAGGCATTGGTTTTATCGGCATCGTGGTGCCGCATCTGCTACGCCTGCTGATCGGACCGACGCACCGGTATCTGCTGCCGGCCTCGGCCCTTCTCGGCGCAAGCCTGCTGCTGCTCGCCGATGCCATCAGCCGGACCATCGTCGCACCGGCCGAACTGCCGATCGGTATCGTCACTGCCGTTTTCGGCGCTCCGTTCTTCATGTGGGTGCTTCTGCGCCGGCGTGGCCTGCTCGACCTGTGAGGACATCATGATCAGTGCGCAAAACGTCAACGTATGGGCCGGAAGACGTCAGATCCTCCATGATGTGAGCCTCACCGCCCAGCCGGGTCAGGTGACGGTGATCATCGGGCCGAACGGTTCGGGCAAGTCGACCTTCGTCAAGGCGCTGTCGGGGGATCTGCCCTACACGGGCACGGTGACGCTCAACGGCCGTGATCTGAAACACCTGCGACCGGACGCGGCGGCGACCATGCGAGGCGTGCTGCCACAGCACACGCGGATTTCCTTCCCCTATACGGTTCGCGAAGTGGTGGAGCTCGGGCTTTTGCACCGGTCCTCAACAGAAGGCCAGCACCACATGGCCGATCACGCGCTGGCGATGGTGGACCTCAGTGGTTTTGCTGGCCGGCTCTATCAAGAGCTTTCGGGCGGGGAACAGCAGCGGGTGCAGCTTGCCCGCGTGCTCTGCCAGGTCTGGGCGCCCATGCTGGAAGGCACCCCGCGCTGGCTGATCCTCGATGAGCCGATCTCCAGCCTCGACATCCGTCACCAGCTTCTCGTCATGCGCATCGCACGCGACTTCGCCTCACGCGGTGGCGGCGTGATCGCCGTGCTGCATGACCTGAACCTCACGGCCGCCTTCGCCGACCATGTGGCTGTGTTCCGCGATGGACAGATCGCGACCACCGGTGCGCCGCGCGCCGTCATGAAGGACGGGCTGCTCTGCGATGTCTTCCAATGCGCGCTTAAAGTCGGAGCCGTTCCCGCGCACATGCCCTTCGTGCTGCCCCAGACCGTGGGCGAATAGCTACAATTGCTCTGGACCGAGACGAACCGGCAACTTCCAAGGCTGGTCTTCAATGCCAACCGTCATTGCCAGCGGCTGAAGCCGTATGGCTTCGGATGGCGTTCTGTTTGTGATGAGGTCGGCCAGCAGCTCACCTGACGCCGGGCCGGTCCCTAACCCGTGACCGGAAAACCCCGCCGCAATAAACAAGCCGGGCCGGCCGGGAACGGCATCGATCGCGGGTACAGCGTCAGGTGTGACGTCCATCACACCTACCCAACTCGTCGTTACCCTGGCGCTTGCGAAAGCCGGAAAAGCTTTCGAAGCGTTGCGCTGGGACCGCCGGAGGAATGTTGAGGAGGCTGGCGGGTCAAGCGTACGGACCGCTTCGAAAATCGTCTTGTCGTCGGCCGACCATCGCCTCGAATGCCAGATCTTCCGGAAAGGAACGTCCGAAGCGCAACTTGAACTCGCTCCAATTGTTGCGCAGGTGAGACGCATACCGCGGCAGTAAAATAAGGTTGTCGATGAGAACCGGTGCGATGTTCGCGTTGCGAAGCGTCAATGTATGCTGTCCATCCGCACGAAGACGAAACGAGAAATTTTCCGCGCCGACCGGGAAGTCCGGCACTCCGGAAACGCCTAAGACCCTGGCGACCGTGCCAATAGCCTTCAATGAAGGGAAGTCCAGCCCAAGATTGCCGGCAAACAATCGGCTCGACGCGCCGCAGCAGATTGCCGCGCTATCACACCTGATCGTGTCACGCTCCGTTACCACCGAAGACACCCTGCCCGCTGCCCTTCTGACGGTCCGAACTGCGCACTGCGTCAAACGCGGACACCGGCGGTACGTGCCGCCCGGGCCATGGCGGGGACGGCAAGCCATGGTTCCGGCAACCGTCGTGAGGCGAATACAGGGCCATACGCGGGTTGCGCTGCCCTGCCCGGGAGTTTTTCCGCGACCGTTGCTCCCGATAGTTCATGGGTAACAACGCCGTGCCGCTTGCCAATCTCGTGCCACGTCGTCCAGTGCTGCTCATCCGCATCCGTGTAGGCGACATACATGATGCCGGTACGCCGATAGCCGGTAGGGCTGCCAAGTTTTCGATCCATATCCCGCCAGATTTCCATGCTGCGTGCGGAAAGCGGCAGTTCCTGCTCGGCCCGTCCCATCTGTCGCACTCAGCCCTAGTTGCGGCTCGACTGTTCGCCGGCAATCACGCCCTTTTCGCACACGACGACTTACAGTGGCTTTGTCGCAAACCTGTTGTCAACCTTGGCTGTGGCATGAGAGCCCTCCATTTCTGGGAGCTCGCCGATGTTCAGTGGCCGTCACTTCGACCAATCAGTAATCCTGCTGTGCGTACGTTGGTATCTGGCTTATAATCTCAGCCTACGTGATCTGGAGGAGATGATGGCCGAGCGAGGCATTCACGTCGACCATTCTACAATCCATCGCTGGGTCGTGCGCTTCTCACCGCTGCTGCTCGAACGGTTCAACCATCGCAAGCGACCCGTCACCCGTAAATGGCATGTCGATGAGACCTATGTGAAGGTTCGTGGTCGATGGATGTATCTCTACCGTGCCATCGACAACCTGGGCGACACGGTCGAGTTCTTCTTCAGCGAACATCGCGATCTATTGGCTGCCAAGCGCTTTATCCGGAAGGCGTTTGCGCGCCATGGGCGACCGGAGCGCATCGTCATCGACGGCAGCCAGACCAATCACGAGGCGATCATTGCCTGTGATGGCGAAAGCCGCCTGCGAAATCGATCACGACGGTTGTTAAAGCCAATCCGCATCCGGCAAAGCCAATATCTGAACAACCGCATAGAGCAGGACCATCGCCGCATCAAGCGCCGGATACGCTCCATGCTGGGATTCAAATCAACTGGCAGCGCCGCGACGATCCTGTCCGGGATCGAAATGGTTCACATGATGCGCAAACGACAGGCGAGGTACGCCTACAATCCGGCACCATCACTCGCCGAGTAGTTTGAAATCCTCGCTGCATGAATGCCGTATCTGATCAGCTTGTTCGTCCAAATGGCAAGTTTGCGACAAAGCCACTTCAACCCCATCGAAAATGCTTTCTCAAAACTCAACGCGCTATTACGTGCAAAAGCTGAAAGAACCGTCAGCGCCATGTGGGATGCTGTCGCAGCGGTTCTCGACCTCTTCACTCCCGACTGTCATCGCGGAATAGGGACCCCTGTTTTGGGTTGTGAAGGGCACGACGGCGAGCACCCGATCAGGCATCGCCAGTCAGGGTTGCACAGCCTGATCGGGTGCGGTTGAATTTGGTTCTCGGCTTTAGCTTTGATAGCGGCTTTTGAAACGCCACGAGGCGTTTCCGGTCTCAATGATCTCGCAGTGATGGGTGAGCCGGTCGAGCTGAGCCGTGGTCATTTTGGCGTCGCCGAAGACGAGATGGGTGGTGACGATGATCGAGGTTCGCTCGTAGAGCCTGCTGATGAGATGGAAGAGCAATTGCCTGCCGGCCTGGGCGAAGGGCAGATATAAAGGAAGCACCTTTCAGAACACGGAACTTGCTATGCATATTGACAGGATCAGTTGCATCGTGCTGACCGAGACCGATGACAACCGGGATACCATTCCAGGTGCTTTGGCG